>Ga0247611_10000337_pt1 | contig 97195 bp, 81 predicted proteins | sample 177DNAGHGhighgp2_FD_192422 | JGI IMG/M metagenome (GOLD analysis project Ga0247611, IMG submission 192422) | Sheep rumen microbial communities from Palmerston North, Manawatu-Wanganui, New Zealand - 1770 DNA GHGhigh gp2 | ecosystem: Host-associated > Mammals > Digestive system > Stomach > Rumen...
CAGGGTCTAACTCACTATCGTAGCGTCGCCGGCAGTATTCATAGAGCAATGTCTTGAGGATGCGATAGGCGGCAGTCCCGTCGATGAGCGCATGAAAGAAATCCAATGCCACGCAATCGTCCCACCACGCGAATGCCATCAGATGCTCATTGGCTTCTTCACTGCACAAGCATACGGGCTGACGACTGTCCGTGACTTTCCAAGGCCGTGGATTGTCGTGATAGACATAGTGCTCGCTGCCATCAGCATCGCGTTCGACACCAAGTTTGACGCACAGGTAGGGGTATCTCGTCCGTGTTGCTGCAACTGCTTCTTCGAGCAGATGCCCATCCACACCATCCTTCATCTGCAGAATGATGCGCACAGTCATAGGGTACTCGTCATCGGCCCTATTCAAGTAAAAACGCTCAATATATAATCTTTTCATCTGTCGGTTTGGATTTGCCAAGGTCTATTTGCTTTGTCTGAACAGCCAGTCGCGTACTGCGGCAATCTTGTAGCCGTAGTCGAACGATGCCATGTGCTCCATGCCCTTACTATGTACCTCGGGATTGACGAACAGGATTTCCAGTTCGCCTTTCGCATGCTGCTGGTCAATCTGAAGAATCAGTCCGCCCACCACTTTCCCGTCACAGACGATGCGGTAGGTCTCTGCCCGTTCTTCGTTCATGCTGCGCTCGATGGTCTTCCTCGAAATGACCTCTTCGCCTTCTTCCATGCGATTATCGCGCATGCCTTCCTGCGCTCCATACTTGAATGCCCGTTGATTGTCGAGGATAAACTGTTCTTTATCATCGGGAGTGATTGATACTAAGCTGATATTGTCTGTCATATTTCAAATTGTAGTTCCGCATGAGAACGGATGTATCTTGTCCCCTATCACGGCTTGCATAATAGCAAGGGCTGCGTCACCTGTGCAATGACTGGTGTAGAACTGAGTCTGTGGATAGGCTTCCGTCAGTTTGTGTGAAAGTTCTGTAAGCTTGGATTCGCTCTCATGATTGTCGAGCAGATGAAATCCTCCGACAACCATTTTTACCGGTAACGGGCATGCAGCAAGGATGTTTTCCAGTCCGCTATGAGCACATCCAGTAAACAACAAACCATTTGTGTACAGAGCCAGCTCGTGACGGAAATCATCTTGAACATACTGCCCTTGTATATCTTGGACGAAAAGATGTCGATTTCCTTCAGGTATGGGATAAATCTGAGGTATGTGCGCCATGACATAGATGTCATCGCAAATGCGTCCACTATGCTCGATCGGCAGCATTCGCTCTTCGGGTATGTTCGGCCATTCGGTGGTAATGCTGTGCAGATAGCGGCGATTAGAATAAAACTTTCCGTTGATGGCATCAAGAGAGACTATCACCTTTGCCTTCTTGTTGATTTCCATGAAATGCTTTAGGCCTCCTGCATGGTCGCTATGTCCGTGAGAGATAAACACATAGTCAACCCTGCTGAGGTCTTTCCCTAATCGCTCCGCATTACGAATCAGCACATCGCTGGCACCCGTATCGAGTAAGATGCTATGCTTCTTCGTTTCGAGAAGGATTGAAAGGCCGTGCTCCGTTTCGAAAGCAGGGTCGATAGTCCTGTTGTCTGATAATACCGTCCATCTCATACACGCCTATCTTTCTTACGCTCCCATTACTTCAGGTTAGCTTCCAACCATTATCGCCATGATAAATCATCTGTCACAACGGCAACTTTATTCTTGAAATCCATGTTTCCATCAGTTTGCTAACCCATCTCCTACTTGCCGTTTTTGGGGAAGAATGTTCAAACAGCAATCCGCCCCTACTCTTCTATTGATAATACGTTTCGTAACATTCGTCGTAGAGTGTCTCAAGCGCATCCATTATTACTTCACCATCTTTTATGAATGCTTTTACACGTTTCTTTCCACGCCAGCCCTGATCATAGAACTCATAGGTGAACCAACCGTCTCCTGCCGACTCTACATTTATGATTTTGCAAAGGTTATCGCTATCGGGCTTGCCATCCTGAGCACTCGTTCGGAAATCCCACACAGCATAAGCCACACCTTCATGATCGTATTCATAATCATTTTCAAGCATGGTCAGCAGAGACTCACTGCAATGGTTTCTCAAGAAGTCATAATCACTATACAAATCATCATTGTACATGTCGGTCAAAAATTTAATGATCACCCGTTGCTCATCCTCAGTCTGCTGTTCAGCCACAATCGCTTTAACCGTACACGTATCTACACAGGCAGAATCCTTAGATTCCGCGTTGTTTGAGTTCTTGTCTGTATTGCCGTTTCCAGACACACAACCTGTAATTACAGAAATTACCAAACACGCAACCAACAGTTGCAAATTCTTACACACCTTTTTCATATTCAAATACTTCATATTGATACATTATTAATTAACGATACAAAGATACAACTTTTATCTGATTCCACAAAATTTTTCACTTTGTTTTTGTAATTACCTAATAATGATATTTCATTTTAGAGTTTACATGTAATTTACCACTTGATAATACAAAACGGCTGTTTTTGCTAAAATCTGCTGTTTTGATGACAAATTCAAAATTCCACATGATCACATTGTTACATAACAATTTAACATTTTATGTAAAAATAATTAATGATTTATTCATAGATGGCAGTTTAATTGTCGTATCTTTGCACCTTGAAAATTAAACAAAATTTTTGCAGCCCCTAAAGGTAACAAAAATTCCCCTTAAGGGAAACAAAAATTAGACCTAGATGGCGAAAGCCGGCAATCAGAATCGGAACCAGAAAACAAGGTGCGAAAATCGGAAGTTACACTCCGCTTACACATTCCTCCACCACAAGCGGTTCCCCACTCTAGCTTAGGGGAGGAAAACAGATTCCTACCCCCATTTAAGGTGAGATACTAAGAACAGAGAGCGAAAATCGAAAAATAATCAAATCGTAAACCAATAGCCTCTATCCCTTACTGCGAACATCAATTTAAGATAAATTGACCATAAAAACACAAAAAATCCGTGTACGACAACAATTGTATGAGGATTTTTTTGTACCTTTGCACTCTATTATGGAGGTAGCTATCGTAAAATATAATGCAGGGAACATCTTCTCAGTGATGAATGCGCTGGAGCGTTGTGGTGTCTCTCCCGTCCTTACGGACGATTTCGAGGTGCTGCAGAGTGCCGACAAGGTGATTTTCCCAGGTCAGGGTCAGGCTCATACCACGATGACGTATCTGAAGGAGCATAAGCTGGACCGACTGATCAGAGATTTGTGCCAGCCTGTGCTGGGCATCTGCATCGGCATGCAACTGATGTGTCGCCACAGCGAGGAGGATGATACTGATTGTCTGGGCATCTTCGACGTGGATGTGTTGAAGTTCCGCCCTACTCGGAAGGAGGATAAAGTGCCTCAGATGGGTTGGAACACCATCACAGACACGAAGAGTGAGTTGTTCAAGGGTTTTGACAAGCCTGAGTTTGTGTATTACGTACATAGTTTCTATGTGCCCACCTGCAATGATACGATTGCGACGACTGACTATGTTCAGCCTTATAGCGCAGCTCTGCATAAGGACAACTTCTTTGCTGTGCAGTTCCATCCAGAGAAGAGTGGAAGTGTTGGAGAGAGGATTATCAGGAACTTCTTGGACAGATGACAGATGACAGATGACAGATGACAGATGACAGATGACAGTTTAAATACGAAGAGCGAAACAGACGAAAATGATTGAGATTATACCAGCGATAGACATGATTGAGGGGAAGTGCGTACGCCTGACGAAGGGCGACTACGCACAGAAGAAGGTGTATAACGACAGTCCGCTGGAAGTGGCGAAGATGTTTGAGTCGATGGGCATCAGACGATTGCATCTGGTGGACCTCGACGGAGCCAAATCGAAGCATGTAGTGAACGACAAAGTGTTGAGAGACATCTGCCATGAGACCCGTCTGGTCGTAGATTTCGGTGGAGGCATCAAGAGCGAGGCTGACTTGGAGAAGGTGTTTGATGCTGGAGCAGCTATGGCTACCGCAGGAAGCATTGCAGCCACCGATCGAGAGACGGTCTATAGCTGGATTGAGCGGTACGGAGCCGACAGATTGGTGTTGGGTGCAGATGTGCGTGAGGGCAAAATCAGCATCAACGGATGGCAGGAAGATTCGGACATAGACCTTATGACGTTCCTCGAAGACTACCTCAGTCGCGGCATTCGCAATGTGCTGTGTACCGACATCAGCAAGGACGGTATGTTGCAAGGACCGAACATCGACCTGTATCGCAGCATCATGGAGCGATTCCCTCAATGCCACCTGATTGCAAGCGGAGGTGTGAGCAGCAACGACGACATCAAGGCGCTTGATGGGGCTGGCATTCCTGCTGTGGTATTCGGTAAGGCATTCTATGAAGGTAGAATAAATATTGAAGAATTGAAAAATTGAAGAGACCGTGTTAGCAAAGAGAATCATACCTTGTTTGGACATCAAAGACGGACAGACCGTGAAGGGCGTCAACTTCGTAGGGCTGCGTAGTGCAGGCGACCCTATCGAGTTGGGCAAAGCCTATAGCGAGCAGGGTGCAGACGAGTTGGTGTATCTCGACATTACAGCCAGCCACGAAGGACGGAAGACGTTCACCGAACTGGTAGGACGCATCGCAAAGGAAATCAACATACCCTTTACCGTAGGTGGCGGTATCAACGAACTGAGCGATGTGGACCGCCTACTGAATGCAGGAGCCGACAAGGTGAGCATCAACTCAGCCGCCATTCGCCATCCGGAACTGATAGACGAGATAGCACAACACTTCGGAAGTCAGGTGTGTGTGGTTGCCATAGATGCCAAGCAGACAGCCAACGGATGGAGATGTTTCCTCAACGGAGGTCGATTGGAGACGGAACGCGACTTGTTTCAGTGGGCCAAAGAGGCAAACGAACGAGGTGCAGGCGAGATACTCTTTACCAGCATGGATCACGACGGAGTGAAGCAAGGATTTGCCAACGAGGCACTCGACACCCTCTCCTCTACCCTATCCATCCCTGTCATCGCATCGGGAGGCGCAGGCGCGAAAGAACATTTCAGAGATGCCTTCAAGATAGGACATGCTGACGCCGCCTTGGCAGCAAGTGTGTTCCACTTCGGAGAAATCGGCATAAAGGAACTGAAAAACTATTTGAGAACAGAAGGAATAAGTATAAGATTATGACAATAGATTTTGAAAAGATGGGCGGCATCGTACCCGCCATCATCCAAGACGACAAGACACTGAAAGTACTGATGTTGGGCTTCATGAACGAAGAAGCCTACCAGAAAACTGTTGAGACCGGTAAGGTGACTTTCTGGAGCCGCACGAAGAACCGTCTGTGGACAAAAGGCGAAACGAGCGGAAACTTCCTGAACGTGGTATCCATCAAGAACGACTGCGACAATGACACCTTATTGATAAAGGTAAACCCAGTAGGTCCGGTTTGTCACACAGGAGCCGACACCTGTTGGGACGAGAAGAACGAAAACCCCATTATGTTCCTGACAGAACTACAGCGTTTCATCGAAAAACGCCACGAGGAGATGCCAGAAGGCTCGTACACCACAAGCCTGTTCAAAGACGGATTGAGCCGCATGACTCAGAAAGTGGGCGAAGAAGCCGTGGAACTGGTCATCGAATCGATGAAGGGTGACAACGAGCGCATGATATACGAAGCCTCGGACATGTTCTACCACCTCATCGTACTCCTCACCTCAAAAGGACTGAGCATTGAGGATATCGCCAAAGAACTCATCGAACGCCACGATCCAAACTGGCATAAACATTAAGATAACAGAGTTGAGATGTTAATAGAATACAAGCATGTGGACATCTATCAGGAAGTACAGGAAGTACTGGCTGATGTGACCTTCAGTATCGACGAAGGCGAATTTGTGTATATCATCGGTAAAGTAGGCTCAGGCAAAAGCTCACTTATCAAAACCCTCTACGGTGAACTGCCAATCCATAGCGGCGAAGCTACCGTAATGGATTATGACATGAGTAGCCTGAAACGCAAACATCTGCCCGAACTCCGCAGGAAACTCGGAGTGATATTCCAAGACTTCCAGTTGCTGACCGATCGTAGCGTCGATGCAAACCTGAGATTCGTTCTGAAAGCAACAGGATGGAAGAACAAGGAAGAGATAGATAACCGCATAGCAGAAGTGCTGGAGCTGGTAGGCATGAGCACGAAGGGCTACAAACTGCCCAGCGAACTCTCAGGAGGCGAACAGCAGCGTATTGCAATAGCACGTTCTATCCTCAACTATCCGAAACTCATCCTGGCAGACGAGCCGACCGGCAACCTCGACGCAGACACCAGCAAGCAAATCACAGAACTGCTGCTGAGAATCGTGAAAGAGCAAGGTGCCACAGTAGTGATGATTACCCATAACCTACATCTGCTCGATATGTATCCAGGACGCGTGTTTGAATGCAAGAACAAAGCACTCGTCGAAGTGAGTAACGAAAAACTGCAAGAGGCAGAAAACGAAGTGAATGAACAAGAAACAGTATAAAAGATGAAAGTATTAAAATTTGGAGGTACTTCCGTAGGAACACCTCAGAGAATGAAAGAAGTAGTAAAGCTGATTAACAACGGCGAACAGAAAATCGTTGTATTGTCAGCAATGTCGGGTACAACCAACATGCTGTATGAGATTTCTGACTACCTTCACAAGAAAAACCCTGTAGGAGCAAATGAGAACATCAACAGACTCGAAGACAAATACCTACAGCACGTAGAAGAACTCTATGCGACTCCTGAATACAAGAAGCAGGCAACCGATTTCCTGAAAGAGGAATTTGATTACATCCGTTCGTTCACCAAGGGCATCTTCACCATGTTTGAGGAGAAAATCATCGTAGGACAAGGTGAAATACTCAGTACCAACATGGTCACATTCTACCTGTTGGAGCAAGGTGTCGATGTAGCATTACTTCCTGCACTCGACTTCATGCGTACCGACAAGAACGGCGAGCCAGACCTGGAGTATATCCGCGAAAAGCTAAAGCTCGTTCTCGCAGAATATCCCGACAAGGCCATCTACATCACCCAAGGGTTCATTTGCAGAAACGCATACGGAGAGGTGGATAACCTGCAGCGTGGTGGTTCGGACTATACCGCATCGCTGATAGGAGCAGCTATCGGAGCAAGCGAAATCCAGATATGGACAGATATTGACGGCATGCACAACAACGACCCACGCTTCGTCGACAAGACCTCACCTATCGACAGCCTTAGCTTTGAGGAAGCATCAGAGTTGGCTTACTTCGGAGCCAAGATACTCCACCCAACATGTGTGCAACCTGCCAAGTTTGCAGGCATACCTGTCAAACTGCTGAACACGATGGACCCAACAGCTCCAGGAACAACCATCAGCAACAAAACCCATCGAGGTGCAATCAAGGCAGTTGCTGCCAAAGACAACATCACGGCAATCAATATCACATCAAGCCGCATGTTGCTGGCTTACGGTTTCCTACGCAAAGTGTTCGAGATATTCGAAACCTATAAGACTAGTATCGATATGGTAACCACCAGTGAGGTGGGTGTATCTGTGTCGATAGACAACACCAGCAACCTCAGCAACATTCTGAACGAACTGAAGAAACTGGGAACGGTAACCGTAGATGTCGATATGTGTATCATCTGCGTTGTAGGCGATCTCGACTGGCATAACATCGGCTTTGAGTCGTTGGCAACAGAGACCATGAAGGAAGTACCCGTACGTATGATTAGCTACGGAGGAAGCAATCATAACATATCATTCCTGGTATCAGCATCCGACAAGAAGAAAGCATTGCAGTCATTGAGCAACCACTTGTTCAACAATCAGTAAATCTACACATCACACAAATCGTAACCAGATGACACAAACAACACAAATAACACAACTGACCAAGAAGCCTACACCTTATTATTATTATAATAAAGAGATACTGCAACAAACATTAGATGCTGTGAAGGCTGAGGTGAGCAAGCACGACAACTATTTCGTACACTATGCAATCAAAGCAAATGCCAACCCAATCGTGTTAGAACCCATACGCGAGGCAGGCTTAGGAATTGACTGCGTGAGCGGTGGAGAAATAGAAGTATCGTTGAAAGCTGGTTTCCCAGCCGAAAAGATAGTATTTGCAGGAGTGGGAAAAGCTGACTGGGAAATAGAAATGGGTATCGATAACAATATCTTCTGCTTCAACGTAGAAAGCATCCCAGAACTTGAAGTCATCAATACGATTGCAGAGCAAAAGGGCAAAGTGGCGAATATATGCCTGCGAATCAATCCAAATGTAGGAGCGCACACACATGCAAACATCACTACAGGATTGTCAGAGAATAAGTTCGGCATTGATATGGCACACATGTTCGACGTTATCAAGATGGCGAAAAACATGAAAAACGTAGCATTCAAAGGACTACACTTCCACATCGGCAGCCAGATACTCGAAATGGATGACTTTATCGCCCTCTGCCACAGAATCAATGAGTTGCAAGATCAGCTCGACGAACAAGGAATCAGCGTCGGAATCATCAATGTGGGAGGAGGATTAGGCGTAGATTATGACGACCCTATGGGAAATCCCATCCCTCAGTTCAAGGAGTTCTTCGAGGTGTACAACACCCATCTGAAGCTGAGAGAAGGTCAGGAACTGCACTTTGAATTAGGAAGAGCAATAGTGGCACAATGTGGCAGTCTGATGACAAAGGTGCTCTATATGAAAGACAACACGAACAAGAAGTTCGCAATCGTCGATGCAGGGTTCACAGAACTGATCAGGCCCGCCCTCTATGGCGCACACCACAAAATCGTGAATCTCACAAGCGACGGACCACTCGAAACTTATGATGTGGTTGGTCCGATATGCGAATCAAGCGACACTTTCGATACAGACATACAGCTGAACCAAGTGAAGCGAGGAGACCTGATAGCCATACTATCAGCTGGAGCATACGGCGAATCGATGGCATCATGCTATAATTGCCGAAGATTGCCCAAAAGTTACTCGTCAGAAGACATATTGGCAGAATAACGTCAAATAGAGTTGATTGGCATCAATTTTGCGGGTAGTCTTTTGAAGTCAAATCAAATAGTAATATGAAAGAAAAAGAAGAAATAAAGAACAAGGCAGAAGAAGCAGTCGAAGAGGAAACTCAATCGGTAGATAACACAACAGAAATTCCTGTTGAGGACAGGAAAAGCGAGTTGGAGAAAGCCAACGAGAAGATTGCAGAACTTGAAGATAAATACCTGCGACAAGTGGCAGAGTTTGATAACTACCGTCGTCGTGTCATGAAGGAGAAAGCCGAACTGATTCTCAACGGAGGAGAGAAAGTCCTGAAAGAGATACTCCCAATCGTTGACGATTTAGAACGTGCCGAACAACAAATGGAGCAGATGACAGATGTAGATGCTGTCAAACAAGGAGTTGAACTCATCATTGATAAGTTCATCAAATTCCTACGCTCACAAGGTGTGCAGGAGATTGACACAAAAGACAAAGACTTCGATGTTAACTATCATGAAGCCATCACGATGGTTCCAAGTCAAAGCGATGATCAGAAAGGTAAAGTAATCGACTGTGTCACCAAAGGCTATACACTTAACGACAAAGTCATCAGATACGCCAAAGTGGTAGTTGCCAACTAAAAAGACAATATGGCAAAAAGAGATTATTATGAAGTGCTAGGCGTGAACAAAAACGCTAATGCAGACGAGATAAAACGGGCCTACAAGCAGATGGCCATCAAATATCACCCAGATCGTAATCCTGGTGACAAAGAGGCAGAGGCTAAATTCAAAGAAGCAGCAGAGGCATACGATGTGCTTCGTGATCCAGATAAACGTGCTCGCTATGACCAGTTTGGTTTCGAAGGTCTAAGCGGTGCAGGAGGATTCAATGCCCAGAACATGAACACAGATGACATCTTCTCAATGTTTGGAGATTTGTTTGAAGGTATGGGCTTTGGTGGAGGCTTCAGTGGTTTTGGAGGTTTTGGAGGCGGACAACGTAATAGCAAGCCCGTCTATAAAGGTCAAGACCAACGACTCAGAGTGGACTTGAACCTCAACGAAATCGTGAATGGAACCACAAAGAAATTCAAGTTGAAGAAACACGTGACCTGTTCGCACTGCCATGGAAGCGGTTCGGAAGATGGTAATACATCGACCTGTCCTACCTGTAAGGGTACGGGATATGTGATTAAAACCCAACAAAGTTTCCTCGGCATGATGCGTACCCAATCAGTATGTCCGGAATGTCGCGGAGAAGGAACAATCATCAAAAACAAATGTTTACAATGTGGTGGAGAAGGAATTGTGATGGGCGAAGAAATCGTCGAAGTGAACTTCCCTGCAGGACTTGCGAATGATATGGTGCTGAATGTTCCGGGAAAAGGAGGTGCAGGACGTCGAAATGGTCAGAATGGCGATTTGCAAATCATAATACACGAAGTGGAGGACGACACGTTGATTCGTGACGGAAACGACTTGGTTTATAACCTGATTCTCCCAATCCCTACAGCAATACTTGGAGGTACGGTTGAAGTACCTACTGTAGAGGGAAAAGCAAAAATCACCATCACTCCAGGCACTCAGCCAGGAACAGTACTGCGATTACGAGGCAAAGGTATTCCTCAGGTACAAGGCTATAATAAAGGTCAGAAAGGAGATGAAGTGATAAACGTCAGCGTGTACATGCCTGAAACCTTAAATAAGGAGGAGAAAGAAATGGTGCAGAAGTTGGCAAATAGTGAGAATTTCACACCAACCGACAGTATCAAAGAGAAAATAATGCGAAAATTCAAAGCAATATTTGATTAATATGTCCAAATACGATCAATATACGGATTATCTGTTTTCTCAAGTACCTATGTTTCAGAATGTAGGAAGCAATGCTTACAAAGAAGGCCTTGAGAACACACATATTCTTGATGAGCACTTTGGACATCCTCACACACAATTCCGTACGATTCATGTTGCAGGAACTAATGGAAAAGGTTCTTGTTCACACACGATTGCATCCGTACTTCAAGAGGCTGGCTATAAAGTAGGTCTATTTACGTCTCCCCATCTTACAGATTTCAGGGAGCGTATCCGAGTGAACGGAACGATGATACCAGAACAGTATGTAATGGATTTCATCGATAATGAGCGTGATTTCTTTGAACCGCTACATCCAACCTTTTTCGAACTCACGACTGCACTTGCGTTCAAATATTTTGCTGAACAGAAAGTTGATGTAGCAGTAATAGAAGTAGGACTTGGAGGACGATTGGATTGTACAAACATCATTACTCCAGATATCAGCATCATTACAAACATCAGTTTTGATCACGTTCAGTATCTGGGTGATACACTTGCCAAGATAGCTGGAGAGAAAGCAGGAATCATCAAGCATGGCGTTCCTGTCGTCATTGGAGAAAAACATCCTGAGACAACACCTGTATTTACGGAAAAAGCAAAAAGAGAGCAAGCACCACTATACTTCGCAGAAGATTATAAGCCAAATAAAGACTATCAATACGAACTCAAAGGTTTGTACCAGAGTAAAAACCTGCAAACATCACTTTGTGCGATAGATCAACTCATACGAAATGGTTATCATATCACGGAGGAGAATATACAAAATGGTCTATTACACGTAACACATCATACAGGATTAAGAGGTAGATGGCAAATTGTTCGTCACTCCCCTACTGTGATTTGCGATACAGGACACAATGTAGGAGGGATCAAGTATATAGCCCAACAACTCAAAGAGCAGAAATGCCAAGAACTACGTATCGTATTTGGAATGGTGAGCGACAAAGATGTGAATAGCGTACTCGAATTAATGCCTCAAAATGCAAAATATTACTTTTGCCAAGCAAGTGTAAAACGAGCAATGCCACATCATCAACTAAAAAGATTAGCAAAACAGCATAATCTTCAAGGAAATTCATACAAAACAGTTGAAAATGCTTATAAAAAAGCGTTAAGTCAGTCAAATCCCAATGATTGCATTTTTGTTGGCGGAAGTACTTTCATAGTTGCAGATTTCCTCTATTATGAAGAAAAAAACAAGGTTTTATGAATAATCATTGCAAAATAATTTGCATAATTGAAAAAAAAGAGTTTTATTTGCAATAAATTCATTTACTAACAATAAATCCTTTCTCAAATGAGCGAAAACATAACAAAAAACCTCTCAGGTCTTAAAAGAGAAGATTTCCAAGCAGAAATCCAAGGAAAGAAAACAGATTTGTTTATCTTACGCAACAATAAAGGGTACGAAGTTGCCATAACAAACTATGGTGGTGCTATGGTAGCTATCATGGTACCTGACCGAAATGGTAAAGTGGCAAATGTAATTATGGGACATGATAACATCAACGATGTTGTCAATAAACCAGAACCATTCCTCAGTACCTTAATTGGACGTTATGGAAACCGTATCTGTAATGGACGATTCACACTTGACGGTGTAGAATACACATTAGCACTTAATAACGGGCCAAACTCTCTTCATGGAGGTCCAACAGGTTTCCACGCAAGAGTTTGGGATGCAAAACAAATCGACACCCAAACACTAGAGCTACACTATGTAGCTGCAGATATGGAAGAAGGATTCCCTGGCAAATTGGATGTGACCGTTGTTTACCAATTCAATGACGACAATGCTTTGGTAATCAGCTATAAAGCAACCACAGATAAGAAAACGGTTGTCAACCTCACGAATCATGGCTATTTTGCATTAGCAGGCATTGCTGATCCTACACCAGTTATCGACGACCTGATTTGCGAAATCAATGCAGACCATTTCATCCCAATCGACGAAACTGCGATTCCACTTGGACCAATTGCATCTGTGGAAGGCACTCCATTTGACTTCCGTAAGCCAAAACCGGTAGGACAAGATATTGACGCAGATGACATACAAATCAAAAACGGAGCAGGATATGATCACTGCTATGTACTTAATAAAAAAGAAGTAGGAGAACTCAGTTTTGCTGCCAAAATTACAGAGCCGAACACAGGCCGTACGATGGAGGTATATACAACAGAGCCTGGAGTTCAATGCTATTCTGACAACTGGGGAACAGGACAAAAAGGCACCCATGGAGCTACATACCCTCGCCGTAGTGCTATTTGTTTCGAAGCACAACACTTCCCAGACAGTCCAAACCGCCCCTACTACCCATCTGTAGTACTATGTCCTGGAGAAACATATACGCAAAAAACGATTTATAAATTCGGAACTGATAATTAACTTTTAAACAATAAAGATATGAGACTAACTATTGATGACGTAAGAAGCCGTTTCATCAAGCATTTCGATGGAACTACAGGCACAATTTATGCTGCACCTGGTCGTATTAATCTAATCGGAGAACATACCGATTATAACGGAGGATTCGTATTCCCAGGTGCTGTAGAACAAGGCATGATTGCCGAAATTAAGCCAAATGGTACACGCAACATTCGCGCATATTCTATTGACTTAAAAGATTATTATGAATTCTCCATTGATGACGATAAAGGACCCCGTGCAACACATTTCCGATATATATTTGGAGTAGCACGTGAAATGATGAAACGAGGTGTAAAAGTAGAAGGTTTCGATACTGCTTTCGCAGGTGATGTGCCACTAGGATCAGGAATGTCATCAAGTGCTGCACTCGAAAGCACATACGCATTTGCCCTAAACGATTTATTTGGAGGTAACCTTGACAAAATGGAACTCGCCAAAGTAGGCCAGGCAACAGAACACAATTACATCGGTGTTAACTGTGGAATCATGGATCAGTTTGCCTCTATTTTTGGAAAAAAAGGTAGTCTGATGCGTTTAGATTGCCGTTCTGGCGAATACGAGTATTTCCCCTGGAATCCTCAGGGCTATAAGTTAGTTCTCATCAATTCCTGCGTAAAACATGAACTCGTAGGAAGTCCATATAACGACAGAAGAAACAGTTGTGAAAATGTTGTTAAAGCAGTAAAGGCATTCAAACCAGAAGTTGAAACATTGCGCGATTGTACTTGGGACGACCTTGAATCAGTTAAAGATAAAGTGAGCGAAGTTGACTATCGTCGTGCTAAGTATGTACTTGGTGAAGTAGACAGAGTATTGGCTGTATGCGATGCACTCAAGGCTGGCGATTATGAAACTGTTGGTGAAAAGATGTACGAAACACACGAAGGTCTGAGCAAAGACTATGAAGTAAGTTGCGAAGAACTTGACTTCCTCGTGGAAGTAGCACGTGACTGTGGCGTTACAGGCTCTCGTATTATGGGTGGAGGTTTTGGTGGTTGTACCATCAACCTTGTTCGTAATGAGCTATATACTACATTTGTTGAGGAATGTAAAACACAATACAAAAAGAAATTCGGTAAAGCTTGCAAAATCATCGAAGTTTTCATTGGCGATGGAGCACGTAAGCTTTCTGAATAATTTATTTGTTTTTAGGGGACGTATCACCGATACGTCCCTTTTTTCTTTTATTACATTATAAACGTAGTTTATAGCCTTAGAATTTATGATATTCACATATTTTGTACAATTAAGTCCTTATTTTTCGTTTTTTTAGCAAAAAAGTTTTTAGATGTCATAAATATTTATTAAGTTTGCAGTCTAAAAGACTAAAATAAAAACTAATTATTCATTCACTAACAATAAAAATTACTAAAAATTATGAGAAATCTAAAATCAATCCTTCTCAGTTCAGTTGCAACTATGGCACTTCTTTGTGCATGTGACCAACCAGCAAATCAAGAATCATTGCTTACGAAATCAGGTCTTAATCCTGCTGATTTTGACACCTGTATTGCAGTGGCTTATGAAGATGGAAAGTTCGTAGCTGACAAAGAAAACGCACAAAAAGTAAAACTCTACACCCTTACCAATGCTAACGGAATGGAAGTATGTATTACAAACTTTGGTGCGCGTATTGTAAGTATTATGGTACCCGACAAAGACGGCAAGTTTGTTGATGTCGTTTGTGGTTTCGACAAAATTGAGAATTACTTCCCATGGAACTACGAAACAGATTATGGTTGTTCTGTTGGCCGCTATGCAAACAGAATCAACAATGGTACATATGTATCGCTTGATGGTACAGAAGTTGTACTCGACAAGAACAACAACGGCGTAGCAAGCCTTCATGGCGGTTACACAGGATGGCAATATCAAGTATATGAAGAGATAGAAGAAACATCTAATTCTCTGTGTCTGCGTCGTAATTCTCCAGATGGCGACAACAAATTCCCTGGTTATGTTGAAGCTGATGTTAAGTTCGAACTTACGGACAACAACGAAATTGTTATTAACTACAACGCCATCTCTGATGCACCAGCAGTTATTAACATGACAAACCACTCATACTTTAACCTTTCTGGTGACCTCAACAATACAATCGACGAGTCTATTCTCTACGTAAATGCAGACAACTATACTCCTGCAGACGACAATTTGATCCCTACAGGTGAAATCAAATCTGTTGAAGGAACCGTATTTGACTTCCGCAAACCAAAAGCAATTGGAACAGACTTTGCTAGCGGAGATGCAGAACTCGAGTCTGTAGGTGGTGGATACGACCACAACTGGTGTCTGAACACAAAAGGCGACACGAATAAAATTGCTGTAACCTTGAAGGATCCACGTTCAGGAATCCAACTCGACGTTTATACCAACGAGCCTGGTATCCAGTGCTACACAGCTAACTTCCAGGACGGAACTCGCCCAGGCAAGGGAGGTATTAAGTACCAGAAACATTGTGCTATTTGCCTTGAGTCTCAGAAATATCCTGATTCTCCAAACAAATATAATATGCCAGGATGGGAGAATTGTGACCCATATGTAACTCCAGAGAACCCATATCATTCATATTGCAAATTTGCTTTTTCTGTAGTTAAATAAAACACGATCATTATCAATTAACTTAATAATAATTAATTCAAATCATTTAAAATGAACGTTTTAGAAGCTTTAAAAAACAATGGTTTTGAAACCGTCGACTACATCGTGGTTTTCGTATACATTGTTGTTCTCGTGGGATTAGGAATCTTCCTCTCTCGTGGAAAGAAAGGGCAGGAAAAATCATCTAATGACTACTTCCTTGCAGGTAATACATTAACATGGTGGGCTGTTGGTGCATCATTGATTGCTGCCAACATCTCTGCGGAGCAGTTTATTGGAATGTCGGGTTCTGCTTACGTTTCTGGTATAGCTATGGCAGCATATGAGTTGGAAGCAGCCCTCGCCCTTATTATTGTAGGTAAGTTCTTGCTTCCACTTATGATTAAGAAGCATATCTTCACTATTCCTCAGTTCTTAAGTGAACGTTACAACTGGGGTGTAGGTCTTGCCTTTTCAATCTTCTGGTTATTCCTTTATGTGTTCATTAACCTTACATCCGTTGCATGGCTTGGAGCTTTGGCAATCAAACAGATTCTTGGTTTGCCAACTCAAATGACGGTATTCTGTGGTATGGAGATGGATATGACATTGATGGTAATCATCCTCTTCCTCTTCCTCATCGCAGGTATCTACTCTATTTATGGTGGTTTGGCTTCTGTAGCTTGGACAGACGTAATGCAGGTTACATTCCTCGTTGGTGGTGGTCTCATCACAGCATATTTTGCACTCGACTTCATCGCAGGAGAGTTGAATATTGAAGGTGGCGCATTTGGTGCATTAGGAAAGATTTATTCAGAATTAGGTGATATTCCTGGTGACAAACACTTCAACCTCGTCGTAAACCGTAATCCAGAGATTGCAGAGATAACCAAGGACCCATATTTTGACATTCCTGGTATTGTGGTTATCGTAGGTGCCCTTTGGCTTACAAACCTTGGTTACTGGGGCTTCAACCAGTATATTATTCAGAAAGGTCTTGCAGCAAAGAACCTTGACGAAGCTAAGAAGGGTATGGTATTTGCCGGATTCTTGAAGATTTTGATTCCATTCATCGTATGTATCCCTGGTGTTTGTGCATACTATATTGTACACAATCATCCAGAACTATATGAACAGATTTTGAAGGGAGGCGAAGGTATCACACGTGCAGACGATGCTTATCCATTCCTTATCCACCACTTCACTCCTACAGTTGTTAAAGGTCTTGCATTTGCTGCTCTTGCAGCAGCAGTCATTTCTTCTCTAGCATCAATGTTCAACTCAACATCTACTATCTTCACATTGGATGTATACAAGAAGTTCATCAACAAGAATGCATCAGAGAAAAAACTTGTAACCGTAGGTCGTTTAACTTCTGTTTCTGCGCTTATTATTGCCCTCATCGCTGTTTACCCAATTATGGGTGGTGCTGATCAGGCATTCCAGATTATTCAGGAATACTCAGGATTCGTTTATCCAGGTATCGTGACGATCTTTGGACTTGGATTGTTGTGGAAGCGTTCTTCTGGAACTGCAGCTGTAGTTACGGCTATCGGAACATTCGCATTCTCAATCATCTTCAAGTTTGCTTTGCCAGAGACTCCGTTCCTCATCCGTATGGGTTATGTATTCCTCTGTCTGGTTGTTCTCTTCATCTCAATCTCAATGTTTAGCAAGAAGACCAAACCTGCTGAAGTATTGGATGCATCAACAATCCGTACTCAGTTAACATGGTCAACTGTCATGCTGACACTCAGTATTGTTACCTTGGTTGCAGGTATCTACATGATGACTCAGGAGAGTCTGCGTAACTATGGTGCAGAGTCTATCTTCTTCCTTACAGTGATGTTCTTCACATTGTTCTGGTATCTCCGTTCGAATGCCAAAGATAAGGTTGAAGACGTTAAGTCAATCGGTGTTGATATTGCCATCTTCAAGACAAATACGACATTCAACATTGGTGCAATTGGTATCATTGTTATCCTGGCAATCCTCTATATCTGCCTGTGGTAATATCTCTATAAAAAGCTACACCTATTTCGGTAGGTGTAGCTTTCCTTCTTAAAGAATAATCACACATTATCAAAAGAAATTAAAAACATAAATCGATTGGTTTTCTTTGTATATTTTCAACTTCCGTAGATTAGTCTATAATCCTTGGAAGTTTAAAATAAGAACAATCAACAACTAAATAGAATTGAATTATGTTAGAAGCACTTAAAGAAAAAGTATTCAAAGCTAATCTTGACTTGGTAAAACAAGGTCTAGTCATTTTCACTTGGGGAAACGTATCTGGCATAGATAGAGAAAAAGGCTTAGTAGTTATCAAACCGTCAGGTGTTAGCTATGACGAGATGAAAGCAAGCGACATGGTGGTTGTAGACCTCAACACAGGGAAAGTTGTAGAAGGTGACTTGAATCCATCATCTGACACACCAACACACCTTGTTTTATATAAAGCATTCCCAAATATTCAAGGAGTAGTACATACTCATTCTACATACGCCACAGCATTTGCTCAAGCAGGTAAAGACATTCCAAACATTGGAACAACTCACGCTGACTATTTCTATAAAGACATTCCATGTACACGAGACATGACAGAAGCAGAAGTGAAGGGTCAATACGAACTTGAAACTGGTAACGTAATTGTCGATGAGATTCTTAACATACGTAAAATCAATCCAGACCATACACCTGCAGTATTGGTAAAAAATCATGGTCCTTTCTCATGGGGTACATCACCAGACAATGCTGTATATAACGCAAAAGTAATGGAGCAATGTGCCAAGATGGCATTCGTTGCGTTCTCTGTAAATCCGCAGCTAACGATGAATCCATTACTCATTGAGAAACATTATATGCGCAAGCATGGACCTAATGCCTACTATGGTCAGAAAGGTCAGAAACACTGATTCAATAACAATTACCAAATTAATATAACACTAACAATCAAAAAACAAAATCTAATGAAAGTATTTGAAAATTTAGAGCTTTGGTGGGTAACTGGAGCACAGCTTCTTTATGGAGGCGAGACAGTAAAAATCGTTGACGGCCATTCAAAAGAAATGGTTGAAGGTCTTAACAATAGTGGTATCATCCCTATAAAGGTAGTGTATAAAGGAACTGCTAACTCTTCTAAGGAAGTAGAAGCAGTAATGAAAGCAGCAAATAACGACCAGAAGTGTGTTGGTATCATCACTTGGATGCATACATTCTCTCCTGCAAAGATGTGGATTAAGGGTTTGCAAGCACTGCAAAAGCCACTCCTCCACTTCCACACTCAGTATAATGCAGAAATTCCATGGGATGCAATCGATATGGACTTTATGAACCTGAACCAAAGTGCTCATGGAGATATTGAGTTTGGACATATTTGTACTCGCATGCGTGTACCTCGCAAGGTAGTATGTGGTTATTGGAAAAACGAGGATTGCCAGAAGAAGATTGCTGTTTGGGCTCGTGTTGCAGCAGGTGTAGCTGATGCTAAAAATGTACGCTGCTTGATGTTTGGTATGAACATGAACAATGTTGCTGTAACTGATGGTGACCGTGTAGAATTTGAACAGCGTCTGGGCTACCACGTTGACTACTATCCTGTATCATCATTGATGGAGTATTACAAGAAGGTTACTGATGCAGAAGCTGACGCTTTGGTTGAAGAGTATAAGAAACTTTATACTATCAAGATAGACGAAAGCGGAGAAGCTGTCTACTGGGAAAAAGTGAAAAATGCAGCAAAGGCAGAAATCGCTCTTCGTCGAGTATTAAAGGACGAAGGAGCTACTGCTTTCACCACAAACTTTGATGACCTTGGTGATGCTGATATCGATGATCCAAACTTTGTTGGTTTCGACCAGATTCCAGGTCTTGCTTCACAGCGCCTCATGGCAGAAGGTTACGGATTTGGAGCTGAGGGCGACTGGAAAACAGCATGTCTTTATCGTTCTCTTTGGGTTATTCAGCAAGGTATGCCTATCGGTTGCTCATTCCTTGAGGACTACACCCTTAATTTCGCTGGCGATCGTAGTTCTTGTCTCCAGAGCCACATGCTCGAGATTTGTCCTATGATTGCTGTCGACAAACCAAAACTTGAGGTTCACTTCCTCGGTATTGGTATTCGCAAACAACAGACTGCCCGTCTCGTATTCACGTCAAAGACTGGTCGTGGTATCAAAGCTACAGTTGTTGATCTCGGTAACCGCTTCCGTCTCATTTCTCAAGAAGTTGAGTGTATTGAGCCAAAGCCTATGCCACACCTTCCTGTTGCATCTGCACTCTGGGTTCCACAACCAACATTCGAAATTGGAGCCGGAGCATGGATTCTTGCAGGTGGAACTCACCATAGTGCTTTCTCTTACGATATCACAGAAGAATATTGGGAGGACTTCGCTGAAATGGTTGGTATTGAGTACATCAAGATTAACAAGGACACGAAGACATATGAGTTCAAGCAGCAACTCCAGAACAACGAGATGTACTACATGTTGAACAAAGCTCTCAAGTAATTATGACAGCAAAACAAACTATAGAAACAGGTAAAGCCATCCTCGGAATCGAGTTTGGCTCTACCCGTATAAAGGCTGTCCTCATCGATCAGGACAATAAGCCCATTGCACAAGGTAGCCATACATGGGAGAACCAGTTGGTTGATGGACTTTGGACATACAGCACCGATGCCATTTGGTATGGTCTTCAGGATTGCTATGCAGATCTTCGAAAGAATGTCCTAGCACAATACGAGATTGAGATAGAAACTCTTGCAGCAATTGGTATTAGCGCCATGATGCATGGTTATATGCCATTCAAGGGTAACAACATTCTTGTTCCTTTCCGTACTTGGCGTAACACAAATACTGGTAAGGCAGCAGCCGAACTCTCTAAACTCTTCAACTACAACATTCCTCTACGTTGGAGCATCTCACACCTTTACGAGGCTATCCTCGACAATGAAGAGCATGTAGCCGATATCGACTTCCTCACCACATTGGCAGGATACGTTCATTGGCAATTAACAGGTGAGAAGGTCTTAGGTGTAGGCGATGCATCCGGTATGATTCCAGTAGATCCAAAAACCAAGACTTATGATGCAATAATGGTTGAGAAATTCAACAAACTCATTGCTTCTAAAGGATTCAATTGGACTTTACTCGACATTCTGCCTAAGTCACTCAATGCAGGCGAAAACGCAGGTTTCCTTACCCCAGAAGGTGCTAATCGCCTCGACGTATCTGGTCATCTTAAACCAGGCATTCCACTCTGTCCTCCAGAAGGAGATGCTGGTACAGGTATGGTTGCAACTAACTCTGTTAAACAGCGTACAGGTAATGTCAGTGCAGGTACTTCATCATTCTCTATGATTGTACTTGAAAAGGAACTGAGCAAGCCTTACGAGATGATTGATATGGTTACCACTCCTGATGGCAGTCTTGTTGCAATGGTACATTGTAACAACTGTACATCAGACATCAATGCTTGGGTAAAGATCTTCAAGGAGTATGCAGAATTGTTGGGTGTTCAGCAAGACACCAACACCCTTTACACTACCCTCTTCAACATCGCTCTCAAAGGTGATGCCGATTGCGGTGGTCTTATCTCTTATAACTACATTTCAGGTGAACCTGTAACGGGTTTGGCTGACGGACGTCCACTCGTTGTTCGTTCTGCTAACAATAAGTTCAACCTCGCAAACTTCATGCGTGCTCATCTTTATGGAGCAATTGGTGTACTTAAAGTGGGTAATGATGTGTTGCTGAAGGAAGAAAATGTGAAGGTAGACCGCATCACTGGTCATGGAGGTTATTTTACCACCCCAGGTGTAGGACAACGCATGTTGGCAGCCGCCCTTAACTCCCCGATCTCTGTCATGGAAACTGCAGGTGAAGGTGGAGCATGGGGTATTGCACTCCTTGCTGCTTATGCTGTAAACAACACAGCAAAACTATCACTTGCCGATTACCTCGATCAGGTAGTATTTGCTGGCAATGCAGGTACATCTATCGCTCCTACTCCAGAAGAGGTTGATGGTTTCAATCGCTATCTTGAAAACTACAAGGCAGACCTTGCTATCGAGCAGGCAGCCGTAGAGAATCATAAATTATAAATAATAGTAAAATGTCAAATTCTATTCAAGTATTAAATCATGCAGCTGACAACATTAGAATTCTTGCTGCATCAATGGTAGAAAAAGCAAAGTCAGGTCACCCAGGCGGTGCTATGGGTGGTGCAGATTTCATTAACGTCTTGTATTCAGAGTTCTTACAATATGACCCTGAGAAGCCTGAATGGGTAGGTCGCGACCGCTTCTTCCTTGACCCTGGCCACATGGCTCCAATGCTATACTCACAGTTGGCACTCATCGGTAAGTTCACACTTGATGAACTTGCTCAACTTCGCCAATGGGGATCTCCAACAACTGGTCACCCAGAGTTCGAAGTAGCTCGTGGTATCGAAAACACTTCTGGTCCACTTGGACAAGGACATGTGTTCGCTATCGGTGCTGCTATCGCTGCAAAGTTCCTTGCTGCTCATACAGGAAACCCTACATTCTCAAAGGAAACTATCTATGCTTACATTTCTGATGGTGGTATCGAAGAAGAAATCAGTCAGGGTGGTGCTCGTATTGCCGGCATCCTTGGTCTTGATAACCTTGTGATGTTCTACGATTCAAACGACATCCAGCTCTCAACTGAGACAAAGGAGGTTATGAACGAAGACACTGCTGCTAAATACCGTGCACTCAGATGGGAAGTAAAAACCATCAATGGTAACGATGCTGCACAGATTCGTGAAGCTATTCAGTGGGCAAAGGGTGTTCAGGGAAAACCAGCACTCATCATAGGTAAGTGTATCATGGGTAAGGGTGCACGTAAGGACGATGGTTCGTCATACGAGGCAAACTGCAAGACTCATGGTGCTCCTCTTGGAGGTGATGCTTATCGCAACACAATTAAGAACCTTGGTGGTGATCCTGATAATCCATTCCAGATTTTTGATGATGTTAAAGAGATGTATGCTAAGCGTGCTGCAGAGTTGAAAGAAATCTGTGCTGCTCGTTATGCAGAAGAGGCAGCATGGGCAGCCGCTAATCCAGACAAGGCTGTTCAGCAAGCAGAGTGGTTCAGTGGTTCTGCTCCAAAGGTTGACTGGACTGCAGTACAGCAGAAAGCCAACGATGCTACTCGTAGTGCAAGTGCCGCAGTATTGAGTGTATTGGCAGAACAAGTACCTAATATGATTTGTGCTTCTGCCGACCTTTCTAATTCAGATAAAACAGATGGCTTCCTTAAGAAGACACACGCTTTCACAGCAGGCGACTTCTCAGGTGCCTTTTTCCAGGCTGGCGTAGCAGAACTTACAATGGCATGCTGCTGCATCGGTATGGCTCTTCACGGTGGTGTAATCCCTGCATGCGGTACCTTCTTTGTTTTCTCTGACTACATGAAGCCTGCTGTACGTATGGCTGCACTTATGGAACTTCCCGTGAAGTTCATCTGGACACACGATGCATTCCGTGTAGGAGAAGACGGACCTACTCACGAACCTGTAGAGCAAGAAGCTCAGATTCGTCTCATGGAAAAACTTCAAAACCACAGCGGCAAAAATTCAATGCTTGTGCTCCGTCCTGCTGATGCAAAGGAGACTACAGCTGCATGGAAGCTTGCTATGGAGAACACCACTACCCCATCTGCCCTCATCCTCTCTCGTCAGAACATAGCTGACCTGCCAGAAGGAAACGACTATAGTCAAGCAGCTAAGGGTGCATACATTGTTGCAGGTAGTGATGCGAACCCTGATGTCGTACTCGTTGCATCTGGTTCTGAAGTTTCAACTCTTGTAGCAGGTGCTGAACTCCTTCGTAAGGAAGGTATTAAGTGCTCTATCGTTAGTGTACCATCAGAAGGTCTCTTCCGCACACAGTCTGCAGACTATCAGTCAAAGATTCTGCCTGCAAATGTGAAGAAGTTCGGTCTCACTGCTGGTCTTCCTGTAAACCTCGAAGGTCTTGTTCCACGCAACGAAGGTATTGTATGGGGATTAAGCAGCTTCGGTTTCTCAGCTCCTTACAAGGTACTCGACGAAAAACTTGGTTTCACTGCAGAGAATGTGTACAAGCAAGTAAAGAGTATTCTTTAAGGCATCATTATTGTATTAATTAGGTATGTGAGCGGGCTCTATGAGTCTGCTCTTTTACTAAGAAACTCGAAGTTGGTCAATAGACACTTAGCTGGTGCATCCTCGATGTCACAAAAGAATCGAAGTGACAAAGAAAAAACCCGAAGGAAATCTTCGGGTTTTATTGTGTGCTTTAACGAAGCTCAGAAGCTGCTTTTGCTGCTTTTTCTGCTTTTTCTTTAGCTTCACGAGCTATCTCTGCTGCCTTCTCTGCTTTTGCTTTGGTCTTGATAGCTGTGTCAACAGTCTTCTTCTTCTTCTTTACTTCTTTGAGGTCATTCTGTTTTTGTTTCAGACGCTGCTTAACGGCAAAAGAGCTTTCACCAGCATTCTGTCCATGCTTCTCGCTAAACTTTGCTTGTTTAAGATCAACTTTGATTTGCTTGATATCAATCTGGATTTGATCGATTTCTTTAGCATACTGATCACTTAGTTCTTTATCAGACATACGAGAATAATCTTGTGCTGATACAAATGCGCTTACACATAAAAATGCGAAGAGCAAAATTAATTTCTGTAATTTCATAATACTATATATTTAAAAATATGTGTTCCAACAGCATAAAGAGCCATCGGAGATGACTCTTTATGTTTTGACATTTGAGGGAAGTGAGAATTACTTCTTAGCAGCTGCGATAGAAGCCTTACGGAACTCCTTGCCTACTTTCTCAAGTTCGAGAGTAGCCTTACGTACACGTGCAGCTGCAGCCTTGTTGCTTTCTGACTTGTCAATGTCAGCCTTAATTGCATCAACGAGAGTGTTGATCTGATCGATTAATTTTTTCATTTGTAACAATTGTTTAAAAGTTAATAAATAACACTTGCTTTAAAGCATGGGCAAAGATAATAATAATTTACCATTTACCAAATACTATTTGCTGTTTTTTTTGACTTTTTTTTTATTTTGTGCCCTCCAAGTATGTGTTTTGTACTTTTTGAGGCTTTCGAATGATTAAATTCGTGATTTGAAGTCTTCGTAACAAAATTGCTTCCAAAGAGTCAAATTCTTATCTCTACGTATGTATATTTTGGGTAGAGGCATACCGTTGAAGGTATTGGTTTTCACCATCGAGTATATGGCCATGTCTCCAAAAACGACCTCATCTCCCTCATGCAAAGCTTCTGTAAATTGATAGATTCCGATAATATCTCCTGAGAGACAAGTTGGACCACCTAAACGATAAGCACCCTCTATCTGCTTTCCGTCTGGAACTATATTTGCTTGCGGGGTGATAATGGGTGGCGTATATGGCATCTCAATCACGTCGGGCATGTGACAAGCAGCAGAAGTATCGACAATTACATTTGTCACTCCGTCGTTTCCTTGAACCTGAACTTCCATCACCTTGCAATGCAACTCACCCGCATTCAATGCTACAGCTTCACCTGGTTCCAAATAGACCTCAAGTCCATACTCTCTCTGCATGCGTCTGATGCATTGTTCCAAACATGGAATATCATAATCTTCGCGTGTGATATGATGTCCTCCGCCAAAATTAATCCACTTCATTCGGTTCAAATACTTGCCGAACTTCTCCTCGACGGCATCAAGAGTTGTTTTCAAATCGTCAGAATTCTGCTCACATAGGGTGTGAAAATGTAAACCGTCGAGCAAATCCAACTGTTGAGACGTCATTTGCTGGAATTCGCTCAGCCGAGTACCAAGTCTTGAACCTGGAGCACAAGGGTCATAAATGGCATGACCTACTTGTGTTGAACACTCGGGATTTATGCGCAATCCCACTTCTAGTCCTGCTTCCTTGGCTCGTTTTCCGTATAATGACAGTTGTCGAGGTGAATTGAAGACAATATGGTCGCAAATGCTTAATATTTCATCTATATCACGTTCATCAAAAGCAGGCGAGAATATATGATTCTCACCAGTCGGCATCTCGTCGTGACACAGACGGGCCTCAAAAAGACCAGAAGCGGTTGCCCCACATAGATATTTTGATATTAATGGATAAAGCCCATAACAACTGAAACACTTCTGAGCAAGAAGTATTTTACACCCTGTATGGTCCATCACACTTCGAAGCACTTTTAGGTTTGCTTCCAGTCTATCAGCATCAATAACAAAATAAGGAGTATTCATCTCTTATGGAACTAATACCGGATTCTCATCAATCTTCCAAGGAAGTCCCCATTTATTCAGAGCCTCCATATATGGATCGGGGTCAAATTCCTCTACCGTAAACACGCCAGGACGCTTCCACAATCCTTGCAGAACCATTGCTGTTCCAATCATTGCAGGTACACCTGTCGTATATGAGATTGCCTGCGAACCGACCTCCTTATAACACTCTTGATGGTCACACACATTATATATATATAAGGTACGCATCTTGCCATCCTTGATACCGGTATAAATGCAACCTATATTTGTCTTTCCGACAGTACGCGGACCCAGTGAAGCCGGATCGGGAAGCAAACGACGTAAGAACTGAATTGGCACAATCTCATGACCTTCAAACTCTACAGGTTCAGTACCCAGCATCCCCACATTCTCCAGACATTTCATGTGTGTGAGGTAACTTTGCCCGAAAGTCATGAAGAAACGGATACGTTTCACATGTGGAATATTTTGAGCTAATGATTCTATCTCTTCATGATGAAGCAGATACATATCCTTCTCCCCCACTCCGTCAAAGTTATAGGTTCGGTGTATCTCCATCGGTTTGGTCTCAACCCAGTGACCATTCTCCCAATATGAACCATTAGCACTTACTTCACGCAGATTAATCTCTGGATTGAAGTTCGTTGCAAAAGGATATCCATGATCACCACCGTTGCAATCCAATATATCTATCGTATGAATCTCATCAAAGAAATGCTTCTGAGCATAAGCTGTGAACACGCTTGTCACTCCTGGGTCGAATCCCGTACCCAACAGCGCAGTTATGCCTGCCTGCTCAAATCGTTCACGATAAGCCCATTGCCATGAATAATCGAAATAAGCGGTAAACCCTTTCTCTTTGCAGCGTTTCTCATAAATAGCACGCCATTCCGGGTCGTTTGTGTCCTCACATTCATAGTTTGCAGTATCCACATAGTCAACTTTCGTCTTCAGACACGCGTCCATGATGGTGAGGTCTTGATAAGGCAACGCAAGGTTGAGCACGATGTCAGGCTTCACCTCATGAATGAGCTTCACCAACTCATCCACATTGTCAGCATCGACCTGAGCAGTCGTAATCTTTGCTGTCGTCTTGCCTTCCAGCTTCTGCTTCAAAGCATCACACTTGCTTACCGTTCGGCTCGCTATACAAATCTCATTAAATACTTCTGCATTCTGAGCGCATTTTTGAATAGCAACTCCAGCTACACCACCGCAGCCAATAACCAATACTTTATTCATTTCTTTATGAGTTTAATAATAACAATTCACGAACCAACTTGCCTGCTACAGCGGTCGATACTCCACTTGTATCGAGCGTAGGAGCCAATTCTGTCACATCTATCGCCACGATGTTCAAGCGCCGACACACGTTCGTCACAGCATTCCTCAGGTCCTCAAAACCGACACCTCCTGCTTCGGGTGTACCTGTTCCTGGGAAGATGGAAGGGTCGAGCACATCAAGGTCGATGGTGAAATAGACGGGAACTCCCTTGTTTGCCAAATCATCTACAACATCGTCAAGTCCTTCAAACGAGAACGGATGAAGATCCGTATGTCCTGCCCGTGCAAAAGCAAACTCTGCCCGTTCGCCCGAGCGTATTCCGAACTGATGAATCCTTCCGTCACCTATCTGTTCATAACACCTGCGCATCACACATGCATGCGACAACTTTACACCCAGATAGTCATCACGCAAATCTGCGTGTGCATCAAAATGGATGATATGTACATCTGGATAGCGCTTACGTACCTCACGAAAAGCACCAAAAGTCACCAAATGCTCACCTCCAAGCATAAATGGCAGTTTGCCGTCATCTAATATCTCTACCGTCCGTTCCGAGATAGCATCAAGGGCACTCTCGGCCGACCCCATCGGCAACTCCAAATCGCCGGAGTCAAACACAGCCACATCTTCAAGGTCCTTATCCAAATAAGGAGAATAAGTTTCCAACCCATACGACTCATGACGAATGGCAGCGCTTCCGAATCGTGCGCCTGGACGATAGCTGGTTGTGGAGTCAAATGGCGCTCCAAACAACACAATGCGAGCATCTGCATACTCCGCATCACATGCTATGAAGGTCTCTACATTCTTTCTCATATTACCAAATATCATCAATCAGTGAATGGTTTCAACTTTTGCCAGCAGTTTCTCCACATAGGCAGGCAGCGCAAAGCAACCCTTGTGAAGGTTGGTGGTATAATAATTGGTCTCTATGCCTAACTGATTCCATCTGCTTGCGTTCAGATCATCAACAGGATGATACTTCTTCGATGCATAGCCGAAAAGCCAATAACCCGAAGGATATGTGGGGATATGAGCTTGGTACACCCTACTGATTGGGAAACATTCCACGATGCGTTTATGAGCCTTCTGAGTCTCTGCACGATCATCTGCGTAGAAAGGCGACTGATGCTGATTCACCATAATACCATCATCCTTCAATGCTTTGTAGCACGAACCGTAGAACTCCCTCGAAAGCAAACTCTCACCAGGTCCATAGAAACCAGCCGAGTCAACAATGATGACATCATACTCACCCACAATGTGGCGCACATACCTCAACGCATTCTGCGTATAGATGGTGACTTTCGGATCGTCCAATCCACTTGCGGAAAACGGCAGATATTTCTTGGCAGCCTCTACCACGCCTACATTCACCTCAACCATATCGATGCGTTCCACATCCGGATACTTCAGCAATTCACGCACAACACCTCCATCACCTGCACCGAACACCAGAATCTTATGAGGATTAGGATGGACAGCCATTGGGATGTGAGTCATCATCTCGTGATAGATAAACTCATCACGCTCTGTCATAACGATATATCCGTCTGCTGTCAGTACACGGCCATACTCTGGCGATTCGAAGATGTCGATTCGGTTGTGGTCGTTCTCTTCCGAGAAAATATGCTTATTCACCTTGATCGACAGCTTCACATTCTCCGTATGTAGCTCAGAAAACCAAAATTCCATTTAACTATAAACTTTTAACTCTAAACTCTAAACTCTCAACTCTCAACTCTAAACTCTAAACTCTCACCTTTCAACTCTCACCTTTCACCTCTCAACTTTCAACTCTCAACTATCACCTCTTCCTTCTCCCCGCCCTAGAGGGTTTCTGTCCACCGATAACGGGGGAACCGAAGGGGGTGCAAAGACCATTGAAGGCAAGGGGGAGGGTCTTCTCAACTCTTCCTTCTCCCCGCCCTAAAGGGAGGGGCAAGGGGGAGGGTCTTCTCAACTAATAAATCGTAGCCTCCTTAATCACATTCAGGTATTCAATCTTCGGGTCCTCAGGACCAGTCATCGAACAACCCTTCTCCTTCGCATAGATGATATATTCAATGATTTCTTGCGTGATACGCTCACCTGGAGCCAATATAGGAATGCCTGGAGGATAACTCATCACAAATTCCGTACAGATACGTCCATTCGTCTCGCGAATCGGAATCATCTCCTCCTTCGGAGCATAGAATGCCTCCTGCGGACTCATCACGACCGACGGATTGATATATTCATGGTCGAACAGACCTGTACGGTCTTTCTTGAATCGGCGACGGATGTCATACAAGGCACTCACCAATCGCTCAATCTCACGCATGCGGTCACCAATCGAGATATAGGCCAATGTGTTACCGATGTCACCCAACTCCATCTGAATGTCATACTCGTCACGCAACAAGTCATACACCTCAATACCAGCCAACCCCACATCCAGCGTAAACACCGTCAGTTTCGTCTTATCAAAGTCATAGATCGAGTCACCGTTAATCAACTCCGACCCGTAAGCATAGTAGTCACCGATCTTGTTGATTTCCGTACGCGCATATTCCGCCATATTCACCACCTCGGCAAAAGCCTCCTTGCCACGAAGCGCCAGATTGCGACGCGAAATGTCGAGCGAAGCAAGCAACAGATACGAGGCACTTGTGGTCTGTGTCAAGTTAATCACCTGACGCACATATCCAGGACCTACCGATGAGTTCGTCAGCAGAATACTGCTCTGCGTCAAACTACCACCCGACTTATGCATCGACACACACGACATATCCGCACCGGCAGCCATCGCAGAAATAGGCATATCGTCACCAAAATAGAAGTGAGTACCATGAGCCTCGTCCACCAACACCAACATATTATGTTCGTGCGCCAGCTCCACAATCCTCTTCAGATTCGAACAGATACCATAATAGCTCGGATTATTCACGAGAATAGCGACAGCATCCGGATTCTCCTCGATAGCCTTCTCCACCTGAGAGATTTTCATACCCAAGGCAATACCCAGACGGTTGTCCACATCAGGATTCACATAGATAGGAGTAGCACCGTTCACAACCAACGCATTAATCACACTCCTATGCACATTGCGAGGCAAGATGATTTTCTCACCCTTCTTCGAAGCCGTCAACACCATTGTCTGCACAGCCGAAGTCGTTCCGCCCACCATCAGAAACGCATGAGCCGCACCAAACGCCTCGGCAGCCAGATCCTCAGCCTCCTTAATCACAGAGATAGGATGACACAAGTTGTCGAGCGGTTTCATTGAGTTCACATCCAGTTCAACACACTGCTTTCCTAGCAGTTTCACCAACTCAGGATTACCACGACCGCGTTTGTGGCCTGGCACATCAAAAGGAACCACCCTGTTCCTTCTGAATTCTACGAGAGCCTCGTAGATTGGGGCATAAGCTTGATTACTCAATTTATTCAGTTTAGTATTTTAATTCCCTTTTCTTTTTTGTATATGTTTCCTATTTTCAGTGCAAATATAAGAAATAATTCCTATTCACCATTTACGATTCACCGTTTATTTGCAAAAACAGTCACATTTTTATGATTTTTCGAAATAAACGCATCTCTCAGCGATATTCTCAAGGAGCTAATGATACCCTTTTGCAAAATGAATAGACAACCATTTGGCACTGATATAGAAGTTGACACAAATCTTTCAATCCTTACCAAGAACTCTCAATACAAGTGAATCATACTAATAAAAAAAGAGCGTTCATCGCTGTTGATGTAACGCTCTAGATTTCCTCTATTTGGGATATTAACCTGTGACCCGCTTGGGGCTCGAACCCAAGACCCCCACATTAAAAGTGTGATGCTCTACCTACTGAGCTAGCGAGTCTAACCTTATCAGCTTTTGTGGACTTTTTTCAGGGTTTTAGCCTGTTCCTTTTCAAAAGCGACTGCAAAGTTAGTAAGTTTTTTTGGTTTGACAATGCTTTTTGCGAAAAAATGTTGTAACTTTGTAAAAAATTTTTGGAAAACAAATAGAAAACAAAGTATTAATTGATAGTTTTTGTCTATGTTGTACTGGATTATCATTTTGATAGAGGTGGTTGACTACGGGTTCAGCCAGGTGTTGAGTTGGCTGAATATAAAGGCTTCGAAGCGTCCCATTCCCAAGATTCTGGAAGGTTTGTATGACGAGGAAAGCTATCGTAAGCAGCAAGCTTATTTTCGTGCGAACAAACGGGTTGGCTTTTGGCTGTCGCTGGTCAGCACAATTGCCACAATTGGTGTGTTTGCCTTTGGTGGATTTGGATGGCTCGACGGTGTGGTTCGCGAATGGACAAACTCCGACATCCTGCGCACCTTATTATATATGGGGGTATTGGGAGTTGTCAGCTGGCTTATTGATTTGCCTTTCGATATCTATGACACATTTGTTATCGAGGAACGGTTTGGCTTTAACAAGACGACCCCCAAGCTTTATATCATCGATACCCTGAAAAGTGCGTTGTTGAGTATTGTGTTAGGTGGCGGATTACTGGCATTGGTAGTTTGGATCTATGGACTTACACACGAGTGGTTCTGGCTGCTTGCATGGGGAGTGATGGCACTCGTGATGCTTGTGATTCAGTATTTCTATTCAGTGTTGTTGGTTCCGTTGTTTAACAAACAAACCCCATTGGAACCAGGTGAGTTGCGTGATGCCATCGAAGCATTTGTGTCGAAGGTTGATTTCAAGCTCAAGAACATCTATGTGATTGACGGCTCGAAGCGCAGTGCCCATTCCAATGCCTATTTCACAGGATGGGGCCGACAGAAACGAATCGTGTTGTATGATACGCTGATTGAAAACTTGACGACTGAAGAAATCGTAGGAGTCTTGGCACATGAGATAGGTCATTATAAACATCATCATATCATTCAGTCGCTCATCGTAGGATTGCTCACCACCCTCGTCACATTCTATTTGTTTGGGTTGGTCATCGACAGCCCGACGATAGCAGCAGCGGCAGGGAGCAGCGAACCCTCGTTTTATGTCAACCTGACGGTGTTCTCAATGCTCTACACACCACTCTCTATGCTCTTAGGCATTGTAAGCAACGTGTGGTCGCGCAAGAATGAGCGTCAGGCAGACCAGTTTGCCAGGGAGCACGGAGTTGGGAAAGACGAAGCCACAGCATTGAAGAAACTGTCAGCCAAGAGCCTGTCGAACCTCACCCCCCATCCCTTCGTCGTGTTTACCAGTCATTCGCATCCAACCCTGAAAGAACGAGTGGAAAATCTGGTTAAATAATGTAAGTTTACCTTCGCAAATTCAAGTGGAAGTTTTTTGTTACCCTTAGGGGAATTTTTGTTTCCCCTAGGGGCTGCAAAATTTTCCCTTAGGGGAAAACAGAAAATGAGTTGTTTTTTTAATCGCTGGTGAGAAACTACAGTTAATAAAATTACCTTTTATCCTCCCCTCCCCTATTATAACTACATTCTTCCAGAAATCTAAAGCTTTTCGTTGAAAGCATCGGTCAGACGGGAGTAGATGCGCAGTGCCATATCCTTTTCCTGCTGCTCATCCTCACAGGCGTACATCACCTCCACGAAATGACGAAATGGGATATGGTTGAAGTCATCACCCGACTTGCGCTTCTGCTCTGCATGAGCTTCACGGGCCAGCTCGTATGCCTCATGGATCCTTACCATGTCTTCGGTGGACACTCTCTTTCCCTTTTTGGAGAACACCTTCAGTACCTTCTCCTCAACAATCGTTCCAGTGAGTGAAGAATCAAACTCGTTTGAATTCTTCCAAGTGCAGCCGATTGAAGGCTTGCCAATTATCATGTCGTAATTCTGCCTCATATCCTTACATCTTTTTAATCGTTATAGTTCCGTCTGATTATCTGTATATGCTTAGAGAGTGAGCAAAGTAACCGTTTCCTATCAGCAAAAAACAAAAATGCCGCCCAATTATTATTGAGAGGCATCTTCATCTGTTATATGTAATATCATAGTCAATAGCCTCCTGTAGTTCAGAGATAATCATCCCAGAGAACAACCCATGCAAGCCATACCGTTCTGCAAACATATTGGCGTGACACCATATTCCTATGCATGTCTTTTCACGCAGGAACTGCACATGACGGTCGGTTATTAGAAAGCGTTTGTATTCACAGTTCTTATTGGGTTTTGAGAACAATCCATACTGATTGCCATGCCCCAACATCATAATAACATCATCCGAACGGATAGCTCGTTGCACATCAGAAGAAGTGTTATTTTCCGTTATGAGCATTCTCACATCCTCTCGCTACTGATACAGATGTGAGAGAACGTATGTTGTAAATCTGTAGCGTGTATAACTATCATTGTATTTCACCAACTTCGTAAGGAATGATATCATCAAGTTTACCAATTAATCGACAATGAATATCAGCAGTAATATTATCATAAAATTCTCCTTGATCTTCCGGCAATGCTGCTGCTATTGCTTGCCTTGCGTTAAGCCATCGTGAAAATTTCGTTTTCAAGGTTTTTACACGAGCTGTAACAATGCTGGGACTTGGTATACGATCATCATCAATTTCTTTAATTATTTCAAAATCTTCAGGAACTGAATGCTCTTTAATCCAGGCCTCCCACTGTCCAGTGGTTACCGTCTGCCCTTTCTTCATATAATAACCATTCCTTAAAATAACATCTCTCTCAATTTTAAGTTCCGCAAGCCGATTCTCTGCAAGATTTGCATAATAACCTTCAATCTCCATCGGCTTCATACTATACCATTCTTGATTGTATGAAACATCATGCCAGAATGAAAAACGAGCTTCATTGAGGTCGTGCCATGCTTCGTACTCCTCCTGCATTAATGATTGGAGGAACTTTGGAACAGCCAAGAGCCATTGACGGTAAGCCTCTACAGTACGATAATATTCAACTGTGGCATCAACATAGCATTGAAAATTCATCTCACTTTGAGTTTGTGACGAGAACTTATCAATAACCCGTACTATTTCATCCAACACATAGTCTGATGGAACTGATGGAATTGCCACACGGAATGAGTCAAGTACGGCATTTACAGCTACAGCCCATTCCAATTTATCATTTGCGTTACCATTTGAGCTTATCAATTCAGACATACGCATAAAGCGGTTTGCCAACCTCATGGCTGCAGAATCACGCTGTGTAGGCAGACATTGTTCTGCGTATTCAGGGTGTTCTTTAACAAGATCCAAATTGTTGTAATTCAATAGTCTTGTTTCAATTGAATGTACTTCAGCAAGGTTGAGCAAATCAACAGCAGTGATAGGACTTTGGAGAACAGTATTTTCAATATAAGCTACGCTATCCTCACCAGTTAAATAATCGGGAACATTTACTGTATCACGTGGATTAACAGACAATGTCGAATTCATGGTGGAGTGTCCACAAGACATGATGAACAATACCACCGAAAAAATAGTACCAAGTTCTCTTTTCATGTTTTTATAATATCTGTTTTACATCTTTGTTATTTCACCTCGATAGAGGTCATCTGCCATGTGGAGAATCAAGTCGTGCATCTCCAAGTCCTCTTTGTAGAAATGAGGAATAGCCTCATAGCCGACGGCAGCACCTAGGATGTTTCCTGTCACGGCTCCCGTACTGTCACTGTCGCCACCATGATTTACGGCTGCAATCATTGCTTCCTCATAATTGTCAAAGTGCTTCAAGGTACAGAAGAGTGCAATAGCCAATGTCTCTTCGCCAGTCCATCCCTCGCCCAAATGACCTATATTCTCCAAATCTGTCTTTCCGTTGTCGAGTAGGAAGATGGCACGTTCTGCCAGCTCTGCCATACGTTCAACATCGTTGTGGTAGGCTTTGTAGTGTTTACGGATCATGTCTATACCCTCCTTGATATATCGTTTCATACCATCTTGTGTTGGCTCAGTATCAAGGGCAAGCCGATAGATGACATGGGACATCAGAGCGGCAGAGATGTAACCTAATGGATGCTGATGAGTGATCTCGGCTGCATCTCCAGCTAAAAGGTCTGCCTCCTCAATACCCATCCGGCCTTGAACAGTAGCATAAAGGGGGATAGGAGAAATACGCATCACACCCCCACAACCTTTACTGTCATTTGTAACAGTTTTGCCACCATAAATGACCGACAATGAATACATACAAGTTGTCCCTGGGGCACGTTGATAATTCAGGGCAGGTACATTGCGAATCCAACATTCATTATATTTGGATGATTTTTTCCCAATTTGTGTTAGATACCACTCAATATAAGCTCTGCGAATGCTTGATTCCAGCGAAAGCCCCAACTTGTTTGCATTCAGCAGTCCATTGGCTGTGAAAAGTGTCATCTGGGTATCGTCCGATATAACAGCTTTGCCAACAGAAGTAGAATCCACATCCGTCCACCGAACTTCTAAACGTGTAATTCCTTTTTCACCATATTTAGACTGGATTACCTCAAAAGAATCGATAAACTCCACAGGGTATCCTAGTGCGTCACCGATAGCACCGCCAATCAGTGAACCTCTTATTCTATCTTGCAAACTATCCATAAACTGCTAACTATTCTATTGTTTATTTGCAACAAAAACTTTTTCTAAACACCAACTGTGGGGTATCAGCATCATTGTGAAGATAATAGATTTCAAGTTTGAACTCACCGCACACAGAGAAATTCAATATGTACTTACTGTCATACTGCTCTGTTGATACACCATGCCACGGAATAGGAAGCACCGGTTGTTTATTTCTCCAAGAAAAACCACTCCAGCGGTCATCTGGAATATGCAACATCCTTTTAATATCGTTAGGACTTACTTCCATTACAAGAATGTCTTTATCGTCATCACTAAACTTCTTGTATATTTTAAATCCGCTGCTTTGGTCTTCAATGTTGAGAAGAGACAAACAGTTTAGCTCTCCTTTGTCAGTTACAAGGAAAATGAAACCTTCAACAACATCATTTTTTTCAAGTAATCGATCGAGGAAGATGGTAACGTTAATTCCATTCATTTCACGCAGCCAAAGTCTGACATCAACATCGTCTGAATAAGAGCCCATATTCAGATGTCCGTGTCTTATTCTCTCTCTTATCCTCTGACGTATTTCATCGTCGTGGGATTGCGAACTATGTTCTTGTTCAATTATTGCCATCATTAATACTGTTTGTTATTTGATTTACTTAATTCTTTAATAATCTCCTTTCGTTCGAGAAAGACATTCATGGGGATAGGTTCAACGCCATTCTTCTCAGTCATATATCTATAGACTGTATTCAGCATCCTCATAATTTTATTTGTTGTGAGACCCTTGTCCTTTCTGTAGCCACAGATTGGCGGAGGTGCAATACCCTTATCGGCAGCATAAAACACCCAGTATGTGCAGAGTGCTATGTCTGTACGGTGTAGTCCCATTGCACAAGCAATGTAGAACTGACCATTATCTACTAACCTACAGAACTCAGGAAACAGCTCTATCATCTTGACAATCCATTCTTCCTCATAGGCAACGGGGAATTTAAAATAACTGATGCCGCTACGCTGACATAACTCGCTATAGAAGTCCGATGAATAGTCTGCCCGCAGGTCAATAATCTGGGTGATGCCTGACTCTATCATGGTGTTCCATGCATGCAACTGTCGGGTAGAGGAAAGTGTTCTCCCTCGGAAACCGCCATAGACGGGAGTCAAATCCGGAATGCCTGTTGACATAATCCTCTCAACATCTAAGCCATCAGGTCTTACTACGGCTTTCACCGCATACTTATCCAGTGCAACCTCTTCAGTCGTTTTTCCTTCAGCATTCCGCTTAACGGCCTTACTCACATGCCATCCGTCACAGAACAAGCACTTATAGGTCGTAAAAGGATACCCATATCTTTTCGCCATATCAAATGCAGCTTTTTCAGCCTTAGCCTTGCTCTTGTAGGAAATCTTTGCCTTTCCGTCACTCCGCCTAGCATGAGCATAGACTGAGAATGCACCCCATGCAGACCTGTTCACAATCAAATTGCGAAACCAATTAGGCTGACTCAACTGGTCTTTGAGCCAAATACCAATATACATTGGCTTTATCTTCTTCAAACTCGTCAATGCCGTTCCCATCTTACCACCCTCCTTTATGTTTCTTCTTTCGTGTATAAATCTTTTCCGACTTGTGAACTCTGTTCTGCGAATGGAAGCCAGGGCCAAGAAGTTCCATTTCGGCTTCACGGCCACCTCGTCTCATTGCCTTGATGGCATCCAGAGTCGATGGTTTCATTATTTTCTTTTTCAGCTTCTTCATTCTTGTTGTTTTACTATTTATGTTATAAGAGAGCGGAAAGTAACCAAAAATCTATCGGCTAATGGTTGTGGTTCAGCTCTGATTAAGGAGATACTTGTCTATTGCTCGAAGCAACTGCTCCAATGCCAACAGGAACTCATCATATTCCATATATTTGCCCAGTTTTCCTACCAGTTCACCACCAAGAGTGTCACGATTCATTCTTCCTTTAGATGCAGGTCCGAATTCTCCAAAATTATTAAGATTCAATTCCATGGAAGCCAAATAATGCGTTTCTTCCCAATCCAAGCCTAAGTTAAGCGAGTAAACGTCCCTAACATTCTTCGTGTCGCCATCTTCCCAAAGCCACTCGTCCCAAATGTCTTTATCGACATAGGGTGTCAGTAGCTGATGGATGCGATTAACCAATTTCGTCAAACGCTCTTTTTCACGATTGTGCATCTCGCTTTCTTCCCATTCACGAGCCTCAGCGAGATAGTCCTCATATTGAGAACACCCCCAAGTGCTTAGTTCATCTGCAACTTTATCTTCAGCCCATTTGGTTTGTTCCTGAGCTGTCATACCGTCGTACACCTCAGCCAGAAGTGCAAGGTCTGGATAAAAACTATGTCCGTCGCCCATATATCATTGTTGGTTGGTTATTACTTGTTAATGAATCACCACTCCGTGCGGTCGGCATCGTGGTCGAAAGAGTCAATGAATTGGTTATGAATGTCATGCACAATGTCATCGAACTCCTTGGGCAGGATGACGTTTTCGCAGTCTATAACATGATAGAATAGTGGAGCTATCTCCTCAATGGTGAAACCTGCGATTCCACAACCTATCTTCGTTACCAAGAACTTCAATTCCGGATGCTCTTTGGCAAAGCGGATGAACTCATCCACGTAAGGCTTGATGGTTTCCACGCCACCTTGTATCGTGGGGATGGCATAACTCTGGCCTTGAAGTCCGACACCCTGGCCCCATACCGCTCCGAAGCGGTTATAGGCCAGCCGTGCTGCGCCACCACCATGCGAACCGGCAAGATTGCTACCAAAGACAAATATCTCATTCGGTTTCAACTCTGTAATTCTTTCGGGTGTATATTCTCTGTTGTACATAGTTTCTACTTTCTTGATTTTATAATCTCTTCTGCCTCTTTATGCATCTTGTCTAATTCGCCGTAGCATTCATTGATGTTCTTGAATTTTACTATCACCTTGGCATTCTGGTCAATGAAGCCATAGATTTCTATTTCTTCATCGTCTGTCATCCCATAACCGTCTTCATCCATGTAATAGCGGCCATCGGGATTGATCTGCCAACTGACTTCTGCCACTCCATTCTCAAAATGGCGTATGAATGAAGGGAAATGAAAAGAGAGTGCCCTCGCTCTACCTATGGCATCCTCTGGCAAATTCTTCAGCGACTCCCAATCAATGTCATCCTCGGTGACTGTCACAAGTTTTTGGTCTTTGTTCATGAACTCATAGGCACGTTTCGTATTGTGGTTGATGAGAAAGCGATGCTTCCACCATCCCCACATTGTTTCTCCTATTACCGCCATACCCTCACCGAGGTCAGAATACTCATAAGGACGCTCCTTATATTCATCGGTATTCAGGACTTTGTAGAGTTTTTCTGCTTCACTCTCATGTCCCAACATCTTGTGGATTTTATCATATATACTCATAATAGCTTTTTTAAAATTAACTTTGTTGATTTTAGGCTGCGTCTCAGCATGACTCAAATGTATTTGTCTCTTCGTTCGACTTGCACTAAAAATCTAATCTAAATCCTTTTTGTTTCAGTTCTTCGTATTTGTCAGGGTTAAACTTGAAGAGGTAGGCTTCTTTCTTGGGTGAGTTGAATACCGTCTCGTCAAGTTGGGTGAGAATTTCCAGATGCTTCATCTTATTGTAGAAGTTGCGCTTTAAGCTCTTACGGTGTCTCTCCTGCTAGAATCTGTAGTCGTTGAATATCACTTTCTGACAATGTCATGTTCGCACCGCTCCTTTGATAGTTCAGCAGCCATCTGGCTCCCAACTTGTTCAAGCAGGCTTTTTCATCTGCCTTCAAAAAGTAATAGGAAGCAAGGGAATCGTTCTTCATCTTCTCATCTTCAAACCCTGCATACGTCTTGGCAAGAATGGTGTTGACAAAGGGAATCTTGTCTGACAAAGCTGCCAGTTTCTCAACATCAGGATTAGTAGCAGCACGCCAATCAGGAATGCATATAAGCAATTCAGCAAATGTACTACCTGCAGTAGCTGCCTGTTCTATTAGACGGACACCATTCAGTGTATCGCCTTGTTCTACAGCAATGAGACCTTGCAAAGCATAACCATCCGGGGAACCTTTGTCGATTAACTGTTTATACATGGAAGTGGCTTTATCCACGTTCTTTTTCTCGTAATTCTCCACAGCATCGAAGAGGAGCTTGAAATCGGAGCCATCTGGCAACGACCTCAAATAGTCCACCATATCTGAGATGCCACCATATTCATCAGCCTGGGCTACCATAGTTAGCATCCCAATGAAATCCTGTTTTACTCCTTTGCCGTCTCGATAGCAGTCTGCAAGTTGCAAGAAAGCCTCTCCATCACCCCAACGAGCTTTCTCAATCAGCGAATTGAGCTCATTGGAGGATGACAAATCGGACTTGTTTTCCGTTTGTTTATCTGAGCACTGATAGTCTGTACAGCTGATCATTACTAGCAGTACAACCAGTATCAAGAACAAATCCTTTGCCATATCTTTGTATTTATATTGTTTCTTAACTCGCTGCTCCATTAATTCTGCGTTTGTCTTTACATTCATACTGACCTCCTTGTTTATCTGTTCATGGTTAGAGAGTGGCAGAAGTAACCATTTTCTATCGGGACAATATAACTTTTTTAATCAAGTCCCACACACCACTTCCCTCGTGTTGTCAGACAGTGTTTAATCCGACTATAGGGTATCGTGAAGTGGAATGTACCTGCAGCAAAGCAACTGATGGCGTATGGTTGGAAAGAAAACACGACTCCATCCTCAGAGAGTCCAGGAGTAGGAAGGGTGAATCCTCCCGTTTCATTGTCATTTTCATCCCTGTTAGTCACATAATACTCGATGTTAGGTTCCCATTCCTTATATTGTGGCGTTTTCTTTGCTTCATCCAGCAAAATAGACAAGACTTCGTTCATACACTCTGGCTTGAAGAGGTAATCACAATCAATCTCCTGCTGATGCACATGGTCGTATGAGACAAGCCTTTCCGTGTAGAAACCATGTGCACCTCCATTATGGTCATGAGTATATTCCTGATAAGTCACATATCTTTTGTTGTACACGATGGCTTGCAGATTCAAGTCTGCAAACAATGTATTTGGATAGTCCTCGACATTTGTACCGTATTCCCCTTTCTTAATCGCAAAATAAAGGCTTGCCGCAAATCTGGCAATCTTACCATTGTCGTTGATGTTTCCTCTGTATGCCCAACCACCATAAGCTCTTTTCGAGTAGCCAATATATATCGAAGTAACAGCTGACACGTCCTCATCCAATGATTGTGAACGTTCCACAAGCTTGACAAGCCACTTCCTTATCTCATTTGAATTGGGTATGGTGGTACTTGGGAAATCAGCCACAAAACTATATAGGACAGTATTACCAAAGCCTGCAATCGTATCTTTTCTATAACGAGTGAATGATGGTAATGTTTGAGAAAGGGATTTCAGTCTGTCAAAGGTATTCTTGTCTGTGAAATCGACCAACACTCTTTTGGCAGCATTACAGACATAGAATTTTGTATTGCATCCCGAAGCAAATGAATCGATATACAAAACAGGGGCTGCCACAAGTACCTTATTCTGGTTGAACAAGACATTGCTACGGCAGTAGTTTTCGTAGCCCCAGTAATATGCTGTTCCATTGGCCACGCAAATGGTATCTGCCCACCAGTCGGTATCGTCAAATAGACGATTGACGAAAGATGGAATGGGTACAGGTACGTATGACGAGACATATTCTGTGTCATCGTCGGACTCCGTATCACCTTCATCATCTGCTTCATCTTCATCTGTGTCCGTGATATAAGAATGCACGTTCTCTGTTTCATCTTTCTCATTCCCATTGTCACTATGGGAGGCAAAACAGTTCTGAAGACTAATAGCACAGACACTGCCAATCAGCAACAGCACCAATATTGCTGGTAATAATCTCATTCCTTTCATAGTCTGAATCTTATTTACTTGTTATAGTTGACTCACTTAACTATATCTATCCATTTTCTTTGTATGAACATCACGACTGACTTTGGCATCTCTTAAGCGCCTCTTCTCGTAGCTGTTTGCGTTTCTCGCTATCCTCCATATCTTGGAACTTGACAACTACCCGACACTGAGTATCGATATAGGCAGAGATATTAACTTCGTCATTATCCTCCATGCCAAAGCCATCTTCATCAGCAAAGTATCGTCCGTCTGGATATAACATCCAATCAACACAGGCTAAACCATCCTGATAATCCCCAATACTCAACCCACCATAATCGGCAACAAGTCTTTTGGCATCATAGTTATGTTCCAACTGGTTGACATTATCCCAATCAATATCATCGAGGGTAAAGCCGACAAGTTTTCCATTCGGTTCAGAGATGGGATAGACCTTCTTGATGGCAGGATTGACTATGAATATCTGCTTGTTTCCGTATGACCGATTGCCGAAAAGCAGCATCCCATAGCCCATATCCCTGTGATAGTAGTCTGCCTCGTCATCGCTTTTCTCCCAATCAGCCATCAAATCCTCGAAAGTCGGATTCAAACGCCAGCGCCGTGCATCTCTATCCTCACGGGCATTTATGTCCTTCATCGTCTTCAGCCCCCATTCACGAGAACGTGTCAGATAACGACACAATTCCTCACCGGTGATAAACCCAGGGACAGCTTCTTTTCCCTTATCCTTCCAAACAAACTGATAACCCTCGGACGCAATCATTGCATCACGACGTTTCTTGTTTTGGCAGTCCATACTATAAAAAGCTCGTTGAAGGAATTCACTCTTTACAGCATCTTCATGCGTGATATCATCCCATCCCCAATGGAAAGTTGGCTGTCTCCATTTTCCATAAAGGAAACTGAGAAAGTTCTCACTATCATCTCCCAACGCAAACGAACAATTCAAATCAGCCAATACACTGGCGGGGTATTGACTACTGTCCGACAAATCAATGACATTTTCTTCGTGGTCATCTTGCCGTGTTCCGATTTTTAAAATCTTATCAAATATACTCATAATTTGTTTCGTTTTATCAATTTAATTAGGCTTAATCTTCTTCAAACTCGTCAATACTGTTCCCATCTTACCAACCGTATTTAGATACTACTATTCGTACTTGTTTTTTTATCCAAAATGATAATTATCCTTCATGTCGCTAGGTAGTTCTTCTCATAGCATAATCATTTCAACCCGCCATAACTCTTGGACGCATTTGCAAGTGCTTCTTCGGTGGTGAACTGCTCGTAATACTTGCAGCAAGTGACGATGGACTGCGTTGAGCAGTTCTTACCCATCACTCGCACCAAGGCCCAGCCTTTCATCTCATTGGCGAAGTCGTTATCCACCAATGCCAGACACCCATCCGCAAGGGTAAACTCGTCGCGTTTCACCTCTCTCATCATGAACCTCACTTTGGGGCAATCCTCACGTTGAAACAGCTGTTCAGCGGTATAAAGCAAAAAGATCTCAAAAGGACGTACTTCGTCAGCTTTGCGGTCTGTGATGAGTGCTGGAGTCCCATCCACTTCGCCAAGTCGCTGCTGAATGGGCATCAGATTACCCTCACTCACAGGGATGCCAGGCATCAGCAGTGAGCCTTCAACAGAATCTTTGTTTTTAGGCAGGAAAACCACTGGCAATTGGTTAGCTAACGAAAGAAAGCTGTGGTAAGTAGTCTTCCCCTCAGTGAACATAGGCGACCAAAGCGATAGTTCTTTCCACAGAGCGATGCTATGACGCATACGCTGCCGTTGGATGAACTGCCCCCGCGTGTTGCTGCGGCGGCCTTCCGAGGTGGAAACCCGTGTGACGACCGTCCCGTTTCGAATGTATTTGGTTACTCCGAGCGACGGTATCTTGCCGATAATCTCGACACCAATAGATGGATGCTTTATTTTCATGATTTTATCTTTTATATTTGACAACACCTTACACTGCACAAATAAGGCTGCAGGCTCAATGGTTATTTGTTATTTCATCTTTACTACTTCGTCATTTCATTGATGAAAAATCGAACAACTAACGGACAACTATCGAAGAACTAACGAACAAATGACGGAGAAATATAGATTCTAATTGCTCTTTGATGACTTGATAGTCCTTTATTTCGTCTCTTCTTGTAACGTAGGTCCATCAGAGTTGTGTACTGCCACTGCATTTTTCACACCTTTCCGACGCAAGCCCACGTCGTCAGACCCATATTCAACTTGGTGGCATCCACATTGAAATAAATGATTTCCGCAGCCGTCTGCCCGACAATAGCCCAGTGCAACTTGTTCTGCACCTTGGCATAGAATTCCTTTGTCTCATTAGCATCCTTCTGGTAGTCACAGGCTGTAGCATAGATATCTGTTATCTTCTGGTATGCCAAACGTTCCGATGCCCTTATCTCACGAATGCGCTCCAACAGTTGTTCGAACTTCACATCTGTCAGTTTGTTGCCGTATTTAAAACGGTCGTCATCCAGCACATAACCGTCTCTAATATATCTGCTCAACGTGTTCGTGGCCCACTGACGAAAACGGGTGGCTTTGTAACTGTTAACGCGATAGCCTACGGCGATGATAACATCCAGGTTATAGAGCATCGTCTCATATTTCTTTCCGTCTGCGGCAGTTATCCAATCTTTTCGAATAACTGAATATCTGTTCAGTTCACCAGAATCGAAAATCTCACCGATATGGTAGCTGACGGTATTCACCTCCACATGGAAGATTTCTGCGATACGCTTTTGAGTAGTCCAGATGGTATCGCCATCAAAGAACAGCTGAACCCGCAGATTTCCTTCTGGGTCAGAAAAGAAAACAATGTCTGTATTTATATATAAATTAACGCCTTTCGTCACTTCCTGCTTGCCCGAGAAATATTGTAGAGCTTCTAGAGCTTGCGTTTTTTTAGAGTTCATACACTTGGCTATGAGCAGACAAGCATAGCGTGTCAGCCTGAAAGATGGAACCGGACGTTTAGCTCCAGACCCCACCTCCACCAATTCGGTGCATTCAACGAAATGGTCAGCCTCATTAGCATTGTTGTCCTTGCAAAGACGTTGCGCTTTCTCTATAACGCCCTTGAAATTCCTGTAGTCTTTATAGCCAACGACTGCAGCCAATTCCCGTGCCATCCAGTACTCGTTTTCGTCTTGTTCTTTATGGCGAATTTTCTCAAAGATATTATCTTTCATATTCTAAAAAAACGTTTTCTTTCTTATTCTATTGCCAACCATTCACCATGATTCTTATCATCAGATCTTTCATGACTCGCGTAATTTTTACGCAAAAATACGGCTTTTATTTCAAACAGCCAAGCTTTATTGTGCAAATTTTACGTAAGAATGTCGTTTTTATCAAAAATCAGCCACTTCCCATCACAAGCTACCCTCTTTTGACGACTCAAACTCTAAACTCTACACTCTCAACTCTGAACTATTTTACTATCTCCCCTTTACCATTCACGATTACTTTATCACCACTTTTTGAGTCACAGAGGTACAGGTCATAATCAAGAGCCTCTATGTTCCAATACAGAGGCATCGTCACTTTATGACCATCAGCAGTCATCAGTCCTTCGTAACCATCACCAGCAACATATGCTCTTAGGCGTGCTGTAGCTTTCGGGTGATACCATTCTTCCTGTTCTTCTACGATATAATCACAATCATCACAATCATCACAATCATCACAATCATCCACAGTCGTGTTCTTCCGATAGACGATTTCCTCCGTCTCGTACTCCAACATATGAACATTATCAATATAGAAGTCATTGATAAGGGTGCCTTCCATATCATACTTACGAATCGTATGGTCAGGCATTGTCATAACAATAGTATTTTCACTGATATTGATGGAGCATTCCATCAATGGAAGAATTGGCTTAAAGTCACTGCCAAGTACCGTCATTTCTTTACCCTTCTGCAATAGCCAAGACTTGAAATAATTGATAGGACGAATATAACTATATTCCATTGGCAATACGATGTTCCCATTCTTATCCATCAATCCGCACTGCTCACCATCATCGGTATCAACCACACAATAGCCACCATGGAACACATACCCTTCCATGTTGGGGATGTAAGGCATCTTCTTGTCAATGACCACTTTACCAGTACCATCGATGAACTTGATGAAACCATCTTCCTCGACACTGGCAAGACCATCAGAAAATATCCATGCACGTTCATACTTCGGTTCAATCACAACCTTACCGGTGTTCTTGTTGAAATAACCACGTTTCTTACCGTTGCTGAAGCAAATGAGCGAGTCCCTATCTGCCGGCTTGGCAATCCACGCCACATGCTTCACGTATTTCTCACCAGTGCGGATGTTGTAGATATAACCCTTCCCGTCACCATGATTGTGATAGTAAATGTCCCGACTGATGAAGGTGTTCGCGTAGCAATATGGTTCGTCACAGCTAAAATGCTGTCTTTCGTACCAATTATATACATCTTCACCAACCGCATAAATGACTGTGATGGCAATGATACCCATCACGACTGCTGCACTCGTAGCGAACAGTCCCCATACACACTTGGCAAACTTCCCGTCTCTCTTGTACCCGAACAATCCGAAGAACCATCCCAATGCCTGGCACAGACCTCTCCACAAAACCGTGAAGAACATTTTCACTGAAATCTTTTTCATTTTCGTTAAGTTTTAAAGTTCTACAATATATATACAAAGAAAAAGAGCTGCCGCAGCAGCTCTTTCTATCACACTAAGGAAAATAATAAACTTATTTCAGTACAATCTTTTGACCATCTATTATATATATACCATGAGGTAAAACTATTTGAACTGTCTCACCCTGTCTAAGTGCAACCGTTTTCTTTGCCATTCCATCAATACCATATATATGTATTACAGTGTTCTTGTCTGAAGAAATAATAAGATTTCCATTAGCCACTTCAATTTTTAATGCACCAGAGGCCGAAATGTATTCTATACCAGTTCGCAAGTCATCGATGATATTCCATGTTGATACCCACCAAGGCCGGGATGTGTATGTTTCAGCACAACCTTCGGGTACATGCCATGTACAATCTTCTTTAATATCTTTAAAAGAAGTGTATTCACCATTGTAGCCGACTGCCATATCTAAGTCGCTTATATTATCAATCCAGCATTCTATTGTATTCAACTTTTTAGCACGTGTAAATGCATAGGTATCTATAGATTTTACATTTTTGTGGATATAAAGATATTCAAGCGAATCGCAATATGCAAGCATGAAAGTCGGGATGCTTTCTACTGCATCTGGAATTGAGAAGTTCTTCAGATTAGTACAATTCTGGAATGCGAACATGCCTATCTTCTCAACAGTATTTGGTATGGCTATCGCCTCCATAGTACATCTGTCAAATGCGGAACTTCCAATCTCCTTCAAACCATCTGGCAATTTGAATTTCTTGATGTTTTTGCAATTCTGGAATGCGTTTGACTCAATAACAAGTATTTCTTCACCAAGTATCATTTCATCAGAGTATAATGCCAAAGGACAACGTACCAATGCAGTCAAGTCTATTGAATACAAGATGCCACCTTCCGCTGTATAGGTATTATTGTCTTTGCTCACAACAAACGACTGAAGTGACGTACACCCAGAAAATGCATAACCATCTATCTCATCAACAGATGAACCGATAATGACATCACGAAGATTTACGCAGTAACCAAATACGAATGATTTTATTTCCTTTACCTGATCTGGAATAACGACATTCGTGATTTTTGCGCAATTCTGAAATGCAAACATCCCTATTTCCTTCACGGTTTGAGGTATTTCTATAGAGAGAAGACCTTTACATCTATCAAAAGCACCAGTATTGATAGCCTCCAATCCGTTAGGCATTGTTATGTATTCTAATGATGTGCTGCTAAAAGCATAATCATTAATCTTCTTTACAGAAGATGGTATCTCAAACAAAGTTTCTGTTTTACCTGATGGGTATTTGTAGAGAATACTCATGTCCTTGCTGTACAGTACACCATTATCTGATGCTAAATTTGTATTGTTCTCATCTACTGTAATTGTCTTAAGAGCAGGGCAGAAATTACCATTCATTGATTCAAACTTCTCCAATGACTTACCGATGTGAATTGAAGAAAGATTCTTGCAGCTATATAGAGCTGAAGACTCTACTTCCTTACATAATTCAGGAATTGTTATTGTCGCAAGATTATCACAATCCTGAACGGAATAACTTTCTATCTTCTGAATGGTGGATGGCAACACAAGCGAAATCAAAGACTTTGCTTTGTAGAACATATAATTACTAACAACGTTGTTCTCGGTAACATACGCAGAATATGATGTCTTATAATAAGGTTCACCACCGCTTACTATAATAGCATTCCCAAGGTCAAGGTCTGTTATCTTACCATTATCTAACACTGTACGAATGAAGGCGATGTCAGTACCATTGATTTCGCCTGAAATAGTCCATCTTGTTGCGTTGTATTTGTCGGAAGGAACACGTGAAGCAAGTTCTCCAGCAACATTTCCTGAAACTATGACATCCTTCCCATCTGGAATAGGCGGATAATAGATTACACTTTGTGTTGCAATAGGTGAATCCTTATAGCCATCCCTGATAGCTATAGCATTTACAACACAACTCTTTGTTATTGAAAAATTCCCTGTATAAAGAGTAGATTTCTTTGTTGGAGTTGTATTATCAAGTGTATAGTAAATGTTTGCGTCTCGTGTATCAGATGTAATATTTATAATGTTACTCTCTATTGTCTGGCTGATTGTTGGTATTACACATATAAAATCAGAAACGGTGTATGATGAAACTTCCGAAGTATGTCCATCTTTGACTGCAATAGCTTTGATAGTGCAGTTTCCTTCAATTCCTATAGGCGCATTGTAGGCATTATTTGATGACGAAGGCTGCGTTCCATTGGTTGTATAGTATATAGATGCACCTTCTGTTGTGCAGGATATAGAAAGCACGTGACTTTCGGATACAGAAATTACAGGAGAAGCGACATCAATTGTTCCTGGTTCATCGATCTTTTCTGTTGTAAACTCAAAGCGTCCACCTTCATAACGTGAAAACTCCTTAACTGTGGTGTTTGTTGAAGTGTAGTCAACCTCTTCGCATCCCCAGACACTTTCAATTGACATGCTTTTGCTCTCAGATGCCAAATAAATTGAAAGGACATTGCCGCCTGTGTAATTACGCAAGAGAATATCCTTTCCAATGATTTGATCTACGGGAATTTCTATTTTTGTACCATTTTCATTAACGAAACCGTAAACCTTGTTCCAACCATCATCGTAAGCATAGCCTTTCTTCTTCGCTGTTGGGTCAAGATTTGAAATCCAGAACTTTGTCGCATCAGATTCGTCCTGCCAAATATTTATTTGCCATGATACCGCAGAACCATCGGCAAGTGTTGAGGTGGCATTATAAAGTCCCGTAACGACATCGTTCACTATAGGTGTCGGTTCGCCCATCTGCTTCATTGGTTCAAATGAAATACTACCATTCTTCACCGTTGCAAGATAGTAATCCTCAGCACCTTTTTCTGTTCTGGCAATTGAATAACCAATCTTGTCGGAATGAGCATACAATGCAATATAGTATTGGTTCCCTTCTGCAAATGTAGAAGAATCGAAGGTAACGTTCTCCCAGATGCTCTTGCTGTAACCGCCATTAATTTTTACATTACTTTTGCATAATGACTTTACAAACTGAAAATCCTTATCAAACAATCCGACACCTATTTCACCAGTAAAACTTGTATTGCCGCTAATATTGATTGTTGAATTTGCGTCACAATTATAAATCGTAGATATGACAGATTTACTACTACCAACTTTTACCGATGACAGATCCAAACTACTTGATGCATAAAATTCCCCATTGGGCTGTCCGTATTCCTGAGGAACCACATAGCATACCATTTCTTGCTTTGATGTATAGTCTCCCAATGGAAGCTGAAAGCCATAGATGTCATAGACAGGTGCAAGCACTTCAAGCGAATAATAGCCATCGCCAGAACCATCCCATCCAAAATTGAAATGATACATTCCGTCTTCATTACATCCGTCAAGGACAAATTGGTGTCCACCAGAGTTTCCCCGCCCTGCATAAAGAATTGGATGTCCTTCGGATAGTTCGCTAAGAATCAGTTGATTCCAGGCTTCATCACTATAGTATTGCTTCTTCTTGTATGAAACGTTAGGGTTGTATTTCCAAAAGTGAGACAAAGCATAAGCCATGTCAATAGCATATGCTCCAGAAACATCTGCATAGTCCATTGAAACAGAAACGCCAGCAGCGTGCATCAAGGTCGCTACGGCCGACTTTTGGATTTCAGTTGCGTCACTGTTATAATCATTGAGCATATTGTCCCAGTCAAAATGCACAGAGGAGAAATCCATACTTTGATAGATTCGCTGTGTTGAAGAAGTGTAACTGTTTGAGCCTGTTCCACTTTCAGGATAATTCCAGAAGTTCATAACTTGTGCCATTGCTGTAGCGACACAACCTGTAACACAATTCTTCCCTGATGTAGATTTGATGTCCTTAGGACAGTCATAGTTGTAGGGATCACTTTGGTCCCATTGTGATTTAATCAAAGGCTGTACAGGGGAGAAAGAAAAGTTCTTTTGAACGCCTTTGGTTGTTTTATCCAAATCTGAATATATGCTTGAATACTGCTCGTCATAGTTGTTTAACATGTCTATAAGCCCTATAGGACTGGTCTCGAAGTCAAAGATTCCATTGTCTGAATAACCAAGAATCTTGTACAGACGATAATCGGAAGACACAATAACGAATCTATTGCGTTCATCGTCATTTATAACATAGAAACTTTGCTTGCTATTGTTTGTAGGTGCAGCTACATCCTTCGTCATGGCACGAGCCCTTGCTTTTAATAGAGTGTTCTGTGAAACAACCTTCAATTTCGAGCGATTCACCCTATTGCCCCAAAACTCCTGTGCAATAGTAATTGCTTCAGTCTCACTTCGATGTTGTGAGAATCCCAGCATTGGTATGATTGCCAATGCAAGTGCAAATAATAATTTTCTCATAAAAGATGTTGTATTTAAATTGAACTATATTTTGATATTTTGAAACCAAGTTTCATTATCAGTTTTAGCGTACCGATGGAAGTATTCCGGTCATACTCCTTCTCTGACTCTGGAAGTTCTTCGTATGGAATCAGACATGGATGGGTTTTGAGTTCATCGCTACGCTGCTCTCCATAAGTCCAGCCCTGTTGAATACGAGTCTCGGACCATACCTCATGTACGTTCTTCGACATCTGTTCTACCAACACTTCCAATTCTTCTGGCAGCTCAACACCTGTAGTGTCGATAGGCTGCGGTGTGTATGTTTTTTTTCCCATAACATATTGTTTTAATATTCATTGATAGAGAAACTATTACTTTGGGGATTCTATCATCATTCCTTATATTTTTTCAGTTGCTCCTCCATCTCTTCCAGTTTTCTGTCTTCATATATTATTGCAGCGCTGTACCTGTCTATCTCATCTTCACATCTACTCATCTCTTGCAATTGGAATAGTTCATATTCTTTCTGAGTTAAATCTAACGGGGTTCCATTTGGAAATGCCTTCCATTTTTTTGACATATCAAAATGACATTCACGAGCAGACTTCGGTAATAATGACAACGTAGCCAAATAGCCATAAAACATAGCATTGATATAATGTGAAGCACATTGTATTTTTATCAGTAACTGCTCTTTGTCTATTCTATAATAAAAGTTTGACGCAACAATTGTCCTTAAATCATTTGTCAGTGACTCCACTTCATCTATCATAGAGTTATAACACTGAGAAAAAGCATACAACTCATTTTGATTTATTTGATAGAACGACAATACATAATTCTCAAGATTTCCATATTTAAACTCTGGAGCTGGATAGTTCTTCTTATAATATGCAATACCCTTTTCGACACTATCTATATATTTCAGCATATTCTTTTTTGTTTCATCTAATTCCTCATTATTATTCTTAGAAGCTACATTTTCATAGAAAACATTTACGTTTTCATTCAAATCTACACAATCCTCATTCAACATTTCCATAATGTTCATCGCTGAGGTTTGTTTAGCTCCGATATCCTTACTTACTACACCAAACATATGATATGCTGCACCAAGAGCTATTGCTGCTAATAAAGCAATGATTCCAAACAAAATTCCTAAACTACCCATTAATTTGTTTAGTGATTTCTTAGGCTTACTATGAAGAAAAGTCAGCAGACGCTGCATTGCCATATCAAAATATTCGTGCTTAACGGCAGTGATAGCTTGATAATTTTGCAATTCTTCCATGCCCTCTGGCATACTTTCTGGCCATGAGAATCCATCCAACATGACTGGAATGATGTTCTTATTGTTCTGAATGGCGCAAAGCACTTCCTGCCTAATCCAGTCGTTCGTATCTTTGCAGCGATCTAAGGCATTTTCTGGTAGCACTAAGACAAAGTCCTTGCAACTACCAATCACTTCAAGCAATTGGTCATTGAATTTACCTGATGTCAGCGTATCAATGTCGAAAAATACACAATAGCCTGCATGTCTTAATTTTTCAGCTATCAAATTCGCCGTGTCGTACGCAGTCCTGCGGTAACTTATAAATATGTCGTATTTCTTCCCTTTCATAAATCTAGTTGCTTATATTATATAACGTTTCCCTTCTTATTCTATTGTAAGACATTCACCATTAACCTTTAATCATGAACCAATTTTATATTTCTCCAAAATGATAATTCACTTTCACTCGTGACAGTACTGCCCCCAGTATCATTTTTCTTCATTTGTCTCCATGTTCTTTCTTCCATGCCTCCAACTTTTTCATCCACTCATCGGCCTGAGATTTCTCTACGATTTTCCACATATATTCAATTCCTGCTAGTCCATGTCTAATTGACAAATGCTTAATTTCTCCCTTTTTAGTAATAAAGTATAGTTCTTTTATTCCGTATTTACTATTATTAATTTCTATATTAAGGGAATCTCCTGAGTCACCCACCTTCCAGCCGTTCCATTGGAGAAGAGTGCTTTGGGATGGTAACCCTGCTGATAAAGCCTGAGAGTTAACGTCTATTACAATCAGGGTTTCATTTGATTTGTTCAATATCTGGTTTTTACTATTGTAATATATGGTACGTTTTTCACTTGTTATTTTGCCGTAAGAATCTACTTTTCGATAAAACCCCAAAGCATCAATAGGATCTCCCTCTGTGTCATAATAAGCTTCCTCTGTTTGGTTATCATATTTATCATACTTATATGTTACCTTCGCCATTCCCATTGTGCACATACACGGTTTATTATCTTTACCATAAAGTGAACGCTCTATACAATTCCCTCTCTCGTCATAGTTGTACCTCACTATAGAGTATCCGTATTGATTCAAGCAGAGTCTTTGGTTTGCGTCATAAGAAGCTCTCTCTTTACATAATCCTTTTTCGTCGTATAATCTTTTTTCTGTTGATACGCCTTCAATTGGCGACCCGTTAATACCTAACCATGAAGCTTCTATACAATTACCCATCTCGTCATATTTCCCAATTGAGGTAGAATAACCTTCATTTCTTACGCAAGGTTTTCCGTCCTTTCCCAAATAGCTTTCTTCTATTCTGTTTCCTTTTTCATCATATTTGGACAATATCTTTGCAATACCATTAAATTCTTCCGTAAGATTACCATCAATATCCTTAAATATAATCTCATTAATATTGCCATATTCATCATATTTAAATTCTTTTTTTGAAAACCCCCATCCAGACATACACGGATTCAGGTCTTCATCAAACAATTCTATCTCAAGTATGTTTCCATAATCATCATAATTGCAATTAAGTATTGCGAAATCGTATTCATTATTTTTTAAAGCGTCATCACATCCAATCTCTAACATACTTACACAATTACCACGTTCATCATAATAATATCTCTCAATTTTATTCTTCTCGGGATTTGATTCATTGACAATACCTTCTTCTGTTAGATTGCCATTCTTATCATACTCTTTATATACTTGGAACATCTCATACCATTCATCAAATATGAAAGTCAAATAGGTTTCCTTTATAACTCTACTTTGATTATCATAAAGAAATTCCACCCCCATTCCTCCATGTTTACTAAAACACGGATTTCCATCTTCGTCCATATAGATGGTTGCTATACAATTACCAATCTCGTCATATTTACTATTAGATATAGCATATCCTTCATCATTAATACAAGCATTCATTTTCGTATCTGAAAAACTTTTTAATATACAATTCCCCTTTTTATCATATTCACATAATAAATATGCATAACCATGTCTATTGTTACAGGTATTTCCGTCTTTATCTTCATATTTTATAAAAGTACAATTCCCTCTTTCGTCATACGAATATATAATTTTTGCATAACCATCTTTTGTGTTAATTAGATCCCCATCTGCATCTGTATAAAATCCTTCCATGCAATTTCCAAACTTGTCCGATATAAAACCACCATAAGCCCATGATTTTTCATTTAATATGGGTTTTCCTTCCTTATCAAAATATCCTATCATACAGACATTACCATAATCATCATAAGCATACTGACAAGCACTTATTCCGTTTCGTGCTCGTGTAGGCTCTCCTTTAACATCTAAGTACGTTATTTTGACGGGGCGGCCCAAACTGTCAAGAATAAAAGTCCTTCCGTATATTCCATTTTCATCTGATATGGCACTGCGTTGTAATTGGAAATCATTGTTGGCATGGTAAGTTTGTTTTATAATATGTCCTTTTTCGTCTCTATCATAGACAAAGCGTACAATGTTGGTTTTCTTTTCAATGTAATCCTCACGACTATTGCTCGTGACTAAAGCTTTAACATTTAGAAAGCCTGTGCCACGCTGTTCCTGAGCATCCACAAAGTCGGCAACGGCAGCCGCTACGCCGTCGCGTTCCGTTAGGACATGACGTAGCAGTACCTTACCTTTCGTGTCATAGAAGTTAATGCGCGAGACGACACCGGTCTGTTTGTTGTATTCCATCTCCTGAATGGGATAGCGGTCTTTCAATTCGGTATGTTCGATGTCCTGTGGTCGCTTGGCAGAATTGACATAACTCACCTTGGCAACCCGCCATGAATAGGCGTTGGGTTCTCCAAAAGGAATGCGCCGGTATTCGAACTGATAGCTACGCCTGCGATGCGACACCTGTTCGTCGGTCAGTGGCAGAATTCCTTCTGGCACTCCGTAGCGGTCTACCCAATCTGCAAAGTATTCGTAAGTGGCACGATTGTAATCCCATGCAAAGAGCCCCAGTATGCAGAACAGGGCGGCCGCGCAGCCGTAGGCTATGCGTCGACGAATGAGGTCGCGGCGGTGACGTTGCCAAAGAGTATCAAAGCGTACACCTATCATCGTGGCAACAAGGCGGATAAAAGCCATGTCCTTTCCAACCTCCTGAACATTGATGCCCAACAATTCCTTGTCTGAGGGTATATCACGTAAGGATTGTGGGAAACATTCATCAGCAGGATTATCTGCATGAGGTGTTCCTCCTATGATAAAAGGTATGATTTGTTCTATCCGTCCTTCATCGATAAATGTCTGTGCTTCTTTGTTAACCCATTCAGATTTTGTGGCATTGGGTGAACAGACAACAATAAGGTATCGAGATTGTAGTAAATCCCGACGTAACTGGTCAATAAGGATACCACCAGAAAGGTCTGTGCCGTCACGAAAGATTGGACGCAGATATTTCGGCAAATCCGAACGTTGCTCACGAACTATAGAGGGTAATTTGTAACTCTCCAGTTTCTTTTGGAGCCACTTGGCCCATTTCTCATCTTCTCGCTTGTAGCTTATAAATGCGAAGTATTCTTTTTGTTGTTCCATATTGATACACACTATTATATTTCTCCAAAATGACAATTATCTTTCATGTAACTTGATGGTTCCACGCATGGATTGATACTCATGAAACATATCGAGTCCCTGCCTGCTTTGATTTCCGACGTGTCTATCCAAACCTTATGTCTGAGGTTCCTTTCCGCATCTTTCGAGAGAAACTCTTTTATCTTCTCAATGAGTGGTACATTTGAATCGTGTCTGTAACTTAGAAAAAATTTCATACTTAAATTTTAATAGGAGTATTATTTAACAGAGTATTCACATTGAAACATCGGGTCGGACAGACAATTCGTGTTCCACAGAAACATGATTAACCTCACATTGTGACCCGTTTTGAAATGCTTATATGTATAAATATAAGGAGTTCTATATTTTGCTGAATTGGATTGCCATCTCATTGGCTTAACTATGGTTAATTCCTGCAATATTAAGTGCTTGACTCATAAAATTTAACAAATTCTTCCTAATGAAATTGGTAGATATGAAGCTCTCGTTTCTATCCATATTTATGATATATTGATTGTTTGTCTTTTTCTATGAGTGCTAGAACCTTTGTCTTTGCAACCTTGTGCATCTTAATGCAGAACCAAATAAGGACAAAGAAACTCAGTACTCCGATATATGGATTTACAAGTCCACTCATCGCCAAGGCATCATAAACGCCATGAGCCGCAACAGGAACAAGGAGAATACAAGCGGCAACTTTTGGGGTGTGGTCAACGAAATGATAGACAGAGTAGTAGTAACCCATCAGTATTGCAAAGGCATAGTGACCAGGCACAGCCAGCAATGCACGGGATATAGCTACTGACACCCATTCCTCTTCACTGAACACATAGAATACGTTTTCAACAGCAGCAAATCCGAGGCCAACACATACGGCATATACAATACCATCAAAATGCTCATCAAAATAGGGGTTCTTACGTAGTACCAGCCATAACGCAAGAAGTTTGAATGATTCCTCTGGTAATGCAGCAACGATAAAAGCTTGCATGGTGGAACCAATAAGCGTTATTGGCTCTCCGTCAATGCCCCAAAACAGTGTTTGTATCACCATTTCGAGGAATGCGACAGGAACACAAATCGCCATACCCAATACAATGGTTTTAATCAACCATGACATAGGTTCTGGCTGTGAATCTTTCTTCCAAATATACAGCCAAAGTAGAATAGCGGGAAGAAGTGCCGCAAAAAGTAATATCAGTATACTCATTTATTAATTATCAGAAGAAAAGGAATGCTGGTATAGTACCTTGACTTCCTTTGTATTTTGTCAATTATAAACTGGAGAATTGATATTAGCGAATTCTGAAAAATGTTCTTCTGCCAGTAAAATACACTCCAAGACCAACATCTTTGAAAGAATCATCTAAAATTTCTATTAGGGTCACAATATAATAACTCACTCTTTTAATTCGCTTAATTCATCCATATCTATTATTAGAATTATCGATAGCCTTCTACAAAGAAACTATCAAACTTATTAGTATACACAGGTCAGTTTATCACATTTAAGCCTGTATTTTGGGGGTCTATGTATAAATTCAATACGTCTGGTTGTTTTGCCAGCTCAGAAATGGTAGCATCTACCTCATCCCTGCTAATGCCGCTATCCCCACCGATGTTGATTGCAATATTCATATTTATAATATTGTCTATATAAATCAAGTTGGGTACACGAACGGTCGCGCTCCCCCTAGTCAATTGATGAGACAGATAGTATCGGTCTCTTGTTAAAGTTGAGTGCTGTTTTGGTATGTAATTAACAGTAACATTTGATTTGATACCCACTTGATAATAGCGTACATTAAAGGTAAATGATGTTGGAGTAGCCACTTTCCTCTCTCCGACTTTCTCCCAACCTTCTTGAGGTTCGTCCTTGGTGACATCAACAAGATGTTTATTTCCATCTGCGTCTGCATATATCTCAAGCAACACGCTGTCTGGCTTCACGATGTCTTTGTCAGAGACCGTGAAGGTATGTGCGGTACCATAGGTATCAGTGTAACTGACTTCCGGAGTGACTAACTCCTGAAGATCAGGCGACATCGAAATGGTATAAGGAATAACCACGTAGGCTTCAGGTATTTTGACAATAAATGTCATTTGAGCAGAATAACTAAAGATTGTTGTTTCTGTCTCATCCTTGAATTCTGCAGTGAGTTCAACAATGATGTCTCCATTTGTTGCTTTGTCTGGCACACGATAAAGATTACTGTCAGTTTTGTCAAGACCTTTGCATTCAATCTCAAAAGGAATAGATTCATAGCCTTGTTTAGGCGTAAACGCAATCATTATCGTATCACCAGGTAAAGCAGTAATCGAAGATCCATCATGTAACCCATTATATGTCAAGTTTTTCATGGTGAACGTACCAGCCAGTGTTTCGGTAACCAATGATTTTGGTTCTTCCTTGCTGTTCTCGTCATCATCACTACATGCTGTGACTACCATGGTGAAACCAATTATCATTGCGATTGTCGTTGTGTAAGTTTTAATGTTAATCATACTCGTTTAAATTTGGGGGTTATGAATAAAATATTGTTATTACATTTCTCTGTTATTTATGTCAGTTCTCAAGAGCAAGGTGACAATTCACAATGAATCGTGTCCATAACTATGAAATATTTTCATATTCTTTACTTTTATTTGTTTAATCCCCGCCTCGTGACAGGTACCTGTCCCCTGTGTCACCCCCTGTGTCACCGCCCAACAAAGAACCAAGTATAGAGAACAGAAGTGTATAGAGAACAGAAGTGTAACCCAGGGACGCTCACCGGAGTAGCAGTCTGTATATATGTTGCTAAGAGCATTACCATCTATGAGCAGGTACAAGGCCCACTCATAGAATGGTACATCCGGATTGTTATTGCCAAATTCTATGAAATAGCAGATGATTAATCCAACGATCAAGGCTGCAAGAACAAATCCTATCAGAATAATGATCTGCCACCATATCTTGCTTGAGAATGTCCTGTCAAACCACAGGAACTTGTTGTGAAGTTTTGTTGATTTTTCCATAAAGTTTTCAGTATTCAATATTCGTTTTAATTATTATTGCAGGGTTACCTGCCACCATAGCATAATCCGGCACATTTTCTAGGACAACAGAGCCTCCAGCGACCATTGCGAATTTGCCAATTGTTATTCTACACATGATAACGGAGCCTGCTCCTATTGAAGCACCATAACATACACGTGTTTCTTCTAATTTCCAATCACTCGACACAACTCTACCATCCCTCATGATAGACCTTGGGTATCTATCATTGATGAAACTAACGTTGGTTCCAACGAATACGCCATCCTCCAGCGTTACACCTTCATAGATGCTATTGTTGTTTTGAATCTTTACTCGATTGCCAATGCTAACATTATTTCCGATATAAACATTCCTGTGAATTCGGCAATCATCACCGATTTCTGCTCCATCGTCAATATAGCTTCCTTCTTCAAGAAGCAGGTTGCTCCCCAATTTTACATTTCTACCAACATTATCTACCAATCGGTCTTGCATTCTGGTGTAAATAGCATACGATTCTGGAGTTAACAGATGACCTATCAGTTCGTTTCTATTACGCAATGAGAAGAACTGAACTTTAGCAATCTCTAAATATCCATCATTGGCACTATCATGCATTTCTTTGATTTGTTCCTGTGGTGTAGGATTGTCCTGCAGGTGCAATACCGCTTGTGAAATTAGTTCAATCTCTAAACGCTCGCTTTTGATAATACCAACTTCAAACAAACCATGATTATACTTCTCAACCTTTGCCTGTGTCACACCAACTTCCTCCTCCAATGCTCTAAACAAGATATTATTGATGTCGATATGCACAGCTTTGTTCTCATCCACAATTAAGTGACCGTCTTTGTCTTTTGTGCCATCCATGAGCAGACTAACGGTTTCATCATATGAGAAATGCCAAATATCACCTGACGAGATATTTCCGGAGCGTTTAGTCCACATGAGTGATGGTTTTCCATTTATATATGCAGCTAAAAATCCACCTAAGCCTAATGAACAAAGGAAGGGCGATAACGGTTTAATATCCTGAGTGGTGTTTATGGTAAATGGCTTATCATCTATAGAACATAATATGTGATACATCTCAGTCATACACTTGAACGTGAAATAGTCGGAATAATACAACTGCATATCCACACAATGCTCCTCTGAGTTAGTCGTTCGATTGTCTATGATATTATAGACACCAAGTTCTGCGCCATTGAACATGGTCTTACCCGCATCAAGGTCTGCTATAAACGTGCAAGCAACCATTTCTGATACTGTGTGTATAAACGATTCCACATTGAATGCTTGAACATCTGGCAAAACAATAGATCGATATTTATTGACATCAAGATAATCTATTAAACGCTGATGAATAACGGACATGCTATATTTGTCCTCATTTTCTTTCAAGAAGCGCTTGAACTGTTGCATGAGTTCCACCTTATTAGGTTGAATGCGGTTCCGATGTTTTTCGACTTCTTGAACCTTATCTTTTCTATAAAAGTTCAGTTTCTCCAACTTCTCTTTATAAGGTATGGGGGCGTCAATAAACAACTCCTTATTGACAACAATTATATTAAACTGTTTGTTATCGAAGAATTCATTAGTTCCCGTACCACACAGTTTCTTGTAGTTGCCAAATACTGTTATTTTACCCAGCAGTCTTTGCAAGGCTATACGTATTAAAAATAAACTTTGGTCTTCAAATACAGATTTGCCATGTTTCTCATTGATAAGTGCCGAAAGGGTCGCCAAACGTTTCTCGTCAACAATAGACTCTTGTGTGTCGTGTTGATGTATGGCTGTGGCCTCTGTGTCCAGCCACTGGATCTTTCCAACATATTCCTTCAACTTCGATTTATTGATGTCAATTTCATCCATTGGATAAAACAGTATAGTCTTTCCTTTTTCCGCAGCATGTCCTAATTCATCTTTGATGATAAACTCCGACTCTTCCACCTCTTTAGTATATATGAGGAGAAAGTATTCTGAATTATCTATCCCTTTATGAATACGTTCTGTGTATTCTTTACCAACATTCTGATGCAATTCATTCAAGTCGAACCATGCATCTATGTTATGCTCTTTCAGCTCTGCAAATAAGCGAGCTACGTAATCGGCATTCTCACGCTTATAGCTGATAAATACATCTTTGTTTCCTTCAATAATCGGAAGCTCAACACCATTGAACACCTGCTTTGCGAGCTGTTGTTCTTGAATTGAATCTTTTGTTTTCATAATAAATGCTATTTGTTATTTTTTAAGTCGAATTCTATAAGTGCATCAACGATTGCTTTTGCGGAATCATGAAAATGAAGTATTTTGTTAAGGGAGAGCCATCGATATTGATAAAGACTATACGTTTTTTTAGTGATTGAGCATAATTGATCTCTCGGACTGTCCAATCAGTTTCGTAATCTTCAATAATTGAATGGGTATGAGAATACATAAACAAGAATACTGTTGACTTGTCAATTGCATTCATTATTACGTTCACGAACTGTGCATCACTCTCAATTCCATTTAGATCTATCCAGCATTTAACCCCTACATTTTTCTCAATGTAGTCCTTTATAGCAAAGATCCTTTCTTTGTCATTCCGTTTATAGCTTATGAATACGTCGTTTTTGCTCTTCATATTTTCTGTAATACTATTGTAAATACTAATCTGCAACCGCATCATTCACATACACTGCTCTTATACTCCGACCGACATACAGGTAACCATTACCAACTATACCCTTTCCATTTTTCGGAAACTGTAGACTACGAGCAAACTGAGAACTATTAGAACGTTCCGATGTCCAATAATACCCGTATTGATTTCGGTATTCTATTCCTGTACTTTGAATCCATCCGGCGGCAGGTAAGAATAGTTTGTGACCATTTTTGCCAATAATCTCATATCCATTGTGTTCATCTATTTGTTTCCATATCCACCTACATTCAGTTATAAGTTCTTTAAACTGTCCTTCTGTTGGCAATTTCCATTCTGCTCCAAGTTCTGTTGTTGCCGCATCGTGTTTGGCTTCAACAATCTTCACAGAGGGCTTTAACTGTTCCACATACGAATATATGGAATATTCTTCTTTTTCCTTTATTTCACCCCAAGCATAAAGGCTGCCAAAATCTGTCGGAGATTTTGCACCTATGTTTCGGTCTCCCCAAAGTGTGCCACTTGGCAAACCAAGATCCACCGGTGTACATATCGTATCTGTAGGACTTGTATATGACGATGATTGTACTGGGGATGAATTGCCAATTGATGTTTTCCAAAGACCAAAAGGAATAACAACAATAGCAAGGAGCAAAAGAGCGCTAATAGTAATACTACATCCTTTTCGATTGCCTTCGAAAGGATTCTTAATCGATAACCTACTCTTCCATTTAATTTCTATATTTTTCTCTTCTACCGCTTCAATTCCTTCATTAAGTATCTTACTTTTCTTTGTAGAATCATTCACGACTTTGAACCTATAATCCCCCTTCCTTGGTACGGGCAAATAATATGGTTCATCAGACATGCCTTCAAGGCTGCATACTAAATTCCCCTCTTTGAATACTTGGCAGTTCTCATTGGAATAGAACTTGAATACGGAAGTGGCCTTATCTTGCAAATTGGGTTTAGAAAGAAGATAATCTTTCTCTGTCAGTTTGTCAAGATAAGCCTCAAAAAAAGAGAAGTTGAATTCAGGAGCATGCTTAAGACTAAGTTCCTTGAGTTTGTTTGGGAAGAATTCCTGTGATGGCATCTTGTAACCACCTATAAGAATGGGAATGATATTCTTTTTCTTCTCCAATGCAAAGGCTATCTCGTGGCAGAACCAGTCTTTTTTTCCCAGTTCTCATTCTTACACCCATCCAATGAGCCTTCTTCCAGAACGACAAAAACATCCTTGGCGGATTCTATGTATTTCAACAATTGCTCAGGAAAATTGTCTCTCCCCATCTCTTCCAAGTCGAAGAATGTGGAGTAACCACGAGTCGTCAGCCGGTAATAAAGGTTGTTTGCAGTAGGTAAACTCTTCCGTTTATAACTTATGAATATATCGAATCTTTCCATCTTAGTGAATATCTATAATAATATCTAATGAACATTCGTTCTTGGACTAATAAAGTCCTATTCAATAGCCATGCTATTCCAAACACATTGATTGGACCGTACATCTCCGAGCTATCTCCTAACTAACTCCGATCTATCTACGAGCCACTAAAAAGAGGTCTAACTCTCTTACACAATCAATCTTCTGTCATTTTCATTATCCATGGGATATAGCGTGCGAATTCATAATCCAAATCTTTAATTGTGTTTAGCTGATCAAACGGGCGAATGTCATGATGTACAAAGAGGTCTTTGTTCTTCTTCAGTTTTCCGGCAAATTCCGGATATACGTATTTGTCCTCATCTTTCTTCGGTTTTCTATACCCCAGGAGCAACTCCTCCACATTCCAGCGATTATGCTCCACCTGGGCCAGAATCTCTATGTCCTGCTGAGAGATGTCGTAGAACTTCTCCCAATCATCTTCAGTAAGACCAATAGATCGCATCTTCGACGGTATCGTCATTGCGTTATAGATACTCGACCAACGCTATACGCTCGAAAGATTATCCCACAAGCTGTCTCTGTCAGCGGGATTGATTTCAACGGAAGACAATACCCGCCCTTGCCAGTTCTCTATGTTATCATTGTAGCATCGGTCATAGATGTAATTCACGTTCTTTGCCATTTGAACTAATGGCATAGTCACATCATATTCAACGACTTTAGGATTATACTTGTGAATAGGTATTGATTGTTGGTACAGTTCATCAGGAAGGAATAAAGACTTCGCCACATTCTTATCCGCATCCTTATCTGCCATCACGATTGTCAGCAATTGTTTGTCATCCTGTGCCCATAGTCTTAATTTCTCACGTACATCAGAATTCCAACTTTCAGCATTAACGAATTCCCATTCCACATCTACGAAATCCTCTCGCCGTCCTTCATACATTGACTTATGGTACTCCTTCACCGCTTTTTCTTCAGACGGATTGATAATAAGATAATAACTATTGTCAAACAAATGCTGATAGCACTTGATGAAGCCCTCGCTCTGGACTTCTGCATTATCGCTAATCATGGTGATACGCGTCCGCAGCGAATGATTTTTGACGTAATTGGGATAATGAGCAACGTGTGCAGCTTGTATGGCTACCGTCTCTGCCACCTCGCCCATACCGAATATCACCAGATGCACATGCTTATCGGAACGAATCGTAATAGGCTCATAATCCATCAGGATATTGCGACACCAAATTTCTTCCATCGAAAAAGGATACACATCTATTTTCATTCTTACAGCATCACAAAGATCGCAAGTCTGCAACATCTGTAAAGTTTTACTTTGCTGTACAAACAGATGACAAAGCAGTCGTTCCCCATGATTTGATGACATATCGTATGCTGCGGCTATATCATCAAGCAAAACAATTGCCCTATTATCATCTTCATTTCCTGACAGCAAACAAATCTCATCAAAGTCATTAATGTCAATGCCTTCAAGTGTTAGCCTCTTATGATGCGCCACTTCTCTTTGGAGAACATCATAATGCCTTATGATGCTCTCCGTTACAGGGTGGTCTCCCAATATGATTACTTTCTTACTTCTTGCCATCATAATCATACACTCTCTATTTACATGGTCTCGCAGTCCTTTCCGTCAGTGCCAGTTTTCCTGATCTGCTCAAAGTCAGACTGCATGGGCTGTATGTTCGATTCTTCTATCATCCTTTGTACAGTCTTTTCTACATTGCTTTTATCTTTTTTACAGAAGGCAACATTCTCTTATATTTTTTGATGCTCTTTTTAGGAACATACAATGTTAAATGAGCTAAAGTCTCTTCATCAAAGCAAGTCTCTGATATATGACAGGCTTCTTCCGATTTAATCGTAAGAGATGTCATTTGAGAGCATTTTGCTAGTGCGTTTTCTCCAATGGCTGTAACTGTTTCTGGTATTACAAGTTCTTTTAAAGAACATCCTTGAAAGGCCCCTGCGCCAATTCTTTTTACTACAATAGGAATTGTATACGAATCCTTTCCCATAACTGCAGCAACTACAAGAGTGCCATCGCTACTAACCAACGCACTGTTATCAACAACATCTTTTCCTTCAATACGATGCAAATTACCTACGTTGATATTAGGGGAAGAAATGTAAGTTAAACTATCTGTAAAAGGAAGCTTAATACTTGTAACCGACTCTGAAAACAGTTCTGGAGCAATTTTAAATACAGGTGAGGCAAACCTAAGATTATAACAATCGGATTCTTTTTTGTTGTTGCTAATTAAAGACGTACCAAAATCTACAAGAATACCCATGTCGAGTGAGTCTACACATTGAAAGTTCAGAGGACTATTGTTAATTGTATTATACTTTATGACACTCGTATGTTCCAATTGATAAACACGATAATACAAATCAACAAGATGCTTATCGCTCAATCCAAAAAACTTAGCCAACATCAATACTATTTCTGTTCTCTCTATCTCGTCAGCATCATTCTTTGCATTTTGATTAAGAAAAGAAAGATCATAATCACCATAAAATGCATATTGGGGATTGGTTTGCCCACTCATAGGGAGATATGAGCAACAAAATAACATTAAAAACACTATTTTTTTCATAACTATCACTATTTTGATGAAATAAATGTTTGCAAATCACTTCTTGAGAATTCTTTTAATTCTTCTACATTCTTAAATTCACGTAATATACGAGAAGTCTTAAGGTAGTTCACAAACTGATTCTGCCGTAATTTCACAGCATCAGGTTCATTGGACTCATTCGGTGGAGTCAGTACAAAAGCAAGAATTTTCTTGTGAGTAGAAAAAGCTGCATGAAATTCCATCTCTGTCATGGAAGTGTTTAGTGAGGGTTCTATATATCCATATCGCCCTCCCAAAATACACACATAAATGTCCGAATCCATCACTTTCTGACAACACACATCAGCTGGATTTGAACCTGATTGGGGCCAATCTCCGCACAAATCTGCATTCATTTTAAGTTCTACTACTACCTCACGAATAGTTTCACGAAACGGCTTCATAAATTCATCGCATGTGGAACTTACAAAGACCGTTTTCTTCATTTGTGTATCAAGCCTTACTGGCATATCAATAAGTTTCATGCATTTTTGGCAAGTAGCCATGCTTGATTCCAACAACTGACGTTTCTGATTATCTAATTCATTAGTCAATTGTGCCTGTAACGATTGCAAATTGGATAATAGCCCTTTTTTAAGTATATCTTTATTTACAGACATTTCTGCCTTAAAATCATACAAATCGAGGCTTATATCTGCTGGGGCTTGGTCTGCCTTTTCAACTATAGTCTTAAAAGAACAACTACCAATAGGCTCTTTATTAACTTCAATAAGCACTTTCCCATTAAACGAACTACCTCTAAAAGAACTGAAAACTACTACATTAAACTCAAAACTGATAGTTTTTCCTAACCATATCTTATGCTGAACTGCATTTTCAACTTGTACGTCCTCTTTTTGAGGGGTTATTGCAACATACTGTACTGAAATACCATCTCCTTTTTTTAGTTTAATCGGTAATTCTTCACTTTTGATTAGTCCTGTATCAGGATCTATTTTTTTTGCTCTAATCGTTATACTCCGGTCACTATCCTTTTCACTTTTAATATACAACTGGACTATGAAGGGTGTATTCCTTTCAACACTCGTTGGAGCATAAATAACAGAAGAAGGCCAACCTAGATGCTTACCTGGTGTATTAACGCTTGTGATATCGTCGTCAGGATAAAGTCCTTCTGAAATCATTTTGTTTGCAATGGCTTTTGTCTTTTCTTCTATTGCCATATATGCATCATGATAACTAAGACTCTTATTTTCTCGGTATAGGCGTATGACGTGAGGATATATTATTAGTCTGTAATCTAAAACAGTCTGTTGAGATGCTCCCTGAACGTGACAATTAGGGCACTTACGTTTAATAAGTTTAATCCATTGTGCTGCATAGCATGACGAGAAATCAAGTACACCAGAAAAATCTTCCGGCAAATAATCAACAAATGTATTTATAGGCAAATGTCGATCTGCCAAGACTAGTTCATTTGAATTCTCGTCGAGGTGAGCCACAATAATCACCACATCATACTTATTAATAGTAGAAAGTGACGTGGAGTCTATGTTTCTGCCAACAGTAACCTTTTCTTTCCTTAATTTCTCCAGACATTGATTGACAAGTGACTCATGTCTTTGGAAATCAGGCATCGATGGCAATGATATAAGGAACAACACCTTTTTATGCTGCCAAAAAGAAAAGAACATCGTTTTCATCTTTCTTTATAATAATGATTGAATATGGATTGAATTCTTGCAAAGCATCAACAGGGGCAAATAGGCTACGTTTTACACCCATATCAAAATCTTGATACAGCTCTTCGTCGATAGACTTCTTAATATGCTGTTTTAGTCTGAACCAATTCTCTAACTTACCAGAGAAATCCCTTATAGACCTTTCAATCTTGCCAGAATAATCTGATAAGGATTTAGGGAAAGTCAGTATCGTAGCCTGCTGAACATTTCCATTTACTAATGAACTCTTGTTCTGCAATTCAACTACAAGGTGTTCACCTTCAACATGACTACTAACTTCTTGTGAATAAGGATAATCTCCGTATTCATAATTATCCGAACGTTCAATGACAAACTCTTTATCACCTTGCTTTACGAGAATTTCTCTTTCTGAATAAGGCTGAATTGTTACATTCCCATTACCATCAGACTGGTTTAGTGCTGCGATCAGTTCATTTTCATTTCTTATCTCTTTTCCGTTAATACTGAGAGAGCGAGAGCCTTGCTCTACCTCGTTATGGGATGCCATATCAAAACCGCGCTTTTCTTTTAACGAATTTGCTGCCAAAACAAAGCTTTTGTCTCTGTTTTTTGGAGGGTCAGGCAAATCGATAATCTTATCAGTATTAAATTGCCGCTCAACCTTTCTTAAAAACGCTCTGGTAACCCTAGCTATATTCTCCTTTGCCACGCTAACAACAGGTTTCCCATTCTTGAAAGAAATCCGGCATTTGTTCTTTCCTAAACCAACAACAGTTTTTATGGGTGTCACATGTGCATCAAGATTGTGACCTCCGTAGCCAAAACCACTCGTTGAGCATGCCATTGATGGAGATTTTATCCACTGCCTATGAGTGGTAAGTCGGCTTGCAAAAAATGCACCTGAAGGAACATTGTAAGGTGTTGGGTCTGTTAGAAGCCAATTCAGTGCACCCAATGCTTTTTGCTGACTATCATTTACCATTAAGGTCAACAATTTATCAACCTCCCTGTTGTTCTGTTCAATTATACCTAAAATTCCAGATTCAAGTTTATCAATAGCGGCGCGTTCCTTTTCTAACGCTTTAAACTCGTTATTAAGAACGGTTTGTCTAAATTCCAACGAAATACGGTCACTGTTTTGGGCTGTACCAGCATCTACGCTGTGATTATATGAATCGATCTCTTTTGACAAAGCTCTTGCAACATCCTTTAGAGAATCTAAACGCTGATTATATGCATTTACTCTTTTTTCATATTCTGCGATTCCGCTAGGTTTATTGGCATTAACCTCATTAATTTTCAATTCGATTTCTCGTGGTGACACTATATAATGAGCAGCATCCTTAACAGGAAACGAACCATAGGCTTTTTCATAAGTCCTAATATACGTTTTTATGGTGTCTAAATTGGGATTTAGATACTCCCAAAAAGCCTCTTCAATTTCTGCATCAGTTGGAGGGTAATTCAACAAGCTGTCTAAATGCTCTCTTTGGTCTGTGTTTTGTAAATAATCAGCAAATTCACCGTATGGATCATTATCTATCAAATATTTAAGACGAGTATGAGCATTATTATCTCGATAACGTTTGGCAAAGCGAGACAATGCCGACTTATAATCATCCGATTCCTTAGAAAGAGGTGAATTTTGAACCAGATTTAACAATCTCTCTACATAACCGTCGAATACACTATAATCAGGAACAACATTTCCATTTTGATATTTGGTTGAAAGTCTATTTGCCGTTGATACACTATTTTCCCCCTTAAAGTAGCTGAATATCTGATAGAATGTAGCATATTGCACCACTCTTGCAAGTTCTGGACTGTTCAAACTAGAGAAGAAATCGTAGGCCATTTCTTCTGCCTCATAAACCTTTTGGTCAACCCGGCCTTCCATACCTCCAGGAATATAACTAACAGGAAGACTCCCTGTTCTATTCACAGCGAAAATGTCATAATTATCACCTTCTATTACATAACCCGCTCCTGCAGTATTCCAATTGTATGTTAACTGGTTTGCATCGAGGTCTCTTACTGCACCTCTTTCAAATGCCCAGTCAATTGGTTTCGGATGGAGGAAATTCTTATAGTCTATATCACCATTTTCTGACCATGACTTAAGCATCTGGTCAGTAACATTAAGGAGATTTCCATACTCTGTATGCCATAGTTCGTCACTGAGATAGATAGGGGCCACATCGCTATTGTCAGGAAGTTTGCTTGCAAACACATTATGACGCTCATAACTTTGAGCCAAACTTTCATTGTTGGTAGTGGCCAACAAGGAAAGGGTCTCAATTCGTAATGGAGGCAAAATATCCACTGGGATTTCTCGTTCTCGTGCAACAATTGCCACGGTTTTTCCCTTTGTACCAAAAGCACCAATGATCAGGTCTGTGTCAAGAGCAAATTTCCTAGCATTCAATCTGAATGATTCATTATCTGAAACTCCACTTGGATTTATCAGCCAAACTACAAAACCTCTTTCACGACTATACAATAGTTTGTTGGGATTCTTCTCATTTGATGAAAGATACGATGGTATGGACTTACTTCCAGTGACCATGCCGTGTTCAGATAGTTCACCAAAAGACTCATCCTCTTCCACAAACCACTGTTTTAGTTCTGCTGCCGTAATGGAATAGTTCAGATTATATTTATAAGGAGCAAAATAAGAATGCCGAGATGGCTTGTCCAAATCCGTATAGTATGCTTTATACGAAGTTCCATACAACATGTTGAACAACTCTGTCTTGAAAGTCGACTCTTGCTCACTGCTTTTAAACTTTACACAACCGACTACATCAGCAAGCCAACCATCATAACCAAGAGAATCTTTCTTAATAGTCACTGTACCATTGTAGTTACTAAAAAGCGATTCAATGGCTTGGTATGAAACACTTTCAGATGGCTCACTGATGATAAATATTTGCTCATCACCATTGTGTTTTAATCCCACGGTTTGAAAACCGTATGGATGATTAACTCGAAATTCCTTCCATACATCATCCATAGGGTCATTCAATTTTTCTGCTTTTACACCCGAAATTGAACTAATTATCAATACGGATAAGAATACTAACATTTTTTTCATTTTATATCGTTTTTATTTTACCATCTATTCATTTTTCTATTGCGTTATAGTTGCTGCCACGATGAATGGAACTCATTTGCCATGCATATAATCTTCCACCATTTGAGACATTTTACTTGATAGAGAATCGGGTGTACCACTGTTCGATTGGTCTTTTCGTTGTTTGTATGCCATATCCGCTTTCTTGATATTACTATTTAATTGAATCAACTCTTTGTATCATTCCTTGGGGCGCTGAAGAAGTGTTTTGCCTCATACTGATATAATTTTGTAACAATGATGCTATTTGCGCATCTTTTCTTTCCATTGCTCTATCTTTATTCTTGTTCCTCCTTTCGGATTCAAATAATCGTTCTGATACTTTTCTCAAAGAATCATCAAACTCCTCTCTTCTTTTTCCCAAAGAATCATTAAATTCTTTTTCTCGATTAGACAGTTCTGTTTCCAGTTCAGCATACTTTTGTGATTGCAATTCCATTTCTCTTTCATGAATTTCATCTTTTATATGTAAGTAATATAATAACACAAAGCATATAACAATTGCGAAAACTGCGCCTACAAATTTGGACACAAACAAGCGCATTCTCTTGTTTTCACGTTGCCTTTCTTCTTCTAATCGCCTTTGTTCTTTTCATTATACTCTGTAATGCTGTCCTTGATACATCTATCAATAATGATGCTGAAGTTGTCGGGCGTCGCCTGATAGTCATCGCTTGTAAATGTGATGGCAATGGGAAAGTACATCTTCTCCCTAAGCAACGGGAACACACCAGCATTGAGCAGCGAAGTCTTGCCTTCGCCCGACTCGGCATAGCACACCGTGAAGTCATTGCGCACGATGAGTCGGAAGAGTTCCTGCGATTCTTCTGTTCGCCCTTTGAATCGACAGGCGTCGTCTTCGGTATAGGGCTGTAGTCCTAAGAAAGTGTTCTCTGCCATAGTCTTACCATTCTATCTTTTCAAACACACTAAAATCTTCCCCATTGAACGAAATTATATCGATCCCATTAAAAAGAGTGCTCGGCAGAACACCAAAGCTGGCTACTTGCTCCACATATCCCTCTGTGATATCGACTCCATTATAGGAAGACCCTTTGACAATAACAGGAATAGAATAATTGTCTTTCAAAACCGTAGCACTGTCACTCTTTTTACATTCTTCTAACCAGTCGCGCACCAGATAGGTCTCATCCTTCAGACTTGATGTGCTGGTCAACTTCTTCATCCAGTTCTCGGTAATGATGGGCATATAGTGGGCAGAGAGTTGGATGCCATTCCGTATCTTCTTCCAATAGGGGCTGCCTGGCGTTATCTCTCCCTTCCCTCGGTCGTCGAACCATGCCTTGACATTCATATTCTTCAATGCCTCAAAAATGATAGTAGCCACATGTCTGTCTTCGCTGGCATAGGAGATAAAGACGTCAAAGTGCTCCTCTGTGTTTATCTCGGCACTACGTTCCTCTGCCTCGCGTCGAAGTTCTTCTTGTAGCGACTTTGTTGCATCCACAAGAATCTCCTTCACCTGCTCGTCGGCTGAGAAGTTTTTCTTCTTTAGGAAGTTCTCGAAACTGTCCTCTGGCTTCTCCTTGTTTATCCAATAGCCTTGCGTTGTCTTCAGATTTGTCGTTCTGCCAGTCTGGGTAGGCTGCCACAGGAATCGGAACAACCAGTTAGGCAGATTACAGCCTAAAGCCAGCAGTTTCTTTTCATTCTCCTTCAGATAGTCGGTCAGTCCTTTGGCACCACAATCGTTGTTGTTATGCGATAATAAAAAAGATAGCAACAGATCTTCGTCATACACCCATTTCACACCATCCTTCGCCTGACCGAAGATGTGATATACGCATCTTGAGGGCAGTGTGCTATTCTCTTTGTTGAGTTTATACCAAATAGACTTGTAGCCTTCTATCTGTCCTTTCAGCAGCTGCTCAATGATGTCGAAGCATACCGTGGTGATGATAATCGGGAAGTTGAATGTCACAAGGAATTCAAGTACCTCATCCTTTAGCTTGATACCCGAACGATTGTCGTTGACAAAGTCCATGAAGTCATCCAAAAAGCGTCTCTCATAGTATTGCGACATCAATGAAAGCCCGTAGTATCCACGCTCCTTCATCGAATCAATATCTGCATCGCTCACCTCCACATGGGGATATTTCTTCTGGAACTCGTTCAATATAAACTCCTGAAATGGAATCTCCCTGCCGGAATAATTCTCTTTATACACAATCGTATCATCCCCGATGATAGGGACAATCGTCCCTCTTTTTCTCACCATGTCACTGATGATGGTTCGTCTTGTCTCTTCCTGTGATAATTCTTGATTCATATAGTTTGATGTTGTCTGATTTTATCTATCATACCTAACACTTTCACACTTGTTCTTTTATTCTTTACCTATAGTGTTGCCATACTCTATGCTGCAATTATTCTGCTTCTACCTTATAATATCCTTGACTACACCTTCTCTTCCACGTTACATCTCCAAACCGTCAAAGGGAAAAAGGCCATGATTGCTAATTGAACTTTAACATTTCCAAAAATCAATCTTCTGTCATTCTCATAATCCATGGTATGTAGCGAGAGAATTCGCCATCAAGGTCCTTTATTGAACCTAAATCCTCAAAAGGACGGATATCGTGGTGAATGAAGAGTTTTTTGTTTTTCATGATTACATCCTCAAATACTTTATGCTCGTACTTATCCTCTTCTGCCTTTGGCTTTCTAAATCCCATTAGTAGTTTCTCCACATTCCAACGATTGTGTTCAACCTTTGCCAACGTTTCTATTTCATCGTCGTTAAGAGAATCATAATCACGGCTTGTATCATCGAGCTTTAATCCACGCATGGCTCGTAAAGAGTCTAGTTTTGTAATGATTGCATAGGCACAATACAAATTTGACCACTTAAGAGCTACAGTTAGCTTTCTCCAATACTCATCGGCTTCTTCCCAAATCTTTTCTTCTGTCATTGTGTTCAATGCCATTATACTTTGGAATTGATAGTCTGAAGGCATTGTATTATATAGATAATTAATGAGTTTTGCACGTTTCAATGAGTGTTCGTCTGCACAATAAGCGGTCTCGTTCATGCCAAATGGATAGATATTCGCATAGCGTGCATCACGTTTCTGCTGGTCAAGTACGCCATTCTCATTGACGGTTGAGTAGGTCAGTTTTTCTTCATCACTTTTTATGTCTGCTTTTCGTAAGTTCGTAACAAAATTGTCAGAACGATCCTGGCGGATGAAAAGTGGCACTTCGTTATCATAGACCAAGTCTGGCATATTCATGCCCATCACGAAATTCTGACGTTGGTCTGACATTGCGAGGAATATTGACAGGAATTGCTTCTTGTTATGTTCTTGTGCCCACCCATCTATAACATCTTGTACGGCCTTCGAGAACACGTCACCTTTGATGAATTCAAACTCAACATCAAGGAAATTGGCATCCTTCCCTTTAAACACCACACACTCATACCTGGTACCTTGTGGCTCTTTATCCTTCGCACTTGACAAATCTTGATACAGATATGGCTGAATCTCGAAGAAGTGGCGATTGCGGATGATGAATTCGTCCTTTTCTTTATCCGCATTCTTATCTATGAAGGTGATGCGTGTCTTCGCCTTATCAGCATTCGGGAAGTGCATGATATGTGCTGCTTCCATCGCAAATGCCACCGCAAAGTTTGTCGTTCCGACAAACACAAGATGTACATACCGGTCGTCATCTGCCTTAACACCCTTATTACCATATAATGAAGGGTAGCTGTATGTATTCTCAGGATGGTCAAAATCCTTATATTTGCGTTTGATAAACACTTGCTTTGCCCAACCAGTGTAAAAATTATAAGGGAAGAATTCCACACCTAGTTTTTCAACCTTACCAAATATCTCTGATGTCTTGAAAGCAGCATACGTATCCAAATCCTTAAAAACACATACAATACGATTGGGACGTTCAGTCACCTCTGGTTGTTCCAAATAACTGCAGATACTATCGACGCATTCAACATTGATGGCATCATGAGCTGGCTTGACGTGATTTCCTACGATATATATCTGCTCAGCTGATTCTAAATGTATGTCTTTGTATGCATCAGGAGACACTCTATGCCCATAATTGATGATGATTCGTTCCATCTGTTTCATAGAGAACGATTTCAACAGTTTCTCTCTAATGCCAATGGTTTCTGCCGAGGTTAGTACCAACACATATGCATCCTTATCCTTTTCAAAGATATATGAGATGAACGATGGAACCATGTCATCATACCCCATGATGATATAATGACCAGACTTTAAATAATGAATGAAACCTTCCTTATGTTTATTGACCCTCTGTTCAAGCGCATTTGTCATAATAGAAATAATCATACCGTTGAACACAAACATACCAACAACATAGATTGCACTACTTACAAACAATGCCCAACCATTAACACTGTGTATATACAAATTATTTAATGCATTCGAGTCAATGAGTAGGTATAACGGGAGAAGCCATTCTGAAAGATTGTTGTGCTTACAAAAATCTGACCATTTGCACCCAGAAATGTGAAGGAACAGCCAAGAAAGTAAAAATATGACAATTAGGGCTAAGCCCAGAATGGCAAAGTGCCACCACAAATTTTTTGACAACAATCGGTCGAACCATAACTTTGAGTTGAAAAACTTGCTGCAGATATAAATACATACTGCGGTTATTGCGACAACACCTAAAAATGTAATTAAAATCTGCAGCCCGATTTCTGTATTATTAGCAATGGATTGGGGGGATGCAGCTATTTGTCCCAGAATAGTTCCATTTAACAATATCGGTTCATTTGCATTAATTGTGACAATATTCATAATACTATCTCGTTTTAGTTTATTTCCTTTTTTTCAATTCCCACCCCAACTTCTTGACTAATTTAATGGTGTTGATGGCCAATTGGCGGTCATATTCCTTTTCACTTTCAGGAAGGGAATGATATGGTTGCATGTCAGGATGGAGTTTCTTCTCATCATCTCGCTTTGGACCGTATGTCCAACCTTCGATTTTTCGTGCCTGAGCCCACACCTCATGTGCATTTTCTGCGATTGCTTCACGGAGTTCAATCAATTCGTCTTCCAATTCAACATCAGAAAGGTCTAGAGGATGTGGTTCGTATTTATTGTAGTTGCTAATCGTAACCAAATAATTATAGGAATCGTTCCAAGCTTCAACAAAAATGTCAAGAGGATAGGTTTTAGACAAATCGGGGAAACCTGGATTGAAAATATCTATTGTCTGTTGCTTTAAATCTAAAGAGGTAATGACAACTGCGTGATTTGGAAGTTTCCCATGTTCTATATCTTCTTTTCTTGCTTCTCTAGGAGATAGAGTTAATTCAGAGTTGTCAATAACAACAATGACTACATTTTCTTTCTTTAGAGCCTTGGAAATATCGCTGACGGAGCAGTTGTACCTTCGAGTGACACTCGAACCGTAAACTCCAGAAGACCATCCTATTAAGTGGAGCGGCATTCCGTCTTCACGAAGCCATCCTTTTTGCCTGGCTTCTTGTTCAAGCACCTTGTCAGCAACATCGATTCCTAAATGTCGTAACGCATATCCTTCACATCTAATCGCACACAAATTATCAACAACATTTTTAGCTGCTCTTGACAATAAGGGAAGAATATTCGTTGAAGGAGTACCCGTTACTGTTTCATCTAATTCTATTTCGTCTAATAAAGAATCTAATTCCTGATTAACAGAAAGAGGCGAAACACCATCATTATTATCTTCCAACTGAATATCGAAATCGTCATCCATCATTATCAGTATGGTCTCCAATTGTTCAGGATGATTCGCAAGATATTGGCGAACGGCTTTCCTTTCAGATTCTGATACATTTCCTGTAGCATATGCAGCCAACAGTTCATTTGTTATATCCATGTTCTGTTTTATTTTAATCCAACACCATCATTCTTAGTATTTCTTTTGCCCGTTGATTTAGGACATCAATATAACCAGCATCAGGAACAACGAGTTCATTTTTGTTGTTATATTTCCTGATACCATGCTTTTGCCATTTATTCTTTAGCAGAATAGCTATTTCTTTGCTTCTATAACCTTGTAAACGCTTAAGGATGACAAAACGCTGATCTTCATCCTTTAACTGCTCGATAGCTTCTATGAGCATAATCTTTCTTTGGATTCGCTCATAGCTTTCCTCGCCACCATCAGGAATTTGTACCTTAGGTCTTTCGGGATCTTCGCTATCTATAGATATGTTGTGTCCATCATTTTCTATCAATTTAGCCAGGACGTCACGGAATTTGTTAAAAGCAACACCACGCAACCAATAGCCGAATGTACTACGCCACTGAAACGTTGCCAAAGTATGCCAACTACCGTCTTGCCCCTTCATATGAATAAAGAGCTCATTCACACAATCATCGAATAATGTTGCGTCTTTTGTGAGTTGATTATATAGTTTATGTAAGAGCGGATTATAGCGGTCTTGAAGCAGATAAACAGCTGCCTCCTCGTCGTGAGGCACTGCTAAAATCTTCTCGACTATCTGCTGGTCGGACAATTCTTTATAATCGAATCGATAGCGATACTTCATATATTATGGATAAATTGATTGGTCAATTATTTGTATAAAAGCAGAAGGAACATATGCGGTAGATATTAATCCAACTTTTGACAAAGACAATATAATGCGTTGTTGTCCTGCAACACGGGCTACCTTTCCTTCAACTCCCTTAAAAATTCCGTCAATGACTCTTACGGTTTCTCCTCCTTTATAATGACACTGATTTTCGTTGACAAACATTAAGTGTTCATTGTTATTACATGTAGCAAGAATGAAGTTTTCCATCTGTTTACAGGGGATTATTAACGGTGGATTCTTTTTATTGTCGTCTTGCTCGAAATGATTATAATAATAAGAAAGGAATGATAACTCTGGTGTATGTTTAATATACTGTTCTGCCTTTTCCTTTGTTGTATAAACAAAAAGAAGGTTTGGAATAAGTGCCTCTAATACTTTCTTTTGTTTTCCATTGATCTCCTTGAACGTATATCGCTTTGCAATATATACATATGAACCATCTTCCAAAAGAAAATCTGAGGCTTGATTTTCCCTACCATAAGATGCACGAAATACATACCAACTCTTAGCAGGGTCATATGCATACTTTACCGACACCCCTGTTTGTGAGTTTTTAGCTTCGGGGATGATGCAAGAGGTGTTGCCTGCATTGGAAGAAATCCCTTCTTCACGGGTTGACACATTAGACAATGTGTAAGTATCAGTCATTTGTTTATTGTGACGGATATGAATGAGGTTAGTGACCCGATTTCTCTTATTGTTTGTCCATCGGATATTGAGCGCAAAATTAAGAAAAGAAATGAAAACTACCAAATTATTATTATATAAAATGTTAGTAAATGTATAAAAAATATTAAATAGTCTTAATTGTTAGCTAAAGTTATATGATTTTAAGGTGTAATTTGAGATTTGCCTTTTATTTACTTATCTAAAGTAGTATTCAGTTTAACAAGGTGAGAACTAACAAGTTTCAACACTTTCAGGAATATGTCAACGATGTCAGGATGGCTGTCAACTTATTCAGTAATACAACTGTCAAACACATCAGGAAATAAGCAAAAAACAATCAACCGAGAATATGAAAAGACTGTTTTATATAAATAATGTGTTATCTTGCCCAATTTGAATGAACTGTTCTTTTTTGTAGTTAATGTACATTGGTGGAATTATGTAACCACTCTACCACCTCATTTTCTTCAAAATGCAAAAACATCTATCTACAAAAAGTAAGAAATACTCATACATTATCAACAAACCATCTACGAACCCACTCCGAGTCTTCAACGAAGGACGGGAATTGGCAGATTCAACGAAGGACACGGGAATTGGCAGATAGTCACAAAAGGAGGAGTAAAGGAACACCAAAGGAGGACTTTGGCTCTCCTTTCTTTGGATTCAGGTTTCAAGATTCAGGATTCAAGGTGTCATACGCCCCCGCCCTAAAGGGCACCCCCTCTAACTTAGAGGGGGAGCTTAGAGGGTTCAAGGGTCAAGAACCCCATAGGGGTGAAAGAACAAAGGATAGGGTGTGAACCCTATCTGAAAGACATAATATTTCGCCCCTACAGGGCGATGGGTGGGGGTGATTAAAACGAAATAGGGCTTCCGCCCTATCCTAAATTATTCCGCCCCTTCAGGGCTGGGTAAACCTAGAAACCAAGACCCCCTCTAACTCCCCCTTTAGGGGGAGGAAGGGGAGTGGTCAATGGTCAATAATCAATCGTCAATGGTCAATGGTCAATCGTCAATAATCAATGGTCAATGGTCAATAATCAATGGTCAATAGTCAATGGTCAATGGTCAATGGTCAATGGTCAATGGTCAATAATCAATGGTCAATCGTCAATGGTCAATGATCAATCGTCAATAGTCAATGGTCAATCTAATAAGAAACGGTAAAGCTCACTCTCGAAGTTGGGTGTAAGCAATTCTTTTCCGACTGCATTGTGAATCTCTGATCTGATCCAAAATCGTCCGCCATCAAGTTCTTCTTTCGAGGGTTCGATCTGTAGGTCATAAATGGTGCGAAAAACATAGACTAGTTCGCGCTCTCGTAGGCTTTCGAATAAATACTTCCCAATGGGTTCGGGTTCGAAGTCAGTTATACCCAACTCTTCTTGGACTTCCCGATATAAAGCATCTCCTATTGACTCTCCATATTTGACATGTCCTCCCACAGCAGTATCCCATTTACCTGGTTGAATGTCTTTCCACTCCGGGCGTTTTTGCAAATAGAGTTCACCTTGCGAATTGAATACGTGTAGGTGTACTACTGGGTGCAGCAATCGTAGCCCTCCATGACATTCACCACGTGTCGCTTTACCCACTACCCTTCCCTCTTCATCTACGACGGGAAATTCCTCGTGCTGATTATCCTTCATCATAGTTTCAAAAATTGGTTTGCAAAAATACCATTATTTTGTCATTCGACCATGTTTTGTATAAAATTTTTACATTCAATAGGAAAAAAATGTATAAAATATGCAAAATGCTCACTCGATGATACACAATTCTGGGTAAAATGGTGATGATGCAGTATTTTTACTCAAATACACCTAATTATATTATTAATAGCGCTGAACTCAATAAAAAATGTTAATTCTTCTAGGATTTTATGGTGTTCTACAAAATTATTCTTAATTTTGCAGTTTGAAAAGCAGTCGGACGGTCTGTCGCTGGTATATGCTGGTAGTCTATGCGCTACAACGGTATGCGAGAGGAAAGTCCGGGCAGCACAGAGCATTCCACTTCCTAATATAGAAGCAATCCGCGAGGGTTGAGTAATGCAGAAGAAAACAACCGCCCACGACAAGTGGGTAAGGGTGAGAAGGTGGGGTAAGAGCCTACCAGCGGTGTGGCGACATGCCGGCTGTGCATCTTGGAAGCTGCAAGTTCATGTATAGTAGCGCCTGAAGGTTGCTCGCCTGAGCTACAGGGTAGAACGCTAAAGTTGTGTGGTGACATGCAATTTGGATAAATGACAGACAATCACTTTTGTGATGACAGAACCCGGCTTATAGCCTGACTGCTTTCTTTTTTATGGAACGATAAGAAGTCTAAAATAAATAACAGTATCATCTCCCCATGGGAGACACACGAGAGAGTAATTATATGAGAAAACTGATTTTTTTAGCTTTTGGAGTTTGTCTGGCTAACAACGGACTGTTTGCACAGAAACAATGGACACTCCAAGAGTGTATTGATTACGCATTAGAAAACAACATTCAGCTGAAACAGAGCAGACTGACAAATGCACAAAATGAACTTGACGTAAAGCAATCGAAAGCGGCACTATTCCCTACCCTTTCATTCAGTACCAACCAAAACGGTTCGTGGCGACCATTCAGTGAGTCGACCATCAACCTGACAAACGGTACGATGACCACGACACGAACCACAACTACCTACAACGGCAGTTATGGTCTGAACTCAAGTGTGACCATCTGGAATGGTGGGCGCAACACGAAGAACATTAAGAAAAGCCAGTACACGCAGGAGATGTCGGAGTTGGACACTGAGCGTACAGCAAACTCTATTCAAGAGCAGATTGCCCAGCTTTATGTGCAGATACTTTATCAGACAGAGGCTGTGAAGGTGAACGAGGAGATACTGAAGGCTTCGCAGCAGCAACGCGATCGTGCCAAAGTGATGGTTGAACTGGGAAGCTTGGCAAAGGTGGATCTCGTACAGCTGGAAGCTCAGGTGTCGCAAGACGAATATAATATTGTGAACAGCAAGTCGCAACTGGAGACGAACAAGCTGCAACTGAAGCAATTGCTCGAACTGATGGATGTTTCGGAATTCAACGTTGCAGAGAACAACGTGTCGGAATCGTCCGTATTGGCTCCTATTCCTGACAAAGCTTCGGTGTATCAGGCTGCCCTGAACTTGAGGCCTGAGATTAAAAGCAGTAAGCTCAACGTGGAGTCGAGCGAACTGGCTGTCAACATCGCAAAAGCAGGGTATCTGCCAACCGTGAACCTGAACGCCAGTGTGGGAACGAACAACTCAAGCGGCATTCACACACCCTTCTTCCGCCAGGTGAAGACCAACCTCAGCAACTCTCTGGGTATATCGGTACAGGTGCCTATATTCGACCAGAAGCAGAATATTACGAATATTCGCAAGGCAAAACTCTCACAATATAACAGCGAGTTGCAGTTGCAGGATGCACAAAAGACATTGTATAGCAACATCGAGAACTACTGGTTGAACGCCTACACGGCTCAGCAGCAGTATATCTATGCGAAGACCAACGTGAAGAGTATGCAGGAGAGCTACGACCTCGTTAGCGAGCAGTTCCGTTTAGGACTGAAAAACATCATTGAACTTACTTCAGGTAAGACGAACCTGCTTCAGGCAGAGCAACAGCTCTTGCAAAGTAAATACACAACGCTCTACAATCTCGCCATGCTGAGATTCTATCAGGGAGAAGCAATAAAACTCTAACGAGCAATCCATTAGAGCGTATTAAAAACGAAACTTACTAAAAACGATCATAAACAATCAAATATATGAACAAATCATTCATCCAATTAGCATTATTGATTGCCCTTGCAGGCACTCTGCTCGTTTCGTGTGACAAAGAAGCCAAGGTGACATACACAATGGCAGCCGTTGAGAAGCACGACCTCTCAACCAGTATCACAGCAACAGGTACTATCGAGCCTGTCACTCAGGTAGAAGTAGGTACACAGGTATCAGGTATCATCGACCGAATCTATGTTGACTACAACACAGAGGTTCATAAAGGTCAGGTTATAGCCGAGCTGGACAAAACCAACTTGCTGAGCGAACTCGCATCTGCGAAAAGCAATCTGGCTAACTACCAGAGCAACCTGAACTATCAGACTTCGAACTACAACAGATACAAGCAACTCTTCGAGAAAGGACTGGTAAGTGCAAACGACTATGAGAACGCTCGTCTGAGCTATGAACAGGCTACGCAGCAGGTGGCTATGCAGCAGATGAATGTACAGAAAGCACAGACCAACCTGGGATATGCTACCATCACGTCACCTATCGACGGAATCGTACTCAGTCGTGAGGTCGAAGAAGGACAGACCGTTGCTTCTGCAATGACTACCCCTACCCTTTTCATCATCGCTCAGGACCTGACAAACATGCGAGTGATTGCTAACATCGACGAAGCTGACATAGGTGGAGTGAAAGAAGGACAGCGTGTGTCGTTCACAGTCGATACCTATCCCGACGACACGTTCGAAGGTGCAGTTACACAGGTACGCCAGCAAGCAACGACAGAGAGCAACGTAGTAACCTATGAGGTCGTCATATCTGCTCCCAACGAGTCATTGAAACTCAAACCAGGTCTGACAGCCAATGTTACCATCTTCACACTGGAGATGCACGACATCATGTCTGTTCCGTCGAAAGCACTTCGTTTCGCTCCTAACGAACTGCTGTTGCAAGACGATGAGAAAATCATAGATTGCGAAGGTGCCTTCAAGGTTTGGGTACGTGAAGGTCAAGACTTCAAGGCAATCCCAGTACAAATTGGTCGTACCAATGGTACCTACACCGAAATTGTATCAGGTGTGAAGGAAGGTACAGAAGTAATCACCGAGTTTGTAATGCCTGAAGAGGAAGCAGAAGAGACTCCTACAAACCCATTCATGCCAGGACGTAGAAACAACAACCGTCAAGGTGCAGGTGCAGCCGGACAAGGTCGTCCAGGTGCTAGTGGTGCAGGTGCAGGTGCTCCAGGTGCTGGTCGCCCAGGTGCAGGAGGTGCAGGTCGTCCAGGAGGAAACTAATAAACGGTTCAGACACATGAAAGAAGAGAATAACAATAAAGCAGTCATTGAACTCGATAACGTAAAACGCTATTTCCATGTAGGTTCAGAAGTGGTGAAAGCCCTGCGTGGTGTATCGTTCAAAATCTACGAAGGAGAATTCGTGACCATTCAAGGCACCTCGGGTTCAGGCAAATCTACCCTGCTCAACCAGTTGGGATGTCTCGACACACCTACCTCTGGCGAGTACTACCTCGATGGTGTACCAGTAAGGAAGATGTCGAAAAGCCAGCGTGCCCATTTGCGCAACAAGAAGATTGGGTTCATCTTCCAGAACTACAATCTGTTGGCAAATACGACAGCCGTTGAGAATGTTGAACTACCGTTAATGTACAACAACAAGTTTAACTCCCGACAGCGTCGTGAAGCAGCAATCAAAGCACTGGAAGCAGTTGGCTTGGGCGATCGTCTCTATCACAAAAGCAACCAGATGTCAGGAGGTCAGATGCAACGTGTGGCTATTGCACGAGCACTCGTCAACGATCCTGCAGTGCTGCTTGCCGACGAAGCAACAGGTAATCTTGATACCCGTACTTCGTTCGAGGTGTTGGTGCTGTTCCAAGAACTCTACAAACAGGGACATACCATCATCTTCGTGACCCACAACCCCGAAATTGCTGAATATTCCTCTCGCAACATCTACTTGCGCGACGGACAGATACGCGAAGATACCATCAACACAAACATCAAGTCGGCTGCAGAGGCTTTAGCTGCCTTACCAAAACCAGTTGATGATTGATGTTGAGAGTTGAGAGTTTAGAGTTGAGAGTTGAGAGTTGAGAGTTGAGAGTTGAGAGTTTAGAGTTATAGAAATGAATATACTGAATTTATTTAAAGTCTCCCTGCGAGCCGTAGCCAGCAACAAACTGCGCTCGTTCCTATCGATGCTTGGAATCATCATCGGTGTAGGAGCTGTCATCACCATGATGAGCATAGGACAGGGTTCGAAAGCAAGCATACGCGAAGAGTTGGCAAAACAAGGTACCAACCTCTTGACCATACGTCCAGGAGCCGACATGCGTGGAGGTGTGCGTCGTGACCCTGCTCAGATGCAGACACTGAAGCCTGCCGACTACGAAGCCATCATGAACGAGAAGAAATATGTGACCTACGTATCACCTGAAGTAACGGCAAGCGGACAAGTAATTTACGGAAACAGCAACACCACTTCGTCCATGTATGGAGAATCTACCGACTACTTGAAAATCAAGCAGTGGGACGTACAAGATGGAGACAACTTCACAGAAGAAGACGTCCGCAAGTCGGCTAAGGTGTGCATCATCGGTAAAACCATCGTTGACGAACTCTTCAACGGAGCCGACCCAATCGGTAAGAACATCCGATTCAAGTCCATTCCGATGAAGGTGATTGGTGTACTGAAGTCGAAAGGTTACAACAGTTGGGGAATGGACCAAGATAATGTGATTATCGCCCCTTATACTTGTGTAATGAAGCGTATCTCAGCCCAGACCTACTATGGCTCGATTGTATGTTCGGCTATCACAGAAGAAATGTCTGACCACGCTATCGAAGAACTCACCGACATCCTGCGTCGCTCGCATAAAATAAAAGAAGGTGGAATAGACGACTTCACCATCCGTTCACAAGCAGAGATGATGGAAACGATGTCGACCACGATGGACACAGTTACCATGATTCTCGGTATAGCAGCCGGATTCTCCCTCCTCATTGCAGGTATCGGCATCATGAACATCATGCTCGTAAGTGTGACCGAACGTACGAAGGAAATCGGACTTCGCATGGCAGTAGGCGCAACAGGTCTGGTCATCAGCATCCAGTTCCTTATCGAGTCCATTTTCATCAGTCTCACAGGTGGAATCTTCGGAGTGCTACTCGGTGTCGGAGCATCAAGTCTTCTGCCGAAGATGGGTATGCCAAGCATCGTTCCGGCATGGTCCATCTTCCTTTCATTCGGAGTCTGCGTAGTCATCGGAATTTTGTTCGGATACATCCCAGCCCGCAAGGCAGCCAACATGGACCCAATCGACGCCATTCGCCACGAATGATGATAAGGAGAGTTGTCTTTTCGCTCCTAAAACAAAGAAATGCAATAGCGAAATAACTAAAAAAGACAGAAAAACGTCTTTAGTAAATTGTTAAATCGTAAATATTTGCTAACTTTGCACTCAGTTAGACGAAGATATATATTAACAGCTATTAGTTATATAACAAATTATTAGTTTATTATGGTTTATTCAAAAGAAGTACAAGAAATGTGCTGTGTAGCCAAAGGCCCTAACCACGGACCTGCTCCAATTCCAGAGGAAGGCAAGTGGATTCAGGCAAAAGAGATCAAGGATATCTCTGGTATGACACACGGTATTGGTTGGTGTGCCCCTCAGCAGGGCTGTTGCAAACTCAGTTTGAATGTCAAGGACGGAATCATCGAGGAATGTCTCGTAGAAACCATCGGATGCTCTGGTATGACCCACTCTGCAGCTATGGCATCAGAGATTCTGCCAGGTAAGACCATCCTTGAGGCTCTGAACACAGACCTCGTATGCGACGCAATCAACACAGCTATGCGTGAACTCTTCCTTCAGATTGTTTACGGACGTACTCAATCTGCTTTCTCAGAAGGCGGTCTCGTTATCGGAGCTGGTCTTGAAGACCTCGGTAAGGGACTCATTTCTCAGTGCGGTACGCTTTATGGTACGAAGGCAAAGGGTACTCGTTACCTCCAGTTGACAGAAGGCTACATCACCAAGATGTTCCTCGACAGCGACAATCAGGTATGCGGTTACGAATTCGTCCACATGGGTAAGTTCATGGATGCAGTCAAGAAGGGCGTTCCTGCAGACGAGGCTCTCAAGAGTGTAACCGGCACTTACGGCCGTACGAAGCCAGAACAAGGTGCAGTTAAATCAATCGACCCACGTAAAGAATAAGGAGGAAGCGAATTATGATAAGAGAAGTAAAATTTGAATCTCAAGACCGTCGTATCAAGCAGATACTTGCTGCTCTGAACGAAAACGGCATTGCTTCAATCGAAGAAGCCAACGAAATCTGCGAAAAAGCAGGTCTCGATCCATATAAGACATGTGAAGAAACACAGATGATTTGCTTCGAAAACGCTAAGTGGGCATACGTTTGTGGTTGCGCCATAGCTATCAAGAAAGGTTGTAAGAACGCCGCTGATGCAGCCGAGGCAATCGGTATCGGTCTTCAGGCATTCTGTATTCCTGGTTCTGTAGCAGACGACCGCAAGGTAGGTCTCGGACACGGAAACCTCGCAGCACGTCTGTTGCGCGAAGAGACCCAGTGCTTCGCATTCCTCGCTGGTCATGAGTCATTTGCTGCTGCTGAAGGTGCAATCAAGATTGCAGAGATGGCAAACAAGGTTCGTAAGAACCCATTGCGTGTCATCCTGAACGGACTTGGTAAAGATGCAGCTATGATTATCAGCCGTATCAACGGATTCACATACGTACAGACAAAGTTTGACTACTACACTGGTAAGGTAGAAGTAGTTAAGCGCATTCCTTACAGCGACGGTCCACGTGCTAAAGTAAACTGCTACGGAGCCGATGATGTACGCGAAGGTGTTGCTATCATGTGGATGGAAGATGTTGACGTATCTATTACAGGTAACTCAACCAACCCAACTCGTTTCCAGCACCCAGTTGCAGGAACATACAAGAAAGAGCGCGTGCTTGCAGGCAAGCCATACTTCTCTGTTGCTTCAGGTGGTGGTACAGGACGTACACTTCACCCAGACAACATGGCAGCCGGACCAGCATCTTACGGTATGACAGACACCCTCGGCCGTATGCACTCAGACGCTCAGTTTGCAGGTTCTTCATCAGTACCTGCACACGTAGAGATGATGGGCTTCCTCGGCATTGGAAACAACCCAATGGTAGGATGTACTGTTGCATGTGCTGTAAATGTAGCTCTTGCACTCAACAAGTAAGCATACTTTCACACATATCATCAATAGAAAAGCCGCCCCAATCCGGAGCGGCTTTACTTTTTTTGCTAATCAACGATTATTTCACAAATAGTTTCTTACCACCCACAATATTCAATCCTTTCTGCAGCGTCTTCTGCTGCTGACCTGCAAGGTTGTAGATGATGTTATCGGTAGTCGTCTGCTCTGTAACGGCAGAGATACGAGTAGCTGTGTCCTTGAAGAGAACCATCTTGCTGACAGTAACTGTTGTGTCGTATGTAGGTCCCTTGATACCATTGAGTCGAGCATAACCCTTCTCTTCTACAATCTTCTTCAAGTCGACAGTCCAAACACCATTATCGACAGTGAAGTACTTCTGCGCCCATCCACCTGCAGGGGTGATTTCGATACGGCCTGATGCACTCTCATTATTGGCATCATATTTTCCTCCATCAACCTTGTTGAAATACATACGAGGATTGTCGGAAGTCACAACAACGATCAGTTTGTCGTATTCCGACAGGTCAGCATAGTTCAGATGAGGCAGACTTGCATCACCATAAACTGTGATAGCAGGCTCATCGATATGATACTCACATGCTACATCTTCACTTTTGGTCGGGTTGACAGCATCGTCCCAATGGCGGAACATGCTTGCTTCGAGATTCGAGTAGCCTGGACCTGTGTAGTCGTTTGAGGTTTCATCGTCAATACCTTTCATTTTATTGTATTCTTCTTGGCTGACGAACTTCCAATATGTAGCATCCTTCTCGTCAACAAACACGAGGTTGCCATTTGCATCATAGCTCAGACATTTGCCTGGAGCGTAGAAGTCGTGGCTGTCTTTGTTGTAGAAGCAGAAGATAAGGAGACCCTTTCCTTCAACATAATAGATTGGGAACACTCCGTAGCCGTACACTTTGGTAGCAGTCAAATGGTCATCAGCCCGACACGAAAGCATCGTAGTTTGATTGTCGCGCTCAGGATCGGTGAATGCAGTCGTAAACCTTACGGTTTGGAACGTACGTCCTGCAGCATCCGTGAAATCGTTACCATTCTTGCTCCATCCACCCTCGTATGCTTCCTCACCTACAATGGTGAACTTCACACCATCATCAGCCATCACAGCATCTGCATTGATAAACTTCTTTGCCTGAAGGTTATACAGATAACCCTTATCACCATCTTCCGGATAAGTCTTGTTAACAGGGTCGCCACCTCCATCGCTTTCCGTCTCGATGCGTGTGAGGGTGAAGTTATTGAAGACGCACCATACGAAGGTTGTATATGCAGGCTGATAGATACGGATGTTGAGTTTCTTCGATGCATCCACATAAGCATAAAGCTCTACTTTATACTTTCCTGTACCCATCAGCGACTTTGCCTGACCGGTATTATCAGGATTAGACGAGCTTGAAGCTGCGGAATACCAATCGGGAATCATGGCCCAGTACTTATCGTTGATAGATAGGTAGGCGTTCGAAAGGGCGTAACCCTCCTTACCCAGCTTGTAGCAGTTCGCATTACTGCCCTGACGTGAGAGGATGGTGGCAGTAAGGCGATAGAGACCAGGCTTATCCACGCTGACAGTTTGGCTCACATAGCCATGCTTGTTGAACAGTTCGCCTCCGTAGTCGCCTGTGTTGTAAGCCTGTGCACTTGCTGTCTTCGCATCTGCAGGCTCAGTAAGCGTCCATGAACTGCTGCTACCCGATGTCGGATTCTTTATCTTCGAAGTATAGCTCTTGACACCAATCTCAGCAAGTGCAGCGTTCAGTTCTTCCATCGTTGTTGCCTGGATGTTTACTTTGGATGCAGCCTCGAGTGTGTTAGCCAATTGTGCTTGCTGTACCATCTGACGCTGCTCCGAAGCTGACTTTATCACGAATACGGTTGCCGTAGAAGCTGATGCTGCGTTAGCAGTAAAGTAGCTATTGTTGACCGACATATACTTACCCGTCGATGCACGAAGAACGAATCCGTCGCCTTTCGATTCGAGAGTCCACTTCAGGTTGCCTGCCGTCGATGCACGGTCGCCGTAACCGTCGTGCGACACATAGAGACCATTGTCGAGGAAGTTAATGATGCGGTCACCATCAACATCTGTTGCAATATTGACTGGTAAACCCATATTGTCGGTAATGATTCGTGAACCGAAGTTTGCACCACGTCCCACAAACTTATTCAAAGCAGGCGCATAGAGGTAACCTTGCTGAGCTACGAGGTCGGGAGTGCGGAATGTGAGCGAAACGACTTCTGCATTCGCCTTACCATCAGGGTCAACAATCGCTCCTGCTGGGATGGTCAGTGTATATTGAGTGCCTGGAGTCAAAGTCGTCTGAGCAAAGGTAATCAACATACCCTCCATCTTCATGGTCACATCGGTAGCAGCTTCGCCCTCAGGAATCAGCTTGGCTTTCATGCCCGAAGCGATGGTCGAACCCACCTTACAAAGGGCATAGATGTCCGTCAGTTTCTCGAAATACGAGCCGTCTTTGATGTCGAACTGCAGAGGCAGATTCAGGATGCTGCTCTCCCCTTCTATCATATTGTTGATGAAGTCGCGCAAATCAGCAGCCGGCACACCCAGCTTCTGGTTCAGATAGTTGAAGTAGTGCATCTGCATCGTGCTACCCTTTGAACTTTGGATCACATAATTGACTGCAGGGTCAAGTCTTACCTTCTTGCGCTCTCCTGCCTGAGAATAAGAAGTAATCTCGAAGTCGTGATACATCTGGTCGCGCGAGAATCCCAGCAAACCCTCAATCAGTTGAGCCAGACACCCTGTGCGGTCGGCACCTACCTGGCAATGGAAGTAAAGCGGAGTGCCTGAGTTCACGTTGTTAATCAAGAACTTCAACGTATTGCTCCATGTCGTAGCATCGAGTTGCAATGTGTTATCACTCCAGCGACTCAGGTCGGCAAAGAAGAATTTCACCTTCGAGCCAAGAGGCGAAGTAGAAGGAATTCCACCTACGTTATATTGGCTGCGCAAGTCTATCTCTGCACCGATACCCAATGCCTGAATCAGTTTCAGGTCGTTCGAGTTGAGTATCTGAGAACCGTTAAACTCGCTTCCGCGGAACAACTTCTCATACCTTACCTTGTTACCGTCTATGTTGGTCCATCCACCAAGGTCGCGGATGTTGCTGATAGAGCTGGCACGTATCATTCTGACCGTTCCGTCGGTATGGAACCGCCCTTTCGTCAACACATTTCCATCACCCGTTTCCACCTTATAATAATAATCGCGCGCAGGAATGAGGTTCAGTAGCTCACAAATGGTCGTTCCTGCAGGATATGTAGCCGTTGTTGCTCCATCATAGTCGCTGCTGGCTGCAAGCGTCAGTGTAATCGTCTGGTCGGACTTCGGTACGGGAACCACAACAGATTTCGGTTGGTCGCGACGTACGGGAGGATTGATGTAGTAATTATTGATGACCGAAGGCGATGCTTCCGTGTAGGTCACCTCAGACAGGAACCTACGAGCAGCAGCATTCTCCAAGTTGGTCGAGAAACTCATGTTCTGATAGTCGGCAACTTCCCAAGTCAGCGTGCTTGCCTTCGACTTCAGGTCCGAAGCCAGATAGAGCGTGGTTCCATAGCCTCGTGTCATATACTTGCCGACAGAATAAGCCCCTTCCCACAAGGCAGGAACGCTGTCAGGACGTACTGCGCGCACCAACACATCATCAGCCTTCACAGTTGTTGCCTTATCCACCTGTACATAATAAGGAAAGCCGGCTTGAATCTCACTGACAGGCACCAACTGACCGACCAACTTACCGTCCGTCAGACTCACTCCACCAATCGCACACACCTGCTTGAACGCAGCAGACGTCTGCTCGGCATTCATATTGAACGGCAGACACAGCGGAGTCCAATCGCCCGCAGCAATACTGATGTCAGTCGTCACATCCGCATACGTATCTTCCGTGAGCGTGAATTTCTGCGACTGCTTCAACGACAATTCAACCTTCGGTGCACCATAGTAGAGACGGAACTTGCCACACACCATCCAGTTGTTGTCCGATGCAGAGATGATGCGAACACCCATCTTCACGTCAGCATCAGCATCGAGCGTCACACGCATCACATTCCAGTACAAGCCCGCATCGAACGCAGCCTTCGCACCGTTCAGGTCGCTTGGAATCACACGCTGACCAGCACCCTGTTGCCATGAACCCGAACGAAGCTGAACAAACCGAGCATCGTCGTTAATATGTTTCACAGGTTGCATCTCCGAACCGAAATACATGTTTGTCTTCTGATACACACGACCCGCTTCATACTGATTATTAGCCGTCAGGTAATCGCTCGGACGATTGAGCGCCTGCACCTTCAGCGTATAAAGACCGGCAGGAAGGTCCTTGACCGTATGCGACACATTCGCCGTCTTGGTATTTGCGAACTCCTTCACGACAGCATTGTCGTCAATCAGCGCAGTCAAGTCAAACTGTCCCGAAGCAGTCGTACCCGTAGCAATCAGCGACTTCAAAGCCGCCCAAAGCCTCGTGTCGTACTCCGCCATCTCATCCTCAGCAGTAGCCTGCCGAGCAGTCTCCATCAAGGCGTCAAACTGAGAGTGATCCTTAGCCTGAGCCGCAATCTGCCTGTACACATCCCATCGGGCAGTCATCGCCTGTTTCGAGTCAGTCGTCTGACTCAACACAAGGCTCCATGATGCAGTGATAAGCATCAAGGTTGCAAAAAGAATAACTTTTCTAACTCGTTGCATAATTCTAGGTTGATTTGATGTAGTATTATAGTAGTATTTAGTGATTCATCACGATCATAACCAAGTAAATCGGTGCGAATGAAATCGATGCGAAGTTACGAAAAAAAGATGATTCATGGTTAACAATATACAAAAAAAGCAATCCTTCTTAGTGTTTTTTTACACGAAAAGGACAAATTTATAGGAACAAGAGCAATGATGCGCTCTCACAGTCAAATAGAAAACCAAGGCGGACAAGTTCATCTGCTTTTGCATCAGCGGACTAAATATCTCACCATCAAAGTCAGTTTCATCATAGTATATATCCGTTCCCCCACTTCACCATAGATTTAGTACGTCCGCTAAATACTATAGTACTCCTTAGGGCGTACTCGAGTGCGCCCTAAGGAGTACTGCAGTGCGCACTAGGGCGCACTAATCTCCGCACCTATGTATTTATCACGAAAGTTTATCGTTTATTGGTTGAAGGGAGTATATCAACTCATATAAAACTCATATAAAACTCATATTGAAGTCATATCGAAGTCTATCCGATCTATATCTAATCTCTATCCAAAGTCTATCGATGGTGGTAGAAAAAGGGAAATAAGAGAGAAATCAGGGCATGAAACTGATGAAACAGTGATGGGATGAATGGTATTTCGTTTTTTTTTCGTAACTTCGCACAAAATTTCATAAGGTGGAGAAGACAAAACGGAAATATAGCAAGTGGAAGTTCTATCTGTGCTTCGCTGTCGTGGTGGCTGCTTTGGCTGGCATCAGTCACTTGTGGAGCCTCAGCCCTTTGGAAAAGACCGTTCCTTTGACGGACGCATCTACAGCAGAGAAACACACTCCTCAGTCACAAAGTGACAGCTCCCCTGTCTTAGGAGAACAATTTGAGGAAGAGGAAGAGGAGATCCGAACTCCTCTGTCACAAGATGACAGTTTCCCGATCATTGGTGAGGAGCTTGAGGTGGATGACAGTGCAAGCAATGTGTTCTTTTCGCGTAAGGTGTGGAGTTATCCTGAGTGTTTCAACGATAGTAATGCGACTCAACTTGTTGCAGCTGAACGGAATGGTATCAAGCCTGCTGAGACGCGTGAGCGGGTGATGGAGCTGGTTGGACAGGGACGATTGACTTATATCGCCTCCTCACCTTATTATATAGTAGAGGACCTGACGCACTCGATGCCTTATCTGGTTCCGAAAGCTCAGTTGCTGCTCAACACGATCGGCATCAACTTCGTGGATTCGCTCCATTCGAAGGGCTACGATCTGCACTTGCCTGTTGTGACATCTGTGCTGCGAACGGGTCACGACGTAGAACGGTTGCAGCAGGGTAACGTGAACTCGGTGACGAACTCGTGTCATTGCTACGGAACGACCATCGACATCACCTACAACCGCTTCATGCCGTTGAAGGGCAACTCCCCAACACGCTATGACGACAACCTGAAGAAAGTGTTGGCAGAGGTGTTGTTCGACCTGAAGGCAGAAGGGTTGTGCTATGTAAAGTACGAACGGCTTCAGGCTTGTTTTCATCTAACAGTAAGATAATTATGCGCTACTTCATTTATTTATCATACGACGGAACGAACTATCACGGTTGGCAGGTTCAACCGAACGCCAATTCGGTGCAGGCAGAACTCATGCGAGGTTTGTCCACCTTGTTGCGTCAGGACGTAGAGGTGATTGGCGCAGGACGTACGGACACAGGTGTGAATGCAAGACTGATGGTGGCTCATTTCGACATAGCTACACCCCTACCCTCGCCTACAGAGCTGACACGTAGGCTCAACAAACTGTTGCCAAAGGACATCGCAATCGATAGAATCGTAGCAGTAAAGCCAGATGCACATGCACGCTTCAGTGCTACAGCTCGTACGTATCAGTATTTTGTCAGCAACAGGAAAGATCCATTCAACCGCCATTACTCGTATCGCTGTCCGTTTGAATTGGATTACGAGAAGATGAACGAAGCTGCTGCACATCTGTTCGACTATACCGACTTCACAAGTTTCTCGAAACTGCATACAGACACGAAGACGAACAACTGCCGTATCATGTATGCCCGATGGGAACAGACGAAGGACGGAGGTGTGTTCACCATCAAAGCCGACCGTTTCCTGCGTAATATGGTACGTGCCATTGTGGGTACGCTGATTGAAGTGGGACGTGGTGCGATGACGATAGAGGAGTTCTGCAAGGTCATCGAGAAGAAAGACCGCTGTGCAGCTGGTAGTAGCATGCCTGGGAATGCGTTGTTCCTAACGGATGTTGAATACCCTGAATGAAAAGAGCTAAGAGCTGTAGAGCTGTAGAGCTGTAGAGCTGTAGAGCTAAGAGCTGTAGAGGTTAGAGGGTAGAGGTGGAGCTAAGAGCTGTAGAGCTGTAGAGCTGTAGAGCTGTAGAGCTGTAGAGCTAAGAGCTGTAGAGGTTAGAGGGTAGAGGTGGAGCTAAGAGCTGTAGAGCTAAGAGCTGTAGAGCTAAGAGCTGTAGAGCTAAGAGCTGTAGAGCTAAGAGCTGTAGTGCTAAGAGGTTTAAGAGTTCAAGAATTTAAAATGAAAAGATGCTGGTTACATATTTTATTTCTGCAGCTGTGGTTCTTCACCTCAGCTTTGCAAGCAATTCCGATTGTGCCAGACAGTTTGTTTAGCCAAACGATTCCCGCTCAAGAGAAGGTGTACTTGCATCTGGACAACAACTGCTACTTCGTGGGCGATACGATATGGTATAAGGCGTATGTCATCTCTGCCGACACATACGAGCCTAAGCCCCAGAGTCGTATTCTGTATGTCGAACTGCTGAACGAACAAGGATACTTGATGGAACGACAGAAACTGATTGTGGACGAGGACGGGAATGCACACGGACAATTCGCCCTCTCCGACATGGCTTTTCCAGGTTACTACGAAGTGAGAGCTTATACGAAATGGATGCTCAGCTACGGATATATCTCCGAGCAAATCCTATCGGACTACATGAACGAACACCTGTTGGGTGGAGAGGAAGACATACAGAAACAAAACCGCAACTATCTGAACCTATTCTCACGCGTCGTTCCTGTGTATCAGAAACCTGCAGTCGATGCTGCCTACCAAACCAAACTCATGCCACCGAAGGTAACGCTTGGCGACTACGAACGCAGGTATCTGGAACCCAAACTCAATGCTCACTTCTATCCCGAGAGCGGACATATCGTAGCTGGGCACCCTATACGCATAGGATGGGAAACAGTGAACGAGCAGAAACAACGTATCGATGTAGAAGGGGTACTGATGATGAACGACTCTATCATAGCCAGTCTGCCCCCAAGTCGCATGGGACGCGGAGTGATGGAATATGTGTTCAAGGATTCGTGCCATTATAAAGTACGAATGATGCACAACAAGTTGCACTACGACTTCGACCTGCCTGAGGTGGAATCGGAAGGAGTCAGCATGCAAGTAGAAATGGACGACGAAGCGGTTGAGATTCAAATCAGTCAGACCTTTGTAGCACCCAAACAACTCTATGTGTCTATTACCAGTGCAGGCAAGAAAGTGATGTGTGAACCCGTAGGAGAGGACGGAATCGTAGCATCATGGTTGGAAGACCTTCCCTGCGGTGTGAACCAAGCAACCGTGTTCGATATCGACGGCAACGTGTATGCCGACCGTCTGTTCTTCGTGAACAACTTGAAGGAACTGACAGCAAAAGCCTTTGTCAACGATGATACGACACACATGTTGCGCCCTTACGAAAAAGTCAAAATACCCATCCTCATCACCGACCATCGAGGCATCCCTATCAAGGAACAACAGGTTTCGGTATCGGTACGCGACCGATTGCAACTCGACCCTACTTTCAACACAGGCAACATGCTTACAAATATGCTGCTCGAAAGCGATGTACGCGGATATGTAGAGAACCCACACTATTATTTCGAGGCAAACGACGAGCAACATCGGGCAGACCTCGACTTGCTGCTCATGATTCAAGGATGGCGACGATATGACTGGAGCGAAATTGCAGGCTTCAAACGTGCTGAATACGACTACGAGCCTGAGCGCAAGATGTACATTTATGGGCAATCATACGTACTGGAGAACTGGCTCAACCGCGTTGTCTTCAAGAAAAATCGAGGCGATATCACCGTCACTGCACAGATTTTCTATCCTGAAGACAAGAAGAAAAACACCCACGTCAACGACCAATACGGTAAATTGCAAATCGATGCCAATGGACGTTTCCGCATCAACTACAATCCATTCTACGGTACTGCTGAGCTTGTCCTCCGTGCCTTGTTCGACAAGAAAAAGAATAAAGGCGAAATCCACACATTCAACGGACATGAGTTTTTTGTCGTAAACAATAAGATACCTGCCAGCGATCGCATCTGGGCAGACAACCAGCAATGGGACTATATCGACCACGACAACATGCTGCTCATCCGTTGCGAGTACTTCTATCCTAACAGCCTGAAAGAATTGAGCTGGTACGAGGTAAACAAACCTTTCACCATGCCCGACCAGCACCTCACATGGGAGGAATACTGCAAGGACATCTATGCCTCCGAGTGGATTCCCGAAGTACAAATCCGTGCCGACCGTGCTCATGCCCGTCATCGCAAAGACCTGCCCGTACAGCGGCTCAACTTCTACGACTTCTTCAACGACCTCACCGATATGGGCTACCATCCCAAACAATGGAAGTTCGACAATGACGAAATCCGTCTTGCTTTTTATGAACACGCTATCTACGACTATATGCAACATCAAAATCCGCGCAGCAAAGTCAATAAGGAGAAGCGCTATATCACTTATGACTGGCAAGACGAAGACTCCATTAAGGGTGGAGATGATGCACTTAGGAACTCTTACATGAATCTGCAACGTCTCAAAGCCATTCATATCGTCACCGACAACTCACGCCGCCCATCTGCCTACGAGTTGGATCATCTCGATGGGTTCAAAGAGACACAACACACTGATGGACTTTCTGCCTATATCAATCTGGAACGAGGTGAAGGCATAGGTCGCAAGGGACGTGTCATTAACCTTCAGGGATTCAACAAACCAGCCGAGTTCTACCAACCCGACTATAGTCATCGTCCCCTACCCGACCAAAAAGACCACCGACATACCCTCTATTGGAACCCGTCGGTCACGACTGACAATACAGGGCAAGCATACATTGAGTTCTACAATAGCAGCGAGTGCATCTACTACGACATCTCGCTTGAAGGAGTAACCCGCAACGGAGAATTTATCGTAAAACAAAAATAGATATGAAAACTTCATTATTTACTTTTCATTATTCACTTTTCACTTTGCTCATGCTGCTTTCCTGCACAGCCAACTCGCAGACAACAGGTAGCGAAGCTGACAGCTTAATCGTCGAAGAACCACAGATACAACACATCTCACTGCTGTTTGCAGGCGATCTCATGCAACACGGTCCACAGATCAAGGGTGCTCTACAAGCCGACGGGACATACGACTATACCGAGTGTTTCCGTTTCATGAAAGACGAGATATCAGAAGCTGATGTAGCCATCGTGAACTTCGAGACCACCTTGGCCGAGAAGCCTTATACCGGCTACCCAACCTTCAGCGCTCCTGATGAATTTCTGAGAGATTGCCAGAAAGCAGGATTCGACATCATGCTCACAGCCAATAATCACTCATGCGATAAAGGAAAGAAAGGCATCGAACGCACCATCATGATGATGGATTCGCTCCACATCCCCCATATCGGCTCGTACGTCAATGAAGAAGAACGTCAGAAACAATACCCATACTTGCTGGAGAAGAACGGATTCCGCATCGTGCTCCTTAACTACACCTACGGCACCAA
>Ga0247611_10000338_pt1 | contig 97019 bp, 73 predicted proteins | sample 177DNAGHGhighgp2_FD_192422 | JGI IMG/M metagenome (GOLD analysis project Ga0247611, IMG submission 192422) | Sheep rumen microbial communities from Palmerston North, Manawatu-Wanganui, New Zealand - 1770 DNA GHGhigh gp2 | ecosystem: Host-associated > Mammals > Digestive system > Stomach > Rumen...
GCTTCTGGATCTAATCCTTTTGAATTTATTTCTACTGATGAGTATACATCTTTATTTTTTGCAACATTAAACACCGATATGTCTTTTAAATCAGTTGTATAGTCATCTCCCTCAAATAAAGGTATAACATACGATGCTTCAATTGTACCATCAGTAGTAAATGTATTATCATTATTTACATTTATAACTGTAGCATCTTCTTCTAATTCTGTTCCTGTATATAATTCAACATATTTTACGTTTATTGTTACAGGTCTTATATAATAGTATACTACTTCTTTTAAATCAGTATCTATTATATCTGAAGCATTTTCTGGTACATATTCTGCATCCATATCTGTTACAGAACTTGGTAATGTATTTCCTGTCTTATCTACATATTGTTGATTTGTAACAGGCACGTATCCTTCATATGTTTCCTTCATTGTTGAATATGGATCTCCGACGTTTCCTAAAATTGTACCACAACCTAATAATGTACCATTAACTATATCTACATGCTTCACTAGAATTCCACTTGTTATTTCACTATAAAAATAGTTAATTGTTTGTGTTGATTCAGTAAATGTAATATTTTCTGAACTTGGTCTTCCAACAACATCATATCCTGAAATATCTTTAGGTCTACAAGTATAATTCTCTCCTACAACACCTTCAACTTCAGTTGAACTATCAAGAATACTTGCTAAAGGTATTTCTCCATTAGAATATAATTCAGGATTAGCTGCAACAGCATCATCATATTCATCCTTATCAAGATAATTAATAATTACTGTAGTCTTTGGTTTGTAAATAAAGTTAACCTCTATCACGCTAGAGCCAAAGAAGCCATCTTTTTCTCCTTCAACCTCAGCGCATTCGAACCCTGCAATATCTTTAGGTCCAACTTTATATGGAGTATTTAGTAAACCAGTTACTTCATCTTCTTCTGAAATAGAATCCCTATTTTCATTTAAATAATTTACCTTAACAGTTCCCTCCACTGGTGCATAATAGAATGTAATTTCCTTTACATCTTCTTCAAAATATCCTTTTCTATCAGCAGGATTATTCATACAAGTATATGAAGATTGTGATACTAATTCTTCATTAGGATTCACTTCATAACTATCATATACATAGCCCGTAATTTCTTCATCTTCGGCAACTTTTGTATCCTCTCCTACTAGATAATGATGTACTACTACTGAAGATGTTTTTCTTGTGTAAAATAGGTTAATTATATTTTCTGTTGGATCATCGCTTATTTCAATACTTTCAACATCAGCACTGTCAAATTCAAAACCATAAATATCCAAAACTTCATCTTCAGCCTGTATCACATCTCCTAATGTATGTGATTCATCTTCTTTGATTGGATTAATAGTCATATGTGTTTCTTTATCTAAAAAGTATACAGTATAACTATATCCCGTCTTATCATCAGAAAGTAACATACGTTTTATACTATGGAAACTAAGTTTGTTATTATTTCCAAGTATAAGCGCTGTTGCAATAAATGCAAGACAAATCACTATTAGGGTTGATGCGATAATAATCTTTTTACGCTTCATCTTAATTTCTTCCTTTCCTATTTTGTTAGATACAATATAAACGATTGTTAAATCAATTGCTATTACAATTATTTTTCTTTTTTGGCCATTTTTCGCCATTTTTCTAGGGATAGCAATAGGTTATTAATTATTAATTTTATGTAACTATTTGCTTTTTTCATACATTCTTATTCGTATTATTTTTGTAACAAAAAAGAGTATCCGTGAAAACACCGATACTCTTTATGTTTTAAGTTTTCTACTCACATGATATATAAAACTACTTTTCTTACTCAATACTTTCTTCTGTTGATTTTTCTGCATTTACTAATTTCTCAATACTTTCAGGTGAAAACTCTTCTAGAATTTGCTTCTCAAATCTTGCTATTTTTTCTTTATTTTTATAATTAATAAAGTCTAAAACAATCTCCTTAATCATTGCAAGTATTGGTACCCCTAGAAACATCCCTAGTGGTCCAAAATAAGCGCCACCAACTGTAACAGAAAAAATTACTAAAATAGGACTAATATGAAGATTATTTCCAATAATACGTGGATTTATAATGTTAGCATCCAATTGCTGAAGTATTATTATTACAACCGCTAAAATTGCTGCTGTCTTAAATCCTCCGGTAAATATAGTTATAACAATTGCAAATAATATACCAAATATTGCTCCAAAGTATGGAATAATATTAAATACACCTACAATAGTTCCTAGCAAAACTGCATATTTAACATTTAATATGCTCATTGCTATTACTGATATTACCCCGACAATTAGTGCGTCGACAACTTGTCCTGATATGAATCCATAGAATATAGCATTTAATCTTTTTGAATATTTAATACATACTTCATATCCCTTATCATCTAGTACTGCATATGCCATATCAGATAAAAACTTTTTTATACTATCTCTTTCTGCCAATACGTATACTGAAACTATAACCGTAACGAAAACATCAAATATTAAACTAGCGCCACCAACTATGTTTTTAATATATCTTCCTGCATTATCAAAACTAAACCATTTTGCAAATTGGTCTGTGATATTAACATTGGAAATATTTTGTATGTACTCTTTTATTCCAAGCTCTCCAATTATTGAATCATCCTTTATACTGTTTAAATAATCATCCAACATTGATAAATACTTAGGAATATTAGCAACTAAGTCCTTTAAGCTTTCAGATGCTGAGGGAATCAAAAAAGTAAAAACAATAAAGATGATTAGTACAAGTATAAGATAAACTATAAAAACACTAAATGCTCTTTTATGTTTGTTAAAGAATTTTATTTTGCTTTTCTCAAATGCTTCTTCTATCTTTTTACCAGGCAAAAATAACATGTAGGCTAGAAGTATGGCCATAACAAATGGCATTATTATGTTTAATAAATTTGCAAATCCATTATATATAGCAGAAACACTATCTATTGTTTTAAAAATGATTATAAGTATAGTTCCTAATGAAAAATAGAACAGCCATTTTTTCCATTCCCTACCATTCATGATAAGAATTCTCCTTTCTTACGAAATATCCCTTCTACATTAAATTATAATATATTTAAACACTATTTACTATTACATTTTTACAACAAATAAAGGAGTTACTTTTGTAACTCCTTTCAAAATCTGCAATTTATCTATATACATAGCATTCTAGTGTTTTTCTTCCATATTGAAGTGCTGCAGCATGTGATCCCATATAAATATCTATTCTATTATTTGAAATAGCTCCTCCTCTATCTTGGACAACAAACCATCCACCATTTGGTGCACTTGCTAGTGCTGGAATATATATCTTCGTACCAATTGGATATCCACTTCCGGCAGCTACTGTGCACCACTCTGTAGCACGTGCTCCCGAGCTTGTAATTCCATTTGATTTACCACAGCATCTTGCACATGAACAATATGCTGATGTATTCATTCTAACAACTGTTGGTGTCATTCCATCTACGCTAGCAGCAAGATTAGCTCCTGTTCTAGATCCACCTCTTGATGTGACTTTCGTAGAAATTTGAACAATTTTTTCTTTAGGTTCTTTAATAACTGTCTCAGAAATTACTATTCTTTCAATTTCTTCTTCGCCTTTGTATTTTGCTCTATATTTTATTTCTTTTAATCCATTTTCTCCTTCTTGGATTACTTTATCCTGAGTATCTGTACCTTGAGCTGATATATCTTTTGTAACTGTTTCATAAGGAATTTCTACTTGCTCGGTAATTATTTTTTCAGTAATTGTAACATATGTTCCTAGAATTTCTTCTGTTGTAACATCCTCAATTTTTTCTGCAACTGTGACCGGCTTATTATCCTTTTTTGAAATTGTAATTTTCTTCGTGACATCAATGTTAGACTCAACATCAGGAACAACTACTTCATCAGGTAGTAACAAAGTATGATTTTCTGAAAGAATATCAGCTACTTTTACTTTTGTCGTCATAACCGTCGATTCATATCCTTCCGGAAAAACAATTGTAACATATTTAACTTCATTCTTTGTTGCCCTAACACCAATAGCTAATGTAGAAATCAATAATATACTTATGAAAACAACTTTTTTTATTATCTTAGTAGATAATTTACTATCTGTGCTCATAAATACGCCTCCCAAATTTTGTTCATTATATATTTAAATAGCATTTTTGTCAATGTAGTTTCACAGTCTTAAAAACGCGTACATTCCTTGTATAACATGGAACGTACGCGTTTTTTGTTTAAATATTTGTAACATTTCTATTTAAGATTTTTTAATGCTTCAACTCTATCTCTAACTGAAGGATGTGTTGAAAATAATGATGTAATTCTTTGACTCTTTAATGGATTTGCAAAGTACATGTGTTCTGTACTTCTGCTAGCATTTTCCATTACAGTATTATCTTTTGAGATTTTAATTAAAGCAGAAATTAATCCATCTGGATTTCTAGTAAATGAAATAGCCGTTGCATCAGCAAGATATTCCCTTCTTCTTGAAACTGCCAATTGAATAAGCTGAGAAAATAATGGTGCCAAAATTATAAATACCAATCCAATAAGAACCAGAATCATTTCAATAGGATTAGCATCTTTTCTACTGCTTCGTCCACCTCTTCCTCTGAACAATACTCTAATACTCATATCTGCAAACATAACAACAAAGCCAGCCATAACACTTACAACGGCAGAAAGCATTATATCATAGTTCTTAATGTGCGACATTTCATGCGCAATAACACCTTCTAGTTCATAGTAATCTAATTTCTCTAATAGCCCTTTTGTAACACAAATAACAGCATGTTCAGGATTTCTACCACTAGCAAAAGCATTTGGTTGCATTGAGTCCATAACATAAAGTCTAGGTCTATACTCCAATCCGGATGCCACCATCAATCCATCAACAATATTATGATACTGTGGATATTCTTCTTTACTTGCTTCTTTTGCACCAACACTTGCAAGAACAATTCTATCGCAATTATAGTATGTAATTACGGTTGATATCACTGAAAATATTGATGTAATAAAAACTGCATAATATGTGTCAATTCCTCTAATATAGCAAACTACATACACTATTATAAAAATCATAGCAAGAAATAGACTAACAATTATTCCAGTCTTAATCTTATTTTTTTTAATATCATCGTACATAATAGCACCTCTTAGAAGCTTACTTTAACATTTTGTTTTGCTTCTTCTGATTCTGCTTTAAAGAATTCTTCTAATTCAAAATGAAATAATCCAGCAATAATATTTGAAGGAACAGTTTGAACTTTAATGTTATATCTTGTAACACTATCATTATAAAACTGTCTAGAATATGAAATTTTGTTTTCAGTATTTCTAAGCTCTTCCTGTAATTCTGTAAAGCTTGAATTTGCTTTTAAGTCCGGATAATTTTCAGATACAGCCATAATAGTTTTTAAACTTTCTGATAATTGGTTATCAAGATTTGCCTTCTCTTTAACTGTTTTAGCATTTGCCCAAGAAGTTCTAAGTTCCGTAACTTTGGTTAATACGTCACTCTCATGTTGCATATATCCTTTAACAGTCTCTACTAAATTTGGAATCAAATCAAATCTTCTTTGTAATTGTACGTCAATTTGACTCCATGAATTTTTTACTTTCATTCTTTCTTTTACTAAACCATTGTACACAGATACAACCCACAATACAAGTAATACAATGACTACAATAAAAATAATTAGTCCCATAATAAACCTCCATTATATATTAAAAAATATATTTATCATTTCAGACTACTATATTATACCATATCTTATTTTTTATGCAATATACCCATTAAGGTAAAAAAATGAAGGGATAGTTTACCCATCCCTTCAAGAAATTATTACGAAAAGAAACTCTAAATTCCGTTCTTTTTTATTTTACGATATTCAAAATAACTAACTATTGCAATAGAAAGAACTATTAGCCCTGGAACTATAATGTGTGCAGCACCTGCCTTTGGCAATACTCCCTTTGCTGATGTTCCATCATTTTTGTTCTCTGAATTCTGTGAAGCGTTGCTTCCACCAGAATTCTTTGATCCGCTATTTCCTCCATTTGCATTACTATTTCCACCATTATTGGTATTTGTTGGATTATTTGTGTTCGTATTTGTGTTTGTTTTTGTATTTGAATTAGTATTAGTGTTAGTATTACTGTTTGTATTTGTGTTCGAATTGGTATTTGTGTTAGTATTTGTATTTGTATTTGTGTTTGTATTAGTATTAGTATTAGTATTAGTATTGGTATTTGTGTTAGTGTTTGTGTTTGTATTACTATTATTGTCTGTGTTTTCTCCTTCAACGGTAACATCAATGCTTCTAGATATTTCTGATGAATTTTCTCCACCAGCAGTTATCACAAACAAATCATATCTTATAGCATTTTTTATATCTCCAGCTTTTGCATTGCTCTTAACCTTGAAGTCAACTTTAAGAACATCTATGTCTCTTGATATTCCCTTATCTAAATCTATAAGGATTCTAGATTGATTACCACTTGTTGGATTTCCATTAAATCCTACAAAGAATGTTTTATCAGACATGTCTGAGATATTTTTATCTGTCAAGTCCTCTACGTCTAAAACTTCATCTCCAATGGTAACTGTTCCGTTTGATGATTTTTGGATGCTATCACATGTAATTGTCTCAAATACATCTACATCATAATTAATATATCCCGCTATGCTTGTAATTGGTTTTGTACTATCAACACCTTCTACAGCTAACGTTACAGTAACTGTGTCTCCTCTTTTCAAATCAGTATTTGATGCTGATATTGTAATTGTACCAGACACCGCTGCATATACACTACTTATAATAAGTGTAAGTGCAATAAATGCTTCAAATAACGCTAATACTCTCTTTTTCATTTTTTATCCTACTCCCTCTTCAGTATAATTCTAGACTAGAATATCATTAATGAAAAAATAATTCAATACTTATTTTTATTTTTTATTCTTTTATCATTTGTATTTTTTTAAACATTTATCTTTAGTATTATAATAAGTTTTTCACCTATTATTTATAGTTAAATACATAACCTTTTACTTCAGCTCTATGATATAGAAGTAATCTAGCATCATCTAAATCAATATCTCCGTCTCCGTCAATATCTGCAGCTAATGCTTCAGTTCCTACTAATCTTGAAACTTCCATTCTATGAGCTTTTATTAATAGTGAATCTAATGAATCTGCTGTTCCATCTCCATTGATATCACCTTTAACAACTACATCATAAACATATAGTTTACCATTTGTATCTTTTAATGTACGTCCTTCTTTATCTTGAATTTCAACTGTTGAACCTGTTGGAATATTTCCTGATGATACAACACTTCCATTCTTTTTAACAACTACTACATAGTCATCTGAGTTATTAACTAATTTAGATTTAAAGTCATTTATTGGTGTTTTTGGTAAAATATTTGTCAAGTTTGTTCCATCTACTACTTTATATCCTAATGTTATATTTGCAGTTGGATGTTCTGGATTTTCTCCAGGATTTTTAACATTGATAACAACTGTATCATATTTAGTTGGATCTTCTACTGATGAAACTTTAATTGTTATTTTATTATTTGTTTCTGCTGGAGATACAGTTAATCTAAATGAAGAGTTATTTACTGCTTCTAATTTTGTATTTGTATCAACTTTTCCATCTCCTACATCACCTGTCATAACAACGTTAACACCCTTTGTTTTGTCGTATCCTTCAAGTCTTTCCATTGTTACGTTAAATACTGTAGATTTTCCTTTTTCTAAATCGATAGTTCCATGTGGGTTTAATGTAACAGATACTATTTTTGACTCTGGTTCATCTGGAACTTCTTGACCTTTTGCAACAACAGTAATTGTATTTGTTACTGTTTCAGATTTGCTTTCTGATCCTTCTTTCCAATTAACCTTAGCTGTTAATGTTAACGTTTCTGCTGTTTCATCTTCAGCAACTGTTACTGTAGTTTTGCTTCCCCATGCACCATTACTTAATTCTTTTCCTGTTGGTTCGCTTATCTTTGTATTCTCAGATGTTTTTCCAGTTAATGTCCATTCTACTGACATATCACTTATGCCTTCACCGCTAAATCCTGTACAATCAACTGTATATTCTTTGCTTGAGTCTTTTGCTATTTGTGATGTGTTTGCTGGAGTCATTTTTACAGTTTTTTCTGTTGGGTTTTCTGGCTCTGGATCCGGAGTAAGTGATCCTGGTTCTGCAACTAATACTTCAGCCATTAATCTCTTACCTAAGGTTCCACCTGTTACTGTAGCATATACTGTGATTGATGTTGCTGTTTCATCCTCTGCAACAGTTAATTCTCCATCAACAATCTTTGTATTTGGTGATTTATTTCCAATAATTTCCCATGTTATATTAACTATACTTGGGTCTATATTGTCAACACTTACACTAAATTTCTTTGTTGATCCTTTTTCAACTGCGACTTGTCCTGAAGGGCTTAATGTCGCTGTTGCCACTCTTTCAGCCAATACATTATATTTAATTATTGCTGTAGTTCCATTACCAACGCATGTGTCATAATTTGGCATAGGTTGAATTAGAACTTTTCCTTCTTTTTCTCCCACAGTTCTTGTTGGTAATGTTGCATATGTTCCTTCAGTCTCCATTCTACCAAATTCAGAACTGATTCCATATGAAGTTCTCTTTACATCAATAGCTTGTAATTGTGTAAAGATTTTTGGAAGTTCAAAATCAAACACTTCTGGATGTTCACTCAAGTATACATCTCCAGCATCTAATTCGATAGTTTGATTTTCAAACTTCAATATTATTCCATCTGGATTTTCTGCTAAATAGTTAGCATAATCTCCATTTGTTATATGTTCTAAGTATACTATCAATGGTGATAAATCACTTATTCTGTTTCCAGATAAATCCAATTCTTTTAAGTATCTAAATAGAGATTTATAATCATCTGGCGAAATTGGAACATCTGTTAATAAGTTATTTCTTAAATTTAATGATTTTAAATGTTTTAACTTAGTTAATGGTGTCATATCAGTAATAAAGTTGAATCCTAAGTTTAATTCTCTTATATCTGGAAGTTGTGACCAATCAACTTGATCCACATTTGCAACATAATCATATTCAGCATTTAATTTTGTTAGTGTATTAATTTTTGTTACTCCAGCTATATCGCTTAATTCAGCATTATAAGAAATGTCAAGATCTACTAATTTTGGTATTTGAACATATCTATCGATGTTTCCATTTATTAATCTTTGAGCTAATGCCATTAAATTATTAATAGTTACTTGATTATTTTTTGAATTTGTCTTTGTTGAGTATGCATCTTGTGGTGTCTCATTTATTCCAAATGTTGCTCTTGTTATAGTATTATTAGATACTGTATAATCTGATAATACAACATCTTTGTAATCCAAACCATTAAACATAATGTCTTTTAAAGTACTATCATACAATGCTAAAGCTTCTTGTTTATAATTTGCCTTTCCAGGATCAGCTTCAGGAATTGCATTTTCAATGTCACTTCTACTGTATTTTGTGTCTAATACATCAATACCAATAGCATATAAGTCTTTATATTTACCTGAACAATTTATGCTATATTGTGCTGGTTCTGTTGTATTGCTATCTATTGCTATTGTAAACGATGTAATCTCAGTTTGTGAACCTGGATTAAATATTTTTATGTTAATACTTGTAGCTGTTTCATCTGGTGCTATAGTAAGAACATTGCCCGTAATTTTTGTATCATCTGATGAAATACCTGTTCTATCTAATTCATATTTGAATTTTCCATATCCTGATGGATTTGCATTTAATAGAACAACATTTTTCTCTATAACCGCAATTCTATCTAATGTCATTGTTTCTCCTGGCTTCATTGTTGCTGCTGCTGAACCTAATCTATTTCCTGCAATCGTTACACCGTCTTGATCAATCATTGCGTTTAAATTATTTCCATTTATTTCGTAAATTGAATAGCTATATAATTTTTCTTTGTAATCAATATATGCATTAAATAATTTTCTATCAAGTTCACTTTCTAATCCAGATTGACTATCTGAATTCATTACTGATAAAATCATCTTTTCATATGATGCATCTATTTGATTTTTTTCTTTTTCATTGATTGTATTTTTTAAGTAATCTTCTACAAAGCAATCATCTCCAGCTTTATTTGGTGATGACATTCTATAAAGAGTACAATAATTTGCCATTTCAGCATATACTGCAACTTTTCTGAATTTATTAATCATATTTAAAGCAGAGAATCTATTTGAAATATTTTCCATCATTTCATCTAATGTATCTCCAATTGGAGTTTCAGTTTGCTTATAATAATTTATTCCAAAAGCCTCTCCTAATAGTCTCTTTTCAAAATCTGTTAAAGATTTACTACTCTCCAATCCTTTAATATATGCTATTTGTTCTTGTAATACAGAAGATGCAGATTCAAATGTTGCTTCTTCGTCTTCAAAAGTATCTGTTTTCTTTAAATATTCTTCATATTCTTGAATATTTTGATAATTTAGTGAATCAGCAAGAAGTGTTGTCATTTTATAGTTTTTATCATATACTCCAAAGATATCATCCATGTAACCATTCATGCCAGAAAGTGCTTTTAATAATTTTTCATATGCACCTTCATAATCATTTTTGTCATCATGACGACCATATAGTCTTGTAAAATATCCATATGATTCGAATGCTCCGTCTTCACCTTCTTTTGGTTTATCATCCCATTTTTTTCTAACTGTGTCTATAGTTTTTTGTAAGCCATCACTTGGATTAGATGTTGAATTTGTTGAAACTACTGTACTACCATATGTAACAAGTGCATTTTTTAGTGAATCTTGGTCTTTTTTAATTTCCTCACTAATAGCATTAATTTCATCTAACGCACTTTTAGCATCTCCATATGATTTGCTTAAGTTTCCATATTGATTTCCACTTAACCATTTTGTATATTCAGCTTTTAAAGATGCTTCCCTGGCTGCCTTTGATTCCATTATTTTTGTTAATGGTTCAATTGACTCTAAGTAATTGTGTGATAAATTTAGTTCTAATGCTAATCCAAAGAATCCATCAATTCCACTTAAGTCTCTAATTTGTTTATTATTTAACTTTAAATTATCAATTTCATTTAAAATTACTGTATCATAAATAACAAATGTTTTAGCATCATCATATGCAGCACAATATAATGTTTTAGATGATGCATCCTCACCAGCATCACGAGCCACTTCGAATTCAACGTAACTAACAACAGGTCCTTCTGGTGTGTTATAATCTACCTTATTTTTTTCCACTTTAAGATTTACTGGCTCAAAGCTTAAAATTTGTCTTTCAATAGCATCTTTAGTTTTATCAGCATCAGAATTAAAGACTAGATCATGGTATTTGTATAATACTTTTGCTGTATCATCATAATAGTATTTTCTTTCATGGTTACCATTTTTTTCAGTTAAAACGAAAAACTTCGTTTCATCACTATGTGTTAATTCATCAAATACTTTTTGACCAATATAAGAATCAACTACGTCATTACCACTAGCATCAGTTAAATACTTGTAGCTGCTTAGTTTTGGATTCTCTTCTTGGTTTCCAATTAATTGATCTTTTATTGCCTTATATAAGTTAGAATCTTTTAATGTGATTGCGTCTTTTGTTTCATCATGTATTATAAAATACAAATCAAAAACAGAATCATGAAGTAAATTATTTGCTGCTGGGTTTGTATTATTTGCTTGAGCAGCTTCAGTAGCATCATCAACTATTTTTAATCTAAAGTGAATCATACCACTTTTAAATACATATCTATAATCATTAATTGATGGGTCATATGGGTATGTACCTATATTTAATGTAATTTGATTATAGTTTTGTGTAACATAAATTGGCATGTCCTTTACTGTAATTACATTAGTTAATGAAGCGTCATTAATTTTGTCACCCTCTAATACATAATATTGAGGATTCATATTAGATTCGCTCATAAATTCGATTCTTTCCCAATGAGGTTTTACATTACTTGCTAATGTAAGAATTTGTGGTAATTCGAATTTAGCTGTTAAAGGAGAATCAGATCCTTCTTGTACATTGAATTCAAGTGCTTTTACACTTTCACAAACCTGATTTCCCATTACAATGCCATCATGTTCTTTTAATGTATTAATTAAAGTTTCAATTTTAGAAACATCTGATATTCTATTAGAAGAAATATCAAGTTTACTTAAATTCATTGAATTTAATTCTTCCAAATTGCTGTCTTCTGATAGGTCATTGTGTGATAAGTATAATTCAGTAACATTTTTAAATTTACTTAAACCTTTTATGTCTTTAATGCCACCATAATTTAAGTTAAGTGCTGTTATTTTAGCTTCATCATTTGAATTAATACTTATCGTACGACTATTATTATCATATTTAAAATCAATTTTTTGATTAGTTAAATCTGCTTTAATTGCTTTGTACAATTTATTATTGAATTCACCATAACTAACATATGTTGCAATACCTGAGTTGTTAGTGCCTTCAACTGTACCATCATTAGCACCTAAAGTTATATTGCCAGCATCTACTTGAGTACTATTAATTGTTTCAGCAAATACAACGTTAAGACAAGGTGATAGTGCATTAAGCAACATTAATATGACAAGTATAGTCGAAATAAGTCTTGTCCTTTTCATAATAACTCCTCCCTGAAAAATTTTTTGAATATCTTAACTAGCAATATGATAACATTCAACTTTTTTTTTGCAATAACACTTTTTGAGCAAAAAGAAAAATGGTTTGAAATGCTATTACGGATAGTCATTTCAAACCATTTAGAATTGTAATATTAAGTTTTTATTACTTTTACACGGTTTTTAAGCACCTTTGCTACGAAAACAAGACTTAAGAGATTTTTTTGATTATTATTTTTTTAAATATTATATATTCTCATTGCATTTTCATAGGTAGTTTTAGCTACTTCTTCTAACGATACGCATTTTATATTGGCAATTTTATCAGCAACATATTTTACATTAATTGAAGTATTTCTTGTCCCGCGATGAGGCTCCGGCGTTAAATATGGAGAATCTGTTTCTATAAGCAATCTATTCATTGGTACAAGAGAAACAGCCTCTTCAGCTTTTGCATTTTTAAATGTGATATTACCACTAAATGAGATATAAAACCCAAGTTTTAATGCATCTTTTATTAATTCTTGATTTAATTGACAACAATGGAATATTCCTTTTTTATACACTTGATGTTCCTTTAAAATCTTTATTGTATCTACATATGCATCACGATTATGAATAACAATTGGTAATTCAAGTTTGTTAGCAAGATCTATTTGTTTCACAAAAACTTCTTTTTGTATCTCCTTATTATCTTTATTCCAATAATAATCTAATCCTATTTCGCCTATTGCTTTTACCTTATCATCTTTTGATATTTCTTCTATTATATATATATCATTTAATACATTTTCTTCTATATCATTAGGTGAAATTCCAGCTGTTACATATATATAGGAATACTTTTTAGCAATTTCTATAGCCTTCTTACTTTGCTTTACATTATAACCAATGCACATAAACTTAGTGATATCATTTTTATAAGTTTCTTCTATTATATATTCTCTATCATCATCAAATTTTTCATCATTATAGTGTGAATGTGAATCAAAAAATTCCATATTTCCGTAACAGAATTTAATCTGTATATCCCCATTTCATTTAAAATAAAATCTTCAAAATTACTTAAATATAGCCATCACATATGCAACAGCATATTCTTTTGAATGAGATAAACTCACCTCAATTCCTTCTATCCCTTCAATTTTAATGTTTAAAAAAACTCTCGGCTTTCCACTATCATCATTTATAATTTCAAAATCAGTCCAATTATAATCTCCAATTATTCTTTCGCTCAATGCTTTGTATACAGCCTCTTTTGCAGCAAACCTTGCTGCATAACTTTCATATTTATTATTTTTCTTTTTTTCGCAAAACTCAATTTCATTTTTCGTAAAAATTTTAGTTATAAATTTTTTATTTTCATCGATTATCTTTTTTATTCTTCCAATCTCAACAATATCAGTACCTACAGAAAACGTCATATTTAACTCCTAAAAAAATTTTCTAACATTTTTCATTAATTTTTTTTTAAAACTTATATAAAAAAATTAAAAAATAAAAAATGTAATTGTATTGTAATATATTTTTATACTATATTTCAATTTTTTATTAAAAAAAATACTGGCATTTTTTTGCCAGCATCAATTTTTTATCTTAAGAAGAACATCAAAAATATCAAATTAATTGTATTAAACATTAGAGAAAATATCAACAATATAGTTACTATAGTATTGAAATTTGTATTCTTTTCAATATCTAAGTCTTTATATATAACTTCGTATTTGTTTTGTATGTCAGCATATAACGAGTCCAACTCTAATGCTCTATTTATAGTTCTAAAATATAATGCACCTGAATCATCTTGTGTTACCTCTTTATTCCAAATATTTCCTGTAAAATCAATAAAGCTCTTTCTAAGCTTTATTATTCTATCATAAATCTTAAACTCATTGCTTAGTTTTAGTAAGAATATTTTTTTGTATAAAGACAATATATATAGGTAGAAATACTGATTTTCATATTCATATGGTAATTTAGTGTAATTATACGTATCTATTCCTGAGCAAAAAATATTGGAAGACGTATTTGATAAAGTAGTTTTAACGTATTTGTACTTTTCTATAATATGTAGATTATGCTCTAAATTAGCCTTATTAAAATCTGATGTGTAATTACTTGGCAATACGTTTGCAAATCTCAAAAAATCATTTTCTATTTCAGAAAAGTTCGTTTTTTCGCTCCAATTACTAGTTTCAACGCACACATATGAAAATGTATAAAACTGAGAATTAACAACCTCATCTCTATCATTCTTCCTCATCTTTGCATTTGAGCCTGTTATTTGCTTGATTAATTCAGAGATATCTTTTATATCTTTGAAACTGTCAGTTTGTATTTTTATATTTTCAAAGTTCTTAAGTGAAGTAAACTCCGAATTTATTTCTTTAAATCTATAGTTAAAGTCCAATAAATCAAAGAATTTATTAGTATTTTCTATATGTGTCTTCATAGTGAAAAAACATAACCCACTATCAAAACATATTAGTTCTATTTCTTCAACCTTAAAAAATACACCATTTTCTTCTCCAACTTTTCCTTGAACATCCTGTGCCAAATTATAATTAAAGTAATTTACATGATTTTTTAGTAAAACTTTAAGCTTATCTTCTTCTTTCTGCAAACTATTAAAATCTCTCAAACTCTCGCCTCTAAACTCAAATGATGGAAACAGGTATGATCTAATAGTAGGTAAAAAGAAGTTGTATATATCAAGATCTTTTTCTTTTTCAAAAAACTTGCATTTACATTTGGGATCCTTCAAAAGTTTTAAAAGATACTTACTATATTTACTTTCATCAATTGTATACGGATAAATAAAATACGTATATTGATATTTTGTCATTAGTTCCAAGGTATTTACCTTCCTTTACTTGTACATTATTTTGTATAAAACTCAGATTTTATATCATTAAATCTATGCCAAACTGAAATAAAATTAATATAGATATATTCGTTCAAATCAACAGATGGTTCTAGCACAACACTGCCATCAGACTTTAAGCAACCCCATTTTCCATCTTTATTAATAGCGCAATATCCATATTCATTTTGTTCACGTGCATCATCGTAGATGCAATCTACAATCACTTCTCCTTTTTTGTTCTCATATCCGTACTTTCCAAATTTTTTAATTAAAAATAGAGTATTGGATGTAAGAACATCTTTGTTTGAAACTTCTTCTAATTTAAAATTGTAATATTTATATTCTTGGTCTTCTCTTATTCTTATATAGCCATTTTTAATATTTAATTCAGAAACTATAATACTTGGAAGTATAACAGAAAACTCTGCATCTATAATATCAGTTTTTAAATCTTCTCTTTCCGCTTCAAAGAAATTTGCTTCCTTTATATATGAAATATTCATGTATGATACTGGTATCTTTATTGCCCCTGATGAGTCAATAATTCCATATTTTCCATTTTCTTTAATTATATAATTGTTTTGGAATGTATACTTTATATCTTCATACTTTGCTTCAATCACAGTGTCCCCTGAAGTAGAGATAACGCCATACTTTCCATCCTTGATTATAACAAAATTATCTGCATTTAATTCTGAAACATCGTCAAAATTTTTGTCTAAAACCACTTGTCCTAACAAATTTATTATCTCTAATTTTTGACCTTCTCTCGCACAATAATAATTATCAGATGCAACTCGTTTTATTTCATCGTACTTACACTCTAATATTTGATTTTTATCTGTCATTATTAAACCATATTTATTCTTATCATCTTTAACAATATAACCTGTTTCATGTCTATCAGTACAAGAAATAATTTCAGAGTATTGCGGTTCAATAATTACTTCACCTGTAGTTGAATTTATTAATCCTTTTTTTCCATCTTTTTCAATATACAATGATTTTTTTATTCCAGGAACCACTTCTATTTTGTCGTACAACGGGTCAACTACGATATTTCCTCTAAAATCAATTAAACCATATTTTCCAGCATTTGAAAATCTTAAAACATTTTCCTCATACCAAGTCTCAGTGTTATTTGAATTTTCTAACGGCATAGCATCAGTATATCCTTGAATAATCGTATCGCCTTTTTCATTTATAATCCTTGTCGTATATTTTTCTGTATCAAAATTAATTCCATCAATAACAACAAAAACGCTTTGTGATTTATCTGGAATTATAACCATATTATCGTACTCGCAATTTAAAACAATGTCTCCATTATTATCAATTACACCCCACTTACTGCCATCGTAAACTGAAAAATACGATGTCACAACTGCATTTTCTTTTTTAGTAACCACCTCTCCGCTAAGTAGTCTCTTAAGTGAAATAATAATCATTATAATAACAGCAATCGTGATAATTACTGCAAATACCTTTTTTTTGTTCAGTTTTGGAGAATCGTCAATTCTCCTTCCTCTTCTATTACTCATACATTTAACATCCTTATTATAATAAAACTATAATATACAAAAATAATATATCATTTATAATCTAAAAATTCAATATTATCTCCCCAGAAAATGTTGATAAATTTCATTTTTACTAACTTTTCTATCTTTTGCTATAAGCTTTATTATTTCTTTTTTTTCAAATCCTTGTTTATAGTAATAATCATAGTGTTCTTCAAGAGATAATGTATTGATTTTGCTTAAAAACACATCTCTTTCTGATGTATTATTTCCTTCTATAATAATAACCATTTCACCTTTAGGATTTTGTATTTTTTCAATCACTTGTGAAACAGTTCCCCTTATCTTCTCTTCATGAATTTTGGTTAATTCTCGAACTATACAAATATTTCTATCTCCTAGTATTTCAAGAATTTCATTAAGTGTATCAATTATTCTATGAGGAGCTTCGTACATAATTATTGTCTTTGATTCATTAACCAAATTGCAGAGTTTTTCTTTTTTCTCTTTTTTAATATTGGATAAAAATCCCACGAAGCAGAATTCCTTTGTATTTAGTCCAGATACAATAAGTGAATTTACAAAAGCACATGCTCCAGGTATTGGAATAACCTCTATGCCTACGCTTATGGCCTTTTTAACCAATTCTTCACCTGGATCTGATATACATGGAGTTCCTGCATCAGAAACAACTGCAATGTTATTTCCTTCTAAAACCTTATTTATTAGAACTTCACTTTTATTAATTTCAATTTCTTTATAATAACTAATTAAAGGTTTAGAAATATTAAAATGATTTAGTAATTTAAGTGTATGTCGAGTGTCTTCTGCAGCAATTATGTCTACTGATTTTAATGTTTCTAATGCCCTAAAAGTCATGTCGTTCAAGTTGCCTATAGGAGTTGCAACCAAAAATATTTTTCCTACCATTTTTTCATCCTTTATAAATTATATATATTTTTTAATTCTTCCGTATATTCACTATCATCATATATTATAAGTGGTTTGTCGACTTTCAAAAATTCACCAGCACCTTTAACCGCTTTTATTAAAAACATTTTTGGAGCTTCGTTAATTCTTGATTGTATAAACCTTATTTTTTTGGGTTCTAACTTATATTTACGAAACAAACATAGTACATCTGCAATACGTTCAGGCCTATGTATTACATATATGGAGCCATTATCCTTAAGTAATTTTTTACTCTCTCTCGCTATGTCTTCAAAATCACACTCAACTTCATGTCTAGAAATTAATTTGTTTTTTTCTATATTTTTTAATCCTGTATTACCCTTTTTATATGGCGGATTTGAGACGATTACATCTATTGAATTTTTGTTTACATAATTGCAAATATCTTTGATATTAGCATTAATAATTTCAACTTTTTCTTCTAGATTATTTAGCGCTACACTTCTCCTTGCCATATCAGCCAATTCAGATTGTATCTCCACTGCATAAATTTTTTTTAAAGATGTTTTGGCTGCTAATAATATAGCTATTATCCCAGTACCTGTTCCAAAATCAACTACTGTGCTATCTTTTTTTATATGCTTTGAATAATCTGCCAATAAAACACTATCTACACCAAACTTAAAACCATGATTCTTTTGGATAATCTTTAAATTAGAAAAACCTAAATCATGTATTTCTTCATCATTTTTTAAAGGTATATCTATCATTTTTTCTCCATTTAACTTTTATATTTTTTGTCAATAGATGTTATCACAAATATACCTATTTTTCAAGGTTTATCCCAACTATATTTGTCTTTTCAAAAAAAATGTGATAAGATATCAAAAATTGGAAATTTGGTTAACGTAATTTGACTCTGGAGGTAAAAAAATGAATAATAAAAATATCCCAATAGCTATAATCTACTGCATTTTTACTGTTTTATCTATACCATTATTAATATATAATATTTTTCGCATTTTTTCATTTGGAAATTCATATCAGAAAATTTGTTATTTAATCCTTGGCATATCAATATTTTTTTATGCTTTATTCAATACACTTTCACATTGGATAACTAAAAATAATCACACTCCCAAGCCTCTAATTAAAATGTCTAGAATAACTTCCAGTCTTATAATATCTGCAATTCTACTTAGTTATGCTTTTGGTATACTTACTGGTGCTTCAAGATGGGTAATGTTTGGACTTGTATGCCTATTTTTCTTATATAATGAATTATTTTTTTCCATTTGGACAAATATACCATTTTTTTTATCTGAAATTTTTAAAGATTCAAATTATATTGTTTATTTGATTTTTTTGCCAAATATTATTAGCTTTTTTACTAAAAATAATTTCCTATTATTTTTAGTATTAACTATAACATGTTTTATTTTAATAATAATCTCTTTAGTTTTTAAATATATTTATGCTAAACAAAAGCGTATTGGATTGTATACAGCATCAAAGCTTCTTTCTATTTGTGCTCTAATTTTTCAAATATTGATTTTGTTACCCTCTCTTCCTTGATAACCCTTGATTTTATTGACAAATCAATAAAAAAGCTATAAAATATTACCTGATTTAGAAAGGAATACTATTATGAGTGAAATATTACATGTCGGAATTGACGTAGGCTCTACAACTGTTAAAATTGTTGTACTTGATGAAGCCCTTAATTTAATATATTCAAATTATGAAAGACACTTTTCTGATACAAAATCTACTTTAACAAATGTTTTAAATAAGCTATTACAAGATTGTCCAAATAATAGTTTTACAATTTCTCTTACGGGATCGGGTGCTTTAGATATTTCTAAAGTCCTTGAACTAGATTTTGTTCAAGAAGTTATTTCTTGTAAAAGTGCTGTTGAAAGATTAATTCCACGCACAGATGTCGTAATTGAGCTTGGTGGCGAAGATGCTAAGATTATTTACTTTGATAAATTTATTGAACAACGTATGAACGGAACATGTGCTGGAGGTACAGGTGCTTTCTTGGACCAAATGTCGTCATTATTAAACACGGACACAAACGGTCTAAACGAACTTTCAAAAACATATCAAACAATTTATCCGATTGCTTCAAGATGCGGAGTTTTTGCTAAAACTGATGTCCAGCCATTATTAAATGAAGGTGCTAGAAAAGAGGATATCGCTGCATCTATTTTTCAAGCTGTTGTAAATCAAACCATCAGTGGATTAGCTCAGGGAAGACCTATTAGAGGAAATGTTGCATTTTTAGGAGGACCACTAAATTACCTTTCGGAATTAAGAAAAAGATTTATTGAAACTTTAGAGTTAAAGGACGACCAAATTATTATTCCAGAAAACGCACATTTACTTGTTGCCCAAGGGGCAGCTTTTAATTCTATTAATACTACTGTAATCACACATAGAGAATTAGAAAATAAATTAAAAAAATTCAAATCATCAAAGTTTACCGAAGGAAAAACATTAGATCCTCTATTTTCTTCTAAAGAAGAATATGAAACATTTAAAATTAGACACAGTAAAGCTTCAGTAAAAAAATTTGACTTAAAGAAATATAAAGGTGATGCATTTCTTGGTATTGATGCTGGATCTACGACTACTAAATTGGTTCTTATAGATTCAGATGGTGATTTGTTGTATTCGTTATATGGCAGCAACAATGGTAATCCTCTAAACAGTGTCGTCGAAATGCTAAAAAAATTATATAAAGAGTTACCTAATGATGTTATTCTTCGTTATAGTGGTGTTACTGGATACGGTGAAAAACTTATTCAAACCGCTCTTAATGTTGATTTAAATGAAATTGAAACAATTGCTCATTATACTGCTGCAAAGAAATTTGAACCTAATGTAACCAGTATCATAGATATTGGTGGACAAGATATGAAATATATTAAACTTAAAGATAATAACATTGATAATATTTTATTAAATGAAGCCTGTTCATCAGGATGTGGTTCATTCTTAGAAACCTTTGCAAAAAGTTTAAATTTACCTATAGAAGAATTTGTTAATGAAGCCCTTAAATCTAAAAGTCCTGTTGATTTAGGATCAAGATGTACAGTATTTATGAATTCAAAAATTAAGCAGGCTCAAAAAGAAGGATATTCTGTAGGAGATATTTCAAGTGGACTTTCATATTCTATTATTAAAAATGCAATACAAAAAGTTATGAAAGTTAGGGATGTAAAGACTCTAGGTGATTACATTGTCGTTCAAGGTGGTACTTTTTATAACGATGCCGTACTAAGAGCTTTTGAATTAATTGTCGGAAAGAATGTAATTAGACCTGATATTTCTGGACTGATGGGAGCATATGGTGTTGCACTTTTAGCTCAGGAACAATATAATAGCAATCTTGATATGACATATAGATCTACCATTTCAAAAGAGGACGATTTAGGAAAACTAAATATTAAAATAACACATGTACGTTGCGGTAGATGTGAAAACAATTGCCAATTAACCGTTAATTCTTTTGATAATGGAAAAAAATTCATCTCAGGTAATAGATGTGAAAAAGGTGCTGGAATTCAAAACTCTGATAAACGTGATTTACCAAACATTTACAAATATAAATTTGAAAGATTATTCAACTATGAACCTCTTGAGATATCTAAAGCAAAAAGAGGTACAATAGGAATACCTAGAGTTCTAAACATGTATGAAGACTACCCATTTTGGTATACCTTCTTCACAAAATTAGGATTTCGAGTAATTATTTCAGAAAAATCTACAAGAAAAACTTATGAAAAAGGTATTGAATCCATGCCCTCAGAATCGGTATGTTATCCTGCTAAACTAGCACACGGTCACATTATGAGTTTATTAGAGCAAGGTATAAATACAATTTTTTACCCATGCATACCATATAATAGAAAAGAATATGAAAAATCGGATAATCATTATAATTGTCCAATAGTAATTTCATATTCAGAAGTTATAAAAAATAATATAGAAGAGATTAGAGATAAAAACATTAAATATATAAATCCATTTCTTCCTATAGATGATCTAGAAAATCTAATTAAAGTATGTGGAAAATTAGATTGTTTTAAAGAATACAAATTTACTCGTAAAGAATTAAAAGAAGCTGCTCACGCTGCTGAAGAAGAATATCAAAAGTTTAAATCAGATGTTAGAAATAAAGGTAAAGAAACTATAGCCTTTATGAAAAAGAATAATCTACGTGGAATTGTCTTAGCTGGAAGACCATATCATGTTGATCCAGAAGTTAATCATGGTATCGACACACTTATAACAAGTTTAGGCTTATGTGTGCTATCAGAAGATAGTATCATTGAACCTGGCCAAGGAGTAGACGAAAAACTTAGAGTAGTCGATCAATGGGTATTCCATTCTAGATTGTACAAAGCAGCTGAGTTTGTTGGAAAACATGACTTTTTAGAAATGATTCAACTAAATTCATTTGGCTGTGGTGTTGATGCTGTTACAACAGACCAAGTAGAAGAAATACTAAAAAGCTACAACAACATGTACACCCTTATTAAAATAGATGAAATTAATAATTTAGGTGCAGTAAGAATTAGAATCAGAAGTTTACTTGCAAGTATGAATAAAAAACTAGCAGAAAATAAAGACGGCAAAATTACAAAAACAAATTCTAAGGTTGGAAATTACTCACCAAAAAGAGTACCTTTTACAAAAGAAATGAAAGATGAAAAATATACAATACTTGTTCCACAGATGATACCAATTCACTTCGAACTGTTGGAAGCAGGGCTTTTGGCCTGTGGATATAATGTTAAAGTACTAAAAGAATGTACTCCACATACAGTTGAAACAGGATTAAGATATGTAAATAATGATGCGTGTTATCCATCTATTCTTACAACAGGTCAATTCATAGAAGCACTACAATCTGGAGAATACGATATTAATAAAACTGCATTGATTATGTCGCAAACTGGCGGAGGTTGCAGAGCTACAAATTACATTGGCTTTATACGAAAAGCACTTAAAGATGCTGGATTTGAGAACGTCCCTATTATTTCATTCAACGTTGTTGGAATGGAAAAAATGAGTGGATTTAAAATAACTCTCCCTCTAGCTCTCACACTTATAAAAGCAGTATTTTATGGAGATTTGTTACAAAAACTACTATTACACAATAGAGCCTATGAAGTAAATAAAGGCGAAACTCAAGCATTGTATGAAGTGTGGCTTGAAAAGTGCAAATCACTTGTTAAAAAATCAAGTTATCCACAGTTTAGGAAATCAATCTATGAAATGGTTGATGCGTTTGATAAAATTACACTTAATACATCTGTGGAAAAACCAAAAGTAGGTATTGTTGGAGAAGTTTTAATCAAATATCATCCATTTGGAAATAACCATATTATAGATGTATTAGAAAAGGAAGGTGCTGAAGTAATCTCTCCAGATTTTATGGGATTCATTAAATTTATTGCAACCCATAAAATTACAAACAACCAATTATTAAATAGAGATAAAGCACTATCAAGAATCTTCCGAGCAGCAATTAGTTTAATTGAAATGCAAGAAAAAGATTTAAGCAAAGCATTATCAAAATCAAAAAAGAATTATTTAAAACCAGCAAACATCTTTGAACTTGAATCAAAAGTTAAAGATATTTTATCTGTAGGAAATCAGACTGGAGAAGGATGGTTCTTAACTGCAGAAATGATTGAATATATCGAACATGATATTCCAAACATAGTTTGCGTTCAACCATTTGCATGTTTGCCAAATCATGTTGTTGGTAAAGGAGTTATTAAATCTATAAGAGAAAAATATCCATATGCAAACATCTCCCCTATTGATTACGATCCTGGTGCAAGCGAAACTAATCAGACAAATAGAATAAAGCTTCTAACAACTGTCGCAAAAGACAATTTAAAGAAAAAGAAAATATAGTGTCAAAAAATTTTAGAAAATTATTTTAGACAAAAAAATATATGCCCATCAAAAAAAAATGGGCATATTTTTTATTCTCGTGCGAAGTACTTTTTTATTTGATTTTTTTCACATTAATCGACATATACTATAATGTTACATTTTTTTTTCATAAAAATATTCGGAAAAATTATTACAATTATATTTCTAAACAAAATCCGAAAATGCAAAAAGCCTCAAAACCTTGATAAATCTATTTTAATCAGACTTTTTTGTGGCTATTTTAATTTTTTATCTAAAAATGCTTCAATTTTAAAAAATATAGAATTTTTTTTAAAAAAATTATTTTAATTCTAAATCACGTATTATAGTTGATATCTCGGGGCATTCCTACAATCACTCTCATATTTTTTTAGAAAAATATATTATAAAAAAACAGATTTTTTAGTTTAATGTCGATTTTTCACCGCCAACTCTTTACAGTGAATTTAATCAAAATCTATATACATAATCAGCTCGTTTCTTACAGAAAATAATTTAAAAAAAGCCAATCAAATGATTGGGATTTAGATTTTTGATTATTTTTCTTGTATTTTTTCTCATGTTGTTAATTTGGCAATTTTAATTTGCTAAATTTCTCTCTATTTTTTATTCAAAATTATTTTTATTAATTATTTTTGAACTATTCACAAAAAATTTAGTCATTTTCATGTAATATTTTTTAAAAAAATTGATATTTTATAAAAAATGAATATTCAAACGTAAAAAAAAAATCTCAAATGTTAAATTTATATTTATTACAGTTATAATACATAAATAAATCAAATATATTTCACGTTTTATTTCCTAAAATCATTTTGTATATATAAGCAAATACAACATCTGTATCCATTTAATATAATAATATAGTATAATTACTGCAAAATTATGTATACTTTATTATTTTGTATATACTTTTAATAAATACTATTATATCATTTTTTTCAATAATTATTCTATTAAAAGTTAATTAAATCCTATTAGACTTTTTATATTACAACTCAATTACATTTTTCTCAATAAGAATACAACTTTTCAATTTTGCGATTTAATTCGAAAAAAACTGATATATCAATTTTTTCTCTATTTTTTTATTATTTTTCTATTTTTTTACTTATATCTGATTTTGATTTCATTATATATTGGAACTTAAAATGTTTATACCCCCTCTTTAACTCTCTTGTAAATCAAAGCTTCTAGAAGAAAACTCTATTTTTATAATTACTTAAGTTTTCCTAAATATAAAAATTTCGAGAAAATATTATTTTTACATTTGTAATATATTAGAAATAATTGGATATTAATCAGTTTAGGTTAACTGTATTGCTTGATATTATTGGCTTTTATTTTTTTGTCTATTTTTTTTATATTTTTTACAGTATTTTTATTTAATTTTTTGCAGATTATATACAAAATTCATAACATTTATTTAACAAATTAAAAAAATAGAGAATTTTATCTTTTTCTCTCAAAAAATAATAGAATAAAAAATTCATTTTTATAAAGAATTAATTAATGAAATTCTTTTAACTCCGTACACTTCTGTCAATTTTATGTCTGATTTTTTAAATATTTTTTGAGTATTTTTTTAGTATTTTTTGAGTATTTTTTTATTAAAAATATGGATGATTCTAACTATTATATTTATTTATCAATAATTCATTTTATTACAATACATTCGAATTTTCCTTTAAAAACAATCATTCTAGAACTTTAATTATAATTGTAATTAATAATTTTTAAAATTTTTACTTTAACAAAATTTTTACTTAAAGTATAAAAAGATAAACTTTCACAGACCATGATCAAGATTTGTTTATTTATAGGGCTTTTGGCCAATTTTAATTATTTTTATTGCATTTTTATTACTATTATTCTTTTTCATAGTCTAACCCATATTCCATAAGTTCTTAATTTCCAATATGTTCATTATTCTTTTATAAAATACTAAATTATTTTTTTTCGATTTTTTTTTATATTTTTTACTATACTAGTTAACAAATTTATTACTAAATATTTACATCATCATCCAATATGCATATATAATTCTTTCATTTTAATTAACATAACGACATTTTTTTAATATTTTTTTAGTATTTTTCTCCTTTTAAAAAAGTTAGGAATCTTGCTTTTCAGATTTTGGGCATATTTTTTGACAATTTGTACACCTTAAATACATATTGCTCATTACAATTGAATAACAACTATAATACAATATTCTATTTAAATGCTGATCTAATATTAAATTTTCTTTTTTAATCTATTTTTTTGTTATTTTTTTAGATTTTTACTATTTATTATTTTTCTTTGATTTTTTTGGTTTTTTAAAAAATTTTAATTAATTATTGATTATTTTTTTATAAAATTTAATCAATTTTATTAAAAGAGCGTCTTTTCAACTAGTATTCAGCTTTTTATAAAGATTTTAAACAAAAACATCATTTATAAAAAAATTTTTTGCTGTTATTACCACATTTAATCATTCAAATTAAAAATAAGCTCTTTTCTTTTTTTGATTCACAAATTACTCATTTGATTTTTTAAAACCTCTTATTTTTCATTTTAGTGCTTCGAATTTTTAAAACTACGAAAAATTTTCAATTTTTAGAATTTTTAAGAAAAACACTAAATAAAAAAAAATAGAAGTATGATTATAGTATCATACTTCTATGGCGGAGATTGAGGGATTTGAACCCTCGCGGCCACTTACGCAACCCTAACGGTTTAGCAAACCGTCCCCTTCAACCACTTGGGTAAATCTCCAAATGCTCTCAAATTAAACCATATAATAAAAGAAGCCTTCGCTTCATTATTGGCGGAGAGGGTGGGATTCGAACCCACGGTAGGCTACAAACCTACGCCAATTTTCAAGACTGGTGCCATAAACCAACTCGACCACCTCTCCATGTGTTTCATACAACACATATATATTAGCATATTTTAAATATCCTTGTCAAGCTTATTGAAGTTTATTTTTATTTTTATTGTTAAAAAAAATTGTATTTTTTCTCTATTTTTTCTCATATTTTTACAATGCCTATTTATTAAGCGTTTCATTATTTTTTTATAGAAAAGTATCATTTTATTCTTTTTCTTATATTATACTGTTTAAAAAATTTTAGATAATCATATTTTATATTCAATATACAGCTTATTTTATAGCATTTTAATTACTTATTCTTTTTCTATTTTATTCTTTCTTATTAGTTTGCTTATTTTTCAACATTTTTTATACTTAATAAGAATTATTATTTTATTACATTACAGTGTTGTTATATTTTTTTAGAAAAAGGTATTTTTTTGAGCGGATTTCTATCTTATCTTTTTATTCTTTTAACACTTAGATTCAATTTTTTATTCACATTTCTTTGTTACGCCTTGATATTATTGGCTTTGATTTCACTTCTTTTTTATTTTTCATATTGTTTATGATTCCAGTTCGCATTGTGTTAATCGTACATTTTTGCTTTTTCTATATTATTTTTCATTGTTTGTTTATATTTCAACGTTTTTTAAACATTTTGAGTTCATCTAATTTTGTTCCTTATAATATTTTAGTTATTTGAATTAGTTTCACACTCTGTTTTTTATTCACAACCTTTGTTTTTTGTTGATATATCAACTTTTTATAACCATGACTGATTTTATTCTAGTCATTTTCTAAACACTACATCTAAATTTACTCTTATTTTTATAATTTTCTCACTATATTTTTACTAATTTTACAGAAAATAAGAAAACTATTATAATCCACATGCTCATTTAAGGTTGATTTTAAGCCATTCTTCTCTGTTGATAATTTTTTAGGCATAAAAAAAGTATATTTTAGAAATATACTTTCGTTTATTTTAATATTTATTTACCCTATTTTTCATGTAAAAATTTTTACTTTGTTCCGCTATATTTATTGCCTCTTTTTCTTCTTCTGACAATTGATACTTTGAACATCCTGATTTTATTGGCTTAGCAAATATATTAGAAGAATCCGATCCAAATAACCCATTTAGTACTACTCCATCATCATTTCTATCTAATAATGCAAGTGCAAAGCTCAAATCGCTTCCAACATCCCTAAACGCATTGTATCTAACTAGACCGACTTTTTGTACACACGAGTCTATATCACCAACCAATGTCGTATAATAAGCTTTTATCTCTTCGTTATCTCTTTTTATTTCTTCTACATTATTTATATATGCCTTTAACATTTCAGTCAAATTTTCACCTTTTCCTAATTTTTTTATATAGTTAATATACTTGTTCTTTAAAAACATTATATATATTAAACATATTATATTCATTACTATACTTGTTAATACTAATATACTTATTGTATTTTGATCTAAGTTCATTTTAATTCTCCTATTTCATATATAAAAAAAGATAAGAGTATATAAATACTATTATCTTTCGTTTAATTTATTATTTTAATAATTCAAGCATTCTTTCCAAATCATCATTTGAACTATACTGAATAATAATCTTCCCTCTTCTCGCTCCTGGATCGAGTTTCACTTTAGTTCCAAAGAATCCTTCAAATCTTTCTTCTATATTTTTGTATATTGGTTCGTATTTTTCTATTTTTTTATTTGCTTTATTTACTTTTACTTTCTTCTCCGCTTGCCTTACAGAAGCCCCACTATCAATTAATTTCAATGCAGTTTGGTATTGTTTATTTGGATCATCTATTGCTAAAATTGCTCTGCAATGACTTTCTGATAATTTTCCTTCTAATGCAAGATCTATAACTCTTTCATCTAAATTTAGCAATCTAACTGTATTTGCAATTGCACTTCTACTCTTTCCCAATTTATCCGCAACTTGACTTTGAGTGAAGTTATACTCTTCCATTAATTGTTTTATTCCTCTAGCTTTTTCAATCGGATTTAAATCTTCTCTTTGTATATTTTCAATTAAAGAGATTTCCATGTTATTTTTCTTATCTTCATTTCTTACTATTGCTGGAATAGTCTCCAAACCAGCTTTTTTCGATGCTCTCCATCTTCTTTCTCCAGCTATAATTTCATAGTAATTATCTTTTTTCGATACTATTATAGGTTGAATGACACCATATTCTTTAATAGAATTAGCAAGATCTTCAAGTGATTCTTCATCAAATATTTTTCTAGCTTGCTTTTTATTAGGCTCGATATTATTCAATTTTATATACTTAATATCAGCATCGCCGTTCTTTTTTGCGTCAATATTAATACTTTCATCATCAATAACATCTGCAATAAATGGTGAATTGAATAATGCATCCAATCCCTTTCCTAATCCAGTTTTCTTTGCACTTGCCATCTATTAAACCTCCTTATTTTTTTCTATTTGATTATTCTTTATTAATTCCTTTGCCAATTTTTCATATGCCCTTGCGCCCTTTGATTTTGGGTCATATATCGTTATTGGCATTCCATAACTTGGTGCCTCGCTTAGTTTTATATTTCTAGGTATTACTGTTTTATAAACTTTGTCTCCAAAGTATCTTTGAACTTCTTTTACTACTTGATTAGATAGATTTGTTCTAGAATCATACATTGTAAGGACTGCTCCTTCTATTTCTAAGGATCTATTTAAATGCTTTTTTACTAGATTTATTGTATTTAGCAGTTGACCTAAACCTTCAAGGGCAAAGTATTCGCACTGTACAGGTATAAACACTGAATCAGATGCTGTAAATGCGTTTAAAGTAATCAATCCTAAAGATGGTGGACAATCAATAAATATAAAATCATACTCGTCTTTTATTTCATCAATTTTCTCCTTTAACCTTTGTTCTCTAGACATTTGAGTTACTAGTTGAACTTCAGCACCAGCTAAATTCATATTTGCAGGACACACCATTAGATTTCTTATTGCTGTTTTTTGAACTATTTCATTAATTTTAACGTCATTTATTAACACATCATAAAGTGATAATTCTATTTCCTTTTCTAAGCCTAATCCACTCGTTGCATTTCCTTGTGGATCTGCATCGATAAGCAAAACTTTTTTATTCTTTTTTGCTAAAATAGTTCCTATATTAACTGCTGTTGTTGTTTTTCCTACTCCACCTTTTTGATTAGCTATAGCAATTACTTTTCCCAATGTATAATCCTCCTTTTTTATTTCCTTTAAATGATATACTATTTTATCAAAAAAATCAATATTTTACATTTTATATTTTCATGTAAACCAATAATAAGTTTACAGAACTCTTTTACGTTATTTGGTTAACCATAAATTGTTTCACGGAAAACTACAACCATTTTTTATTAATATTATTGCATTTTTCTGTGTTTTTAATGCACGTTTTTTATTGTTTTTTAAACCCCAAAAATACGTTCAAACCTCACACGCCTTGCTACGTCTATATTTTCTCTTTTATATCTATTATGCAAGCTATTTATTTTCTTAATAAATTCATTTGATTTCTTACTGTCACTTTGGTTACATAAAAATGTTTCACGCATAACCAAATCACATTTAAAAGAAACATTTCTCATAACAAACTATCAAAAAGAGGAATACGCATTCGTATTCCCCTTACTTTTTTTACTCTATAGGTTTCTTTAATGGTAATCCAATCTCTCTAGGATACTGACTTGGTGTCTTCTTAATCTTCTTTATTATAATTAACCAACGATTCTCATTACCAATTTTGAAATCAATAACTTTCTCTACCTGTCCTCCTAAAAGAGTAATTGCTTTTTGTGCACGTTGCAATTCTTCTTCAGCTCCTGGGCCTTTCATACATACAATTTTCTCATTTAGCTTACATAGCGGAATTAAATATTCTACCAATGTAGTAAGATTTGCAACTGCCCTAGAAACAACTATATCATATTTTTCTCTATATTGATTTTTATGACCTATTTCTTCAGCTCTACCATGAACAAATTCTAGATTATTTATTTTTATTTTTTCTGAAATATCTTTTATAACATTTAGCTTTTTATTAATAGAATCTAATAACGTTACTTTTGAATTGTGATAGTATAATTTAAGTGGTATTCCTGGAAATCCCCCTCCAGTACCAACATCTATAATACTGATTCTACTATCTTCATTGTAATCCAAATACTTAGTAATTGATAAAGAATCCACCAAGTGCTTTACTATGAATTCATCTTTATTTCTAATTGCAGTTAAATTGATTTTTGTATTCCATTCTAATAATTGTTCCATATATAAATACAACATCTCAGATTTATTTTCATCAATTGTAATACCAATTTTATTAAGTTCATCTTTTAAATAATTAATACACTCTATTTTTTCCATTAACTTCTCTCAACTATTTTCTTTTTTGTTGTTCAAGATAAATAAGTAATACTGAAATATCTGCCGGTGAAACACCTGAGATTCTTGAGGCCTGTCCAATTGAATAAGGCTTAATATTATCAAGTTTTTGTCGTGCTTCAAGTCGCAAACCTTTTATCTTTTTATAATCAATTTGTTCTGGCAAAAGTTTCTTTTCTAGCTTTTTAAACCCTTCAACTTGTTTTTTTTGCATTTCAATATATCCGTCATATTTAACCATTTTATTAACTTCTTCAATAACCTGTCTGTCTAATACCGGTCTATCTTCATCTATTTCTGAAAGTATTTCATAGTTTAATTCCGTTCTTTTTAATAAATCAGCTAATCTAACACCTGTAGATATTTCATTTGTCCCATGTTTAATTAAAAACTCATTAACTTTATTGGTTGGTTTTATTATAGTATTATTTACCCTATCAATCTCTTTTTCAATTTGTTTTTTCTTCTCAATGAATCTTTTAAATCTTTCATCTGAAATTAATCCTACATCATGTCCAATTTCTGTTAATCTCAAATCAGCATTATCCTGTCTAAGTAATAATCTATATTCAGCTCTAGATGTCATCATTCTATATGGTTCTTGTGTACTCTTGGTTACTATATCATCAATCAAAACTCCAATGTAAGCTTGAGACCTATCCAATATAATTGGTTCTCTATGGTTTAATTTTTGAACTGCATTAATTCCTGCCATTATTCCTTGCGCAGCAGCTTCTTCATAACCTGACGTTCCATTTATTTGTCCTGCAAAAAACATACCTCCAATGCTCTTAAGTTCTAAGGAACTTTTCAATTGTGAAGGTTCAATAGAGTCATACTCTATTGCATATGCAGGCCTTGTAAACTCTGCATTCTCTAAACCTGGAATAGTTCTATACATCTCAATTTGAACATCTTCAGGTAAAGAAGAACTCATACCCTGAATATACATTTCTTCTGTATCAAGACCTATCGGTTCAACAAAGATTTGATGTCTTTCTTTATCTGCAAATCTAACTACTTTATCCTCTATTGATGGACAATACCTTGGTCCTGTACCTTCAATTTCACCGGCATATAATGGAGATCTATGAAGATTCTTTCTAATAATTTCGTGTGTTTTCTCATTAGTGTATGTAAGCCAACATGGAACTTGTTCTATATCTGGGTATTTGTCGTCAAAAGAGAATGGTTCTATATCACTATCGCCATTTTGAATTTCCATTTTACTAAAGTCTATACTGTTTTTGTTAATTCTAGCTGGTGTACCTGTTTTAAACCTTTGAATTTTAATCCCAAGTTTCTTCAAACATTTTGATAATTCATTTGCTGCTGCTACACCATCTGGCCCACTTTCATAAGACGTTTCCCCAATAAAAATCTTACCTTTTAAATATGTTCCTGTCGCAAAAATTACAGCATCAACCTTATATATAGCTCCTAATTTTGTTGTAACAGAAACCACTTTCTCATTCTCAACACCAATATCAACTATCTCAGCTTGTTTCAAATACAAATTTTTTTGATTCTCTATTGTATGTTTCATTTCCATTTGATATTTTTTTCTATCAGCTTGTGCTCTTAAAGAATGTACTGCTGGTCCTTTAGATGTATTCAACATCCTTAATTGAATCATAGTCTTATCAATATTTTTTCCCATCTCTCCACCAAGAGCATCAATTTCTCTAACTAAATGCCCTTTTGAAGTTCCACCTATATGTGGATTACATGGCATATTAGCTATACATTCAAGGCTTATTGAAAATAATAATGTCTTTTTTCCTAGACGTGCGGAAGCAAGCGCAGCTTCACATCCCGCGTGACCTGCACCTATTACTGCTATATCATATTTTCCAGCATCATAACTCATCTTAATACCTCTTCTATTTTCCTAAACAAAACTTTGAGAATATCTCATTAATAATATCTTCTGTAACACTATCTCCAGTGATTTTTCCTAACTCTTCTATTACTTCTTTTATATTAGTAGAAATCATATCAATAGGAAGTCCTTCATTTATAGTCCCTATAGATATATCGACATTCTCCATTGCTTTCCTTATATGATTTTTGTGTCTTTCATTAGAAACTATTGTCTCATTGTCAATAACACTTTCGTCAAATTTATATATTTTGTACATTTCCTCATATAATTTATCAATTCCCTCTTTTTTAATAGTTGAAATATATACAACAGGAATATTTAATGAATTTATGTACTTTTCTTCAATATTAGAATCTAAATCATTTTTATTAAGAACAATGATAGAATTCTTTTCTTTTAATACGTCAATAATTCTATGGTCTTCTTCATCTAACTTTTTATTTATATCAAATATTCCAATAACAATATCACACTCATTAGCTAGGTTAAGAGCTTTTTGAACACCAATTATCTCTACCTGATCATCAGTAGTTCTAATACCAGCAGTATCAATAATTTTAAATGGTACTCCTTTTATAGAAATATACTCTTCAATCGTATCTCTTGTTGTACCTTCTATACTTGTTACTATTGCTCTCTCTTCATTTAGAATAAGATTAAGAAGTGATGATTTACCTGCATTGGGTCTTCCTAAAATAACTGTCTTTATCCCTTCTCTTAATATTTTTCCATTATCAAACGTATTTTCTAATTTATTTAAGTCCATCTTAACATCATTTAAAACATTGAGAATTCTAACATTTGTAACTTCTTCTAAATCATACTCTGGATAATCTATCGTAGCTTCAATGTCTGCCAAAATAGATAATACCTTTTTTCTTATTGCCTGTATGGATTCTGAAATTCCACCCTCAAGTTGCTTCGTTGCAACCAACGCTTCTTTTTCTGTTTTAGAATTAATAACATCAATAACTGCTTCTGCTTGTGATAAATCAATTCTTCCATTTAAAAAGGCCCTTTTAGTAAACTCTCCTGCTTCAGCTAAAACAGCACCATTTTTTAAGCATAGTTCTAAAATCTTATTTAATACAACAATTCCACCATGTGAATTAATCTCACACATATTTTCAGTTGTATAACTCTTAGGTTCTTTAAAAAATGAAACTAAAACCTCATCTATTACGTTGCTGCCATCGTTAATTGTTCCATACTTTATAGTATATCCATTTATATTTTCGAAAGCATTTTTATCTTTAGGTACAAATATTTTTTTTAAAATATCAAAGCTTTGCTCTCCACTCATTCTAACAATTCCAATTCCACCAATTCCCGGTGCAGTTGATATTGCGACTATAGTACTCATCTTCAATTCCTTCTTCTTTAATAAAAACTTTTAATATTATATCATAGTAAACATAATATTTCAACGTTTGGTTTAAAAGCATAAAAAAACCTTTATGGTATCTGTTATTCCATAAAGGTTTACTTTATTTCTATTTTCTATTTAAAGAGACAACTACTTTTCTGTATGGTTCTTCACCTATACTATAAGTCTTTACTTTATTATTATCTTGAAGTTTAGTATGAATTATCTTTCTTTCATATGCAGACATTGGTTCAAGTGTAATATCTTTTCCTCTTTTAATAACTGTTCCCGCAATTTTACTTGCAAGTATTTCTAAATCTTTTTCTCTTTTTTCTCTATAACCACTTATATTTAAAGATACTCTAATCTTTTCTTTTGAAGATTTACAAGCTATGTTGGAAATAATTAATTGTAAACTGTTAAGTACTTCTCCCCTATATCCTATAAGAAATCCTGTTTCGTCTCCATCAATGTTTACTTTTATCATTTCATCTTCAATTTTAATATTATAATCTAGCTTTGTATTAATACTCTTAGTTAATTCATCCATAAATTTAGTTATATCAGCAACTGCAGCATTCAATTCCTCTTCAGTTCTTTCAACCTTCTTTGTGTTATCAGTAACACTACTATTAGCTTCGCTAGTTGGTTTAGTTGCTTTTTTAGATTCTTCTTTTTCGCCTTCCTTAAGAGTAATTTCAACTTTAACTACTCTAGGTGTAAGTATACTAAAAAAGCTTCTTTTATCCTCTTGATCTAAAATTTTAATATTTACTTTGCTTTTAGAAACACCTAATTCTTTAAGTCCTTTATCTATAGCTTCTGTAGATGTCTTTCCCTCAAAAACATAAACGTTATCCATTTTGTTTTTCTCCTTCATCTTTAAATAATTTATTCAAAACAAGCCTTTCTATAATAGAGAAAAAATTACTTATTAACCAATATAAAGCGAGTCCTAATGGTGCAATCATTGCAATCATTACAGACATTACAGGCATCATAACGGTCATATTTTTGTTCATCTCTTCCATCATATCAGCTTCTTTGTCTTCTTCTTCTTTTTTCACCAAATCTTTTGTTTCGTCATCTGGTTTTATTTCTTCATTATTACTTTCTACTTTAGACTCTTCTTTCTTATTAACTTTATTTAGATTAGTCATTAGCCTTGTAGATACAAGTGACATCATAACATACAATACAGGTATAATATAAACTTTCCAATTAGTATAATTTTGAGATGGAACATCGCTTAAATCTAAACCTAAAAATTCCATGTTTAAATATACTTTTGGGTCTTGACTTCCATATTGTTTAATGATAGCAATTTCTGGATATCTAATTGCTGAGTTACTTCTACCCGATTCATTGTCACCATCTGAAGCATGTTTTTCGGCCTCTTGTGTAAGTTTTGTTTTATAATCATTTATAATATTTGAATCTATCTTTTTCATATATGTAAGTGGCGAACTAACTAAGTAAAACATTGCAAGAACTACAAATAATTGCGCAATCGATGTAAGACATCCACTAAAAGGACTCATATTTTCTTGTTTGTACAATTCCATAGTTTCTTGATTTAATTTCATTTGATCATTTTTGTATTTTTCTTGAAGAACTTTTAATTTCTCTTGTATTTTAGCAGATTTCTTCATCGTTTTTTGCTGTTTTATAGAAAATGGAAGCAAAACAACTTTTAAAATCACTGTAAATACTATAATTGCCACACCATAATTATTGAAAAAATTATACAAGAAGTTTAAGATATAACCTAAATAACTTGCAATAAGAGTAATAACTCTTCCCACGGTAAACCTCCTATTTTAGTGGATCATAACCACCTTTAGAAAATGGATTACATTTTAAAATCCTAATAATTCCTCTTCCAACTCCTTTAAAAAAACCGTACTTTTCAATAGCCTGCTTTGTATATTCTGAACACGATGGATAATATTTACACCTATGTCCTAACAATGGTGATATTTTATTTTGATAAAAATTAATTAAACCTATACTAATATACTTTAACATCAATCTACCCAAATACCAGCTTTTTTAAAGGCCCTCTCCATATCATTTTTTATATCATAAAAATTAATTTCTTTTGCTTCTTTCTTATTATTAATAATAATCAGAATATCAACTCCGAGTTTAACATTGTCTTCATATATCTTGTATACCTCTCTAATTAATCTTTTAACGTGATTTCTAATAACAGCTTTACCATTTTTCTTAGAAACCGCTATCCCAAATTTGTTGTATTCTTTGCCTGTGATAATAAAATAAATATGAATGTTGTCACCATAAATAAATTTTCCCTTTGAGAATAACCTTTTAAATTCATAGTTTTTTTTTAACATTATGGTATTATTCATAACCATCACTTCCCATACATTTTATGATATAAGAAAAGGGCGTTTCTTAGCCCCTATGCAGAAATCTTTTTTCTACCTTTATTTCTTCTAGCTTTTAATACTTTTCTTCCAGCTCTAGTTTGCATTCTTTTTCTAAAACCATGAACTTTATTTCTTTGTCTCTTTTTTGGTTGATATGTTCTTTTCATTATGTTTTACACCTCCTATTATTTTCATTTATATTTATTATATATGTAATAAATATGTAACATAAAATCAAAAGTATTTAGATTATACTATAATACCAATAAAAAAGTCAATAAAAAATACATTATTTATAAGATTATCTGTAATATAGCTATACGTATTTTTTGTCCTATACATCTTGTAATTTTGTAGTAAATTTGATATATTAAGAACACATTGCGTAAATTTTTCCACAGTTATCCACAGTTAGTAACATTCGTTATTCCTTAAGGATAAACGATTCCAGCCATTATATGTGGACAACATTGTGGATAACTTGCAAAATTTTACAATTATAAAATAGAAAGGACGGTCAATCTTCGGATGTATACTGATAAGAATGATTTACTTACAAAAGCTAAAGATTTATTAAAAGAGGAATTATCAACCATATCATATACAACTTGGATAAAAAGCTTAGAGATAGACTATATTAAAGACAATAAAATTAGATTAATCGCTCTTTCAACAATGCAAAAAGAAGCTATAAATACTAGATTATATGATTTAGTTGTAAATACATTCAATTTTATAACAAATAAAGAATGTGAATTAACAGTAATTGAACAGTCAGAATTACAAAATGAAAATAGAGTAGAAGAGACTGTAGATTTTTCAAAAAGCGAAAATTATCATAGTAGCTTTTTAAATCCACAGTATACATTTGAAAATTTCGTAATAGGTAATAACAATAAATTCGCGCAAGCAGCAGCCATCGCTGTAGCAGAAGGCCCTGCGACCCAATATAATCCATTATTTATATATGGTGGTGTTGGACTAGGTAAAACTCATTTAATGCATGCAATTGGAAACAAAATCATAGAATTAAATAATAGTGCAAAAGTTTTATATGTCACATCAGAACAATTTACAAACGAATTAATTAATTCTATAAAAGATGTTAATTATAAAAATGAGCTATTTAGAAATAAATATAGAAATATTGATGTTCTATTAATAGACGATATTCAATTTTTAGCTGGGAAGAAAATGGGGCAGGAGGAGTTCTTTCATACATTTAATACATTACATCAAAATGGAAAGAAAATAATCATATCAAGTGATAGACCTCCAAGAGACATCGAATTATTAGAAGAAAGATTAAAATCTCGTTTTGAAATGGGATTAATTGCAGACATTGGAAAACCAGATTATGAGACAAGGCTTGCAATTTTAAGAAGAAAAACTCAAACAGACAATATTATAATAGATGATTATATTTTATCAACAATTGCTACAAAGATAGATTCAAACATTAGAGAACTAGAAGGTGTACTAAACAAAATAGTAGCATATGCAGCACTAACTCATAGTACAATAACAATAGAAGTAGCAGAGAAGATTATTAATGAATATGTTATGCAAAAAGAAAAAGTTATTTCATCAGATTATATACAAGAAGTAGTTGCTAAATACTTTAATATAGAAAAGAAAGATTTAATATCAACTAAAAAATCAAATGACATTGCTCATCCACGACAAATTGCCATGTACTTATGTAGAACTTTAGCTCAAATGTCATTTCCAAAGATTGGCGCTGATTTTGGAAATAGAGATCATACTACGGTAATGCATGCTGTAACAAAAATTGAAAAAGAAATAAAAGAAAATACAAATACAAAGTTAGTTGTGGAAAGTGTGAAAAACATTATTCAAGATAAAAATGATTAATATATAAACATTTATCACGCAAAAACAAATACTTGTTTAGCAAACATATTTTTATACAAAAGACAGAGGTTCGTTCTTACGGAAACGTTAGAAAGGTTATTCACAGGTTATCTGTGAATTCCTTGTTTAAAACATGTTAATAACCTCTTATTCACAGAAGACGGTGTATAATGTGGAAAAGTAAAAAAGTTATCAACAAAGTTATTCACATATTCAAAGCTACGGAAAATAAGACTTTCATGAGTTTTCCACCAAATCCACAGCACCTACTACTACTACTACTAAATATATTAATATTATTTAAAGGAGAAAGAAAATGAAAATTGTTTGTGAAAAAGAAAAAATTCTAAAAGGTATAAGCTCTGTTATAAATGGTGTAGCAACTAAAACAACAATGCCTATTCTAGAGAATATACTTCTACAGACTAATGATAATGAAATAAAATTAACATCTTATGATTATGAGATAGGAATTGAATATATATTAGAAGCAAATGTAATAGAACAAGGTAGCACATCAGTTAATGCAACAATGTTCAGTGAAATAATAAAAAGATTACCAGATTCAGAGATTAATATAACATTAAACTCAAACAATTTAATAGAAATAGAATGTGAAGGATCATTGTATAAACTTGCAACAATGAATCCTGATGAATTTCCTGATTTACCAAAAATCAACATTGACAATTCAATAGAAATAGAACAAACAGTATTAAAGAATATGATAAGAAAAACAATATTTGCTGTAAGTACAGATGAATCAAGACCAATATTTACTGGCTGTTTATTTGAAATATTAGATGGTGTATTAAACGTAGTTGCAGTAGATGGATACAGATTAGCTGTAAAAAATAAAGAGATAAGTTCTAAATCTAATTTTAGTTGTGTTATTCCATCAAAAACATTAAATGAAGTTAATAAAATAATTGCTGATTCTTTTGATACAGTCAAAATTGGTATTTCTAGAAATCAAGCATTATTTGAAATGGAAAATTGTAAAATTGTAACAAGGTTGCTAGATGGTGAATTTTTAAAATATTCAAATACTATTCCAAAAAATTGGGAAACAAGAATTAAAGTCAATAAAAATCTTATTCAAAATTGTTTTGAAAGAGTATCATTAATATCAGCTTCATCAATAGAAAAGGAAAAGAAGTATCCAGTAAAAGTAAGTATAGAAGTAGGAAAAGTAACGATTTCATGCGCTAATCAAACTGGAGATGCCAAAGAAGAAATCTATATAGAAACAGAAGGAAAAGAATTAGAAATTGGATTTAATCCAAAGTTTTTCTTGGATGCTTTGAAAGCTATAGATGATGAAGAAGTATACATTGAGTTTGGTTCAAATAGATCTCCTTGTATTATTAAAGCAGTTGATGAAGGGGATTATGTTTATATGATTTTACCAATAAAAATGAAAGAATAATATACATAGGATAATGGAGGAAATATGCAAGAATTATTTGATAAACTATCTAAAAAGTTTTTTAAATTAACAAGTAAGTTTGATGGAGTATCTGAAAAAATACATGAAGTATCAGGAATACGTATAAATGTAGGAGCGATAGTACTTGGAATTTTAATATTTATATTTGTATTTATTGTAGTAAAAGCTATTTTATCAGTTTGTCTAAAATTTTTATATACAGGAGAACTGTAAACAGATAATGAATATAAAAAGAATAAAATTAAAATCTTTTAGAAATTATGAAGAACAGGAAATACAGCTTGGAAAAAATATAAACATTTTCTATGGAAATAATGCTCAAGGAAAGACTAATATAATTGAGTCAATATTTTTGTGTGCTTATGGAAAATCGTTCAGAGCTAAGAGAGACAAAGATTTAATTCAATTTAATAAGCAATTTGCAACAGTTGAAATTGATTACGAAAAAATTGATAGACAAGGAAATATTAGAGTAAATTTAGATCAAAAAAAAGTATTCTTTTTAAATGATATTAAACAAGATAAGGTAAGTAAAATAGTAGGAAAAATAAATATAGTTATTTTTACACCAGATGACATAAGCATTATAAAAGGAGATCCTGAAAAAAGAAGAAGATTTCTTGATATGATGATTAGTTCTTTGAGACCAAACTACATATATTTACTGAATAGATATAGAAATATATTAGAGGAAAGAAATAATTATTTAAAACAAATAAAAATTGATGGAAAAAAAGAAGAATTATTAGACCTATGGGATGAACAACTTTCGGACTATTCAGCACAAATATATGAATATAGAAAATTATTTATAGAAAAAATACAAAAAAAGGCTCAGGTTATCCACAATTCAATAACAAAAAGTGGAAAAGAGGAAATTAAAATTGAATATTTAAATAATGGGAAAAATAAAGAAGATTTTTTAAATAATTTAATTAGAAATAGAAAAAAGGATATATTTAGGGGCTACACATCTTCAGGAATTCATAGAGAGGATTTATTAGTTTACATAAATGGAAAAGCAGTTGGTAACTATGGTTCTCAAGGACAACAAAGAACTTCAATATTAACGCTAAAGTTATGCGAATTAGAGATTGTAAAAGAAGAAATAAATGAGACGCCAATATTATTGTTGGATGATTATATGTCTGAATTAGATGAAATAAGAAGAAAGAGTTTTTTAGAAAATATAAAAGATTGCCAGGTTATTCTTACTTGTACAGAAGATATGGATATAGAAAATGAATGTAAGAAATTTAATATAGTAAATGGTAAGTGTTTAATAGCTGAAGTTGTTTAACAAAATTAGGAGATGATTAAATGTATTTGTACATTGGAAATAAAATTATGATTAAGCAATCTGATATCATAGGTTTATTTACATTAAAGAATATAAAAAATACAAAAGAGTTTAGAAATTTAAAACAAAGATTAGTTGATGAAGGAAAATTAATAGAGTTGTCAGATGGTCCTGATAAGACATTTATTTTATGTGAAAAAGATGGAAAAGATGAAGGGATGATTTCGAAGACAAATATTAAAACTATATCTAAAAATATTTCAATGTTTTAGATTTGAAAGTACAATTAAGAAGGGATGGAAGAAATGGAAAAATTTGAACACAAGTATGATGCAGATCAAATTCAAGTATTAGAAGGATTGGAAGCTGTTAGAAAAAGACCAGGTATGTACATAGGAAGCGTATCGGTTAGAGGGCTTCATCACCTTGTATACGAGATAGTGGATAACGCAGTTGATGAAGCATTAGCAGGATATTGCAAAAATATAAATGTTGTAATTGAGCCTGGAAATGTTATTTGTGTTGAAGATGATGGTAGAGGAATACCAGTTGATAAGCATAAAAAGACTGGAATATCTGCTGCTGAAACTGTATATACTGTTTTACATGCAGGTGGAAAATTTGGTGGAGATAGTGGTTATAAAGTTTCAGGAGGACTACATGGTGTTGGTGCATCAGTTGTTAATGCACTTGCAGAATGGACAGAAGTTACAATTCAAAGAGACGGCGGTATCTATCAAATGAAATTTGAAAGAGGAAAAACAATCCAAACTCTTGAAAGAATTGGAGATTCTGACAAAACTGGAACAAGGGTTAGATTTTTAGCAGACGATCAAATATTTGAAACATTAGAATATGAATATAATGTATTAGAAAATAGATTTAGAGAAATGGCATTTTTAACTAAAGGATTGAGAATTAAACTAGAAGATAGAAGAGGAGAAATACCACAAGTATCTGAATTTTGTTTTGAGGGAGGTTTAATTTCTTTTGTTGAATATCTTAATAAAGGTAAAGAACCTCTTCATAAACCAATTTATATAGAAAAGAGTGGAGAATTTCCAGTTGAAATTGCTATACAGTACACAACAAGTTATTCAGAAAATATTTATACATTTGTTAATAATATTAATACTATTGAAGGTGGAACTCATTTAGAGGGATTTAAAAGAGCATTAACAAAAGTTTTTAATGATTATGCAAGAGCAAAAAATATTATAAAAGACAAAGATTCTAATCTTATTGGTGATGACATAAGAGAAGGTATTACTACAGTTATTTCTGTTAAAGTAAAAGAACCACAATTTGAAGGACAAACAAAGACAAAACTTGGAAATAGTGAAGTAACAGGTATAGTAATGTCTATGGTAAATCAATACTTAGGTGATTTTCTTGAAGAAAATCCAAATGTTGCAAAGACAATACTCGAAAAATGTATAAATGCTTCAAGAGCAAGAGAAGCTGCTAGAAAAGCAAGAGAACTTGCTAGAAAAAAGACTTCTTCAGAGACCATTACTTTACCAGGAAAACTTGCAGATTGTAGTAGTAAAATTCCTGATGAATGCGAAGTATACATAGTTGAGGGAGACTCAGCAGGAGGTAGTGCAAAACAAGGAAGGGATAGAAAATTCCAAGCTATTTTACCATTATGGGGAAAAATGCTTAATGTTGAAAAAGCTAGAGCTGATAAAATATATGGAAATGATAAATTAAATCCAGTTATTCTTGCAGTTGGTGCTGGAATAGGAAATGATTTTGACATTACAAAAATAAGATATGGAAAAGTAATCATTATGGCTGATGCTGATGTTGATGGAGCACACATTAGAACATTGCTTTTAACATTTTTCTTCAGATATATGAGACCACTTATAGAGAACGGAAATGTGTTTTTAGCTCAACCACCACTATATAAGCTTTCTAAAAAAGGAATGGAAGACATATATTGCTATACAGACGAAGATTTAGATAAGCAATGGGCTGTATTAGCAGAAAAAGGAATTGCTAGAGATCAAGTTGGAATTCAAAGATATAAAGGTCTTGGAGAAATGAATCCAGAACAATTATGGGAAACAACAATGAATCCAGAAACAAGAATTTTGGTAAAGGTTACAATGGATGATGCTATTTCAGCAGATAAAACATTCTCTTTGCTAATGGGAGATGAAGTTGAACCTAGAAGAGAATTTATAGAACAAAATGCTAAATATGTAAAGAATCTTGATATTTAATTGCAAAAACTTAATTTTTGTATTGACAAGCAATAATTATTATTGTAATATAACACAAATTGGGGCGCTAAGTGTAGCGTCCTTTTTGTATTAAAATGATAGAAAAGAGGTGAAAACAATAAGAAAAAAAGAATTTAATACTAAAGAATGGTTACCATTTACACAGGTTACAGAAGGAGGTTTAATAATATGTGACGATTCTTTTATAAAGATACTTAAGGTCCTCCCCATAAACTACGAGTTAAAGTCAAATCTTGAAAAAGAAGCTATACTTAATTCATACAAATTATTTTTAAAAGCGTGTGATTTTGATATTCAAATAATTATTCAAAGTAAAAAAGAAAATTTAGATCAGTACTTTTTGAATCTTAAAGAAATTTCCAGTAAAGAAGAAAATGAAACAATTAAAGACATTACAAATGATTATATCGATTACTTAAATACTAAAAATAGTGAAAATAAATCATCTTCAAAGAATTTCTATATTGTCTTGAAGAGTGAAATAAAAATTGAAAGCAAGGAACAATATAACTTGTCTGAAACAGTTGCAATTAACAATTTAAATGAAAAATATTTTAAAGTAAAGGAAGCACTTTCGAGATGTGGGAATATACTATTTGAGGTAAATAATAAAGAGGATGTAGAAGAAATACTAAAATCATTTTTTAGAAAATAGAGGAAAGGAGAGAGCAGAGGAGTCTGCGAATAAGAAAATAGAAAATTTTTATAGTGGAATATTAGATACAAAAGATAAAATTGCACCTACATATGTTAATAATAAAAATCCAAGATATCTTGAAATTGATGGAAAATACTATGGTGGAATACTAATAGTGGATTATATTAGGGAATATAGTGATTTATTATTAAAAAATATTTTTAATATTGATTTAAATCTTAATATTTCAATATTTTATGAAAGGCAGGATTCATATAGGACTATAAAAGATTTAACATATTATATTGGAAATGTTGGTGTAGATTTGAAGGATGGTAAAAGTAATAGAGAGGACATTGATATCGCAGCATATTCATATAATGATGCAAAATATATTAGAAAAGAGATGCAAGTTAACAATGAGGATTTATATTTTCTATACATATATGTCGAGACAATAACAGACAGTGAATTAGAATTTCAAAGAAATATGGCTAAAGTTGAGGGTATGCTGCAGGCTTCTGGAATGAGCACAAGAAAAGCAATGTTTAGACAGGAGCAAGTGTTTTTTTCATGTTCACCACTTTTTATTAATAACGAAGATATAAAGAAAATTTGTAAAAGAAATATTTTAGGTAAATCTCTAGTGTCAACGTATCCATTTATTTCTTCAAATATATGTGATGATAAAGGAATATTCATTGGAACTAATATATACAGTAAAGCTATGATATTGGTAAATCGATTTGATAGAGAAAAGTATAAAAATGCGAATATGTCAATATTTGGAACAAGCGGAGCCGGTAAGTCTTTTTATACAAAGCTTTTAATACTCAGATATAGGATAATGGGATTAGAACAATATATTATTGATCCCGAAAGAGAATATACAAGGATTTGTGAAAATTTAGAAGGGGTGTGCATAAAGCTTGGACCTTCTTCTGATAGTTATATCAATGTTTTAGATATTAGAGAAGATAGTATTGAAGAGGAAAAAGGATATTTAAGTTCAAAGCTTAGTAAACTTAGAGCTTTTTTTGGACTAGTTTTTGGTGATATGGATGAGGAAAAATATGCTTTACTAGAGGAAAAACTTATAGTTACCTATGAAAAGAATGGTATTACATTTGAAGATGAATCTCTCTTTGTCTACGAAAATAATAGCAAAAGATTCAAAAATACAAATGAAATGCCTATACTAGAAGATTTATTTGAAGAGTTTAAAAAAGATAAAAAGACAGAGTTTTTTAAAATAAAACTGTATCCATTTATATATGGTTCTCTTAAGTTCTTAAATCAAAGAACAAACGTATTATTAGATAATAAATTAATTGTTGCAGATATATATGATTTAGGAGAGGAAAATTTAAAATTTGGCATGTGGTTATTTGTTGATTTGTTCTGGGACAAGATAAAAAATGAGAGAGAAAAGAATAAGGCAATATATATGGATGAGATATGGAGATTAATAGGAGTAACATCGAATAAATTTGTAGCAAGCTTTATTTTTAAAATATTTAAAACTATAAGAAAATATGGAGGTAGTGCAGTAGCAATAACTCAAGATATATCTGATTTATTTAGTTTAGAAGATGGTGCATATGGGAAAAGCATACTAAACAATTCTAGCATAAAGTCTTTTTTTTCATTGGAAGAAGAGAACATTATGGTCTTAGAAAAATATGCAAATTTATCAGAAAAAGAAAAGATAGAGATTAAATCATTAAAAAGAGGAGAAAGCCTTATGTTTATCGGAGAAAATCATGTTTTGGTAAAAGTGGAATGTTCAGAAAATGAAAGGGAGTTGATAGATTGAAAACAATAACAGCTATTGGAAGAGATGATATAGATTATGAATTTCTTAAGAATAATGGATATGAAATTATTGGAAGAGATATTATTTATCAAGAGGGAATTTTTGAAACGTTAGAAATTTATAAATCAACGGAGGCAATAATTTTAAGTGATATTTTACCAGGAGAATTATCATTTGAAGAGTTAATAAAAAAAATAGTAAAAAAATACGATAAAATTGATATAACAGTATTTTTAGAACATGAGGATTATAATAAAAATATTTATTTAAATTCTTTTGGAATATATAAAATTTATTCTTTGGATAAATATAAACAAGAAATTGGAAATAGCATAAAAGAAGAAAGCAATTATGATTTTAAAGAAATACTAAGAAAGAGTATAAAAAAAGCTGATGAGTACAGTAATACAGAATTTGTTGTAGATGATTCAAAAAGCAAAGTGATAGTGATAGATGGAATTAGAGGAGGTGGAAAAACCACGCTTGCTTGTTTGATAGCCGGGATTCTTGCGGATAAAGAAAAAGTACTTGTTATTGATATGGATAATCATATAAAAAGTGTAAATACAATAACAGGTCAAAGTGGAGTTTTTATAAAATATAGAGATTTTGATATTCAAAACATATGTGATCTTGAAACATTTGAAAATAGTGGCGTTGATAAAGAATTAAAGAAAATTCAGTTTTATAAATTTTTTGAGAAAATTAGAAATCTTTATGATTTTATAATAATTGATGGCGAGGAAAGTGGTTCAGAAATACAGAAAATGTTATTTGAATATGCAAATATTATTTTATTTATTGCAGAACCATCTATTATCAGTCTAAAAAAAGCTAAAATTATTCTTGAGGAGTATGAAGAAATATACTGTAGTAAAATAAAAATTGTGTTAAATAAAAGCACGCAGTGGAGTATAAAAAATAGTTTAGTTGAGAAGATGTTTTCTAAATATGAAATTATTGAAAATATAAGCTTTTCAGAACTAATAGAACTTGTTATTAATAAGAATTTAAATAAAAAAATAAATATAAAAGAAATCAATAGATTATCAAATAGAATTAAGGAGGAATTACAATATGGAATTATTAGAACATAATAATACTTTAAAAAATAATATAAATTTAGATATTGACAATAGACAAAAAACATTTTTAGAAACTAATATAGGGAAAGTAGTAGATTCAGCTGTTGATTTAGGAATAAGAACAGTGTTACCGAATTTGATAGAAGACCAAGTTATAGATATAAAAAATATAATACTAGATCAAGGTTTTAAAGATGGATTATCTGAAATAATAAATACGGGATTAGATTTTGGTAAGAGTGCAATTGGAGTGTTAACTGGTAATTTTGAAAATATTTCACAAGTGCAAATGGCAGTGAAAAAAGGAGGAATAATAGATAGTATTTCAAGATTACTAGATTTTTCAATTAATCTTGCAGCTAAAACCAATTTAATAAGTAATGACATGGCTTCCGTGATAAAAAGTGGAAAAAATACTATAATGGAAAATATTACAGTTAAAGTGGAAAATGAATTAACATCACAAATAAGGGAAATAGAAAAATTAGACAAGTATTGTAATAAGTGGCAAGAGGCTTTAGAAAATAAAGATTTAACGGAGATGAATAAAATATATAGAAACATTCAAAAACATGAGCAAGAAATTATACCAATTGAAAGGGTGATAAATAATATTAGAAAAATTGATAATATACAAAAATTAATAAAAAGCAAAGAAAATATAGAAGATATCACAGATAATGAACTTGTGTTGGCAGGAAAAATAATATAAAAAAAGCAAAAAAACGTTAACATAAATCAGGTTTTTTAATACTAAAATATGTGATGAAATTCAATTAAGCGTAGCAAAAAATATTGTTTTTTTTTGAAATAAATTTGTTGATTTTTCGACTCCTTTTTTATATAATGCTAGGAGAATGATGTTAGAGAAAAGAGGAAAGAAATGGAAAGGCTAGATGGAAAAATAATCGAGAGAAATGTAGAAGAAGAGATGAAGACAGCATATATAGATTATGCTATGAGCGTTATTGTATCTCGTGCTTTGCCAGATGTAAGAGATGGTTTAAAACCAGTGCATAGAAGGATATTATATTCTATGCATGAAGATGGTATCACTTCTGACAAGCCATATAGAAAGTGTGCAAACACAGTTGGTTCCGTTTTAGGTAGATATCATCCGCATGGAGATACATCTGTGTATGATGCTATGGTTAGATTAGCACAAGATTTTACAATGAGATATCCATTAATAGATGGACATGGAAACTTTGGATCAATAGATGGTGATCCACCAGCTGCGATGAGATACACAGAGTCAAGAATGTCAAAGATTGCTGAGAATATGCTTGTCGACATTGAAAAAAATACTGTTGATTTCATGCCGAACTATGATGATAGACTTCAAGAGCCTACAGTTTTACCATCTAAGATTCCAGCTCTTTTGATAAATGGATCTTCAGGAATTGCGGTTGGTATGGCAACCAATATACCGCCACATAATATTTCAGAGGTTATAGATGGTACTATTAAGGTTATCGAAAATCCAGATGTTACGATTGATGAATTAATGGATATAGTTAAAGGGCCAGACTTTCCGACAGGAGCGCTAATCCTTGGTAAAGAAGGAATTAGAGAGGCATATACTACAGGAAGAGGAAAAATAACAGTTAGAGCAGAAGCTGAAATTGAAGAAATGGCTAACAACAGGCAAAGAATAATTGTAAGATCATTACCTTATCAAGTTAATAAATCTAATCTTATCATTAAGATAGATCAATTGATTAAAGAAAGAAGGATAGACGGAGTATCAGAAGTTAGAGATGAATCTGATAGAACAGAAAAAGTTAGAATAGTTATAGAACTTAAAAGAGATGCCCGTCCTCAGGTTATACTTAATCAATTATATAAACATACTCAAATGCAAGATACGTTTGGTGTTATAACGTTAGCTCTTGTTAATGGTGAGCCAAAGATTCTTACACTTAAAGATTGTTTGGTTGAATATATAAAGCATAGAAAAGAAGTAGTTCTTAGAAGAACTAAGTTCGAATTGGATAAAGCAGAAGCTAGAGCACATTTATTAGAAGGTTTGATAATTGCTATTGACAATATTGATGAAGTTATAAAAATTATCAGAGAATCATATGATGATGCAAAAGAAAGATTAATGAAAAGGTTTGAACTTTCTGATATACAAGCACAGGCGATTCTAGATATGCAACTTAAGAGACTTCAAGGATTACAAAGAGAGAAACTTGAAGAGGAATATGCAGAGCTTATGAAACTGATTGCATACTATAAAGAGGTTCTAGCAAGTGATAGTTTGGTTTATGACATTATAAAAGATGAGCTACTTGAAATTAAAGATAGATATGGAGATGAGAGACTTACTAAAATTGCTCCAGCAGAAGGAGAATTTGATGAAGAGGATCTTATCAAAGAAGAACAAGTGGCAATTACTCTTAGTAGGCTTGGATATATAAAAAGACAACCAGTTGACACATATAAGAGTCAAAAGAGAGGCGGAAAAGGTGTTACAGGAATGACTACCAAAGAAGGTGACTTTGTTAAAGACATTTTTACAGCTTCTTCACATGATATGTTATTGTTCTTTAGTAACAAAGGAAAGATGTATAGGTTAAGAGGTTTTGAAGTACCAGAAGCGGGAAGGACAGCCAAAGGTACAGCCATAGTTAACTTATTAAATCTTGACGCAGGAGAAAAAATTTCTGCCATTATTCCTATACAGAACTTTGCTAGTGATAAATACTTATTGATGGGTACAAAAAATGGATTAATTAAGAAAACTCCACTTAAAGAATACGACTCTAGCAGAAAGACTGGACTTATGGGTATTACTCTTAAAGATGATGATGAGCTTATAGATGTTAGAATGACAGATGGAGAAGATAATGTAGTTCTTGTTACAAAGAAAGGTTTATGTATAACATTTGATGAAAAAGATGTTAGACCAGTCGGAAGAGTAGCACAAGGTGTTATTGGTATGAGAATTGCTGATGACGATGCAGTTATTGGAATGGAACCAATTATAGGTGGAAGTCAGGCAACCCTTCTAGCAATTACGGAAAATGGATTTGGAAAGAGAACAGAGCTTGAAGAATACAGAGTTCAAAATAGAGGTGGAAAAGGAGTTATAACCTATAAAGTTACTCCAAAAACTGGTGAGATTGTTGGAATAAAAATAGTAACAGGTGTAGAAGATATAATGCTTGTTACTGACACTGGAACTATTATTAGACTGAACTCTGGTGAAATCAGTGTACTTGGAAGAGCAACTCAAGGTGTTACTTTAATGAGAACCAACGATGGTAGAGTTGTAAGTATAGAAAAAATAGTAGATGAAGAACAAGATGATGTAGGATAAGTATGGAAATATTAACACTTAAATCAAAAGATAAATTAGGATGCGATACATGTAATAAATGCTGTATTTATAGGGGTGACATTAGGCTCACCCCTATAAATGTTTGTGAAATTTCAGAATTTTTAAGTATATCAATTAATGAATTTATCAATAAGTATACCGATAGATTAGAAAAAGATTTATTTGAATTAGTGTTAAAAACTCGAGGAGAACATAAGGAATGTATTTTATATAATCAAGAGACCTATAAATGTCTCATTCATCCTGTAAAGCCAATGCAATGCGTAATGTTTCCTTTATATCCAGAGAATATAAAGAATGATTTATTTATAAATTCTGGACAATGTAAAAAAGATTCTTATCCAGAAATTAAAGTAGAAAACTGGTTAAATGGTAATAATGAAATATATAAAAAACATAGGGATTTTTGTATTTATTGGATTTCATTTATTGAAGATATACAAAGTGTTGTTAAAAGGAAGGATTTATACTCTCAACTAGATATTAATAAGATTTATAAAATATTATTTGAGAATTATACGGAAAGTAAATTACTAAGTAGCTATGAAAAGCAAGCTCGAAAAAACATAGAGGATGTAAAAAAAATAGTTAGAGAATTACTAAAAAAACCTACTTTAAAGTGAAGTAGGTTTTTATTTTATATAAGAGTGTTATCCATTTACTCTATATCTTTTTTATTACGTTTTAATCTTAAATCTTCTCCAAAGAACCTCAAAAATCTGTAATTACCAGCTAGTCTTGAGCCTATTCTATTTGTATAGGTTTTGAATATTTCGTCAATTGTAAGATTTGTTGAAATAATTGTTTTCGTAATTTTATGATTTTGGTTTAATAATCGCGTATTTATTATTGTAAATAAATCAGTGATTTTAGAATCAGATATTTTTTCAGTACCTAAATCATCTATAATTAGTAAATCTACGTTTAGAATATTCTCGTATATACTAAATGACTTTTCTGATTTATCAAATTTTTCATTTATTATTTCATCGAACATAACAGGGGCTGTTTGGTATAAAACTGTTTTTCCAGCTTTTAAAAGTTCATTTGCGATGCAATTTGTAAGAAATGTTTTTCCTGTACCAGTATTTCCAGTAAATACTAAATTTTTTTCTTCAGGATTATCAAAAGACTCAATAAAAGATAAAGCTTTTTCTCGAAGGATCTGAATATTCTCACGAGGAGATAATTCTGATTTGTACTTTTCCACATTTTTTGCACTTGAAAAAATACGAAGGTCAAAACTAGAAAAGTTTTCTCTTTCAAGATTTCCCATATTAGACTTATTATAAGCAACATCATATAGTCTTTGTTTTAGGCATGAACAAAATGAAGTCTTGCCATCTTTTGAGATATAGCCAGTATCTTTACACAGTTTGCACTCAAAATGTGGATAAAGGTATGTGTTACTTTTGGTAAGTTCTTTTATAAAATTATTCTTTTCTTTAATGAGTTTCGAATTACTCTTTTTTAAATCATTAAGAAGAGATTCTTTGTCACTCGATCTCAAAATTTCTTTTGAAATTTTAATAGAATTAAGAGATATTTGCCTTTCAATTTCTGCTAGCTTAGGGTTTACTTTAATTAGTTCCTTTTTTCTTTCTTCTACATCTTTATATGCTTTTTCTCTTTTTAATTCGTACTCATGAAGAATTTGATTTAATAACGATTTGTCCATAATCTTTTTCCTTAATTATCATATAGCGAATCTAAATTATCAAAGGTACTTTGGGTATATTCAAAAGTATCTTTTTTTGTGGGTTTTGATTTGTTTTCTTTAAATGAAGCAAGATAACTATTAACTTCATTAACTGTGGTAAGAGATTTGTTGTGCCAGTCAGTAAGTATAGAGTCAATATATTCAAATCTAACTTTATTTTTTGCTGAAGCATTTTTTAAAGCAATGTCTATTATATCTAAAGAAAAGCCGTAATTCTCAGTCCACTTTATAATATCATCTTCCTCATAAACTGTAAGTTTTCTATATAAATTTAATTTTTTGCTTATTTCGTTGTTGATGGCATTTCTTTTGTCTCTTTTTTCAAAGTATTTTTCTAAATCATCGAATGTTTTAATATTATTTTTGTACCAGGCATCAGCAGTTGCTTGGATATACTGTCTTGTCATTGCTCTTTTATCATGAGCATATCCAAATAATGCGAGCATGACAGTATCGTCAAAGCCATATTTTTTAAACCAAAAATCAATATCATTATACCAACTAGGAGCCATAACACCTTGAAAAAACTGTGTATTTATATCATCAACAGTTTTTATACGTTGCTTGTTTTCTGCGTCTTTTAATGCATCCTCTGGGCTAGATGTAAGTTTTGGACTATATAGTTTGGATAAAGATATTTCTTGAATATCGCAAACAATATATCCATCAGTCTTTTTTAGAAGAAGTCCCTTATCTTCCCAATATTTTATTGCATCTTGAACAGTTGGAAAATCAATAGATAGAATTTTTGATAAATCATTTATTTTAATGTCTTTGCCAAATTTTGATAAATAAAGAATATATAAATAAACTTTAACGGAATTACTTTCTGCTTCTAACATGTATTCAGAAAAAAATAAATCAGGAATGTTTGTACAAGAGAAAATAATTGATTTATCATTTTGAGATAAGTTCATGTGTGCCCCCTATAATATAATTTATTATTATTTTCATTAGTACAATTTTTGAGATTATATCATTATAGGGGTGAAAATACAAGAAAGAAAAAATGAAAACAAGCCACAACTTGAGGATGTTTTTCCACAAATTGTAGCTCGTTTGGAGTTAATTTTTGTAGTATAAATATATTTTTTGATTTATAAAGAATTTATATAAGTATTTAAGAATATCAATAAAACTTTCCCTATTAATTCCAAGAACACTAATTAATAGAATTGGAAAAAACAGTATTATAAAAACTGAAATTCTAATTGTAATATCATGTACCAATATATTGAGTATAAAATATAAAAACAATGCTAAAATAACATCGAAAATGGCTGTAGAGTATTCGATTATACCTAATAGTTTGGGTTTAAAATTATAGTTTTTTGGAAAAATAAAATTCATGAGATTCTCCTTAATTGATACTTCTTAATAATAATGAGGAACTAACTTCAGTAGAAATACCTCCAAATAGTTCTTTGATGTATGTATTAGATTTCAGTAGTGCATAAATGACTCCTATAAAGAGGAGCTTTGATATAGGCAAACTAGAGTTTATATCTATTGTAAATGACAATAGTAAAATAATAGATATTAGTACTTGCATTAGCAACAACGATATAAAAGTCTTAAGCCATACATTAAAGAAAAATGACGTTTTAGAACTTAGTAATGAAATAAATGCAAAAGGACTAATTAATACAAAAGTTTGTACCATAATATACCTTAAGGAATATGTAAATACTAAGTTTAATAAACCAAAAGTTGTAAATGATTTAATGATTCCGTCAAAAGAAATTATACTGAAGTCAGTTGAACTCAAGTAAATATTTTGGTTTATATGATTAATAAAGTTTGAAAAGTTAATTTCCGTATGGAATAATTTTAATCCTATTGAAGAAATTGCTTGCGTAATTATCGAATTAATGAAGATAATTTCATCGCAAATCCAAAGGGAAGAATTCATTATAGTTATAAAAATAATAGATTTAAAAAAGAATTGCTTAGGTGTCTCTGAGTGAGAATAGATTAGATGAGATAATAAGTAATTGATTGCAAAATAAAGTATAAATCCAAGAACAAGACTATTGCAAATTAGGATTAATCCTTCTGTAGAATTATTCCCCAAAATGCTAATAAAAAAATTGTTTTTGGTTATGTTAGAATCTATGAAAACTATAGAATCTAAAACACTATATAGAGAATTATCAATGGAAGAAAAAAGATTTCCAAAAAGTTCGTTTATTGTTTTGAGAATCTGCTCTGTTAAATTAATATTATCTAACATTTAAGTTAATAGCGTTTGAAATAAAGATAATACTAAGTCTATGCATAGTATAAATGCATATGAAAACAAACTCCCTTTAATTAATTTGTTTGCCGTTCTAATTTTTTCCTCATCTCCAAAACTAAATTTTTTCATTAATACACCTGTACCAACTGCAACTGCAGCAGCAGGAGTTGATATTTTGACTATATAACTTTCGATTTTTTTAAATGCTGAATCAATTGTAGAAATAAGTTTTGGATCAGCGGCAAAAACATTTAAACTAAACGAACTAATAAATATAAGAGACAAGAATAAAGAATATAGGATTTTTTGTTTTTTCATTTAAACTCCTTTCTGTAAATAGTAAGGGATAGTTGTGATTTCGCGTGGTTTTTGAACTTTCATCCCATCAGAAATAAAGGCTAAACAATTGAAGGTTTGAAGCTTTTGAGAAAAAAAGTTTGTATCATAAATATAATCATTTTGGGAATATACATTTATGCTCTCAGAAATACTTGAACCAGATGAGAGCAAAGAATTAATTGCTAAGTTGTATTTGGTCTCACGAGCATTTTCTGAAATCGTTCTTGAAGTTTTTTCCTTCTCTTCTTTTCCTAACTGCTTTTGAATTTCTTCAATAGTATAATTATCATCAGTTCTAAACCAAAGTTTGTTAACAAGTCCTTGAATTATTACATTGCTAGACAAATCATCATGTAAAGTCTTTCTAATAGAAGAATAACTTTGGGTGGCAACAATATTAATACACCTGGCTTCTCGTGACTCAGCAAAGAAATCAGAATCTGTCTGAGTGACATATTCATGGTATTCATCAGAAATAAAAGCAGTTTTTCGAATAAGTGGAGTGTGTTTCATTTGAGACAATACTTCAGTTTGAAAGTCCAATTTTAAATAACTAGCAAGTATTTTTGAAAGATTTCTAAACTCTGCGATGTTTAGATTTAACACTACAATTTTTCCATTTTTTATTGCATAGTCAAAGCCCGAAAAGGTTATATCATTTTTTTGAGGACAGAATACTCTTGATACATTGTAATCAGATATAAAAATATTAGTAATTCTGCTTATTTCTGAACGTAGAATAGCTAGTGTCCTTTCGTCCAATGAAAATATTTCCTTTTCGAAGAAATCGATACAAGTTAATAGGTCATATACTTGGTTTTTATTATATTTATTCTCTAAAAAGTATTTTTTGGTTAAGTTTAACTTTTCTAGATAGTAGTCTTTTAATAATACTAACTTGTGAATTTCAGAAAAAGTCACATATCCATCATTATATAGTCTACAAAATTTTATACACTCTGCTAAAAATTGTTCAGATTTATCTAACCAATATGATTCTTGGTTGTTGGGGCTAAATAAAGTAAGAATGGTTTTTAGTCTATTGGCTAAAACTATAGGTGAAAGAGAAGGTTTGTCTAATGGATTATATGTAGTATTTCCAGATAAGTCGATAACTATGACATCGCTAAGTCTCCCAGCTTCGCTTGCAAAATTTATAACTTGTTCATAATAATTTCCTTTGACATCAAGAATTAGCATAGATATTTTTTCATTTTCTATGGTTGACTTATAGTTTATGAGTTGTCTGGTTAATGGATACATTATGGAAGAGGTTTTTCCAGATCCAATTGTTCCAGTAACAAGTATATTTTGATACAATCCAAATTCATCCATATATATTTTTTTATTTTGATCTAGACCAATAAACAACTTTATAGAAGAATTATTGGTTTGTTTATTTAGAAAATGGGGTGGATTGGTTTTCTTTTTTTGATGTATAATGATTAAATTGATAAAAGAAAAAATATGGAATGAGAGAATTGTATATGTTATAGAGAATGAAATAAAATACCATTTCTTAATAAGCATCCATGTATAAGGATATGTTTTTATAATATCGAATGGATGTATAGCATAAGGAAAAATAAGAGAATCACTATTAAAAATTGGCTTAAAAATTGTAATGATTATTAATGAAAAAATTGGATAAAAAAGTGCAACTAAAAAAAGTCTAATAATTATAGATTTCATTAATAGTTATTTTTTTTTAATAATAATTTTGAACCTTGGAAGTTATTGAATATGAATGATTCAATAATTGAATAAATGAAGTAAATAACAAATAATATATAGATACTAAAACTTACAAAAAATAAGTGAATGAGCATAGTTGACTGACCTCCTCTTTGTAAGTATATGAAATACAAACTTGGACCATGATACAACAAATTTTACACTTTGTCTATACTTTTTGAAAAAAATATGTTAAAATTATGTCTGGTTTATATAGATAAAATGAGAAAGGGAGAATAATATGATAGATAAAAATATAAAAATTGGTGACTTATTAGAAAAATATCCTGAAAAGGTTAATACATTATTAGATGCTGGGATGCATTGTATAGGGTGCCCTGCATCATTAAGCGAATCACTTGAAGAGGCATGCATGGTTCATGGAATAGATGTAGACGATTTGGTTGTTGAATTGAATAAAGAAGTGGAAATAAAATCTGAAGAATAAAAGCTTATGAAGCAATATAGTTTTCTATATTGCTTTATTTGATAATAACATACAATAAAGGAGAAACAGATATAGTGAGCGACTTATTGAAAGAACTAAATAATAAACAGTATGAGGCTGTTACAAATACAGAGGGGCCTTGCTTAGTAATTGCAGGCGCCGGAAGTGGTAAGACAAAAGTGCTTACACACAAAGTGGCATATCTAATATCGAAAGGTGTAAAGCCATGGGAAATATTGGCAATCACATTTACAAATAAAGCTGCTAACGAGATGAAAATTAGAGTTCAAAAATTAGTTGGCGAACAAGCAGCAGACATTTGGATGGGCACATTCCATTCTATTTGTGTAAAAATACTAAGAAAACAAATTGATAGAATTGGATTCGATACATCATTCGTAATATTTGATACTACAGATCAAAAATCATTAGTGAAAAAAATTATAAAGCAACAAAATCTAGATGATAAAATATATTCAGATAAATCAATTATGTACGAAATTTCAAATGCCAAAAATGAATTGCTAGAACCGGGTGATTATGCAGCTAAGGTAAAAGGAGATTTTAGGAAAGAAAAAATTGCTGAGATATATGAGATTTATCAAAGAATGCTTCACGAAAATAACGCGATAGATTTTGATGATATTATTAACTTTACTATAAAAATCTTACTAAATAATCCTGATCTATTAGAGTATTATACAAGTAAGTTTAAATATATTTTAGTTGATGAGTATCAAGATACAAACAAAGCACAATTTATGCTTGTAAGCATTCTTGCCTCAAAATATGGTAACATTACAGTAGTTGGTGATAATGATCAAGGAATCTATTCATTTAGAGGAGCTGACATAACCAATATTTTGAATTTTGAGAGAGATTTTCCAGGAACAAAAATAATAAAACTTGAACAAAATTATAGATGTACTCAAAATATTTTAAATATTGCAAATGAAGTTATCAGAAATAATGAAACAAAGTATGAAAAGAAATTATGGACAGATAATGAGCAGGGTAATAAACCAGAAGTGCATAGAGCCGATAATGAGTATGATGAAGCAAGTTTTATTGTTTCAAAAATCAATAAATTAAAAATGGAAGAATATTATAAATATTCAGATTTTGCTGTATTATATAGAATGAATTCACAATCACGTAGCATTGAAGATATTTTTAGAAGAGAAAATATTCCATACAAAATTGTTGGTGGTCTAAAATTCTATGAAAGAAAAGAAATCAAAGATATTATTGCATACCTAAGACTTATTAATAATATATCTGACAATTTAAGCCTTATGAGAATTATTAATGAACCTAAAAGAGGTGTTGGAAAAACTAGTTTAGATAGTGTAGAAAAAATATCAACAGATAATGCAATACCTATGTATGAAATAATAAAGGATGCGGATAGATTTGGATTAACTAGAGTATATTCAAATACGAGAGAATTTATTAATTGTATAGAGGAACTAAGACAAAAGAAGGACGACTTAAAAATTTCTGAATTAATAACCGAGACCCTTAATAAAACTGGATATATTAAGAGCTTAGAATTGGAAAATACGCTTGAATCGGAGTCAAGGATAGAGAACTTAAATGAGTTCCTTACTGTTGCTATAGAGTTTGAAGAACAAGATGCTGAACCTAGTTTGAGTGAATTTTTAGAAGGAATAACATTGAGTTCGGATCTAGATAACTTGGAAGATGAAGACAACTCAGTTACTTTGATGACATTACATAGTGCTAAAGGTCTTGAATTTCCAGTAGTATTTTTAGTTGGTTTAGAAGAGGGAATATTTCCTGGATACAAATCAATAGGAGAACCAGCGGAACTTGAAGAAGAAAGGCGTTTATGTTATGTCGGTATCACAAGAGCTAAAGAAAATCTATTTTTAACATGTAGTAGACAAAGAACAATCTTTGGTTCAACGAGCTGCAACCAAGTTTCAAGATTTGTAAAAGAAATTCCAAGCAATATGCTAGATGGTTATGAAAGTATTGAAGAAAAAAGCAATAATAGATATAATGATAATGATGAAGAATGGACGTACGGAAGAAGAAGCTTGTATAATAGCGACTTTGGAGAAGAAAGCTCATATGGAAAGTATAAAGAGATTGAGAGTACAAGATCGAAAGGAAATAAATCAACATTTAATTTTAGAAGTGCAGATAGTTTCTTAAAAAGCCTAGAAACTAAAGGCAATTCTGGAAATAATATAGATTTATCATTATACAAAGCAGGAATTAGAGTATCACATAAAAAATTTGGAGAAGGTACAATTAATCATGTTGAGCCTGAAGGTGAAGATTTAAAAGTTGATATAGATTTTGATAAAGTTGGGCACAAAAGATTAATGGCAAGATTTGCAGGTTTAAAAATATTATAAAATAGAGAAAAGTATGGATTATCAAGCTGTAATAACTTCATATTCGAATAAAAGGATAGATATGGAAAAGTTTAAAAAGGACTTAGAAATAGCTAGGCCTTTAAAACGACGCCAAAAATATAGAGCAGTTGAAATGTCAGAATTTTGGAGAATATTTAATGCAAATACAACAGACATATTATTAACTAACGAGGTTGTTGATAATATAGATATTTTTATGGATAAAGTAAATAGACAGCTAGATTCATACTATTCATACTTATTAGAGTGTATTAAAGAGTTTAAAGCATGGAACATTATCGACCTTGACACGGCAGATTATTCATTTGAAGCATTTGACTTACTAAAAATAAAAGAAAAAATTAGAAAAGTTGAATATGTAAATGGCAAATATAAGCAATATCTTAAATTTCAAAAGCTTGCAGACATTCGCGAATACTTTAAAATTAGAGAGTTAACAGAAGAAAACATGGAAAAAATGAAGTTTACAATTGAGATGTTTGACTCATTTAAAAACATTCAAGTAAGGAAGGAATTCTTTTGTTTTGATAGAGATTTTTTAATAACTCTTATAGCATTTAATAAGAGTAAAAAAATAAGACTAGATGACTACATGAAAAGCAAGAGTAGGGCAATACAAGAAGACTATGAAAGATATTTATTATTTTATAAATTAGAAGATTTTAGAGAGATTATTGAAAAAGTCAGTGTAACAAGCAAAACCGCTAAAATCAGTATTTCAAGAGTGGTTGATATTTTTAAAGAAATTTCAGAAACTGATGCTGAAATAGAATACGTTAAAGTTAATGGAAATGAAATAAAAAAAATAGAAAAAAAATTAGAAAACATGATTCAAATAGACATGTTGCATAAGAGAGATATTTTAAGTTCAAATAAAGAATACTTAAAAAAGACCATGTCAAAGATAATATCTGAAGCAAGTTATGAAAGCGTCGAACAAGCTCAGGAGCCAGAAAAATTAAAACAAGAAGAAAGACAAACTACTGAAAATAAGAATTCATTGGGCAAGCTGTTGGGTGAAATGGCTAAAAACAAAAAGATAACTCAAGAGGAAAAGGTAGAAGTTTACCCAATTTCAACAACTCAAAATGATATTGTTGTTGAGAACAATGATGTACAACTGGTTGAGGATGAAAATGACGAGGAAAAAGACAACAAAAATATTTTCGAAAAAGTGACAGATACACTTTCTGAGATAAATCAAGATTCAGAGAAAAAACCAGAAAAAATTGATACACTTGAGGAGAGAAGGGAAAGAGGAAAGAAGAGATATAACACCGAAAAAGAACCTATTATACCACTTATATTTTCTTGGTTTGAAAGAGATGAAATCACATTTACTAGAAGAGTTACCATCAAAAAATTAAATCAATTTTTTGAGAAAATAAAGAAGTTGGAAAGTGAAAATGATGCGAGAGTAGCTCTATTTCTAATAACTAATGCAAGTAAAGAAATAACGTTAAAAAGAATTATAGAAATGCAAAAGAAAGCTATCAATAATGATTTACCAGAATTAATTGAGGGGGCACTTGGAGGATATAGTTCGTTTAAAGTGGAAACTAATGGGCGAATTACTGATCTCTCTGTAATGTCAGGAGTAAATAGAGAAAAAATTATTAACCTTTTGGATAATACGATTTATGACGACTGGGGAAAAGATAAAGTAGATAGTAGTTGTGAAGATTTTGTTAGATACAAGTTTGCAGATAAAAAAGAAAAGAAATTTACAGCACAATACCTAAAAAATACAATTAATGACATTCTTAGCGAAGATAAAGTAAAAAATCAGCCATTAAGATTTATACCATATTGTGATAAAAGTGGTGTTGGAGTTGATGTTGTATTAAAATCTCAATTAGGAAATATATCAAAGCTATCAGAGTATTATAAGAAAAAATACTATGTATTACCTGAGAAGGCCTTAAAACTAAATATGGAAACATTTGAAACATTTATAGAAAATTAAAAGTCGTATACCTAACTATACGACTTTTTACATTAATCATTATTTGAATTTTTTTCACCATTGGCAACTTCTGAGTTGTACTGTATTGTTTTAGAAACGGCTTTTGGAATTATAGGTGCTACATCAGAGAACTTTGTCTCTTCGATAATCTTTTGTTCGACTTGTTCTTCTTTAACGTACTCGTCATTTTTCACGAGTAATGTTTCTAAGGTATTCTTTTTATTTTCTTTATTTTTTATAAACAAATTTGTAAAGCTTTCAACTCTTCTTAAAATTGCAGCTTTGATGGCAGTTTTTCTCCACATAGAGGAAATGCTTTCACTAGTATATTTTACTTTAACATTTCCAGAGGTAAGAAGCTTTTGATTTTTATGTTTGGTTATTTTTTTTATAAACCTAGAGAAGAAATTTTCATCATCAATTTCAACTGTATAGGTATCTTTATTATCATTCATATTATCACCTACTTTTAATTAAATATATTGTATACAATAAATGCTCTCAAAAGCAAGAAAATATTAAAGATGTAACCTATTTGTATTATTTATTGTCGAAAAAAAGCACAAATGTTTACATAAAATGCAAAAATGTCAACAAAATTGCCATTATGGCTTGAAAAAATAGTATATTTAAGGTATAATAGAAGAGATTGGAGGTTCGAAAGATGTTATTAACTAATGGAGTTACTTTGCGTTTTGGAAAAAGAGTACTTTTTGAAGACGTTTCGATAAAGTTTACTAAGGGAAATTGTTATGGGCTAATTGGAGCAAATGGTGCAGGAAAATCAACATTTTTAAAGATTTTATCTGGAGAGATTGAGCCAAGCAAAGGCGAAGTAGTTCTTGATAAAGGCGAAAGACTTTCGATACTAAAACAAGATCACTATGCTTTTGAACAGTATAGTGTTATGGATACAGTAATAATGGGAAATGACCAACTGTATAAAATAATGAAAGAAAAAGATGAAATATATAGCAAGCCGGATTTTTCTGAAGAGGATGGAATGAAAGCAGCAAAACTTGAGGAAAAATTCGCTGAACTTGATGGATGGAATGCTGAATCTGATGCGGCTAAACTTCTTAACGATTTGGGGATTAGTGTTGAAAATCACTACAAAATGATGAGCGAAATAGAAGCTAAAGATAAAGTAAAAATATTATTAGCACAAGCTTTATTTGGAAATCCAGACGTTTTGTTGCTTGATGAGCCCACAAACGATTTGGATATTAAAACAATAAATTGGTTACAAGACTTCTTAATTGATTTTGAAAACACAGTAATTGTCGTATCACATGATAGATATTTTTTAAATAAAGTTTGTACATATATTGCAGATGTGGATTTTGGTAAAATTAAGATTTACCCAGGTAATTATGATTTTTGGTATGAATCAAGTCAGTTAGCATTAAAGCAAATGAGAGAAGCAAACAAAAAGAAAGAAGAAAGAATAAAAGAATTACAAGAATTTATTGCTAGATTTAGTGCAAATGCTTCAAAGTCAAAGCAGGCAACCTCTAGGAAAAAATCTCTTGAAAAAATTGAGTTAGAAGAAATTAAACCATCAAATAGAAAATATCCGTATATAGATTTTAAACCAGATAGGGAACAAGGAAAAGAAATACTTGAAGTAAAGAACATATCTAAATCTATTAATGGAGAAAAAATATTAGATAATATTAGTTTTACTGTGAAGAGAGAAGATAAAATTACAATTTTATCAGATAATGAAATAGCTAAAACTTTATTGTTCCAAATAATTGCTGGAGAAGTAGAACCGGATGAAGGAGAATTAGTTTGGGGTACAACTATTACAAAGGACTATTTCCCTAAGGATAGCAATTATTTATTTGAACAGGATATAACACTTACAGACTGGTTAAGACAATATTCTAAAGATCCAGATGAGACATATGTTAGAAGCTTCCTAGGAAGGATGTTGTTCTCGGGTGAAGAAGCCTTAAAAAAAGTAAAGGTATTATCTGGGGGAGAAAAGGTTAGGTGTGTGCTTTCAAAGTTGATGCTTTCGGGTGCTAATTTCCTTATTTTCGATGAGCCAACTAACCATTTAGATATGGAATCAATTACAGCCCTTAATGAAGGAATGAAAAAATATAAAGGAATATTATTATTTACTTCACATGACCACCAATTAACACAAACGGTTGCGAACAAGGTAATAGATATTACAGGTAACAAAGTAATAATCAGAGAATGTTCATATGATGATTACATAGAAGAGCAAGAAAAAAATTAAATATAGTAGTACTAAAGATAAGTTTTTATAGAGAAAATATGTCTTTAGTACTATTTTTATTATAATACACTAAAATAATAGATAACATAATGTTACGAATTGATTACAAAAATATGCTTTTGTGTTGATAATTTAATATTATAATTTGGTTACATTATAGATTTATTAATTAAAATTAGTATATTATGATAAAAATAGTATGATAGATAAGTAAAATAAGAAAGGAGTATATTGGCGATTGAGCCGATATAAGTAATTATGGAAAAGGATGTTTTGTTAAAGAAATCAATGGCTTTTGTTTTATTATTTGTCATGATTTTCAATGTTGTTGGAATGGCATATCCTACATATGCAATCACATCAAGTGATTCTACAGCAGAATTATATGTTGATAGATTTCATCTTGGTGGAGACGAAGCAAGTGGAATTTTAGAGGGTTTAACCGATGAAGAAAAAGGTTATTACGATACCACAAGATATGCATACAAAATTGGAGATAAAAACATTTATAAAATTTTAGTTAATGGAGATTCATCAAATAAGAGTGAATTATATTGTATTGAACAATCAAAGGAGTTCCCAGGAATTGATGTTGAAACGGGAACTGTAAAAGCCCCTGCGACATATACTAATTCAGGAAGCTTTAAAGATGCGGATCGTACAGCAGTTAGTTCATATATAAATGATGTACCAGCTGGAAGAGAGGCATATGATGGATTAGTTAGAATGTTGAATGCATTTTATCTAAAGAATCAAGCTCCTGAGCAAAAAGCTTTATTGATAAAGAATGCTTTTGAAAAAGCAGACCAAGAGGGGTATCTCGATAACTATGAATATGATGAAGTAAAGATGTTTTTAACAGATGATGATATAGAAACAGTTCAACAATATGCAATTTGGTTCTTTACAGAGCAATCACAAGATAGCTATAGATCAAATGTAGAACAATTAAATAATAATATAGAAGATTTACTAAGTGGAAAGACATATTTTAATTTGCCAGCTGTAAATAGAGAAGTTGAAGATGGTGAAGGAGATAGCATAGATAATCTTGTAAAAGAAGCAAGAACAGAAATGATGAGTAGATTGTATACATTCTATCTTCTTAGTGGCTTAGGATTAAATGATTTTACTGGTTATGGAGTAGATACTACTGTTACATTATGGGTACCAGAGGATTCAAAAAATCAAAGAGTAATTTTAATTGAAAGAGGTCAAAAGGCAGACCTTGCACTTAGAAAATTTGTTACTGCAATTAGTAAAGATGCAGAAATTGAAGATTCTGAGAAATTAACAGGAGATAATTCTAGAGAACCAGTTGTTGATTATAGTAAATTAGATGCTGGAGATAGAAGTACAGCTATTTACAAACAATCTAAAAAGCCTGTTGAAATTGAAGCAGGAGACTACATATTATACACAATTAGAGTATATAATGAAGGACCAATAGATGCAAAGGCTGCAGGAATCGTTGATTATTTACCTGATGGATTGGAATTTGTAGCAGATAGTGAAATAAATGAAATTTGGGATTATGATGAAACAACAGGAAAAGTTACAACCAAAGAAGGAAAATATGTTCCAGAATTAGTTGAAGCTCATGTAAGTGGTTCTGATTTATCATATAAAGATGTACAAATTCTATGCAGAGTGAAAGAAAATGTTACAGCAGAATCAAATTTCTTGAATTTAGCTGAGCTTACGTTAGTAACAGATAAGGATGATAATCCAATTCCAGATGGAGACTCAGATCCAGATAATGTTGAATATCCAGATAATCCTGACACATATGATGGAGGAGATAGTCCAGATAAGTCAGATGATTATAAGCCAGGTCAACAAGATGACGATGACTTTGATAGGGTGGACCTAAAATCTGAATTTGACTTAGCAATTAGAAAATTTGTTGCTGGAATTAGTAAAAATAATGATGAGTTAGAAGATGGCGAATATCTTACAGATACAGGAAAGTATGACGGAAAATTTGATAGAGAGCCACAAGTTGATACATCAAAATTAAATACGATTGGAACTGATGGAAAGAAAATAACAACAGCAATTTACAAACATTCAAAAGCACCTGTGAAAGTAGAAAAAGGTGATGTTATATTATATCAAATTAGAGTATATAACGAAGGTAATGTAACAGGATATGCTGAAGTAATTACAGATTATTTACCAGAGTATTTAGAATTTTTACCAGAAAATGAAGTAAATAAACTTTATGGTTGGAAACAAGATGAAGAGAATAGCCAAAAGATTTCAACAGATTTCTTATCAAAAGAAAACGAGGAGACAATAGTATCAGTACCAGCAGATTATACTCCAGAAAAGTATCCATATTATACTTCAAGTACAACAAATCTATTAGCATATACAGAATATATGACAGAAGGGCCACATTATAGAGTAATTGATGTTGTTTGTAGAGTTAAAGACACAGCTGCTACAAACACTAATATTACAAACATCGCAGAAGCAACCAAAACAGTAGATGAAAGTGGTAAAGTGATAGTAGACAGAGATTCAGATACTGATAATTTGGATTATCCAACAGATCCTTCTAAATATGAAGGTAACGGAAATAAAGACGGATATTACCCAGGACAAGAAGATGATGATGACTTTGATAGAGTAATTATAGAAGAAAATAAAAAGGCTGATTTAACTCTTAGAAAATATGTTTTAAGATATGCAAGTAAAGCTGATTTTGATAAAACACCTAATCTTTCAAATGTAGAGCCAAAAGTTGATTATAGTAAATTAGATTCAGGTGAAGAAAACACAGCTATATACAGACATAGCAAAACCCCTATTGAAGTTAAAGCTGAAGATTATATATTATACAATATTAGAATATATAACGAAGGAAATGTAGATGCAAAGGCAACAAAAATTGTTGACTATCTACCTGAAGGATTAGAATTTGTTTCAGGTGATGTAAACAAAATTTGGACTTATGAAAGTGCAACACGAAAAGTTACAACAAATGATAATTACAAAGCAGAAATTATAAAGGCTCATGAGCCTGGTAAAGACTTATCATATAAAGATGTTACAATCTTATGCCAAGTATCAAAAAATGCAAAAACAAATACAAATCTTACAAATATAGCAGAAATTGCTGAAATAAGAGATAGTGAAAATAATGTTATTCCAGATAGAGATTCAAATCCTGATAATCTTAATTATCCATCAGACCCTTCAAAATATGAAGGAAAAGGTAATAAAGATGGTTACTATCCTGGTCAACAAGATGATGATGACTTTGCAAGAACAATTATAAAACCTGTAGAGCCAGAGAAAATATATGACTTAGCACTTAGAAAATTTGTTGCTGCAGTTAGTAAAGATGAAAAATTTGAAAACTCTGAATATTTGACAGGAAATAAATCAATGGCACCAACAGTGGATTACTCAAAACTTGATAGTGGTGCTAGTAAAAATGCAACATATACAATGAAAAAATCAACTGTAAATGTTGAAGCATCAGATTATATATTATATGCAATAAGAGTATACAATGAAGGAACAGAGGATGCTATCGCAGCAGAGATTACAGATATACTACCTGAAGGAATTGAATTTGTTTCAGGAAATTCTACTAACAGTATTTGGACATATAATAGTTCAACAAGAAGAGTTACTACTAATAGTAATTACAAACCAGTTGTAATCAAAGGTCATGTTAATGGAAAAGATTTATCATATGTAGATATTCCAATAGTATGTAGAGTAGCAACAACAGCTACAACAGGAAAAGATTTGAAGAACGTAGCAGAAATTTCAAGAATAACAGATAAAGATGGAAATAAAGTTATAGACAGAGATTCTACTCCTGGAAACTATAATCCAAATGGAAAGGACAATCAAGAGGATGATGATGATTATGCGTTGATAAACGTTATGAAAACAGAACCACCAACACCAACGCCAACACCAACACCTACTCCAACACCTACTCCAACACCAACACCTACAACAACGCCAACTACTACACCTAAGACTCCAGCTACTGGCGATGCAGTTCCATTTGTTGCAGGTGGTGTGATTGTAGTAACAATGATTGCCAATATGGTTCAAATTATAGTTAAAAAGAAGGAAAACTAATAATTATATAGTAAATTGAAAGCAGCTCATGGAGCTGCTTTCAATTTTGTGTATAAATGCAGATAAATGGGCAACCCAACTGTTGCAAATTATGTAAATCTGTGCTATAATGTTACGAGTGTATTAATCATTCAATGCAAAGCTTGTAAAATTGCTATGCATGTTTTGTAACACAGTTTTATTCATAAAGAAAGGAGAAGAATATATAGTACTAATAAATATAGTTTGAAAAGCAAAGTTAGGAGGTAACATGAAGTCTAAAAGACTTAAGTTTGTCCTGTTAAGTAATGAGGATGCCCTTCGGGTTATGCAGGCCAAAAAGAAAAAGAGAATGATAGGAGAAATTTGCAATCTTCTCAAGGAAACTTATGAAAGGTATACTGGAGAGTTATGGCTTATTGAGGAATGTGGTGATACCAATGCAGAAGTAACCAAGGTTCTCATGAAGTCTGCAAAACAGTATCCTGGATGGTGGGCAAACAAAATAACTATACAAAACCTCTATGAGGTAGTCAAGGCTCGTATAGAAGCCAAAGATGATTTCAAAGGGATGTTGTATAGAAGTGTGAGATGGTATGCAGATGATAACCATCGAGTTGCCCCCAATAAAAATGGGTATATGGCTATGCTTCTTCAGGATATTCGGACTTTGATGAAACTGTAAAAACGATATCTTCAAATTTATGAATATTGACGAGGCTCTAGATTTCTAGAGCCTCATTTTCTTATATTATAATGTTACATTTTGAACTTCTTGACAAACTATTTTTTAAAATATAAAATCGCAGTGTTATATTAAGGAAAGAGGTAAAGAAAGTGGATGCAATATTTAAAAAGCTAGCAGAAGAGTTGAATATTAGAGAAAGCCAAGTTGAATCAACGGTTAAACTAATTGATGAAGGAAATACGATTCCATTTATTGCTCGTTATAGAAAGGAAGTAACAGGTAATTTAAGTGATGAAGTTCTTAGAAACCTTGGAGAAAGATTAACATATTTGCGAAATCTAGAAGCTAGAAAAGAAGAAATAATTAGGTTGATAGATGAACAAGGTAAACTCACAGATGAACTTACTATAAAAATCGCAGGAACAATGGTTTTATCTGAACTAGAAGATATTTATAGACCATATAAGCCTAAGAAGAGGACAAGAGCAACTATTGCAAAAGAAAAGGGGTTAGAACCTCTTGCTACATTTATTTATTTACAATTAGAGAACAAAGATGTCTATGAAGAGGCTAAAACATATATTAATGAAGAAAAGGATGTTAAGACAGTTGAGGATGCTATTAATGGTGCACTAGACATTATTGCAGAAAATATAGCAGACGATGCTGATTATAGAAAGAAAATTAAATCATTATGCTTCAGAGAAGCAGTAGTTTCAAGTGTTGCAGCTAAAGAAGAAAAGTCGCCTTATGAAATGTACTATGACTATAAAGAACCAATTTTAAGAATTCCAAGTCATAGGGTGTTAGCAATTAACAGAGGTGAAAAAGAAGAGTTTTTAAAAGTTAAGCTAGAAAAGCCGGATGAAAAGATATTAGAATATCTAAGAAAGCAGATAATCAAAAATTATAAAAGTCAGTATAGTGAAATGCTTACAAATACTATAGAAGATGCATATAAAAGACTAATTGAGCCATCGATAGAAAGAGAGATTAGGAGTGACCTTACTGAACGTTCTGAAGAAAAAGCAATTAAAGTTTTTGGAAAAAATGCTAAACAGTTACTTTTACAACCACCAATTAAAAATATGGTTGTAATGGGATTTGATCCTGCATATAGGACAGGTTGCAAAATTGCAGTTATTGATAAAACCGGAAAACTATTAGAAACGACTACAGTTTATCCTACAGAACCACAAAATGATGTGGAGGGTGCAAAAAAAGTTCTTAAGGCTCTTATTAAAAAACATGGAATAAATATGATAGCAATAGGAAACGGAACTGCATCAAGAGAGTCGGAGAGTTTTGTTTCAGATATGATAAAAGAAATTGATGAGAAGGTTTACTATGCGATTGTTAGCGAAGCGGGAGCGTCTGTTTATTCAGCATCAAAACTTGCAACTGAAGAGTATCCCGACATAAACGTTTCATTAAGAGGAGCAATTTCAATTGCAAGAAGATTGCAAGATCCATTATCAGAACTTGTTAAAATTGATCCTAAGGCGGTTGGCGTAGGTCAATATCAACATGATGTTAATCAAAAGAAATTATCAGAAAGCCTAACAGGAGTTGTTGAAGATGCAGTTAACTCTGTAGGTGTAGATGTAAATACAGCTACACCATCGTTATTGTCGTATGTATCTGGAATAAACAATACTATTGCCAAAAATATTGTTAAATATAGAGATGAAAATGGCGAGATAAAGCAAAGAAAAGACTTGCTTAAGGTTCCAAAGCTTGGACCTGTTGCTTATGAGCAGTGTGCAGGATTTTTAAGAATATTTAATGGAAAAAATCCACTTGAAATGACCGGAGTTCACCCAGAGAGTTATAAAGCTACTGAAAAGTTATTAACAAATTTGGGATATTCTGTGGATAGTTTAACAGATAAAACAGAACTTGAAAAAATGAAAAATGACTTATCAAAAGTGGATGTTACAAAAATGGCGGATGAACTTGGAATAGGAGGATTAACACTTAGAGATATAATAGATGATTTGTCAAAACCAGGAAGAGACCCAAGAGAGGACTTGCCAAAGCCAATCTTGAGAAGTGATGTTCTAAAATTTGAAGATTTACAAGAAGGAATGGAACTTACTGGAACTGTAAGAAATGTCATAGATTTTGGAGCATTTGTTGATATTGGTGTAAAGCATGATGGGTTAGTCCATATTTCAGAAATGGCAGATAGATATATTAAAAATCCATCAGAAGTAGTTTCAGTGGGAGATATAGTAAAAGTTAGAGTTATAGGGATTGATAAAGAAAAACAAAAGGTTAGTCTAAGTATGAAAAAAAGTTAGTATTAAAGGTAAAAGCTTGACAGATTTACATAATGTGTGATATAATATATTGAACCCGTTGTTATACACATTATGGAGGTCATATAATGGACATTATTGATATCAACACACTTAGAGCAGAAGAAGCAGCTTGTTGGAGAGATGAAGCAAAGCGCCGGAAGGCACTTCAGGCTTCTGATGAAGCAACAATACAGGCTTATCTGAATGGCGAAGGTGCAGCAGCTCAGACAGATACGGATGAAATTGAGGTTCAGCAGGATCCGAAAGGACGGGCAAAGCCGCGCAGGTCTGGAAAGAAAAGGACTGTGTATTATCGCACAGAGGGATCAGCAGCCAAAATTGCCAATCCTGCGAAGGTCGCAGATGAGGCAATTTCTGAATACTGCAGTGAAGAACCCGAAGATCCGGAAGATCTGGAAGAAATCTACGATGATTCTGAGGATTCGGAGAGAAAATCGGCGGATCCCAATAAGAAGAAAAAGAAGGGTAAGGATCGTGAGTGGCAGTGGGGCCCGGACTTCAGAATGCGTAAGCGTTCGAAAAAGGCAGATAAGGCTTGTGCAAGACAGATTGCTGCTGAAAGGCGCGAAGCAAGAGCCAAGAAGGGCAAGGAGAATGCTGAAAAGAGCGCCAGGAAAAAGGCTGAACAGGCCAAAATCGCTGCAGCACGCGAAGAAGCAATCACCAGTCATGAACCGGCCAAATACACTGGTGTGGCGGCGGTGGATGCTACTGCTCGGACACGTGGAAAAAGGACGGCAGGACGTCGTATTCCCGGAAAAAGCCGCAAAAGCTGCTAAGAGAGATTTTTGTCCAGGAGGTGAAGAATTTTAGTAACCCCTAGGATGACCAAAATTGCGGTATAATAACCGCAAGAAAACCCTACAAGTGTAAAAGCTTGTAGGGTTTTCATATTTTTATAATGTTTCCGGGTGCTTGCCTGTTTGCAACATTTATTTTTATTTGATTAACATCAACATTATTTGACATTAGTTCTTCGACAACAGTTTGATATGCAAGTTCTGGAAAATTGTTTTCTTTACTTAAATGCCCGAGTGTAACATGTTTTAATTCTTTCTTACTCAAAATAGAAATGACTTTTCCGGCGTTACTATTAGATAAATGTCCATTTGGTCCAGCTATTCTTTGCTTTAACGGAAATGGATATTTTGAAACTTTTAGGATTTCAGGGTCATAATTTGATTCGAGTAGTATAAAAGAACTCTTTTCAAGTTCTTTAAGGAGCCTATCTTCAATATGACCTAAGTCTGTGGCAACACTAATTTTTCGTTTCCCATTATGTATTGAAAATCCACAAGGGTTTGCAGCATCGTGAGGTGTGCTGAATGGGTGAATAGTAAGATCATTAAAGAAAAAGTCTTCATCATTTTGAAATATCTTTTTGTTTGATGGTAAGATTTTTTGTTCTTGTTTAGGCATTGCGTTCCATGTTTCAATATTTGCAAACACTGGAATATCAAATTTTTGAGATGTGAGACCAACACTTTGAACATGATCTGAATGCTCATGTGTAATAAAAATAGCATCTATATCATCTATAGACTCACCAATCATATTAAGGCCCTCACATACCTTTTTGTGGCTAGTACCACAATCTATAAGTATTTTGGTATGATTTGTTCTAACAAAAAGGCAGTTACCAGAACTGCCACTATATAAATTACAAAATTCTAACATATTTCACCTTAAATTTATTCGTCTTCGTTTACTCTTTCGATTTTGGCACCAAGATTTCTAAATTTTTCTTCTATATTTTCATATCCTCTATCAATATGATTTAAATTGTAAATTTCTGTTTTTCCCTTTGCACATATTCCAGCTATAATAAGAGCTGCACCTGCTCTAAGATCAGTAGCATATACTGGAGCTGCTGTAAGCTCGGGTACACCTTCAAAAATAGCAGATTTCCCTTGGGCTGTAATCTTTGCTCCCATTTTATTAAGCTCTTGAGTGTATTGGAATCGTGATTCCCAAATACTTTCATTTATAATACTTGTGCCTTCTGCTATAGAAAGAACTACTCCCATTTGAGGTTGTAAATCTGTAGGAAATCCAGGATATGGAAGTGTTTTGATGTTAGCTTTATGTGGTCTTTTACTATACCATACTCGTAAATGATCGCCATTAGCATCAACATTTCCACCGACTTCTTGAACCTTTGCAATAATAGATTCTAAGTGCTTTGTAATACAATTTTTTATAGTAATATCACCTTTTGATGCAATAGCGGCCATCATAAATGTACCAGCTTCGATTTGGTCTGGAACAACAGAATAAGATCTTCCACCTGTAAGTTCTTTGACACCATTGATCTTAATAACATCGGTACCAGCACCTCTAATGTCTGCTCCCATGGTATTTAAAAAGTTTGCAACGTCAACAATATGTGGTTCCTTAGCGGCATTATCTATGATTGTTGTGCCTTCTGCAAGAACTGAGCAAAGCATAGCATTAATCGTAGCTCCAACAGAGACAATATCCATATAGATAGATGTACCTTTTAGTTTTTTTGCTTTTGCTGTAATGTTACCATTAGAAACATCAACTACAGCACCTAAGGCTTCAAAAGCTTTTATATGTAAATCTATAGGTCTAGCACCTAAATTGCATCCACCAGGAATGCCGACTTTTACATTTCTGGTTCTTCCTAAAAGAGAACCTAGTAAATAGTAAGATGCTCTAAATTTTCTAGTAGTTTCAATAGGTACATTGCTAGAATTGATATTTCTAGTATCTATTGTAACTTCATGAGGTGTGTTCCATGTGACAACAGCACCTAATTCTGTAAGTATATCACAATATAATTTTACATCGCTAATATTAGGAAGATTGTCTATTGTGCATACACCATTTATTAGTAATGTGGCAGGTATAATCGCAACTGCAGCATTTTTTGCACCGCTAATTACGACTTCTCCCTTAAGAGGAGTCTTGCCTGTAACAACTAGTTTTTCCAAAATAATTCCCCCGATTGTTAATAATAAAAACGAGCCTAATGCTCTACATCAAAATATATCATAAAAAATATAGATTTACAATAGAAAAAGGTTAATAATTTGTCTATATGTTAAAAATAATTCACAGAAAAGACAAAAAAGAAAAACACTATTTACACAAATTATCAATATGATATCCGTACATAATTATATTACTGCCTCAAAAAGCTTATATTTTAAGAAAAATGGCATGTGGTAATTTTTAAATGGGACTTGACAAATCATTGACGAAATATTTAATTTATTATAATATTTATTAAATAATATTCCCTTGCGAATTCATAGTGAATATTGTAATGGTGAATGGAGGAAAATATGGAAGAAAACTTAGAAAATGTAAAAGAAAAACTTAGAAAATATGGCCAAGAACATTTATTACTTAAATATCATGAGATGGATGAAAATACTCAAGAGGAGCTATTAAACGAAATTAACAACATAGATTTTGACCTAATGCAAAAACTTTATTCAGATGCAATAAAACCTCATGTAGAGGATGATGTTAAGATAGAGCCAATAGAACATGTTGATAAATCAAAATTAACTACTAGTGAACGTGAAATGTATGAGAAAAAAGGTATTGAAGCCATTAAATATAATGCATTTGCTGTAGTTACAATGGCAGGAGGCCAAGGAACAAGACTTGGACATAATGGTCCAAAAGGAACATTCATTTTTGATGTAGAGAACAACAAATCTATTTTTGAAGTATTGTGTGATACATTAAAAGATGCAGAAAAGAAATATGATACTCTTATTCCATGGTACATTATGACCAGTGAAGAAAACAATGATGCAACAATAAAATTCTTTGAAGACAACAATTATTTTGGATATCCACAAAGAAAAGTTACATTCTTTAAACAAGGCGAATTACCAATGGTTTCTCTTGATGGAAAAATACTACTTGATGAAGATGGAATGATAAAAAGAGCAGCTAATGGTCATGGTGGCACTCTTAAATCTATGGAACAAGCAGGAATCCTTGAAGATATGAAAGAGCAAGGAATTGAATGGATATTTATTAATGGTGTAGATAATGTATTAGTAAAACCGGTAGATCCACTTCTTATAGGAATGTCAATACATAATAAGGTTTTGGGTGCGGTTAAATCTATAGAAAAGACAGATCCAGGAGAAAAAGTTGGTGTTTTCTGTAGAAAGAATAAAAAAGTCGGAGTTGTTGAGTATACTGAAATATCAGATGAAATGGCACATTTAAGAGATGATGATAGGTCATTAGTTTATGGAGATGCAAACGCAATATTTCACTTGTACAATATTAAAGGGCTTGAAAAAGTTAGCGAGTTAAGCCTTCCATACCATGTAGCAAAGAAGAAAGCTAGTTATCTAAGTAGTGACGGAAAATGGATTAAAGGTGAAGAACCAAATGCATACAAGTTTGAAATGTTTATATTTGACTCATATGAAATGTTTGATGATGTTGTTGTACTTAGAGTAAAGAGAGAGGAAGAATTTGCTCCAATAAAAAATGCTCATGGTGTTGATAGTCCTGAAACAGCTAGAAAACTATACAACAATTATATGACAAAAGTTAAATGTAATAATAGATATAAAGATTGGACCACAAATCAATTATTTAGTGAAGAAGTTAGAAAAGAATTACTTTCTATTTCAGGTGATGAAGAAGAAATTAAAGATAGATTTTATAAAGATTTAGAGTTTGGAACAGCGGGAATGCGTGGTATAATTGGAAATGGTACAAACAGAATGAATGTTTATACTGTTACAAAAGCCACTCAAGGTTTAGCAAACTATATTTCAAAACAAGGAAAAGAAGCAAAAGGGGTTGCTATAGCATATGATTCAAGAATAATGTCTAGAGAATTCGCAGAATCTACAGCTTTATGCTTAAATGCAAATGGCATTAAAACATTTTTATTTGATGATATTAGACCTGTTCCTGAACTATCATTTGCAGTTAGAGAACTTGGATGTACAGCAGGTATAATGATTACAGCTAGTCATAATCCACCAGAATATAATGGATATAAAGTTTATTGGGATGATGGGGCACAAATTGTTAGCCCGCATGATAAAGAGATAATAGCAGAAGTTAACAGAGTTAAAGACTACTCATTGATTAGAATGATTTCAAAAGAAGATGCAATGAAACATAAATTATATAATGTAGTAGGAAAGGCATTAGATAAACTATATCAAAGAGAAATAAGAAAACAAGTTCTAAATCCAGAAGTAATAAAAGAAGTAGAAAAGGATTTAAATATTGTATATACACCTCTTCATGGAACTGGAAATATTCCTGTTCAAACTGTACTAGAAAATTTGGGATTTTCAAATGTTTATGTGGTTCCAGAACAGGAGCTACCAAATGGAAGTTTTCCAACAGTTGAGTATCCAAATCCTGAAGACATAAAGGCTTTTGAATTGGCATTAAAACTAGCTGGAAAAATAGATGCAGATTTAGTTTTAGCTACAGATCCAGATGCAGATAGACTAGGCGTGATTGCAAAGGATTCAAAGACTGGAGAATACAAAACATTCACAGGAAATATGTCAGGATTACTAATTGCGGAGTATATTTTATCACAAAAGAAAGAAAAAGGACTATTACCTAATAATGGAGCATTAGTTACAACAGTCGTATCATCGAATTTAGCTCAAGCTGTTGCTAAAGAATATAATGCAAAGTTTATTGAGGTTTTAACTGGATTCAAGTATATAGGTGAGCAGATTAGAAAATTTGAAGAAACAGGAAGCAATGAATATTTATTTGGATTTGAAGAAAGTTATGGCTGCCTTGTGGGAACACATGCAAGAGATAAAGATGCAATTGTAGCCGTAATGCTACTTTGCGAAGCGGCAGCATACTATAAAAAGCAAGGCCTTACTTTATGGGATCAAATGATGAAAATATATGAAAAGTATGGATACTATAAAGAAGATATTGCAACCATTACTTTAAAAGGTGCAGATGGCGCAATTAAGATAAAAGAAATAATTGATAATATTAGAAAGAATCCACCAAAACAATTTGCAAATTATAAAATATTAAAAACTAGAGATTATCAAGAACACAAAATTGTGAATTTAGAAACTGGCGAAGAATCAGAAACGGATCTTCCAACATCAAATGTACTGTACTATGACCTTGAAGATAATGGATGGTGCTGCGTAAGACCATCTGGAACAGAACCAAAAATTAAGTTCTACATGGGCGTAAAAGGTAAATCGATGGAGGAAGCAGAAAAGAAACTTGAAAAACTTAAAGAAGCAGTTCTTAAATATGCAGAATAAAATAATTAAAAAAGAAAGTCCTAGGCAGGTAATCAACTGCCTAGGACATTTTTTGGATAACTTTCAAACGAAAAACTCTAGTTTTTACAGGATTGCAAATTATTGCTTTAACTATCCTGAAAAAACTTCCATTGGATGGATGCATATGTGAATGTACGGTTTTTGGGATTATATTTCATTTCTTGACCGACATGAACAGAATCCCAGAAATCTTTTTCTACACTCACTGTACCAGAGTATGTATCCGACTCAATCTTCACGGAATAATGCAAACTATACTCAAGTACTCGACATGATTTTTCTTTTTCTATTTGTTCTGCAGTAACAATTGGATCTTTATCAGAGCCCGAATACGTATAACTTCCTTCAACTTTATCAAGGGTATATGTGTATTCGGTTCGATAAAGTGCTGGATTGTCTTCATCGGGAACTTGTCTTTGACTTAGCAGAGTTGCTCCATTTGGAAGGACATACCCAACTTGAATGTTTGTGGATTCAGATGTATACGTTGCAGATACTGCCCAGCATTTTTCAGCAATGGTGACTGTTAACGTATCTGAATCTTTTTTGGTAGGATTTGAATCCTGTGTCGTTTCTGTGTGAGATGTAGTAACCTCATTCGGAGAGTCAGAAGTAAACCAGACTATGGCGCCGATTATTACTAGCAGAAATACTACTAAAACGAAAATAACCCTATTTGAAGCTTCGCCTATAGCTTTGCTCACGGATTTATCGACTTCGTCAAAATTCGTTTGGATACTTGTTGTTTCAGTAGAACTTTCTGAAAGAATACTTTTCGTTTCAGCATCTGACAGCACTCCGCCACAATTATTGCATTTACTGGACCCCAATGGGTTCAGTGTGCCACAATACGGACATTTTAACCTTTCCTCAGTCCGTTTATGTATGATTTTTCGTTCCATAAGTTCCTCCTACATATATATGTAATTAAATATTACAGTTAGTTTAATTATATCATCACAGAAAGATTATGTCAATTTCACGCACTGGCGTTTAGCCGACAAAATGCTAGAATAATTGTAATTGGTTACAAAATATGATATAATATAATAGACATTATGTTGACTTCATAAAGTGGCTAGGCCACGCCTATTAATTTAAAGGAGGAAATATGAGTTTAATAAAAACCAATTTTGTCAAATGGTTTTGCCGGAGGCATTTAAGGAAAGTTCAACACACAACACTGAATCCCAAAGGACCCGGAGTCGTAAGGATTCATCTTGTTCCCCCCAAAAAACCATGGGAGCAGAACTCGGTTGTGATTCTGAACGGGGCAGATAGAATTCCACTTACACCGTCATGGGCAATACTGCTTTGTAACTTCATCGGAGAAGTAAATAAGTATGATGGTAAGACCATTGGTGAAAATGAATGGACTGGAATTATTACCAGGACAATCAAGAAAACCAGTAAGGTCTACTTCAAAACATCAAGAAAAAAGTTGCAGAAAGATCTCAGGACAATTTTGAGTGTATTTTTGGATATTGCCTATGGCAGAGATCCCAAGGTTGATGTCGGAGTAATATCTCCGGCAGAATATGTCGACAATATGCGTGCACCTTTTCGGATGGACATTATGGTTTCTCCAATGAAGAAAGATGGTCATTGGAACTGTAATCAGAAATGTGTACACTGCTATGCAGCAGGTCAATGTGAGGCGGAAACTGGCGTTTTGTCAACAAAAGACTTCTTTAGGGTCATTGATAAATGCCGTGAAGCGGGAATTCCACAGATAACATTTACTGGGGGTGAGCCCACGATGAACCGCGATCTTCCTAAGCTTGTTGACCATGCAAAGTGGTTTATGACGCGTTTGAATACTAATGGTATTCGTATGACGGAGCAGCTGTGTGAAGATCTCATGGCGGCATCTTTGGATGCAGTGCAGTTCACTTTCTATGATGCAGTTGCAGAAAATCACAATCAACTTGTCGGTGGAGAACATTACGATCAGACACTCGAGGGCATTACTAATGCAATCAAGTGTGGATTGTCTGTAAGCATTAACACCCCTCTTTGTACCATCAATAGAGATTACGTGAATACTCTTAAATTCCTTCATGAATTGGGGATTATTTACGTAACATGTTCTGGTATGATTGAGACGGGTAATGCCCGGACAGAAGAATCACAGAGTATTCAACTTACGGGAGACGAGCTCTATGAGATTCTTCGCGAAGCTTCTAAGTTTTGCAAAGAAAATGATATGGAGCTGCAGTTTACTTCTCCTGGCTGGATTGATGATGATAAACTTCATGAACTTGGTCTTATGGTTCCGGCCTGCGGCGCATGCATGGAGAATATGGCGATTGCACCCAATGGCGATGTAGTTCCTTGCCAGAGTTGGCTTAACGGAACAACATTCGGTAATATTCTCACTGATGATTGGAATGACATTTGGAATGATCCGGAATGTGTCAAAATCCGTAAACAATCAGCGGGACACTATACAAAATGCCCTCTCAGAGATTAAGCTTTGAGATTATGATGCATGATATGTGTTTTAAATGGAGGGATATATGAGAAAATTTTCAAAAATGCTTTGCCTTTTAATGATAGGCATATGTTTATGCATGCTTATACCGACACAGGTAAGAGCAGATTCTGACAAGGACCGGATTCACGATTATGTGATCACTGTAACCCCAAGAGCAGATGGTACGTTGGATATCAATTATCACATTAAATGGGAGGCAGTAGATCCCAATGAGCCACTTACATGGGTTGAGGTTGGTATTCCAAATGAACATGTTGACCAGATAAACAAAAAGAATTCATTTGTCAAAAAAATATCGTATACCAAGAAAGACGGTTCTTATGTGCGATTGGATTTTGATAGAGAATTTAAAGGTGGAGAGATTGTAGAGTTTGATTTTTCGATACACCAATCATGGATGAGTTTTAAAACGACTGAAGAAATCGGTGGAAAAGAAAGAGATGTCCTGAAGTACACATTTATGCCAGGATGGTTCGATGAAATTAAGGTAGACCATTGCGAAGTAAGATGGAGTAAATCACAGTTTGCAGTGTTGGGATCCGACACTAACAAACTTGAGGGTGATTACCTTATCTGGGAGAAATCTCTAGATAAAAAAGAACGCATGGTATGTACCGTCGAATATAGTTCTACCACATTTCCTTATAATGAGAACGAAGCTTATTATACTGACCATGACAGCGATGATGAAACCATGGTTTTGATAATACTTATTGTTGTCTTAATAGCCTTAGCTATCCTTATCGCTCTATTGGATGATGGGTATGGCGGAGGCTTCGGTGGAGGCGGTGGATATTTTTACTCTTCTAGATCTTCGTGTGCATGTGCATCCTCGTGTGCATGTGCTTGCGCTTGCGCAGGCGGTGGCCGAGCAGGCTGTAGTTCGAAAGAGTTCTATAATGGTAAAAGCCTGAACCGACCGGTTAAAGAATGCGATAATCTTGAATCTACACTTGATAAAGCATTTGATATTCTTGAACAGAAAAGTTAAAACATCCTCTATTTAATTAAAGATTAATAGGACAAAAGCCTCCCATTCAGTTTACTGAATGGGAGGCTTCATCTTATTCTAAATAAAAAAGACCGATAAATCATACGAAATACCAGCCTTTTATTGGAGCCACTTGTCCGAATCGAACGGACGACCTACTGATTACAAGTCAGTTGCTCTACCAGCTGAGCTAAAGTGGCATACACTTCAAATATATTCAGTTTTCAACATGTTAAACACTAAAAATATTATAACATAATCCAAATTGATGTCAACAAAAAAATTGGTGACCCCTACGGGAATCGAACCCATGTCTCCGCCGTGAAAGGGCGATGTCTTAACCGCTTGACCAAGGGGCCATGTAATCTTGCATAAAGCAAGATTGGTGAGCTATCCGCGACTCGAACGCGGGACAACTTGATTAAAAGTCAAGTGCTCTACCACCTGAGCTAATAGCCCATAAATACATATGAACAGCTGCTTATGTGCAACTGCCTTTATATATTACACTATTTTAGAGGTATTGTCAACATTTTTAATAAAAAAAGATTGTTTTTTTGAATTTTGGAGTTTTTTTAGAAGTATTGTGTTATAATGATGTAAGAAATTTTTTGTTAGTAGACCTAAATACTAATAAGTAAGCAAATGAAAAGGTGAAGGAATGCTTAGAAGTAAAAAAAGTTATTTTATTCCAATAATAGGTTTTGCAATAATTATGCTTGTGGGAGCATGGCTATTGTGCTTGCCAATTTGCAATAAGAAACCAATAAATTTTGAAACGGCACTATTTACATCAATATCAGGAGTTACGACAACAGGAATTGTTAAGGTTAGTCTTGCCAAACAGTTTACAATATGGGGACAGATAGTTATTGCACTTTTAATGGAACTAGGAACAATGGGATTCCTAGTATTTGTATCCTTTTTTTGGATAATTACAAATAAAAAAATAAAAATATCTGATATGATAACAATAAATGATAGCTTAAGTGGAGATAATTTAGGACTATTTAAAGAGTATTCATTGTTAGTTTTTAAATTGATGATAAGAATTCAAATAATTGGAACTATACTTTATTCAATAAAGTTTATTCCAATGTTTGGATGGGCTCAAGGAATGTGGTATAGTTTATTTCATGCAATATCGGCATTTGCAAATTCAGGATACGATATTTTGGGTAATAGTAGTTTTAGCATGTTTAGAAATGATGTTTATATACAAATAATAACTATAGGTATAATGCTTATAGGAAGTATAGGAATTCTTACAATGGGCGATATTGCTTATAATAGTAAAAAGCATTTTAAGCATCTAAAAGCACAAACTAAAATCATTCTTTTAGGAACGGCAGTTATTGTTATATTACCTACGATTTTATTGAAGATATATGAACCACAGATTTCAATTTTGAATTCTTTATACACTGTAGTTGCATCAAGATCAACTGGATATTATGTTGTGGATATGAAGACACTTGCACCAGAAAGTCTACTATTAATAATGATAGTTATGTTTATTGGAGGAGCACCATCATCAACTGCAGGCGGTGTGAAGCTACTAGCAACAATTATTATAATCGCAACTATAATATCAACGATAAAAGGTAATGATGAAACTGTAATCTTTTGGAGACGAATACCAGACATTATTGTAAGAAGGGCATTTGTAATATTGTTTTTGTTTTTAATAGTATTTTTTGTAGCAGGGACAATATTATATTTTAATTCAGAGATGAACCTTATAGAGATTGCATTTGACAGTATATCATGTCTTACAAATACGGGATATTCACTTGCTGATTATTCAAATTCTAGTTTAATTATAGATTGTGTGATGATGTCACTTATGTTTATAGGCCAAATTGGACCATTATCAATGGTACTAGCATTTGTTAGAAGTGCAAGCAAGCAAAAATATATCAAATATGCTGAAGAAAATATAATTTTATGGTAAGAATTTATCTGAAAAGGAGAAAAAAATGGATAAACAAGTTGTTATAGTTGGACTAGGCCAATATGGGTCAAGTGTTGCAAAGAAACTTTCTGATAAAGGAATAGAAGTTCTTGCAATTGATAATGATATGAAGACAATTAATAGAATAAGTGAATATGTTACGAAGGCAGTATGTATGGACGTAATGTCAGAAGAAGGCTGGCATAATCTTCCACTAAAAGATTTTGATATAGGCATAGTATGTTTCGGAGAAAACTTATCAGCTAGTATTCTTTCATGTTTAGCATTGCAAGAAGCAGGGGTAAAGCATATAATTGCAAAGGCAGGAGATAGAATGCACGAACAAGTGCTTAAAAAACTTAATGTTGATGAGATAGTTTCGCCGGAAGAATATGTCGCAAGTATTACTGCAAATTCAATTATTGAGGGAAATGAATTAATAAATAGTTAAAAAAGAAGAGAGCAAAGTAAGCCTTTAAAGTATTTTGATATCAATAAAGGTCATGCCGGGATGGAGGATAGAATGGTAAATAGCTTAGTAGAAGCAATAATAGGTGCATTTGGAGGCTTAAGTGCGGTTCCATATGGAAAAGAGATAATTGTATTTATAATTTCTCTTATGCCAATATTGGAATTAAGAGGAGGTTTAATAGCTGCAGCACTTTTGGGACTAGATGCTATTCCAAGCTACATTATTAGTATAATTGGAAATATTTTGCCAATACCTTTTATATTGCTACTTATAAATAGAATATTAAATTGGATGAGAAATAGCAAAATAGGATTCTTTAATAAAGTTGCAAACTGGCTTTTTGGAAAAGTTGAAAAACATAAGGGACAAATAGAAAAATATGGTTATTTAGGAGTTATTCTATTTGTAGGAATTCCATTACCAGGTACTGGAGCATGGACAGGATCATTAATTGCATCTGTATTAGAATTAGACAGGAAAAAGACTTTTGGGTGTGTTTTTGTCGGAGTTTTGATAGCAAGTATAATTATGATGATAATTTCATTTGGATTAATTGCAAATGTTATTAGATAAAAAATTCTTTAAGGAGAGATGTTTTATGAAGGAAGAGTATTGGAATTATCCTGACTTTCATAATGTAAAAGAATTGATATACTACGTTGTGAGCAGGTATCCAAATAACAATGCATTTATACTAAAGAAAAAAATAGAAGAAGCGGTAGAGTATAAGAATATTACTTATAAAGAATTTTTAGATGATTTGAATAATTTTGGCCAAGGATTATTTGATATGGGATACGCAAATAAACGAATAGGAATAATTGGCAAAAACAGATATGAATGGGTGCTTATATATTTTTCGGCATTACTAGGAAATATGGAAATAGTTCCATTAGATAAAGGCCTTCAAGAGCAAGAAACAGAATTGTGTATTGTAAGAGGGAAAATCAACGTTTTATTTTATGATGATTCTGTAGAAGAAATGATAAATTCAATAAGAGAAAGAGGACATGTTAAATTAGATGATTACATTACTATGTGTGATGTGGAGAATCAGATGAGTGTATACTCTATCAAAGAAAATGGAAAACAATCTAGGGAAAATGGTAATGAAGCATACGAAAAAACTAAAATAGATAATGATAAAATGAGCGTGTTATGTTTTACATCAGGGACAAGTGCAGCTTCAAAGATTGTAATGTTATCTCATAGAAATATAGCATTTGATATGTCAGCTACACATGCTATGGAAGATTTCAGAAACACAGATGTTAACCTTGCATTTATTCCATTACATCATACATTCGGGTGCAATGGAGTTTTATTTATAATGAGTTATGGTGCAGCAACGGCATTTCCAGATGGTCTAAGATATATTCAGTCCAATTTAAAAGAGTATGGGGTTACTGTTTTTATAGGAGTTCCTCTTCTAATAGAATCAATGTATAAAAAAATAATGAAAGAAGTTAGTAAGCAGAAAAAAGAAAAACTAATCAATTTTATGAGAAAGGCCACTAAACTATGTCCATTTATGAAAAGGATAGTATTTAAAAAAGTCATTTCTCAATTGGGTGGAAAACTCAGATTAATGATAAGTGGAGCCGCTTCAATAGATCAAGAAGTATGTAAATTCTTTGATGAAATTGGCATCAAAGTCATTCCTGGATATGGACTTACTGAGTGTTCACCAGTTGCTATCGCTGAGAGTCCGCTTTGTCATAAGTATGGTTCTATTGGCGAACCAATAAGAGGTGTAGAAGCCAAAATCGTAGATAAGAATGAGCAAGGAATAGGTGAAATCGCCATTAAAGGTGATAATGTAATGATAGGTTATTACGAAAATGAAGAGGCCACAAAAGAAGTATTTAGAGATGGATGGTTGCTTACCGGAGACTTGGCTTATATGGATACTAAAGGACGTTTTTATATTACTGGAAGAAAAAAGAATGTTATTATTACAAAAAATGGAAAAAACATATATCCAGAGGAAATTGAATTTTTGATTAATAAGATTCCAGAAGTAAATGAATGTATGGTGTATGCTATTCCAAAAGATGATGATATGATTCTAGCGGTTAAAGTTCAATATGATATAGATTATTTAAAAATAAAATATCCAAATCTAGATTTTGCAGAAATAGACAAAGCAATATGGGAAAAAATAAAAGAGATTAATAAAGGTTTTCCAACATACAAATATGTAAAGCATATGATTGCTACAGAAGAGCCATTTATTAAGACAACAACAGCAAAAATAAAAAGGCATGAAGAAATTGAAAAAATAAATAATGAAAAAAAATAGTAAATATTATAATGTTATCCACAAGTTGTTTTCAGCTTGTGGATTTTTTTTAAAATTATAAAAAAATGAGAGCAAAATAAATAACTTTTTATTGAATAAAAAGTTATTAGTGATAAAATAAAAATATATATTTATATCCAGAATGGAGAAATGTGTGAAAAAAACGATAAAAAAATTCATACTATTGCTAATACTAGTCATATCAATAGCTGCAAGTGTCAGTATATATAACGGATATATAGTATTTAAAACTGCATTAGAAGAGCAAAGTATTGCTGAGAAAATTTCATCAATCAAAAGCAAAAATCCCAATTACACTATATATTCAGAAATCCCCCAAAGGTATATTGATGCTGTAATTTCCGTGGAAGATAGAAGGTTCTTTAGCCATAAAGGGATTGACATTTTTTCAATTCTTAGGGCAATATATACAGATATAACAACATTTTCACTAGCAGAGGGCGGAAGTACAATAACGCAACAGTTGGCAAAAAACATATATTTTACACAAAAAAAGGAAATGACAAGGAAAATTGCAGAAGTTTTTATGGCAATAGAAATTGAGAAAAATTGCTCAAAAGAGCAAATATTTGAATTATATGTAAATACAATTTATTACGGCGATGGATATTATTGTATTTATGATGCATCTATGGGGTACTTTAATAAAAAACCAAGTAATTTAGATTTATATGAATGCACATTATTAGCAGGTATTCCAAATGCACCATCAATATATTCACCAAATGCAAACGCGACTTTATCAAAGCAAAGGCATAGGCAAGTAATAAATAAGATGATTAAATATAAGTATATTACAAAGGAAGAGGCAGACGAAATATTTAAAAGAATAATTTGGATACCTCAAAAGCTATTTTATAAATATTTATAAGAGTAGGTGTTTTGTTTTGGAAAAAGAAGAGCTGATTAATAAAATAATTGAGATAGATAAGAAGGCAAGGGAGCAAATTAACAAAGAAAAAGATAAAAGTTTTAATATGCAAAAATATGTTGGTGAGGAATTTGAACAAAGAAAAAAGGAGATAGATGAAGCATACAAGTCCAAATTAGAAGCTGAAAAGAAAAAATATGCTGATATGTTTATGCAGGAAAAAAAGAAAATTGATGAAGAACTAAAAAAAGAACTAGATGAGATAACAAAAAATTATAAAGAAAATGAACAAAGAATAATAAATGAGAATTTTGAAAAAATAAAGGCAGGAGAAGAATGATGTCTTACAACTTAATGCTTCCAACTTTACAAGCTAAGTTAAAAAGTATGTATTCAAAGATGCTAAGTGTAGATGAATACAAAGAGTTAATTATGCTTGAAAATTTAAAGGACATTACAAATCTTCTTAAACAAAAATTTCCAATGCTTGAAAATTTAAATGAATCAATGGGAAGAAAGGAAATTGAAGTAGAGCTATCGAATCTATTCTTATTTAATATAAAGAAGATATACACATATCTATCGGATGAGGAAAAAGACTTTTGCGATTTATTTTTAAGTAAATATGTAATAATAGCTAGCAAAGATGCTGATAACAAAGCATTGGATGGCAAAACTATGAAGCTGTTATTTGATAAAACCAAAGGAAACAAAAAGCTAAGGGATATTGTAGGAACAGAAATAGATATATTAAATTTACAATGGATATATAGATCAAAGAAATACTTTATGTATGATGATAATGAGATTGAAAATATATTAATACCAGTGAGATTTCGATTGACCCCAAAAGTAATGAAAGAACTGATAGAAACAGATGACGAAAGAATATACAATAGAATTCAAGAAACAGAATATAAAGAAATCGTAAAAAATGAAAATAGTATCTATTTAGATTGTGATAGATTTTTATATAAGAAAAATTTAAAGTATTTTAGGAAATCAAATTTAGACTTTGTGATTGTAATATGTTACTTTAATTTATTGGGTTTTGAGATAAAAAACATAATAAATATAATAGAGAGTATTAGATACAAGTCAAATAAAGAAGAATTACAGAATACAATTATAGTTTAGGAGGATAAAATCTGTGTCTGTAGAGAAAATGAAACTACTAAGTATCACGCGGAAAAGAAGAGAATATAGATAAGTTTATTGCTAAGTATTTGTTAGATAGTGGAATTCAAGCTGAAGATGCAGCTAAGGTATTTGAAAAGGGATGGAACCTGACAAATTTCAAATATGATAATAGTGCAAGTGAGTATTTAAAAAGGTGCCAGGACATCATGAATAAATACAATATCAAATATGAAAAGAATTACGAGAAGGAAAAAGTTGAGAAAAGCTTAGAAGATATTAAAATAAGGCTAAATCAAATTATTGATGCGATTGAAAAAAAAGAAAAGCAAATAACGGACATTGAAAATGAATTAGAAAATAATAAAAATAAAATTTCAGTAATAAATGATACAAAAGACCTAGATGTGGACTTGAGTGAGTTGTATAATCTAGAATATGTTAGATTTAGATATGGAAAAATTTCTGCAGACAATATTGATAGACTAGAAAATAGTTTAAAGGAACAAAATACCATAATAAGCAGAATATCAACTGATGAGAAAGGCTATATATGGATAATATGTGTTACATCAAAGGAGAATAGTGCAAAGGTTGATAGTTATTTAAACTTGTTTAAATTTGAAAGATTCTATCTTAAAGATGGAATTGATGGCAATCCCAAAGAAATGTGGGAAAAGACGGAGAAAGAAATTGAGAGCTTAGAATTTAGCTTAGATAAGCAAAAATATGAACGATCAAACTACATTTCAGATGTTAGCGAAGAGATAATTGACATATATAAAGAACTTAAGTTGTACATAAAGATAAATGTAGTAAAAAAATTCATGGCATATGATGAAAATGGATTATTCTATATAATTGGCTGGATCCCTGCCACTGAATTAAACATAATTTTACCAAAGCTTTCCAAAGAAAGAGATGTAAAATACGTTGTTAAAAATCATGATGAAGTCGCGAGTATCCCACCAACAAAACTTAGAAATAATAGATTATTTAGACCATTTGAAACTCTTGTAAGAATGTATGGCCTTCCAAACTACACAGAACATGATCCAACATCGTTTGTTGCAATTACAGCATTTCTAATATTTGGATTTATGTTTGGAGATGTAGGTCAAGGATTGGTGATTTTCTTGATAGGTTTTTGTCTTGCGAGAAAGAAAATGGAGTTTGGACCAATATTTGAAGCTGGAGGAATTGCATCCATTATATTTGGCTTTTTATATGGAAGTATTTTTGGTAGTGAGAAAATATTAAAACCAATATTTATTAGTCCAATGGAAAATATTCAAACTATGTTAATATATGGTATTGCAATAGGTGTAATACTTATAATGTTTTCAATGGTTCTTAATATAAGAAATGGGATAAAAAATGATGATAGGAAAAAGATTTTCTTTGACACTAATGGAATTGCCGGATTACTATTCTATGCATTGATTGTAGGGATGGCAGGATACTATTTGTTAAAAGGAAAAATGATATTATCATTTGGAATACTTAGCATTATTCTAATTATTCCATTATTGGCAATTATGTTTAAGGATGCTTTAGCAGAAATATTATTTAAACAAAAATCAGAAGAAAAGACTTCTCTAGTTGAAAAAATTTTTGAAGTGATTGAAATACTTTTATCTTTTGCAAGTAATACAATTTCTTTTGTAAGGGTAGCAGCATTTGCAATAAATCACGTAGGACTATGCATGGCTGTGTATGTACTATCTGAAATGTTTTCAGGCGCTGGAAGTATGGTAGTAAAAATAATTGGAAATATAGTAGTTATTGTATTAGAAGGGCTAATAGTAGCAATACAAGTATTAAGATTAGAGTATTACGAATTATTCAGTAGATTTTACACTGGCGACGGCAAAGAGTACAAGCCGCTTAGAGAAAAAATATAGAGCCGACCCTTATTGACAGAAAATTGTCAAAAGCGTCAGATCTATATATGATTTATATAAAATAAAATAGTAAAGGAGTGTCCCTTTTGACAATTTTCTGTCAATAAGGGTCGGCCCTAGGAGGAAAAAATGAAAAAATTAATTGTATGTATGATGATTATGGCTATGGTTGGTTGCATGGTATGTATGATTTCAAATGCAGCAAACAAAACAATGTCTGATGAAGAAATAAGCACCATGGTAGATGAGAAGGTTAATGCAGCTGTTGCAGGTGCGTCATCACAAATGCAATCACAAATTGATGCGCAAAATCAAGCAATTGCAGAAGCCAAAAACAGTGATAGTGAAAAAGGTTCAAATGGTGTTGGAATGATTGCGGCAGCTATTGCTACAGGATTAGCTTGTATTGGATCTGGTATTGCGGTTGCAGTCGTTGCATCAAGTGCTGTTGGAGCAATAAGTGAAGATCCATCATTACTTGGTAAAACAATCATATTAGCTGGACTAGCTGAAGGTATTGCAATTTATGGATTGATTATCTCAATAATGATTCTAAACAAAATTTAAGCTAAAAGTAGGTGAAGCTATGAAAATGTTTTGCGTAAGCCGAAGTACGGATGTCGCAATGGGACTAAAGCTATCTGGTATAGAAACTTTGGTGGTAAATGGATTTAAAACAGAAGAAATTAAAGAAAAGATATTTGAATTGTATGATTCAAAAGATATTGGGATATTAGGCATTACAGAAGATATATATGATGAAATGAAAAACGAAATAGAAGAACTAGCTTTTAGACAGGATTTACCATTAATAGTCAAAATTCCAAATTCAAAAAGGATTCAAAGATGAAAGAAGAAGAATTAATAAAGAAAATCGAAAGATTAGAAAATAATTGTATAACTACAGCTAAAACTGAAAATGAAGAGCTAAAAAAGGAAAATAACGAGATAGAGGCTAAGCTTTTAGATGAAAAGCTTGTAAGCTATGAGTCTGAGATAGAAAGAAAGCAAAATATAGAATTTGGAAAGCTGCAAAGAGATTATAATAAAAACATTTTTGTTTATAATATGGAAAGCAAAAAGAAGATTACGCAGTTTAAAGATACTTTAATTTTGAATATTCATAAAACTCTTATAGAAAGATTTTTTGAATACACAGAGTCAGATGATTATATCAATTATTTAAAAAACAATATAAGGCAAGTTCTTGAAAGAGTTAAAAAGACGGAGGACTGCAAAATTTTTGTTACTAAAAGAGATGTTGAAAGATATAAAGATGAGCTTATGAGAGAATTTGGAGTTGAAGTTGACGAGATAAGTGATGAAAATATTGGTGGATGCATGCTTGTAAACATAAAAGAAAAAATATCAATAGATAATACGCTAAAGAACAATATTTTTGAATGTGTAAAGAACATTTCTTTCAAATAAAATAAACAAATTATTACTGAAAAAAGATTTTTTAAAATTAACTATAAAAGAAGAACTAAAGAAATACTAAAAACATTAATAGGAGATACAAATTGCAAGAAAAAGAGATTATTTCTATAAATGGGTCAGTCATAAAAGCAAGAGGCGAAGGTGATTTTGCAATGCATGACATGGTTCATGTTGGAGAGAATAATTTAATAGGTGAAGTAATTAAGTTAGATAAAGATGTGGCAATTGTGCAAGTATACGAAGAAACGGCAGGACTAAAAATAGGAGAAAAAGTTTTAGGAACTGGAGAACCACTTTCTATTGAACTTGGACCAGGCCTTGTAGGGAATGTTTTTGATGGAATAGAGAGACCGTTGGAAAAATTACAGGAAGCAACAGGTGTTTTTATTGGAAGAGGGATTAATGTTTCTCCAATAGATGAAGAAAGAATATGGCATTTTATTCCTATAATGCATAAGGGGCAAGTTATACACAAGAATACAGTGTTAGGTGAAGTAATTGAGACACAAACTATCAGAAATAGAATTATGAACCCTTTTGAAGGAGAGGGGGAACTAACGTATATAGCAGGAGAAGGAGAATATAGAGCTAGAGATATTATTGCAAAATATATGGTAGATGGTAAAGAATTTGGTATTTCTATGGTGCAAAAATGGCCAGTTAGAAAGCCAAGACCATATATGGAAAGAATAGATTCGAAAAAACCACTTGTTACAGGACAACGTGTAATTGATACACTATTTCCTATAGCAAAAGGTGGAACAGCAATGATTCCAGGAGGATTTGGTACTGGAAAGACAATGCTCCAACATCAAATTGCAAAATGGTCAGATGCTGACATTATTGTATATATAGGATGTGGTGAACGTGGAAATGAGATGACAGAAGTGCTGGAAGATTTTCCAAAACTAATAGACCCCAAAACTGGAAGACCCCTTATGGAAAAAATAGTACTTATTGCAAATACCTCAAATATGCCAGTGGCTGCGAGAGAAACATCAATATATACTGGAATAACTATTGCGGAATATTACAGAGATATGGGATACAATGTTGCGATAATGGCTGATTCAACATCGAGATGGGCAGAAGCACTAAGAGAAATCTCTGGTAGATTAGAGGAAATGCCAGCAGAAGAAGGATATCCTTCTTATTTGCCATCTAGGCTCTCAAGTTTATATGGTAGAGCGGGAATGACGAAATCATTAAATGGTAGAGTGGGTTCTGTTAGTATTATAGGAGCTGTATCTCCGCAGGGAGCCGATTTTTCGGAGCCAGTTACTCAGAACACCAAAAGATTTGTTCACGTATTTTGGGGATTAGATAAAGATTTAGCATATTCTAGACATTATCCAGCAGTGAACTGGAAAATAAGCTACAGTGATTACGCAGAAGCACTATCAGATTGGTATGAAGAAAATATTAATGCTGATTTTTCAAATTATAGATTAGCTATTGTCAAGCTGTTGCAAGAAGAAAGTGAGCTTCAAGAAATTGCAAAAGTAATAGGACAAGATGTTCTATCGGATAACAAAAAACTTGTGCTTGAAGTTTGTAGGGCCATAAGGTTAGGCTTTTTGCAACAAAGTGCACTAAATGAGAATGATACGTTCGTTCCAATAGAAAAACAATACAAAATGATGGAAACAATAGTTTTATTATATGGTGATTTATCAAAACTTGTAGAAAAAGGGATTCCATTTTCAGAAATAAAAGAATTGGGATTGTACGAAGAATTAATTAGATTAAAATATGTTGTTTCAAATAGTGAAATATATAAGTATGATGAATTCTATAGGGGAGCAAGAGAAAAACTTGGCAGACTTGACGAAGAATATAAAGAACACACATAAAAGATAGGAGAAAGTGTTGAAGACTCAATATATTGGATTAGAACACATTGATGGGCCACTTGTATATTTAAAAACACCGGAAGGAATAGCTTTTAATGACCAAGTGGAGCTTATTTTAAAAGATGGTTCGAGAAGATTAGGTAATGTAATAGTATTAAATGAAGATGTTACAGTTATTCAAGTATATGAAGGAACTGATGGAATTAGCATTGAGGAAGTCAGGACAGAACTTAAAGGTGAGCCTTTAAAAGTGAAACTCTCAAAATCATGCTTGGGAAGAGTGTTTAATGGTGTAGGAAAACCTATAGATGGTTTGGGAGAGATAAATGATGGAATTCGTAGGAATATTAATGGTTCACCAATGAATCCAATTTCTAGGCAGTATCCTAGAAATTATATTGAAACTGGAATATCAGTAATAGATGGATTAATGACGTTGATACGTGGTCAAAAGCTTCCAATTTTTTCAGGTAGCGGTATAGATGATAATAAACTTACAGAGCAAATTATTAGGCAAGCCAACATTAGAGGTGATGGGGAGTTTGCAATTGTATTTGGGTTAATGGGTGCGGAATATGAGACAGCGGAATTTTTCAAAAAGAGTTTTCAAGAAAATGGAGTATTATCAAAAGTTGTGACATTCCAAAATCTTTCAACTGACCCATCTATAGAGAGAATATTGACACCTAAGGTAGCACTGACATTTGCCGAGTATTTGGCATTTGATTTGGATATGCAAGTACTTGTTATTTTATCTGATATGACAGCATATGCAGAAAGTCTTAGAGAAATTTCAACATTAAAGGGTGAAATTCCAAGCAGAAAAGGTTATCCAGGATACTTGTATAGTGATTTAGCATCAATATATGAAAGAGCAGGAATGCTTAAGGGGAAAAAGGGATCTATTACACAGATACCTATTCTTACTATGCCTAACGATGATATTTCACATCCAATACCAGATCTTACAGGATATATCACTGAAGGGCAAATAGTTCTTGGAAGAGAACTACATCAAAAGGGAATATACCCACCAGTAAATATACTGGATTCTCTTTCAAGACTTATGAAAGATGGAATTGGGGAAGAATATACCAGAGAAGACCATAGAAAAATTTCAGATCAATTATTTGCATCGTATTCAAAAGTACAGGATGTAAGAGCATTAGCAAAGGTGCTTGGGGAGGCTGATCTTTCTGAAACAGATAAAAAATATATTGAGTTTGGAACTGAGTTTGAAAGTAAATTTTTAGGACAAGGTAAATTTGAAAATAGAACAATAGAGCAAACATTAGATCTTGCACTTGAAGTATTGAAAATATTGCCAAGAGAGGAGCTTGATAAACTTGAGCAGTAAACACTTACCAACTAAAAGTAATATGATGAAGCTTCAAAATTCTTTAAGAATTTCTAGACAAGGACATGAATTATTAGATAATAAAAAGATAATACTCACGAGGGAAATAGATAAGTATAAAAGAAAACATGAAGAACTTGAAAAAGAATTATTCGATATGATGGAAATAGGGAGAGAATTAATTAAAGCAGTAAACATCGATATTGGTGTAGAAAAATTTGCTAAAATTGCAGACCAAGTAGACGTAGATGATTATATTGATATAAAAAATATTACACTCATGGGAGTGGAAATTCCATCAGCTGTTCATAAGCAAGAGCAGGTTAAAAGAACTTATGAATTCTACAATACCACAAATAAAGTAGATGAAGCTATGATTCATTTTAATAAAATACAAGAAAAACTTATCGAATATGCAATACAAGACACAACTATTAAGAGATTAAAAACTGCATCAGAAAAAGCAAGAAAGAGAGCGAATGCCCTTCAAAATGTTATCATTCCAGAGATGGAGAAAAATCTTAAAGAAATAATAGATCAGTTAGATGAAAGAGACAGGGAAGAATTTGCAACATTAAAACTATTAAAAAAGAAAATATAAAAAGTACGATAAACCTTATTAAAATGCGCTTTTGGTTGACAAAATGCGCATTTTGTTATATTATTTTTATGTAAATTTTAAAATTATAGTTTTGTAAGGAGGAATACTCATGGGAATAGTAAAAGAGTTTAAAGAATTTATTTCTAAAGGAAATGTTATGGACCTAGCAGTCGGTGTTATCATAGGAGGAGCTTTTTCTGATATAGTTACTGCACTTACAGAAGCTTTTATAGCACCATTACTTGGATTAATAGGTGGAGCTGAAGTTCATGGAACAATTCCTCTAGGAGATTCAGGACAGGCTTTAAATTATGGATTATTTATTACAGCTGTTATTAATTTCTTAATAGTAGCATTTGTATTGTTCTTAATGATTAAAGCTGTTAATGTTGCAAACCAAAAGAGTAAAGAAAGACTTGAAAAAGTTGCGGCTAAAATTGTTAAGAATGATAAAGGTGAAGATGTTGAAGTTGAACCAGATACAAAATTATGTCCATTCTGCTTAACTGAAATTAAGTATAAAGCTACAAGATGTCCACATTGTACTTCTGATTTAACAAAAGCTGAGTAATTTCGATAAAAATAAAATTTTTAAAAGACACAGGTATTGGTTTATCTGTGTCTTTATGATATATATAATAAAAAGATGGGAGGGAGAAAATGGCTAACAAAAATCTGATTAAAAACGTTGGGATAATAGTATTGTCATTGATTACGGTACTTAGTTTTTGCTGTTCAAATGAAGTTATTAGCATGGTGCCTTCAATAATGAATTATCAAAATAATGTGATATTTTTAAATTATGTTTTTATAAAATTTGAATATGCTTTCCAAAATGCTTTTGGTATAATCCCGTTCATATTAACCATAGTCTTTTCATATTTTTATTATGAGACTAATAAAAAAGAAGTTGAAAAAAGGGCTAAAAAATATTCTCTTATAATAAGTATTTTGTTTTCACTAACGATGCTCGTAGGAAATAGCTTAATGCAGAGAAATGATATGAGCCTTGTAATCTATGACACATTTCAAGTTTTGATTAGTGTTATTAAACTAATTGGATATGGGGCCATTTTATATTACTTATTCATTTACTTATTTTACATATTAGATAACAAACCAATACATGTAGGAAAACCAAATCAAGAAAATGGAAAATTTGATAAACACCCTGTTGTTTACACAATGATTATAATTTTAGTCTTATATATTCCATATATAGTTTTCTTTTTCCCAGGTTCGATGAATTTAGATTCATTATTTCAAATAAATCAATTTTACGGGACTGTGGAATGGAATACACAGCATCCGATTATTTCAACAATAGTATATGGCGCTTTTATGAAGATTGGAACAATGCTAAAAAATCCAAATTTAGGTTTGTTTATTCCCAATATATTACAATTAATACTATGTGTTACTATTATCAGTAATATGATTAATTATTTTTATAATTTAACTAACAATAAAAGAATAAGAGCCTGCTTGATTTTATTTTTTGGATTAGTACCAGTGTGGCCAATCAACTTCTATACAGAGGTCAAGGACATACCATTTAGCATTGCAATATTGGGAATGATGTTTTTGTTAATGAAATCATTTCTTTCTAAAGAAAATCTAGAAAAGAAGGATTATATTTTATGGACATTATCATTGCTAGTAATATTGTTCTTTAGACATAATGGCATGCACACAATTATTTTAAGCATTCCATTTATTTGGTTGATGATAAAAAACAATAAAGAAAAAAAAGCTCTTATACTTATAAGCATAATAGCGGTGGTATTTTCATATACTATGAATATGATACTTATGAGCTGTCTTCATATCTCTAAAGGAAGCAAAAAAGAAGTACTTTCTGTACCATTACAACAAACAGCTTCATATGTATATTTTCGCAATAACGAACTAACAAAAGATGAAATTGAAACAATAGATAGAATTATAGAAATAGATAAAGTAATAGAAAATTATGATCCAGAAACAATAGATTATGTTAAAGCTTACTACAAAGAACCATCAAATGAAGAGTTGATGGAGTATTTTAAGGTGTGGTTTAAGATGTTTTTTAAACATCCAGACACATATATTTTAGCAACACTAAATATGAATTTTGGATATATATACCCAGAGTGGAAGGAATATAAGGACGGAATTGCTTTATATGAAATAACATATTCTGATACTTTGGATAAAAACGATTTAGATTTACACTATTTAGACATTTTTAAAGACCAAAGAAATACCCTTGAAGATTTAGCTTATGGAAGTAGGAGTTTACCATTTGGCCTTATTTACAGTTGTGGTACATATTTTTGGCTATTGTTAATGGCTACAATTATATTATGGTATTATGGAAAGAAGAGAGAGATACTTCCGCTAATTCCGTTATATACAATAATTTTAGCTACATTAGTTTCACCAATAAATGCTTATGTTAGGTATTTTGTTCCATTAATGGTTTGTATGCCTTT
>Ga0247611_10000339_pt1 | contig 96977 bp, 70 predicted proteins | sample 177DNAGHGhighgp2_FD_192422 | JGI IMG/M metagenome (GOLD analysis project Ga0247611, IMG submission 192422) | Sheep rumen microbial communities from Palmerston North, Manawatu-Wanganui, New Zealand - 1770 DNA GHGhigh gp2 | ecosystem: Host-associated > Mammals > Digestive system > Stomach > Rumen...
TATTCATAGAATTATGGGGACAGGTTCTTGATTCCACCAACAAAGTACAACAAGATGAGTTACATCGTTATGAGCAATATGAAGGTACGATGCCAAGAAAACAGCATTCTGTATATCTACAACGGCTAGGGCTCGCTCGTGAGCGATGCCGGGCGCAAGATAGCACATTCAGCCAATAGCAAGCAAAACTGTTTGGCGTTCTCTTCATCACATTTTTCATATCTTTCATTTTTTTGTTGATTTCATTTATTTGCCGTTTTTTGACACTGCAAAATTACATAGAGTAGCAGAATCTTCCATATTTATGGGATATTCAGCCCTGGTATGTGACGAATGGTGTGATAAACGGTAAATTTGTGACGAATGGTAAGTAGGCTAAACTCACTGGCACAAAAAAAGGAGCCACCTGGGACTCCTTGATACGATGCGATTATGTTGTCTTGCTACCGACTCTCAAACATTGAGAGCATCCGAAACTGGTAAGACTATCTGATTTGTTCCTTGGGGATGAGGCTGTAGTCGAACATCACCTTGGAATGATTGTCCCAGATGAGTTCTCTCTTGATTGTCTCGCCTGTCGCGCGGTCGATGGTCTCTCGATAAATTTTCGAGATACGATAGAAATTGCCATTCGGCTCCTGATGGAAATGATGCCCCTCCTCCACAATGCGGAAGGTGACCGGGAATGGCTCGGTAGTGCGCAGTTCGGTAAAGAGGTCATCGCCCTCACACCATGTGCAGAGTTGTACAGGTTGCTGGGTATCGTTACGGAACCGATAGTCGATAAAGTTATAGTTGACCGACGTGCCCGCGCTGAAGGGCACTCGCTTCCCCCCGGGGTCGGGAGCCAGGGCATCGGAATGATGGTGCACCTCGGTGATGGTGAGCGGGCTGTGCAGCACGAGCAGATTGATATTGTTGGCCAGGTTGCAGAGTCCGCCGCCCACACCCGCCACAAGTTTCCCGTTGACAATCACCCTGCCCTCGGCAAAGCCATTTCGCTTGGATGTCTTCCCCACCCTTTTCCAGAACGAGAACGTCTCGCCCGGACGGATAATGAGTCCGTTGATACGCGAGCAGGCCAGGCGGATATTGTCGGCTTTGTTTTTCTGCAACTGCTCGTCGATACCCGGGCCTCTTTTGATCATATTGTTATGACGTTCCGACACCAGCACTTCAAGTTTTCCTTGCTCTCGGTCGCAGGCATATTTCTCTTTGCCCATGCAGTTTTTCAGATGGCGCTTCAAGATTTCCTTTTGTAGCGAGATGGCGTATGTAGCCGGACATATCTCGCAGAATAGTTTTTTTCTCATCACATTCAGCGTTTTACAAGTTCGCAGACGACATAGGAGCTATACTCTTTCATCCAGCCATTGGCCATGGAGTAGTCGATGCGGAGCAGGGATTTCCGCATACTTTCGGGCAGGCGGTGCAAGGGCAGCATCATGATGCCAAACGTGCGTTTCACGTCGAACAACTCCTTCGCACTGACTTCCTCCGGTCCGAAGTCACCTCTTGCCAGCATCTCCACCTCCGAGACCGTCAGATGTGTGCCTCCGTGCCATGACGCCTGCTTGTGGTGGAGGAGTTGGCGCCTTTTCTTCGAGGGGATGTCGAAAATGAACCGGCCACCTGGCTTGAGAATGCGGTGCACTTCCTTGAAAATCTCACCAATGGTGGTCTTGTCGAGATGCATCAGCAGGTGAAAAGAATACACCACATCAAACATGCCATCGGGGAAGCCGGTCTCGTTTGCCGTTGCCTGGGTGAACGACACCGAGGGGTGACGCTCCTTGGCATGGGCCATCATCTCGGAACTGGCATCAAGTCCATGGGTGGCGTAATTCGTGAGACGCCCTGTGCCGCAAGCCATATCGAGCCGCAGTTCGTCGGCCTTGATGTCTATTAGTTGGTTCAACACTTTACGCTCCTCTGCATCGATAAACCGCCCATAACTGTTGCCAAACCGACTGTCGTCGTAGGTCGATGCTATCGAGTCATAATATTCTACCACCTCTTTCTGTTGCTGTTTCTGCTCCATCACTATCTATCGTTTTGAACATATTACTTGGTCATAAAATCACATACAAGGTCTATTTGCCTGCAAAAACGGGCATAAGGGTCTGTCGTCACGTTTTCCCCGACAGGGCACTGGGCTTCGTCTGCTCCAACAGAAAACCTATTGTCGAAAAAGGCGCTGCCAATGGTGAAAGCCCACGGTGACACTTCCTTCACCTCGTTCAAGCGCTGAAAACTGTCGATACTACCAGCGAGACAAACGGGAGCCTCCACCTGGTGGACAAATGCATGTATCATCCGCAAGGCGTCACCTTCGTACCGATAGCCAAGAAGGTCAATACCATAGGCACCTTTCGCCACATACTGACGAGCCTCGGCCACCATACCCTCGATGGTGCCACCAAGCACCGACGGACGGCCGGTCACCTTACCCACAAACGGCATGTATCGCAACTGGTGAGCATGACAATAATCATTGATGGAGTCGAAAAAGCATGTACCCATCAGCACATCGCACCCACACCAGGCTGCCAGTTCTGCCCCGGCCAGCCCTTCTTCCTCGGTATAAGCCACCACCTCGAGAAATGTCGTCCTCCCGCACGCCTTCATCTGCGAGAACAGGCGTTTCATCTCCTGAGGAGGAAGAGGATGCTCCTTCATACCCCAGCAGCGGGCTTTCGACTCCTTGCACCGCTCGAAAATGGCAGGGGCGTCGGAGACGGTGAAATCGTGATGGGTGAGCATCACTACCAGTTCTGGATTACTCATCTTTAAAGTCTTTGGGTTGAGCGTTTTTCGCAAACGCGAAAAGTGCAAGTGGAAGATGGCAATATCCATCGGGATTTTTGTCAAGATAGTCCTGGTGATATTCCTCTGCGGGATAGAAATTCTCCAGCGGCTGTTTTTCCACCGCCAATGGCTCGGTGTATTTCTCCTGTTCTGCGCGATAGACATCCTCGATGACGGGCAAGTCGTTTTTGTCGGTATAATAGATACCTGTACGGTATTGTGAACCTACATCATGCCCCTGCTGATTGACGCTGACAGGGTCGATAGCCTTGAAATACATTTGCAGGAGGAAACGCAACCCCACTTTCTCTGGGTCGTAGACGACATGTACCGTTTCAGCGAAGCGAGTCGTGTCGGTACAGACCTCCTTGTAAGTAGGATTCTCGGTGATGCCATTGGCATATCCCACTTCCGTCATTACGACGCCTTGCACAAGTTTGAAGTAGTGTTCTGTCCCCCAAAAACAGCCACCGGCAAGGTAGATTTCCTTTGTGTGATTTGTGTTTGTGTTCATCGTCTATTTTATTTTTTCCATGCGTTTACAACTTCACCGATATACATGGAGTGTATTCCGGCGGGGAAATTGGCATACATCCTCTTTGGCACATCGCTCTTGAAACCATCGGGATCGAAAGGTGCTGCATACATAATCTTGCACTCAATCACCATCGAAGCCTCCGTATAGTAAGGAGTACCATTGGGGGTATAGGCAGTGTGAAGTCCGAGAGCCTGGGCCTTGTCGCCATCCCTTCCGCTCTTGGTCCCCATATAACGCAGCACCTTGCTGTTCTCGACGTCGAAGGTCATCACGGTAAAGTACTGGGCTTTATCCAAAAATTCTTTGGTATAGCGCTGCTCGGCGACATAGACAGTGAGTGCAGTCCGTCCCCAAAGCGTCCCGATGCCGCCCCACCCTATTGTCATGGCGTTGCTTTTCTCCTTGTCGCCGGCGCAGATCAACTGGGCATCACGGAACCACTGGAACCCGTTGTCCTCAAATCCTTCTTCCACCTTAAATTGCTTGAGACCATGCTCTTCCTGACCATACAATGCTCTTGGCACAATCATCATCAATATCACCAAGAGGAATGTCGCAAAACTTATTTTTTTCATATTCGAGTTGTAGTTTGATGGGTGCAAAAATAACCATTATTCTTCATATTACAAAAAAGATAAGTGATAAGTTTTTAGTTTTTAAGTTCTTAGGTTTCAGAGTCACTTATCACAACATATCACTATGATTGACTGGAAAAAGAAAAAAGATTCCAAAAATAACAAATATTAAGCATATTACGACCAATTATTCACCAGAAAGAATGTAAATTTGCAGATGAAAAAAGCCAAAAGAAATGAAAGCAATCCAAACTAATAATGCACCGGGTGCCATTGGCCCCTACAGCCAGGCCATTGAAGTGGGTAACCTTGTCTATACATCAGGCCAACTACCCATCAACCCCGCCACAAACGCTTTCCCAGAGGGAGGTGTGAAAGAACAGACACGGCAGTCGTTGCTCAACATCCAGGCCATTCTTCAGGAAAGGGGCCTTTCGATGCGCAATGTGGTGAAAACCACCGTCTTCATGGCCGACATGAACGACTTTGCCGAGATGAACAACGTGTATGCTGAGTTTTTCGCCGAGCCCTACCCTGCCCGCTCAGCGGTAGCCGTGAAGACACTGCCAAAGAACGCATTGGTGGAAATCGAAGTGGTGGCTGAAATCGGATAAATGGGGAAAAGAGTACCATTAACCGCTGTCGCCATTCTATTAAATCTGCCGATTTTCGGACAGACAGACCTTTCCGTCCCACCCGACACGATGAAGGCCCAGAGTCTTGACAGCATCACCGTCAAGACTCGCCGGACTGGAATCCGACGAGTAAGTGGTGCGGAAAATGGCATTGTCATCAGCCGAGAGGAATTGTTCAAGGCCGCATGCTGCAATCTTGGCGAAAGTTTCACCACCAACCCGTCTGTCGATGTCAATTATAGTGATGCCGCCACAGGGGCCAAGCAAATCAGGCTCCTGGGTCTGAGTGGCACTTATGTGCAAATGCTCACCGAGAACCTGCCCAATTTCCGTGGTGCGGCATCTCCTTACGCACTCGACTATGTGCCCGGTCCATGGATGAAGAGCATTCTGGTATCGAAAGGCTCCTCATCGGTTCGCAACGGCTATGAAAGTATCACAGGCCAAATCGATGTGGAATACCTGAAGCCAGACGACGACCAAGGGGCGACTTTCAATCTCTACGGCAACACCATGGGCCGCATGGAAGCCAATGCCGATGCCAACGTCCATATTGGTCGTGGTCTCAGCACCGAAATCCTGGCACACTATCAGGATGACTACGGACACCACGACCAAAACGACGACGGATTTATCGACCAACCCAACGTGCAACAGTTTTCGATGCAGAACCGTTGGAAATGGCAAGGCAACCGCTACCTCTTCCATGGTGGCGTAGGACTGATTAACGAGAAACGAGATGGAGGACAAACAGAGCACACCACCGCGCATCTGTCGGCAGTTCCCTCTCACCTATTTAAAATAGGGCTTGAGACCGACCGCTATGACGGCTACATGAAACATGCCTTCGTCATCGACCCCGACCATGGCACCAACATCGCACTGATGGGCAATCTGTCCATGCACCAGACAAAAGCACTCTATGGCCACAAGCGCTATAGCGTGAACGAAAAAAACGCCTACGCTCAACTGATGTTTGAGACCAACCTCGCTGAACGGCACAACATGTCGGCAGGACTCTCCATCAATCACGATTATTTAGGCCAGCGACTGGCGGGCACGGATGCCGTGGCGCGGAATGAGCGCGAGACCACCCCTGGGGCATATATGCAATACACTTACAATCACAGTGGCCGGGTGATTGCCATGGCTGGTCTCAGGATTGACCACAGCAGCCTCTTTGGCACCTTCGTGACACCTCGCTTCCACCTTAAGTTAGTACCTGCCGAGGCGCTCAACCTGCGACTTTCTGTCGGCAAAGGATACCGCACAGTACATGCTCTGGCTGAGAACAACAACTTGCTGGCCAGCGGTCGAGCCCTCGTCATCGACGACCTTGACCAGGAGAGCGCATGGAACTACGGAATCAGCAGTTCGCTCACCATACCACTCTTCGGCAAGAACCTGCGAATAAACGCCGAATATTATCACACGCGCTTTTGCCGACAGGCTGTCGTCGACTACGAAAGCCTCCCACAGCAGATACATATCACCAACCTCGACGGCAAGTCGTACTCCAACACCCTGCAGGTGGATGCCAACTACGATATCGCAGACGGACTGGAACTGACAGCGGCATATCGGCTGAACGACGTGAAGACCACATACGGTGGGAAATTGATGGAGAAGCCCCTTACAAGTCGCTACAAAGGCCTGCTGACGGTGAGTTATAAGACTCCACTTGAACTGTGGCAGTTGGATGCGACCTTCCAGTTGAACGGAGGCGGCCGGATGCCCACACCTTATCAGATGGCAGACGGTTCGCAGTCATGGCCTGGCCGGTTTCACGCCTACGGACAACTGTCGGCACAGGCTACCCGCTGGTTCCGCCATTTCTCTGTGTATATTGGCGGTGAGAACCTGACGAACTTCCGCCAGAAAACCACCATCATCAATGCCTCCAGTCCCTGGAGCGACACGTTCGACCCCACCATGGTGTGGGGACCCGTACAAGGCGCCATGTTCTACGCAGGGATTAGAATCAATATTGGAAAATTATAAATGAAATACGAAGAATGAAAAAGACTATTTTATTACTTGTCATGCTACTGACCGCCATTGCCGGTCAGGCTCAGGAAATGAAGACATTGGTAGTGACCACCACTCCACAGATGCACTGTGATGGCTGTGAGAAAAAGATTAAGGGCAACCTTCGTTTTGAGAAAGGTGTGAAGAAAATTGCCACCAGTATCCCCGACCAGACCGTCACCATTGAGTACGATGCCGGCAAGACCTCTGCCGACCGCATCATCGATGCCTTCCCCAAGTTTGGTTACAAAGCAGAAGAATTGAAAAAAGGCCAGGAGCCGTGTGAAGGAGAGAAGGGTGACCAATGTGAGATGAAAGGCTGTTGTAAGAATTAACAGAGAGTCTTGAGGCTCTATCGAGTAAAGGCCATTTCCTTGCCCATTGCAGGCGGGAAATGGCCTTTTATCGACTCGGTGAGTGACGGCCCCAAAGATGATGGCATCCCCAATCCTCCTTCATAATAGGATAGAATACGATTGAATCTCATCCGTTCAGAATGCAGCATGCTCCTCTTTGAAGCCCATCATTGTCAATATGCAAACAGGACCCGTTCTTGCAACGGGTCCTGTAACAATTAATTCAATCAAATGAAATAAGATTACCAAAAACACTTATATCTCATACGTGTTAGATATTACTCATCCCAGAGACTATTCCTGCGGGAAACGGGAGTCTCGTCCTCGAACGATTCAAACAACAACTGCTCGTTGGAATCCACAGTATTAGCATATTCGCTATCATTAGCCATTCCTGCATTTTCATCATCAAGTATAGAACCAATCATACGAATTTTTACTATATCTACAGATGGAGCGGAATATTTCTTTTTCATAACTTCTTTCTGTTTATTATGATTATTAAAATTTCTCACGCAGAGGGAAAGAGAACAATCGATGAAATCCGTTGACTCCGTTGTTTGTTACTCCTTCCTCTGTGTGAACAAAGAACTTTTATTTCACTACCACCTTCATGCCGTTCATGATATAGATACCGCTCTCGGTGGGTCTGCCTTCTAACTTCTGGCCGTTCAGGTTGTAATAGACTGCATTGGTGTCACCAAACGACTCATCGAAGGGCACCACGATGGAGTCAGCAATAGGATTCTCAGTCTTCGGAGTTTCAAAGACGATATACATCCTGCCCGTTCCACCTGTATTATCAGAGCAATCAACTGGCAGATAACCTGCATTCTTACCTGTCATACCATTTTTATTAACACGAGCGAATACAATATTATCATATTCAGTTGTCTGACCAGAACTATTATTCGTTGTTGAGGTTGTCATCACATAATTGTAAGTATCTCCATCGTTCGGTATGATATTACCATTAAGTCGGGCAAGCAGCATGTTGTCTGTAATGTCTTGCGGATCCTTCAGATCTTGTCTGTAGTCGCCGCTCGGGCGGTTTTCAAGATAGTCGTTCATATCGGGAACAAACAGATGGAAGCCCCAAACACCATTGACTTTAAGAATCTTCACCAGACCGGGTTCTGGATTGGTCTCGTCAGTGTCAACATCCATATTGCGGATGATGTAAGCCTGATTGCCGTCTTCTACTGCCTCCGACATATAAACGCCATCATCAATAGGTCTCAATGTCACGGTCAGGGCGGAATGGTTGGCATCTGTCACAATATAGTGATTGAAGGGGTTGCCTGTCAACTCTGATGACAGCGATGGGTCGATCACGCGGGCACGGCTCTCAGTTGCCCAACCAAACTTATTCACTTTCTTGAAATCTGTAGACACGGCCAGTTTCTGGGCTCTGTATCCGTGCAGAGTGAAGGTCAGGTCAGACTTACTGTCGCTCGTGTTCAATAAGGCCACGATATAATCGTTATTGGTATCCTTAACCTTAAAGAATCTCGAAGTCCCATTCCCATCGTCAGGACCTTGGTCAACAATCGTTGACAAATTGCCCTCTCCAAACACATACTTTATTACAGGACTATTTACTGTCTTTGTCAAGCGAAGATACACTGCTGCATTAGCAGGAACGTTCGGAACAACCATCTTGAAGAAGTTGTCGGGTCCATCAAATTCTAAACCACCAACATTATTAGAATCACCTTGTTTGACAGTCAATTCTCCGTTGGTTTGATAGTTGTCTAAGTTGCTTAGAGAGATATCATCGGTATAGAACAAAAGACCTTGCATTTCAGGAACTACTGCTCCATTGGCCCAAACTTGATTGCCACCAATACTCTTTGCTGTTTCAAAGATATTGTCTTTTTCCATCAGATTATCGAGTGATTGCGATCCCTGACTGTTCAGACGGAGGAAATAATTTCCATTAGTACTGCTAACTTCCCAGAGAGAGAGGTCTCTTGCTGTCCTTATATAAGAATCAGCTGCGGCTGCCCAATCTTCATCAGATATTCCTTCTGGTGCTTCCTCTTCTTCACCAAGTTCTTCTTCAGGTTTAAACATATGAGTGACATTTGCCTCAATGCCAGTCACATCCGTGAAGTCCCAAGTGTAAGGATACTTCTGGGTCTCTTGGAAGGCGATAGTTGCATTATGGTCGGCATAGTCGGCCACATAGTTCATGTTCTTCTCCATGTCCTTACCACGCATGCGGAATGTACCGATTTCGCCAAGTTGATGGGTATAGGTGAAGGATGTCACCTTGCTTTCGAGATTTTCAGCATCTTCGTGGTTGTCTGTGAGAACAGGAGTTTCAGAACTGTACTTACCTGTGTGAGCAATGATCTCGTTGTCCTGATCGTACTTTCCGTTACCATTTGCCAACTGCTGTTCCTTACCCAAATACTTCAGTTTCCAATTGTATCGGGTCTCATCAAGATAACTTTCTGTGGTCGCATCGTTGGGGTCAGCAGCCCTGCTCCACAAGAAATACTTATTGTCGTCAGCAGTTTCACCAACAATTTCATTGGTGATGATGCGGTCGCCACGATAAATCTGGATGCTGTATATCTTGCACATCGAGCCACCCGTCATCTTGAAGACCATGTCGGCAGGTCCTCCATCATGTCCTTGGGCGAAGAAGTGGTAGCAGCCACGGTAGTTATTATCACCATCAGCACCATCCCAATGAGAGCCACCTACAATGTAGTCGTCGGTCTCTAAGATCTCCTGGTGCACGGCATCGTAAGCACCTCTGATATTGAATACAGCCTGATCGTTGAAAGCACCTTTACCAGTACCCATGTAAATAATCACACGGTCGTTTGGCATCAACCAAGGAATGCGGAATGTACCCTTTTGTGAGATACCTACGTAGCGGTCGGGGTCCAATTCCGACGCATTGACGTTTGCTCCTGTAAACTCGTTAAACATGACGCTCTGGTTGGCACTGGTTTGGAATACAGTACCCTCGGTTTCCCAGATCAAGTCGGCGTTATCACCTTCCAGGTCATATTTGTTCGAGAACAGCGGATCGTACAAATTGCCAGCATTCTGCAGGTTGTAGTTGAACATCCAGTCGGAGTTGCCACTAATAATCTCTTCATAGAGCAGACCACTCTCAGATTTTGACAGATTTTCAAATACCTCATCCTTGCTACTGTATTGACTAATATCTTCAGCAAAATAATTAGCGAAATAGTGGCCATAGTCTTTGGGCTTGGCGTATTTAGAATTATTGGTAAGGTCATTCGTGAAAATGCCTTGATTATTCGCCTGAGGCGTATTATTTGGTCTATTTGGATTCCATTCCAGACCATTCAGCGATTTCGAGGAGAAATCCCAAATATGTCCTCTGGTTCCAGCTCCCGAATTTCCGTCAAAGTCTTCATCTCCACTGTAGGCAACGGTAAGGGTATAGACAGGATTACTCTTCACATTTGGTTCACCAATCTTAATAAGGATGGTACCACCCTTGTCTTTTTCAGAGGCAAAATCGATATTATCAATCATCAATTTGAAATGATTATGTTCTCCCGGTCCATTTGCATCTACTAAATACGGACGGCATTGAGTGATATTGCCGGCCATCTTTTTAACAGTAATCTTGGTTCTTTGATCATAGCCCCATAAGTCAGCCAGTTCAAACTCATCGGTAAAATCATCAGGATCCAGCACAGGGTTATCTACATTTACTGCTTTAGTACCGTTGGGCACCCATTTGGCCAGCGGATAGACCTTTTTGGTAGGATTGAAGACTATCTCTAAGAGTTTTGCCACACCGCAGGCTTTATCTTTACCGCCATTACCAGCACCATATGGGAAGTACTCAAGATTATTTTGGCCCTGTCCACTACCGTTGAAAGACAAACCAGTGGCATTCCATCCACCGTACAGATAATATGTCTCACCAGCTTTTACATTAAATTCCTCAATGGGGACTTCAGTTCCATTCAGAACATTGATGGTTCTGAGAATCTGCTTATTTCCTCTTTCATCTTCTTTCACCAGATAATAGGGACAAGTAACATCTCTTGTTTGTTCGTTAGGACGGTCCCATTCTAATAGCCAGGTATCATCACCGTAGCTGCCAAGGTCTCCATAATACACCTCATCGCCGTTAAGGCTATAGGTATAATAGTTCATACTGACAGCCTGGAAGGTCAGGCTCATCTTACCATCTTCCAAAGGCATGAACTTATAGAACGTGCCCGTCTCAGGAATGTTGTTTGCCAAATCGAATTCGAACTGGAGATTTCCATTATCATCGAGGCTCATACCAGGAAGTTTAAAGCCATCAACACCATTTACCATAGACACTGGTCCATGTGGTGATGAAACGACATGGGCATGCTGCGAAGCATCATTGCTACCCACATGCACCTCCAATCCACCAGGAATGATGTGTTCCATGGCCTGCAACTCACCAGTTATGTCGAATTTTGCAATGTAGGAATCATTCCTATACTCATCCACCATCGAAGCCTGGTGGTCGCTGTAAATCTTAATATGCACGATACGGCTATCGGGGGCAATAGCAATGTCCAGATGCCCGTCCTCAGTAATCACATAGGGTTGTGTGTATTTAAGTTGATAATCCCCTTGAGCACCTTCGTGATCTTCCATATAGATAGCACCTTCACCTCGATCCCAATCCATCTCAGGAATAGCACCATCTGTGATGTAGATGTCTTCACCTTCATCAAAAGTACCATCGTTCTTTTGGTCTGCAAACGCTTTAGAACCATTATACGGTCCCTCGGGAGCGGATGTTCCACCGGCAACACTTGAGAACACAGGTGCTGTTCCGGTATAAGAAAACAGCACACGATCGCCTTCTCTCAAGTTACAAATACTGAAGTTTGCCCATTTACCGTTATCAGGACCACGAAGTCCGTAGTTGAAACGCCAATCTCCAGCATTCTCATCATTTGCAATTGCGATTCTATTGTTTGCCGTTATTTTTGAGTGGGAAAGAACAATATATTTTGCTGTAGTCCCATTCAAGGTAATACCTGTTTCTTCTGTAGAAAGGGTATATGCGGTACTTGATTGAGGAGGGTTCAATTGTTGAGCCCGACCATTAACTATATCATATTTCTTAGGATCATTTGCGCTAAACTCATCATACATATCATAGTCCTCGTAACCGGGGTCGTAGTCAAAGTAAGATTCTTGTCTCTCCTGAGACAAAATTGTTATCTTGCGTAGACCTGAATACCGATTAAAGAATCCTAGAGTAAGCGTTCCATCACTAGTCATGGTAAAGGTGTGAGAAGGGGTAGATGTATCAAAGTACATGGTTGAGTTGGGATCAGTATTACCTGAAGTAACTACACATCCACCATTATTGTCACCGTTTTCACCCCAAACAGTCACCACATCTCCTTTTTTCATATCCGAGATGTAAACTTCACTCACATTATTGGCATTACCATTATTCTGCTTTTGAAGGTAGGTTTCATTAAAGGTATTGCTACCCCAAAAGCCCCAGTCACCAGAGTTAGCCACAGTAAGTCTTTCTGAAATCACCTGACCATCGATTGCAGGATGATTATTGGAGAAACTAAAAGTAACATCAGGTCTGCCGCTTTGACCAAACCTCGAGAAGTCGATGGTTTCAGTAACCGGCTTATAGACCGCTCGATTCTGTGCCAGGGCATTATTCCCCAGCAAACTCGTTAGTACTAATAGTACTAAAAAAGTAAATTTTCTCATCATTTTCGCTCTCATTTATATAGTTAAACAAAAAATTTTTCGTAATATCGTAAAATATTTTTTCCAAAAACTTCGGCAGGTTTGAATTATTTTGTCAAAATGTGGTGGGCATCTGACGGAGCCATCCTCACTTGCTCTGATTTTTGCCAAATAAGGCATTTTTCATGTATTTCCGCGAAAGTGATAAATATTTCCGAAATACGCAAATCTCCAGTGTACATTATTAACAAAAAATAAATATTTTTTAAACTTAATTTTTATTGTCTGCGATGAAACGAATGTATACATCGACAATGACATACAACTGCAAAATTATAATTATTATTTAATACATTATTTATTTAATGTAACAAAAACTATTGACATGAAATCGTAGCGGAACGCATGTAATAAATAACAAATTACTAGAAACTGTCAACAAAAAATTGTCATTTTGTTAGTTCCATAGCAGTTTATAGTTGTTTAGACATCTGTAATCATTTCTTACTATCATACAAAGATGCATTTAATGTCTGGACACAGAGACAACCCCGAGACAGGTGGGAACAATTCTAACGCTCGCCAGTCTCGGGGTTGTATCGTATCTTAGAGGTGATGTTCATGCCGAAAAGAGAAGCATAAAGCATCACTCCACAGTGTTCTTCACTGAGGTTTCGGGCAAATGCGGAAAGCAATTGACTGACAAACAATCAAAACCATTTACGGATAGTTGAATGTAGACAGTTAGGACAGGGTGTCACTTAACAACCACTTTGCGGCCGTTGCATACATAGATGCCCTTGACAGAAGGTTTGCCGATGATTTGGCGGCCATCGAGCATGAACCAACCATCAGAGGAATTTGAGATTTGGGAATTGAGATTCGACAAATCCCTGACTGCATTTGTGCCATCGCCGAAATTGAGCACACAATTGTTGATACCACTGCCACTCTCGTTTCCAACAAATAGACCGTTAAGGGAAAAAAATGCCCGGAAAGCGTTGAAGTTCATTGCTCCATTGGGATAATGAAGTTTGTCATTGGCCCCGACAAACAGCTTGGTATTGTCGCCATCGGCACCAATGCTAATAGGGGCATAGATACCAACGAAGTCCGCATACGTTGTAGTCACATTCGCCTTCTGAGCACTAATGGTCACTCCATTGAACTCAGGATTCTCCACATTGGTGCCTGCGGTCCACTTCACCAGGTATGGTTTTCCGGCCTCGATACTGCTCAGTTCATCCCCGAAATTGAGTGTGAGGGTGCCATTGTTGAACTCTGAAGAGGAAAGAGTATGCACGGTAGCCCCATCAAGTGGAGTACCTGTGAAATTCGTCAGGCCAAACGGCAGACACAGCGTGTTCCAACTACCATCCTCGTAGACAACGCGGTTGGCAAGGGTAACATAAACGCCAGTTGTGCCATCCAATGCCTCAATCAATTGCTCGTTGCTTTCATTGTTTTCAAAACTCACATTGAATTTAGCATTTGAGTATACGAAAAGATTCGTCTGAGTATTGTCGGAAAGCACTCCTCCATTCCAGTAGTAATGTCGGCACTTAATTGATAATATTTGTCGATATTGACACCATTGTTGATATCGGACATGAAATCCATCCAATCTGCCTCACTACCTATGAGGAATGGGGACTCCTCCGTCCCCTCGCCAGAAAGAGCCCATGACTCCAACGAGAAGGATGCCACTATGATTGCCAGAACAATCCTCATTGTGAAGAAAATACTATGTTTGCTCATATCTGTATGAATTTGAATTATACTCTCTTGGATTCAGTCTGCAAAAGTACAAAAATAGAGAAAGAGAGAAAGAGAGAAAATGAACGAATAAAATATTTCTATATTGCCTGAACGACTCAAGCGGACCAAACATTTCAACAAGTTGGATTTTGTCAAGAAATTGGATTCTGCAAGATTCTAAAAAAGAGGGTGTGTCAAAATGGAGATTTGCATTACCGATATTTTCAATTTGTAATCATTATGTCGGCCTGAAAGGCCAACAAGAATATAGCCCAGGGCAACGCCCTGGGTTTTTATGTATGGAACAATTGTCGCCCTGAAAGGGAAAAAGCGTTAATAGTCAATGCTTTTGCCTTTTCAGGGCGACATGAATACTCTGCCTTATACCTAGGGCGATTGCCCTAGGCTGACAGCTGCTGGCCTTTCAGGCCGTTCTTCTTCCTTACAATCTGTAAGTTTTGTTCTCAAGTCATTCCATTTTGACACGCCTCAGTTGAGGGAATTACTTGAATATTTTCATGGTGCTCTGGGTGCCATCGCTGTACTTCATGACGACGATGTTGACACCATGACGAGGAGTTGAGAGTTGACGGCCAGTGAGGTCATAGTAAGCCACAGAAGTCACCTGGTTTTTGGTGCTTTCAACACCATTAATGCCAGTACTGTCGCCCACCTTCACCTTAATAGCGTTGACCACTTCGCCTGTATTCTTGTCGATGAGAAGAGCCACGACGAAGAGTTTGTCTTTATCCTGGATAATGTTCTGACGACTGGTGTTGACAGCATCGGAGAGATAGAACGAGTATTTGTGCTGGACAGGCTCGTCGGCTGCCACATTGGTAGGAATACTACCATCGATACCGCCAATTTGCGACATCAACACTGCCACATCGTCGAACACAACACCGGGAACACTCGATTCAGCCTCGTCGAAGTTGCCCATGTCACCCTGCTCGCCACCAGAATAATAGTTAGACTGCAACCAGTCGGAGCCTTCGCCAGTCATTCCATTCTGCACGAGGACATATTCAAGTGCATAATTGCCGTCGGTAACATCATACGGGAAGGTAACATCGGCAGTGATGTTGATAGACTTTCCGCTTGTGCTCCAAGCAGAGCTGAGGTCGATAGTTGCACGTCCGAACACCTTGCTGCGCTTTGTAAGGTCGTCTACCACACCGAATTCCTTCTGGCCTGATCCATAATATGGGTCAAGTTCCACTATTCTGTCCATAAACGAGGAGGGATATCCTCCAACAACTGATGGGAAATAATCTTCGGCCATGATTTCCATGGGGTCTCCATTGTGGTAACTGATGACCACAAACTCATCCGGATAGAGTTTTGCGAGGTTCTCAAGGGCCACAAGTCCACGTGGGCACCACCCACACCATGTTCCAGTATATTCCTCAAGCAAAGTGCGGTGTTTGGGAGTAGTCTTGAGTGCCACCAACTCTACGGAGGCTGTCGGATTCACATCCTGGTTGTCGACACCATTCACCTTTGTGACCTTGATGTCGAGTTGATAGTTACCACGCTCACTGATGGCAGGAACATTAAGTGTGGCAGCAAAAGATTTTCCGAAGATGCCAGGCAACGCCTCCTCAGGCTGCAGATGCTGGGCAACTGTCTGTCCGTTGACGGTGCATTCCACATCGAGCGACTCAATTCCCTTAGAGCCATGATTTGCGAACACCACATTGACCTCGGAAGGCTGACCCACCATGACATACTGCATCTCGCCCTCTTGAGGAGCAGCAGCATTTTCCTGGATGTTGCGGCCACCCACCTGAACCATGATGATGGAAGAAGCGCCCATCAACTCGGAGACATCGAGCCACTTAAGGAAACCTTGGGATGTGTGGATATAGAATCCACCGGGATTATAACCTTCCATAAGGGCAACAGGATTTGCATTCTCCTGACTTGTCACATCATCTATGGTGAGAGAGTAACCCACATATACGCCGTCCTCGGGTATGACATAAGGTTTGTCGAGTTTTACGGTGACAAATCCCGGCTCAGTCACATCCACGTTGACCTGTGCGAGGTCGGGAACATTGACGTTGTTCTCAACGCGCAACTGGCTCGAAATCCATGCCGAAACATTGCTCACGCCAACATTATCCATAATGGGAATAGTGATTGACTCGATATAGGTGCCCACGAGAGCCTTATCCTGTACGTGTATGGCCACATCGTAAGTCTCTGGTTTAGACTCTCCAAAGACATTAACATCTTCCTCGCCCGTGAACAAGCCATAAGCGATGGAACCGCCTACATTTGCCGGGTCAACATCGGGATAAGCGGGCGTTGCTGCATCGGGTTGCACTTCGGAACCCAATCCCTCTACATCATACCATACGATTTCCGAGCGATGCTCCTCGCCACCTCCACGATAGATGGATTGCACACCGTATGCCTCTGGACCAATCACATAGTAATATACATAGTGATTACCTTCGGAGAAACCAATGTCATAGGCATCATCATAGGAGTAAGGAATTTCACTCATCTCAGGAACCGTCTGATTCACATAGTCGTCAGCGGAAAGGACAAGCGGTTTCACCTCACCATTCACCTTCGTATAAATCTGGTAGGAGAGTTTGTCGGCAACGATGAAATTACCCTCGGTATCTGCAACAGGTGTTTTAAACTCGAGATAGCCCCATCCATAACCATAAGAGTAATAGGAGTATCCACCATCGAAGATAGTTGACCAAACAGGATTGGCCGGTGTAGCTGGTGTTTCCACAAATGGCGAAATGACAGCATTGTCAAGCACAGCGGCATAGTTCACTTCACTATTTCCACCATTAATCAGGAAGAGTGAACCATTGAACAATTTCTTCGTCGATGGGTCAAAGTCGAAGACAACCTCATTGTCGGACAGTGCATATTCGGTGTTATACTCCTCATAAATATCATCCCAATATTGCTCGGATGTTGCTGAGACAAAGTATTGGAAATAGCCTGTTGTCTCGTCGGCTCCCAGATATTGTCCTGTATGGAAAACCACTTTGTCGTCGGTGAGAGTTCCCTTGATCCAGGCATCGGGGAGTCCGGAATAGATTCCCTGAATATAGACATCGTTGCCTACGAATCCCACGTTGACCAACGAGCCATCATAATCATCAGCCGTCAGAGAGTAGACGGAAGTCTCTATACCCTCAGGAGCCTCTACAGGAGTGTCTGTCATTTTGGTGAACCCAATGTCCCAATCGGCATATCCAGTCCATTCCCCGGCAGCATCGGTCATAGCCACGATTTCCTCACCCGTTGCCAATGCTGAATTTTCAGGAACGGCAATGTCACCTGTTGCGGCGTCATAGTTGAAAACCAATTTGTTATCACTGGCACTCACCGGCAAATACCACTGTTCACCGGCGTCATACCTCAAAATCTGAGCATAATAAGCTTCGCCATAATAGTCGAGAACTTGCTGTGGGAAAGAAACAGTGATTTTCGAGCCATCAATGGTACCCTCTACCCAAGTACCGGAGGCATATTGTGAAATGATGTCTTTAATAAACACCTTGTTACCCTCACCAAAAACAACGTTGCCAATTGCTCCGCTGAGAGCGGTGTCGAACAAATATCCAAAAACCACATAATATGCGGAGCCACTGCGTTGATATAGCACTTGCTCGCCTTCAGGCTGATAGTCTATGAGAGAGGCTACATTTTTTTTAATGTTCCTGGGGCCAGTGGTTTTTTGAGTGTTGTTGTTTTTCTTGCCAAGAATCTCACGAGCCGAGATTTGTCGCTGAAGATCCACCTGGGATTGCCGAGACTTGGCAGAAGGAGCCTTCTGAGTGGCCACCTTCGTTGTTGGCGACAATGCCTTCATCCGCTCCACTGAAAGAGGATGCTGCTTTTGTGCCATGCCTGTGGCCGCAATGAGCAGTGCCACAAACGTGAGAAGAGTAAATTTTTTCATAAGCAAATTATTGGTTTAAAAAATGTGTCTAGTAGTAATAGTTTTGCCATTGGCATAAGTGGTTTTCACCAAATAGAGGCCATGTGCAGGGACAGATACACGGGCGCCATTGACCGTATAATAGGCTACAGACGAGATGGCAGCCCTGTCGCTATCGAGTGCACGAATCGCCGAGGGGTCGTACACGAAATGCATTTTAATCTGGGGTCCACTCTTGTCGAGCGTATATTTCTTAGTAATAGGATTCATCTTATAAGTAAGTAACTGGAACTGTGCGTCGGCAGTTCCGGCAGCATCGGGAATCCATTCTGTAAGCATGTCTTTCAGTTGATGTGCCGAAAGTGTGCCCACTTCAGAGGTCCAATTGCCAGTTGACTTTGTCATGGTACAATTGAGTGGGAAACAAGTCTGAAACGAGCCATTACTTAAGTGAGTGACAGAATAATCTGTTCCACAAGCCACTTCGCCATCGGTCGTATTGAGCACATATACTCCCGAGGGCACTAATATAGCATCGTCGAATTCGCTCTCCTCAACAAGAGGTTGATCGAGAGTCAACTCTGTACCATCAGCAATGATGTTGCCTTGTGCGTCGGCAAACTGAATGGGAAAATCCTGGGCATTTGCAGTCAACAAGCCCAAAAGCATAAAAATAGGAAAGGTAAAAACTCTCATATAAATCAAAATATTATAACTACACGTAATCTATCGACAAAAGAATCATCAGAACAAGGATTAACCGTCAAAAAAGATGATTGATGTCCCAAATTTTCGGCAAAAGTAACATATTTGACTTACACAACCAAATAAAAAATATATTTTTTTTAACAACAAGAAAAAAAATCCCATCAAAGTGTTACCAAATCATCACATTTTTATATAACTTTGCATCAAAACTATAACTATGATCAACAAACAACTTTTAAAACCCGAGAGTATAGTGGTAATAGGCGGCTCCAACAATGTGCATAAGCCTGGTGGTGCCGTGGTGAGAAACCTTATCAACGGCGGTTACAGCGGCACACTTAGAATCGTGAACCCCAAGGAAGATGAGGTGCAAGGTATCAAGGTGTTTCACGATGCCAAGGAACTGCCTCCCACCGACTTGGCCATTATGGTCATTCCCGCCAAGTTGTGTCCTGACACCGTAGAACTGCTTGCCGCGGAGAAAAATGTCAAGGCATTTATTATCATCTCTGCTGGGTTCGGAGAGGAAACCCCCGCAGGCGCCCAACTCGAGCAGCGCATTCTCGACACCTGTGAGCGCTATGGCGCCGCCCTGATTGGCCCCAACTGCATCGGTTTGCTCAACTCCTGGCACCACAGCGTATTCACCAAGCCCATCCCCCACCTGAATCCCTCTGGAGTAGATTTCATCTCCGGCTCCGGAGCCACTGCTGTCTTCATCCTTGAATCCGCCGTAATCAAAGGCCTGCAATTCAACTCCGTATGGAGCATTGGCAACGGCAAGCAGATTGGCATCGAGGATGTGCTGCAATACATGGACGAGCGTTTCGACCCGGAACGCGACTCGAAAGTGAAGTTGCTCTATATTGAGAACATATCCAACCCCGACAAATTGCTTTTCCATGCCAGTTCACTCATCCGCAAAGGCTGCCGTATCGCCGCCATCAAGGCAGGCAGTTCGGAGAGTGGCAGCCGCGCCGCTTCCTCTCACACAGGTGCCATAGCCAGCAGCGACTCTGCCGTCGAGGCTCTTTTCCGCAAGGCTGGTATCGTGCGTTGTTTCTCACGTGAAGAACTGACAACGGTGGGCTGTATCTTCACTCTTCCCCCCATCAAGGGTAAGAACTTCGCCATCGTAACCCATGCCGGCGGCCCTGGTGTGATGCTCACCGACGCTCTTTCGAAAGGCGGTCTTCAAGTACCTCCCATCACTGGTCCCAAGGCAGAAGAATTGAAGTCGAAACTCTACCCGGGGGCCTCTGTGGCCAACCCCATCGACATCCTGGCTACTGGCAATGCCCAACAACTTGGTGTGGCCATTGATTACTGTGAGCAAGAGTTTGACAATATCGACGCCATCATGGTTATTTTCGGCACGCCCGGCCTGGTGCAACTTTACGAGACCTACGACGTGCTCCACAAAAAGATACTTGAATGCAAGAAGCCAGTCTTCCCCATTCTTCCCAGCCTACACACTGCCGGCCCCGAAGTGGATGAGTTTTTGCAGAAGGGCCATGTGAACTTCAGCGACGAGGTGACACTCGCCACCGCCCTGACCCAGGTGATGCGCACTCCGGCCCCTGCGCCCCCCGAAATAGAACTATTTGGTGTAGATGTCCCACGTATCCGCGACATCATCTCCGGCATTCAGGAAAGTGGATATATCTCGCCCGACCTTGTCCACCAATTGCTGGAATGTGCCGGCATCAACATGGTTCCCGAGATGGTGAGTGCCGACAAAGACGTCCTGGTGTCGTTTGCCGAGCGCACGGGCTATCCAGTTGTGGCCAAAGTGGTGGGTCCTGTGCATAAGAGCGATGTAGGCGGCGTGACACTGGGCATCCGCTCCGCCGACCATCTAAAACTTGAATTCGACCGCATGATGAAGATAGAAGGTGCTCAGGCTGTAATGGTGCAAAAGATGATAAAAGGCACAGAACTATTTATCGGAGCCAAATACGAAAGTCGTTTCGGGCATATTGTGCTCTGTGGTCTTGGTGGCATCTTCGTAGAGGTGCTGCGCGACGTGTCGAGTGGTCTGGCGCCATTGTCCTACGGCGAGGCTTATTCCATGATTCGCTCGCTTCGTGGCTACAAGATTATAGAGGGCACCCGCGGTCAGGCAGGCATCAACCAGCAGAAATATGCCGAAACCATCGTCCGTCTCTCCACTCTCCTGCGTTTTGCCACAGAAATCAAGGAAATGGACATCAATCCTCTTCTGGCAGATGCCAATACCGTCACCGCCGTAGATGCCAGAATATATATAGAAAAGGGTAATTAAAGAGACTATAGAATCTAGAAATACTAGGAATACTAGGAATACTAGGAATACAAGAAGCCCTAGGAATCCTAGTATTCCTAGATTTTTGGGGTTATCCACAGTGGAAATACAATTCTACCAGACGGCGTATTTCCTCGGGATTGTGGGCAATCTCTGAGCGCAGCGTACTGTCGTTGTAGGAACGGAGTTGGGCGATGATGCTATCAATCATGTGACTGCTGAAAACGCCCCGTTGCTCATAAACCGCTCTCTGCCGTTCCAGGCAATCGGCCGAGGCAACACAACTGTCGGGCAACTGCTCCAACTGGGCCAATCGCTCGCTGTTGGCTTTATCATGAATATTCACATTCACATAAGTTCGCTCCGCAACCTCCAAGGCATCGGGCATTTCAAAACCATGCCGGCATGCCACGCACAACCCCGCTATCAACTGATAGAGGTCGGCAGAGCCATCAGGCGACCTCATCTCCACAGTCTGTTTCATTGATGTGTCACTCCTGGTAGCGTCTTCACCAGGATTGGCAATGGCACACATATCCACCTCGGCAGTCCATCCCAGTGGAACCCTCACCAGCACGGAGCGGTTTCGGTCGCCCCAACACACATTGGTGGGAGCCTCCTGATGTGGAACAAGACGGAAATAAGACATAGGATTCTTGTTTCCGAAAGCCGTGATACTGGGTGCCAAATCCATCATTCCCGCTATCATCCTCCTCGCCTCATCCGAAAGTTTTCCACCATTGAGCATCATATTCCTTCCGTCCTTCATGATGCGCATGTGAATATGAAGTCCCGAACCAGCCTTTCCTGTCGTGATTTTTGGTGCGAAAGTGACATTCAGCCCCATCTTGTAAGCCAGGTTTCTAATCACCCATTTTGCCAGCATCAACTGGTCGGCCGCCAAATCTGCCCTGACAGGCAGAAACTCTATCTCGTTCTGCTCATAGACAAGCCCTTTGAGCACAAAATTACCCACCTCTGAGTGTCCATATTTGATTTGTCCACCCGTTTGTGCGATATACAGCATACACTTGGCCCTGAACTCATTGGCCTTGGCATAGGGAGCCGACTCATGATAGCCGTGCTGGTCGATGGCCGGGAACCGACCATCATCATCGAAAATCACATAATACTCCAATTCACCCATAGCCTGAAACTCCATTCCTGTCACCTCGGTGAACGCCCTGCATGCCTTGGCCAAGGTGTGCTCGGGTGCACTATCGAGCAAGTTGCCATCCTTATCGAAGAATGAACACAGCATACAGAGTGTGGGAATCTCGGCAAACGGGTCAAGAAAGGCCGTTGAAAAACGAGGGAGCACGTAGAGATCGCTGCTTCCGGCTTTCACAAAAGAAAAGAGGCTGCTTCCATCCACCCTCTCGCCACAAGTGAGAATAGTCTCAAGATAGTGTTTGTCGGTGATGACAAAATTGAGGGTTTTGAGTTTGCCATCTCCTCCAGGATACATGAAATTGACCATTCGTATGCCATTTTCCTCGGCATAACGCACGATATCAGCTTTTGTGAATTCGGTCGATGGCTTGCGAAGGAATGCCACCAGCGGATTGGCAGTCATAGAAAATTGTTGAGTCATAATTGTAGTTAATCGATTTAAGATGAATAATTTCTGCAAAATTATGGAAAAAATCAATATGCTCCAAATTTTCAATGAAGGATTTTGATTCGAGAACGTACCATCGACAAAGAAGAAGCTACTGATAGTGGTGAAGGGTAAGAAGTAAGGGGTGAGAGATAATCACTCCCGTCGCCAAACAAGAAGATGATGTTTTTCTGGACATAGGCTGATATTGCCGACCTATCAGAAAACGCCCATCGGACAATCATTCAGAAGTGCTTCCATGTGAACATAATGATTGGCAGATTTGATTTTATATCAAAAATCCTTTTGCTATTTGGAAAATTCTAACTACATTTGCCCTCAAATCAGGAAAACCTAAAACAACATATCAATGACAAACAAAAAATACGGTCATTTCGATGACGTCAACCGTGAGTACGTGATTACCGCCCCACAGACCCCGTGGCCATGGATCAACTATCTGGGCAACGAAGACTTTTTCTCGCTAATTTCCAACACAGCAGGCGGTTATTCTTTCTACAAAGATGCCAAATTCCGCCGTCTGACCCGCTATCGCTACAATGGTGTCCCGATGGATAACGGAGGCCGCTATTTCTACATCTGCGACGGCGATACCGTGTGGAATCCTGGCTGGAAACCCTGCAAGACCCCACTCGACTTCTACGAGTGCCGCCACGGCATGAGTTACACCCGTGTGACCGGCCGCAAAAATGGCATCGAGGCCAGTGTGGTATTCTTCGTACCCCTGCATGAATGGTGCGAAGTGCAGAAACTCACACTCCGCAACGACAGCAGCGAGAAACGCAGCATTCGCCTGTTCTCATTCGCAGAATGGTGCCTGTGGAACGCCGCCACCGACATGGAAAATTTCCAGCGGAATTTCTCTACTGGCGAGGTAGAGATTGAAGGGTCGGTGATTTATCACAAGACCGAATACCGCGAGCGCCGGAATCATTACGCCTACTATAGTGTGAACACCCCCATTGACGGTTTCGACACCGACCGTGAGACTTTCATTGGCCTTTACAATGGTTTTGAGAACCCCGACGCCGTGCGCGAGGGACGTCCCCGCAACAGCCATGCCCACGGCTGGAGCCCCATCGCCTCACATTATATTGAAGTGGAACTTGCCCCAGGCGAGAGCCGTGACTTCATCTTCGTGCTTGGCTATGTGGAAAACGAGCAGGAGGAGAAATTCATCGCTCCCCAGGTAATCAACAAGCAGAAAGCCCTGGCCACAATTGAGAAATTCAACACATCGGAAAAAGTGGATGCTGCCTTCGCCGAATTGCGTGACTATTGGGACAATCTGCTCGACATCTACGTGGTCGACACAGGCAACGACAAACTGGACCGCATGGTCAACATCTGGAACCAATACCAGTGTATGGTTACCTTCAACATGTCGCGTTCTGCCTCATTCTTCGAGAGCGGCATCGGACGAGGCATGGGATTCCGTGACTCCAACCAAGACCTCGTGGGCTTTGTTCATCAGATACCCGAGCGTGCCCGCCAGCGCATCATCGACATCGCCTCGACACAGTTCCCCGACGGAGGCTGTTATCATCAATACCAACCACTCACCAAACGTGGCAACAATGATATCGGCGGCGGATTCAACGATGATCCCTGCTGGCTGATTTTCGGCACCGTGGCCTACATCAAGGAGACAGGCGACTTTGGCATTCTCGATGAGATGGTTCCCTTTGACAATCAGCCAGGCAGCGAGGTTACGCTGATGGAGCACCTGAAAGTGTCGTTCGACCATGTCGTCAACAACCTGGGTCCTCATCAACTGCCATTGATAGGCCGGGCCGACTGGAACGACTGTCTCAACCTGAACTGCTTCTCGTGGGACCCCAACGAGTCGTTCCAGACCACAGAAAACAAATCGGAAGGCTCCAAGGCTGAAAGTCTGATGATTGCCGGTCTGTTTGTTGTCACAGGCAAGGAATATGTGAATCTTTGCCGCCGTGTGGGTAAGAACGAAGAGGCCGACCGTGCCCAAAGCCATATTGACGCCATGGTGGAAGCAGTTCGCCGCGACGGATGGGATGGCGAGTGGTACCTTCGTGCCTACGACTATTTCGGCCGCAAGATTGGCTCGAAAGAAAACGAGGAAGGCAAGATTTTCATCGAGAGCCAAGGATGGTGTACGATGGCCGGCATCGGTCTGGAAGAGGGTATGGTGAGCCGCGCCCTTGACTCAGTGAAGAAGTATCTTGAATGCGAGCACGGTATCGTGCTCAACAATCCCGCCTTCACGAAATATATTTATGAATATGGCGAAATCAGCAGTTATCCTGAGGGCTACAAGGAAAATGCCGGTATTTTCTGCCACAACAACCCGTGGGTGATTATCGGTGAGACTGTGGCTGGCCGCGGTGATGATGCGTGGAGTCACTATCGCAAGATACTTCCCTCCTACGTGGAAGAGAAATACAGCACGCTGCACAAAGTGGAGCCATACGTCAACTGTCAGATGGTGGCCGGCAAAGACGCCGCACGTCCTGGCGAGGGAAAGAACAGTTGGCTCACCGGCACAGCGGCCTGGATGTGGCTGACCATCAGCCAATATATCCTGGGCATCAAGCCATCTTACGACGGTCTGGTGATAGACCCATGTCTGCCCAGCACCGCCCAGGAATACTCCGTCAAACGCAAATTCCGCGACGCGGTGTATCGCATCCTCGTGAGCAATCCCAAGGGTGTCAGCCATGGCATCGTCAGCATGCAAGTAGACGGTGTGGAGGTGAAAGGCAACATGATTACCTATACACCAGGCGAGCATGAGGTGACAGTGGTCATGGGATGAGTAAGATTGAAAAGCGAAAATTGAAGATTGAAAATTGAAAATCAAGGTTGACGCACATACGCACACAGTGGCATCAGGCCATGCCTACAGCACGCTGCAGGAAATGGCCTATGCCGCCGCGGGAAAAGGGATTGAGATATTAGGCATCACCGAACATGGGCCAAGCATCAAGGGGACCTGTCCCCTACTCTATTTCCGCAACATGTTTGTTATCCCACGCATGATGTATGGTGTGAGGCTGCTGATGGGCTGTGAGGTAAATATCCTCGACACACAAGGGCATCTGGATTTGGACGACCATCATCTCGGTTTACTCGACATCGGTATTGCCGGCATCCATGGCGTATGCTGGAAAGGTGGAACCATCGAGGAGAACACCGCCGCCATGATATCCGTCATACAGCATCCTGGCATCCATATCATCAGCCATCCAGGCGATGGCACAGCCGCCCTTCACTATGAGCCAATCGTTCTGGCTGCCAAGGAGTCGCACACTTTGTTGGAAATCAACAACCACACTTTGTCACCCCACCGCTCCAAAACTGAAGCACGAGCCAACAGCCTTGAGATACTCCGACTTTGTAAACGTTACGAGGTGCCGCTAATACTGGGCAGCGACGCGCACATCTCTTTCCAAATCGCCGACTACAGTCAAGTGTTCCCCCTGATAGCAGAGTCGGAATTCCCCGAAGCACTGATAATGAATTACTGGCCCGATCAATTTCTTAAAATAACAGGAATCAAAAATTTAAAATAAAACTACAAAAGAACAAACACGAATGAAAAGACTAAAACTAATCACTCTCCTGGTATGGATGGCAATCGCTGTCTCGGCACAAGTCAGCCTGACACGTGTATCCGTACATGACCCAAGTGTGGTATGGGACCCCACACAGCAAAGATACTATATCTTTGGTTCCCACCGCGCATCCGCTTATTCCACCAATATGATGAACTGGCGTTCGTTCACGGCGCAGTGGAAAACACAGACAACCAACTATGCCTCCAACAAAGCCGCCTTCGTGACCAATCAGACAACCAAGATCACGGTAAACGGTGTGGAAAGACAATTCGGCAATTTCGACGCGCTGGCCTGGTCGTCGGCTTATGGTGGCGACTACAACATCGATGGCAACATGTGGGCTCCCGATGTCATCTACAACCCCACCATGCAGAAATGGTGCATGTATCTTAGCATCAACGGACCGCAATGGAACTCCAGCATCATTCTGCTGACCGCCGACCAAGTGAACGGTCCCTATATGTACCAAGGTCCGGTGGTGTACTCCGGATTCAATGTCAACAACATCGATGCTGTGAATTACAAAAAGACCGACCTGGAAATTGCCATTGGCGAGCAAGCCAGTCTGCCCGCCCGTTACAACCGCGGCAAGTCATGGGGTGACTACTGGCCACATTGTATCGACCCATGCGTTTTCTACGATGAAGAGGGAAAACTGTGGATGTCGTACGGCTCTTGGAGTGGCGGCATCTGGATGCTCCGCCTGAATGAGCAGAATGGTCTCCGCGACTACGACATCACCTACAGCATCTCGGGTACCGGCAAGACCGTGACCAGCGACCCCTACTTCGGCAAGAAGATTGGTGGCGGATGCTATGTGTCGGGCGAGGCCTCCTACATCGAGCATATCGGCAACCATTATTTCCTGTTCATCACCAATGGTGGCCTGGAGCAGACAGGTGGTTATCAGATGCGTGTATTCCGCTCAGAGAATCCCGACGGACCTTACGTTGACGTGCGTGGACGTAACGCCATTTACAACAGTTACACGATGAACTATGGTCCAAGCAGTGACACACGCGGTGTGAACATCTTCGGTGCCTACGGCTCATGGGGCAAGATGAAAGACGGTGAGCGCTCGCAAGGTCACAATTCCATTCTTGCCGCAGAAGACGGCCGCACCTATCTTGTTTATCACACCCGCTTCCAAAATGGTGGCGAGGGCCATCAAGTGCGCGTTCACCAGGTGTTCCAGAACGAGGATGGCTGGCTTGTTGCCGCTCCATTTGAGTACACTGGCGAGGAGGTGACCAGTGCCGATATTGCGACAACTCAGCAGATAGCCACGGCTCTGATTCCCGGCAACTATCAGATACTGTTCCACAAATACGGTCTGAATCACAAGAACAAGGAATTGGTGGAACCTGTGGAAATCCAGTTGAACGCCGACGGCTCCATTACCGGTTATTACAAAGGCAGATGGGAAATCACTGAGGGCACCTGCTACATCAGGATCGTTCTCAACTCGATAGAATACAAAGGTGTGATGGTGATGCAGACCATGGAGCCTTCATCAGAACAAGCGGTTACTTTCTCAGTACTCACCACAAATGGTGTGACGGTTTGGGGACGCCAGACAGAGGCAGCCGACCCCACGGGCATCCAAGTGGTGGAACGCGGAAAGATTTCGGCACCAACGGGAACCTTCGACCTTCAGGGCCGTCGTGTCACAGCACCCAAGCAAAAGGGCATCTATATCATCGACGGCAAAAAACAAGTAATCAGATAACTATTCCCAGACTGGGGCTTTTGATTATTTGAAGGGTCTTGAGGATTTTGACGTCCTCAAGACCCTTCAAGTATTTAGATTTCCTTCAAGAAGTCTTTGTAAGTGAAAGGCTGCCCTAAGAGATGCAGGAGGTCCATGTCGGCCAAATCGTTTCCCTCAATGACATCAACACCATCGGATGTGATGGCCACATCCCATCCCACAAAGCGAACCTCCGGTCGGAGAAGCGCTCCCTTTTTCACTGTCTGTAAAACCTCCTGCCAATGCGGAACCTCAAATCCCGGCATGAAGATGTCTGTACCAGGATGCACCAGCACGTTACATTCGAAGTCGGAATAGCAACCGGGACCCTCTACTTTACCCGTGTCAATATTAAGGGGGTAAATCACTCCACCTTGATGGAAATTGTCAACAATAGCGTCGCCGACACCTGCTCTCACCAAAGCCTTGATTACTTTGGGCTGACCACCTTTGTCGATAAGCGTATAGACTCTCAAAGTGTTGACAGATTTGCTTCCAAAATTCATCCGCTCATCTTGAACGACGCACTCCTCCAGCACATAATCGCTCTGAGACAAACGGCTTAAGTTCTCATCCGACAATTTTTCCGGTGTGACAATGAAAATGCCACTGCCCTGTGAACCTTTCAAGGGTTTTGCAAACACTTTCCTGTGCTTGACTACAAACTGCCGGATTGCATCGCTTGAGGACTCTCCACAAGCCATCCATTCTCTCCTGACAATATCCTTGAACCATTTTAGGAAAGTCGCTTTGTTCTTGAAATATGTGATATACTGGGCATTGTTGAGTTTTCGATACAATGGCATTTGCCGGCCTATGGTCAGGTAATCTTTCCGTTCCAGTTTGGTAAGACGATAGAATTTACCATCCACATAATCCGTCAGAAAAGCCTTATGCCTGTATCTCGCCGAAACGATGTCCCTGGTCAGCCATAGACGGGAATAACCCGTTTTTGCCGACAGTTTCTTGGATGTTTTATAAGCTTCGCGAGTGATTTTTATGAAATTGCTGATGTGAGACATTTATTTTAAGTTTGGTATTTGGAGTTTGGAGTTGGCGATAGTCTATTTTTCGGAAAGTGGATTTATCGGTAGCCACTGCCGCCACCGCCGCCGCTACCGCCGCCACCGCCGTAGGAAGAGAAGCCTCCACCACCCGAACTGCTATGATAGTCGTGTGACCTACGCGAGGCTTCTATTTCAGCCGGTGTCTGATAATTGCTTACATAATTAGAGGCTTCAGAGGCAGCCATAGCCAACAAAGAGACCAAATCCAAAGTGCTTTCATCGGCCAAGAGGGCTTGCAAATCGCCCAACTGATTGAAATCGGGCATCACCGACTTCATGTCCTTGCTCACTTGGTCGGCAATGTCAAAGAGCGTGGCATAGATGAGATAATCCTTCCAAAGTGCCACTTCTTCCATGGTGCGCTCACTTGACAAAGTGAAATCCTCAAGGAACTTCTTGAGACCCATCACTTGATTAGCATCTTCAGGCGATATCCTCGACAGAGATATCTCCGCATTCGTTTTAAGTGACGATATTAACCTATTTGTGATGGGTCTGAGTCTCACTGGATTTGCCCTCACGTATTTTTTCAATTCTGAGGGGTCGAGAATATGGTCCGCGCCCGAAGCGTCATAAAGCAGCCGTTGCAGATGATAAGAATATTCTGACAGTCGGTTGTCGACGGTGGGTTTGCGTATCAGGAAACGTTTTTGCATACCATTATTCCCTTTAAAATCAGAAACCAGTGTCACACGTTTTTCATTAAGCAAGCGCAAGATATGAGCCTTTCTGAGCGCATCCCAATCATGCGATTCATTGATAGCGAAATAAACTCCAGCCGCCTTATTAAGATTTCCGCCAAGAGGAATATCCCGGAACCATGTGCTGACTTCTCCCTTGACATTTCCAAACAAGCGGTGGATTTGCTTGTCGCGACTGCACCGGAACCATGTGATAATCGGTGTCACAACAGCGACAATGCAAAAGACAAAGAACAGGATTGTTTCGAGAAATCCTCCCGAAGAATCATTTCCATGCAGTGAGGATTTCTGGCTTTGCTCCTGATCCATTTTCTCGGTATCCATATACTCGCTTCCTTCCAGCGCACGCTTTTTGACTGCTTTATAAAAAGTATTATTGACCGTGGTGGCAGGATGGAACAGCCCTTTCTTGAATTGGACCATAATGGTCATTTTCTCGGTCTCAGCAGTGAAAGGTTCGATTGTTTGCACCTCAATCTTCCCATTTTCCACTTGAATCGTACCCAGGTGACCGAACGACCACACCCTTGTGTTGTCTGTAGTCAGTTGTTGGTCCACCGCCTGAATAGTCACATGCATATTCCGCGCAAAGGGTTCTCCAGCCTGATAAAAAGTAAAAATAAAGCCGTCAGAATCCTCGTATGCCTTGACAAGTCGTGTGAGTGTATAATGAACATTGTGCTGATGCCGTCCGTAGGAACCGATACCCCAACACAATTCTTTTCCTTCATCTCCGTCATAAATACCACATTTATAGGCTTTTTCAAACATCGATGCATTCACATTCCAATCGTCGAGTGTGGTAAATTTCTTCCCATCCTCATCCGTGACAGTCAACTCACCAATATCCCTTCCCTGTAGATTATACATTTTAATATAACCCTCTGTCCCACGGTCGATATAGACCGAACGCGACTCACAGACTCTGGCATTGCCCAATTCATTGATATAAACTGTGATATTGTCGCTATAGAGTTGTGCGAATGTCGCAGTCGACCATGAGGCAACCAGCGACACCATGAAAACTCTCAATGTTCCCTGTATCATTCTAAATGTCATCCTCATAATGTCCATGCTTTGATTTTCCTAAACAAAATGCCACCTAAAATAATCAAGACTATGCCAACGGTATAACTTATCTTAGGATATGACCTAAGATACTCCAAAAGGAAGCAACCTCCAGACTCTGTTTTGGGAGTGTCTTCCATCATCATCGGGGAATTCAGTTCATCCACCGAGATGCTATCTGCAAAAGTTCTCTCGACCTCATCCTGGATGATATCATCGTCGATGTTATACGACTCTTTTGTATGCATATATGGCAAATTGGGGAACAATCCTGGCCTAAATGCCAGATGCACTTGCAGGCCTCCCGTTGTTCGTCCCTTGGGCCTGACATAAATGACACCATCTTTGATGCTGATTTCTCCACTGGCCTTACATTTAGCCAAATCCACATCACTTTCGGCCAATGGTTTAAGTTTCTTTTCAAGATGCAACCTCAGTTCGACGCTGTCTGTCACCAGTGTTTGGGGGCGAAGGAAGTCGAAATCGAGCACATCGTTTTCATCGTCGGCATACATGACATTGACCAATGGGTAGGTTACAAAATAGACCTTCCGTTGGTCAGGAATCAAGCCCCAACACATCTCTGAAGAGTTGGCTTCGGTCCATTTCCGCCCACATTTTCGTTGTTTCTTGTCTGAAGAGACGTGGGAATTCCACCAATCAAGGCGCTCGAAATTGCCCTGCTCGTTGTAAACGGACACGTTCAAAATGCATTTTTTCATCTGATATCGTCCATCAATGGGGATGGCAGCCTCATCATCCCCATTGGGTGACATGTCGCGCAATTCGGTCACCACCAAATATTTGGGACCCAATTGGACATCTACGAGAATTCTGTGATAGGTGGGGGTGGCTGTTATCGGCACATTCATGAGCAGTAACCCAAATGTCAGCAGCAAATATCTTATCATGGAAAAAGAATAAAGGTGATTTCAACAATGAAGTTAAATTTGTGCAAAGATACACATTTCCGAGAGATTATCGACTATTTATCTGCAATTTCATTCTACTTGAGTGAAATAAATGTCGTTTTAACCTGATTATTTGACGCTCGAATTGAATCACATTTTTTCTCCGAAAAACGTTTTACACATGCTTATTCCATACCAAAGGCGGCCATCAGCATAGTAGCCGCCTTCAGCATGGTGATTGCCGATAAAAAGAATCTGTATATCTTTCCTTTGCTTTTTTGTTAATGACATCTCAAAACGCCCTCAGAGCCCTTTGCCTTGTCAATGCTTCCAAGTAATAGTAGTCGGAATAGTTGATGGGGACGTCAATCTCATCACCTGAAGGGTGATTGCCCGTGGAGTGAAGCAACAGGAACCCTTGGTTCGTATTGGCATCGGCCTGGTAGCCAGACACCAGACTGTCGAGAATTTTGTCTGCCAACCCGGCATAACTCCTGGCGTTTTCCTCATTGACATACGAAGACAACTCATAAAGGGCGGAAGCGAAGATGGCAGCGGCAGAGGCGTCACGAGGCACCTCCTGCCCAGTGCCGATGGCGGAGTCGCGCATGTCCCAGTAAGGAATCAAGTCGGAAGGAAGGCCGGGTTGCGCGAAGAAGAAATCAGCGATACGGCATGCCTGGACGAGGAACGCCTCGTCTTTGGTGTAGCGATAGCACATCGTAAATCCGTAAAGCCCCCACGCCTGTCCTCTGCTCCAAACGCTCTCGTCCGAAAATCCCTGAAACGTGATGCGCTTGATGACGGTACCGTTCTCCGGGTCGTAATCCACCACGTGGTAGGAGGAGTTGTCGGGACGGAAATGATTCTGCAGCGTCTTCTTCGCATGGCTGACTGCGATGTCATGGTATGTTTGATTGCCAGTGAGACGGGAAGCCTCGAACAACAATTCCAGATTCATCATATTGTCGATGATGACGGCAAATTTCCACCTGTCGGGCGTGCCCCAACTCCAGGAGCGGATGCAACCCACCTTCTCGTCGAACCGTGATGCCAGGCTCTCAGCCGATTTGATCAGCACGTCACGAAACGACTCCTCGCCTGTCAGACGGTAGGCGTTACCAAATGAATTGTTCATCATGAACCCCAAGTCGTGGGAACCAGTATATTCCTTGATTTTCTCAATACGCCAAGTGTTGCTCACGGCTTGCTGGCGCCAGAACCTCTCCTTGCTGTATTGGTACATCAGCCACAACTCACCAGGAAAGAATCCCGAGCACCAGTCGCTTTCACCGACGAGCCGCAGGCTTCCGTCTTTCTCCACGCTGCGCGGCATGAATTTGGACTTGTCCTTCGCTTCAGAACGCGCCTTCTTCACGCATTGGAGTTGGAAACGGAGTTGCGAGGAGGCCCTGGCAAAGGCATCGTCGAACGTATCCGGCACGAAATAGAGCAGGAAGAACCTGTCGGAGAAATCCTTGACGAGGTGTTCGCAGGAAATACGCTGGTATTCCTTCCTGGAAGGACTCAGCAGCCATGTACGGTAGAGGTCTTTGCAAAACTCATTCTGTTTGTAGTCCCATTCCCTAATTTGCTGATATGGCCATTGCTCCACACGGCATCCCACATAAGGCAGGAGGAAATCGACACCACGATAAAGATTGCTGCCATCGGCAGAGGTGGAGTCGGTGATGTTGACACCCAATTTCCTTCCCATCTGCACGATGTCTATCATATGGCTGAGATTGTATTGCGAATAGCCGAAGGCCAACGTGCGCCTCAACTCTTGAGGCTGGCTACCGTCGGGCATGATTTGCTTGTAGATACGTTTCTCTGGAAACTCCCTGATTTTTTTCTCCGCCAGGGACTTGTTGCCCACAAACAGTGCGTAGGCGATGATCTGGGAGTCGTAGGCGACGGAATGGTTGTTTTGCTGCTGCCCCTCCTCGATGCCCTGCTTGCTGGTGAGGAGCCATGTGAGGAACTTGGAAAACCAGTCCTTCAGCGCCTTTTGGTCTTTTTTGTTGAATGATGCAGACGATTGAAGCAGTTGCACGCCTTCGAGCATCTCTACAAAGGAATAAGTGTCGATGACGCCATAGCAACGCCCACGACCATCGAACAACCCCGGTGCGATTTGCGCAAAATTGAGGTTGGGATTCATACGGGTGTCCTTGTTCAGGAACCACACCTTCAGCCATTCCACGGCCCGACGGGCATACTCCTCCCTTCCATTGAAATACCAAGCAAGGGACAGCGTGGTGACGGCATTCGTCATGGTCGACAAGTTGTTGCGGTCATACTTCTCCAATTCCGGATTCGACAAGCCGTCGCGCGAGATGTACGGGAGTCCGTCGGCCTTCGTGGTGTCGGGCCAGTAATACCGGGCGAGACTCATATAGTCGTGCTTGTCACCGCTGACAGGAGTAGGCTCTTTCTGCATTACAGAGACAGGCTCTTTCGTCATCAGGAGGTCAGCCTCTTCCAACAACTGCTTGCAGGCAGTTGCATAGACGGGTTTGTCCAATGATTCCTTCACGCTTGCCAGATGCGATAGGTCCCAGATGGACTGTGCATGCAAGCAGGCGACAAAAGTCAGGGATGCAGCCAATAAAACGAATAGTTTCCTCATAAGCCCCTCCCCCTCATTTCTTGAACGGGTCTCCCTGCGGGTCCCTGCTCACCACCCAGCGGAATGCATTCACAAAGAGGAGTTGTTGGGTGGCATCGATGAACCCCTCGTCGCCATGCCCCATGTTCAGATAGACCATGCGGTATTTCTTGTTGGTCCACACGATGGGGAAGTCGCCGAATTTCACGACATCCTTCAGTCCGAAAGGATACATTTTCGGTGAGATACTCAGCAGTACCTCCACATCCTCGTTTATTCGTGGGGAAGGCTGCCATTGGTAGAATTCGCTCGCCGGCGCCACGAATTGTTGTGGAAGGGTTATGGTAACAGGATGGTCGGTCACGTCACACTCCACAAGTGCCGGCTGCGGTGGCCAGTTGTTGCAATAGAACGCCCCGCAACCAAGAAAACGGTTCAGCCAAGGCCAGTTGGTATCCCGGTCGTTGTAGGCCGAAGCGTGGAATCCCATCCATCCCCCACCGTTTTCCATATAGTGTTCGAACGCATCTCGTTGCTTCTTTCCCCATGGTGAGGCATTCAGGCTGACGACGATGCTGTACTCCTTGAGTCGCTCGTATGGATATTCTTCCATCGACGTGGTCACATCCATAATCCATCCCTCGCCATAAGTGAGTTTGCGGAAGAACTCGAGTGCCTGTTTGTCAAACTGCACATGGGCTTCCTCTGCATTGGGTTGCCAGAACATCAATGCCTTGAAACGGGGTGCTCGGGCGTAGTTGGCTGCATATTCACCTTCATTTTGCGCCATAAGGGTCGTGCTTGCGGCAACAACCAGCAGCAATAGCATTATTCTCCTCATTATTGTTGTGTTTTAATCGTTATTTTAAATGTGTCTTGTCCATTCCGAAATAGCAAGGGTGTGCATGAGACTCAGTAAACATCTTCATATTCCGCCAAAAGGGAAAGGAACTTAGCGGCAGAAGTTGTCCACACCTCCTTGTAACAGGCGTTGTTGGTATGAGGCCAATACGGGATGTCCTCATCACCCCATGAACGTATGCCGACAGGAATCTCCCCCATCATCTCGCCAGAGGAGAAACTGTCCATCGAGGGGTAGCGCCACCCTTCGCCATAGATGAGAGACTGGCGGAAAGGATTCTTGCCTACAGTCCAATAGAGTTGTTCGCGTCCTACCTGCAACAAGCTGTCGTCTTTCAGGAAATGTCCGCACAAGGCAGCCGCCTTGCCCATAGACAGGATGACCGCCTCATTGCCATTGAAGATATTGAACCAAATGGGAAACCTCCTCACATAATGACCGTCATCCAATTTCACGCCTTTTTCCAGTTGGCTGTCGTATGACGCGTATGCATCGCGTGTTGAGAAGATATGCAACGAGTGAAAGCCCGCAGAGTCTGCATACTCTTCCGGCAGGTACACTCCAGAGGCTGCCATGCCATAAGGCTCGATATACGACACCAGACTCTTCAAGTAGTTGCCATAAAGTCGTATGGCTCGTTGCCAACGGCCGTAATCTTCATGGGTCGGCTGACTTTCACACAAGCTGACAAACGCCTGCATGAACAATTGCTCACGCGACTGATGGATGTAATGGACGATGGATCTTCGTGTCTTGTCGCGATAGAAATAGCCGGGCAAGACACCTTGACCCTCCTGGCATTCCAAAAGGTATCCCACGCTTTCGACGGCAGACACTCCGTACTTCTCCTCGCCGGTCAGCATGAAGAGTTGGGATGCCGCCCAACTCATCGTGGCATGGTATTGCGAGGGGGAGGTGTTGTAAGTATGTTCCATGACATGCGGGAACACGTCATATCCTTCTCTTTCGAATTTGTCGGTTGCAAAGTGGAAATCCTCCCTGGCCGCCTTCGCAAGGCTGTCGCGCAATGGCGATGAAGGCATGACACGTGCGGCATACGCCTCGCAACCTGCATAAAGGAAGTTGTCATAAGCCACGTTTTGCGAACGCACGGTGTGTATGTCATCCTCCGTCCCCGCAATGCCGTCCGTCCAGTGAAGCAGTCCCATGCTGCTCGCATGGTACCCATCGCCCAACCTGCAATGCAACACGAACCTCAATCCCCACATGGCCTCTTCGAGCAACCTTGAAGCACATGCCGAACCTTTGTCATGCGTCTTATGCCATAGTTCAAGAAGTGCTGTAGCCGTTTCACACGTCTGCAGCGTCTGTTGCGACAGGTCTCCCGCATCATGCCAACCGCCACCATAGGAGATCTCCCTCCCTTTGAAGTTGCAAAACACGTCTTCGTGGCAGGCGCCATGGATACCGGGGACTGCATAACCACAACGTTGGCAGAAAATGAAATTCATCAGCAATTCCTTGGCGTGAAGGAAGACATCATCACCAATATGGAAAGGCGAAGTCTCCATATTGTCACATTTCAACAGATAATCCCCTCTTTCTGCAAATGAGGAAAAATCCATAACGCCGAAGCTGCCTATCGTTGTCTTGCTTTCCTTCAACACGCCATTGAAGACGGTCTTCCCGTTGGCGGCATCAACGAGTTGGAAAGATGTGCCATCCAAGGATTCCCCACCTTTTTGCCTTTCGGGAAGGGCTACAATGGCCGTTTTCCGTCCTTGGGGGAAATAGCCTGAGAAGGGGTATGAGATGTGCCCCTGCTCGGGCTGCCATCCCGTTTCTGGTTCAGAATGCCCCACACGTTCGAAACGGATATTTCTGATGTGATAGGCAATAGAGTCCCCCCTTGCCAGATTCCGTCCTTTCAAGTCGGTATAGATTTCCAAACCAGACACGTCACGGCGTCCCACACCGGAAATGTCATAAACAACATGATTCCATTGATTGTTTTTCAAGTTGACCAGATGGGCGCCCAAATCCCCGTTTTCTGCATCATGCAAGAACAAATTGAGATTCATGACAACCGTACCCTCGCATCGCGGGAAGACCTCCATCGCCACCCGGTTGTATTCTTCCAGGTCTTTGTGATGCAAGTCGAAAACGGCAGACGCCCTGCCCAAGGTGGCATAGTCAGGATCGTCGGCCGGTCCTTGAGCCCGTTTCCCCGTTTCGACCGGCAACAGCAAGCACAACTGTCCGTCGGAAACATAAGAAATCCTGCCCAGACCTTGATGCCGCCAACGGGTCAGCGGGGGCGTCACCTCAAGAGCCTCGCTTTTGAGGACGGACTCCTGCTGTTGCATTGCCTCAAGCGAACGGCTGGCATCCACCAGTATGGGCATTTGCGCCCATATACACGGGCAGAAGACCAAAAAGAGGCAAACAAGGGCTTTTTGCTCTTTGTTCATTTCTCCTCCAATGTCCAGGTGATGGCGTTTTCCAATAGTTTTACAAACGTGGGATTGTCGAACAACAACTTGCTATGGCCAAATTGGAAATACACATTCCTCGCCCCTTTGGAGGGATTGGTCCAGACGACGGGATGGTCGCCCATCTTGATGTTGGTCGTGATGGTGTAACTCGCCTCGTCGACATGCGCCAGGACATGGACATTCTCCCGGGGGTCTTTGTTGTAAGTATACCATTCGTCATCCTCGATGACAAAAGTCCCAGGTATGTCTTGCATCACAGGATGCCGCCGGTCTTCAACCTGGACCATGCCATCACACTTGTCGGCAATGTAGTTCTCATACCTGATGCCTCCCATAAAATCCGAGAACCATTGCCACATGCCGTATCCATCAAATTCGCCGAGCAGTGTTGCATGGTGGAAGCCGATGAAATTGCCAATTCCCCGGTCGATGTATTCCTGGAAATCTTCCTGCGACGCTTGGCTCCACTCATAAGGAGGATGGTTCAGTTGAAGGACAAGATGGTATTTCTTCAGTTCGTCCTTGGGGATGTCCTTGGCCGAACTCAGTATGACAAGTTCCATATTGAATCGTTGCTTGTTGTCTTCAAGCCATTGGAGTCCGCAGGCGGTGAAAGGCTCATGCAGTCCTCCCCTCTCTGCCAGGACGAGGACCTTGCGTGGAGGGATGGTTGCCTTTTTGTTTTTCAGGAGTGAGAGAAACACGGTCGTCCGCTCATCACCCTGACTGTTGTCGCTCGCATAGTCCCAATACATCCCCCCCCGAAGGTGATGGTCAAGTATGTATTGGCATTTCTCAGCAAGGGAACGGGTGTTTTCATATCCTCTGACCATCTCTCCCTGTTCGTTGGTAATATAGGGCACCTTGCCCTCGTCGTCCCAATGCCTTGCATACCCTGCAGGCAGGACACCCGTTTTGTCGTATGCCCTCAAGCCGCTGTCATCGTGCCTTCCCCTTCCGTAGAAAGGCATTCCCATGACCATCTTGTTGGCTGGGACACCCGCTTGAAGATGGGCTTCCACGGCCTGCGATGCCGTGATATTGCTTGAGACAGGCGAGGGGAAGAGGGCGGCGTGGTGCTGTGGGGGATTGCCCATGTCGTAGGCCATCACGTTGACGAAATCCATATATTGGATACAAGATTTAAAATCAATGTATTTTGCATTGCAAACCGTGGCGGCGGTGAGCAACTTTTTCTTTCCAAGGGCTCGGCGAAGGTCTCGCATGAGCAAGGTGAAGTTGCCTGTATCGTCGGGCGAGGAGGTAATCCCGGCCGATGACTGTGTGGGATATTCCCAATCGATGTCGATGCCGTCGAGCGCGAAGTCGTCGACCACCCTTCTGCAATCTTTTACGAAAGCCTCACGGTTTTTTTCCGAGGCAGCCATCTCGCTGAAGCGTCCGCTCCCCCACCCTCCTATGCTGAGCATGACTTTCAAAGACGGATTGTTGCCTTTCAATCCCACGAGCATGCGCAGTCGGTCGGGATTGTCAATCCTTACGCCGTCAAAGGTTTCGTTTACATGTCCGAAGGCATAGTTGATGTGCGTCATCATCGTCGGGTCGGGCACTTCATTGGTCCAAGAGGTGACATAAGCCACGACCAGCATATTGTCTGCAGGTTGCCTCTTGGCTGAGACGCCAAGGGCCATCATCATGGCCAGGGCCAGGCATATCGTTTTGCTTGCATTCATCATGATGTGTATTTTTTTGAGATTTGTGATTTATCTGACGATTTTCTTTCCCTTGGTGACGAGGATCTGCCTTGGCGATTCATTCCTTCGACCAAGTATGCCATTGACCGCCCTTCCCATCATATCATAACATCGGTCATCAAGGCTGTCACCGGCGGTTTCTGGCGTGTCAACGCCTGTGGTGATGTTTTGGGTCGAGAGTATCACATGGTCGATGTCACTGGTGTCAATGGTAAACACGTAGATATCACCGACCTTGAGGGTCTTCCCGCTACGCAACTTGATGTTTCCGCAATCAGAAGTGTTGTAATTCACATAGAAGACGTCGCTCGTAGTGGTGATGCTAGGAAGTGTGAAAGGGGTGAACTCGTCATTGGAGTCGTTGCCGAAAGAGTTCTGATGGAAAAATTTGAAATTCACTTTCTCCGGGTTCAATTGCTTGCCAACCTCGAAAGTGATTTGATGATGGGTTTCATCGATGCGGGCCATGGGGAGAGCGCGGTTTTCCGACCATCCGTCGTCATTCCCAGGGAGGAATGTCGGTTTGCCGAAACTTGAATTGGCGCCAATCACCCAGATGCAGCCAGTTCCATCCAACTTGTTGTAGGTGAGGGGGCGGTCATCGTCGTCGAGCGGTGTGACGCGGAAACACCGGTTGTTGAAATCGGCACAGATATCATACTTGCCCGACACCGCTATGAATTGGAAGGTCCCATCACCTGCTTTCGTGAAAAAGTCAGGATCATAGTACCAATCGTCGCTATCCATCTCTTCGGCTCCCGACACCTCGTAGCAAGAGCCTTGCGTCATGTCAAACACATGGCTATACCTGTTGAGACCTTCATATTCCAAAGGCTCTCCCCCGAATATGAGATTCTCCTTCTTGACAGCGTTCCCCACCAGGCAGTCATAGACGGTGCTGCGCTCCGTGCCTATCAAGTTGTCATTGGCATATTCCCAATACATGCCACCCGCAAGGTCGTTGTCCACGATGTACTGGCACTTGGCCGTGAGCGACCTGGCATTGTCATAGCCAAAGACGAACTGTCCGTTCTTGTTGGTCACGTAGGGCACCTTCGCCACGTCGTCCCAATACCCTATCCATTTCCCATCGGCCATCCCGTTCTCTATCTCCTGCAAGGACACCTGATTGGCAGAGCCGCTTCCATCACCATTGCCATTCCCATAGAAGGGAAGCCCCATCACTAACTTGTCGGCGGGAATGCCGGCCTTCAGATGGTTTTGAATGGCCTCGTGGACCACGCACCATCCATTTCCCACGGTCCCTCCTCGATAAAGCGCAGAGTGGTGATTAGGAGGACTGGCCATGTCGTATGCCATCACATTGACAAAGTCAAGATAATCAATACAGTTCCGATAATCATAGTAGCCCGGACTCGCCGACGACGCCATCGTCAGCAACAAGTCTTCGCCCAAGGCTTCACGGAGGTCGCGCATCAATAGCGTGTAATTGTCCTTCTCGTTGGCGGGAGACGTCTCGCCCGAGGAATTATTGCCTGGAAATTCCCAATCGATGTCGATACCATCGATGCCGTATTGTTCGCAAAACTCGCGGCAGGACCTTGCGAATGCCTTCCGCTTGCCCTCGTCGGCTGCCACAGGTGAGAAATTGCCTCGCCCCCAGCCGCCTATGCTCAGCAACACCTTCAAGGCAGGGTGTCTCTCTTTCAGGGACACGATTTCACGGAAACGACTCTGTCCATCCACATACACCCGTCCGTTGCTGTCTATCCCACCGAAGGCGTAGTTGATGTGCGTCATGGCATTGCCATCCACCGGCACGGAAGACCAGGATGTGATATAGGCCACCACCTTCTTCGCCGTTGCCGGCATTGGTTTCTTGTATATGCGCACATAATCCACAAGCAGGTCACAAGGAAAAGCACTCTCGTCGACTCCTTGCGCACCTCCCCACGCACCACCCCATGCCAGGTTGAGGATGGGATGGAAGGCATAATGGAAAGGCCACACCTCGTGGTCGTCGCCTTCCTTCAGGAATTCCATATGCATCTGCCCGTCTATATAGAACGACAGTTTCTCCGACGTCCATTCCACACCATACACATGATATTCGTCCTCTGCAGTGGCTATATGCACGGAATGTGTCTTCTGAGTGTTGTCTTGATGGTTGTAGGCTGCACAATGGATGGACGAGGAAACATTGCCAGGTGAATATCCCACCTCCTCCATGATGTCGATTTCACCACACCTGGGCCATGGATTGGTAGCCCAATCCACATTCACGGGCATCATCCAGAAAGCAGGCCACGTTCCCCGTCCCTTGGGCAACTTCATACGAGCCTCGAAATAACCGTAACGCCATCCCTCGGAAGGACGGGCGTTGATGCGCCCTGACACCACCTGGCCATCGATTTTCTGTGCGCGTATGGTCAAGTGGCCATCCTCCACGAACACCACTTTCTGTCCTTTGAAGGTCTTGCCCACATAGCGCTGCAACTCGTTGTTGACCCATCCGGGGTCACGAATCTCGAATTTCCAGTCGTTGGTGTTCAGTTCGGTTCCATCGAATTCGTCGTTCCAATCCAATTGATAGCCTTCCGGAACAAAGCCCGACTCATCGTGGGTTGTCTCCAACCCTGTATCGGTTTGGCCTTGCACGCTTGAAACGAAGAACAGAATCATCAAAGAGGTAACGATGCTTTTGAGACATGCCTTTTTCATCTTTACGGTTTTTACCAAGCATTAGCTTGAAGTTTTTTCATATTTAGGTTATGTGTTCTTTAGTTTTGCAAAAATAGCAAAAAAATGGTGACGGGCAATGGTCATGTAAGACAAAAGTGGATGAATTCATCTTGAAAACAATTACAATGATTTGTTTCACATATAGTTAAGTGATTATTGTCATATATGGAAAAGTGGATGATTTTGAACACTGACAAATAAAAGATGAGATGTGAAGTTGGAATAATTGTAATATTATTTGTTCATTTGGAACAAATTTCATAATTTTGTCAAATCAAGTTGGATTCTATGGATTTTGTCGAGACAACCGGCATGCATCCATGGATTATCTTGCTTGAACATCTTTCAAAACGTATAAGACACACCTTTTATAATATATGAAGACCACCATATCTTTACCTTTTGTTGGTTCTGGAAAGAACAAGATGCATGCACTCGGCATGTTATTGGTATTGTTGCTTTTGCCTTTCCAAGTCAAGGGACAAGGAGGACATCCTGCCGTGGACGACGAGGAGACAAGCCATTTGTTGCTGCAACTGGATTCGGCCCTTGACAACGTCCAGCAATATGATGCCGCCCATCTCAAACACGTCGAGGCCATCAAGCAACAACTCAGGAACCACAAGGGAGGCGTGGAGGAAGAGATTGCATTGACGGAAAAACTCATCGAAGCATATTCGAAATTCAACTACGACTCCACCACGCTTTACATCAACAGGAACCTGCACCTGGCCGAGCAAACGGGCAATGCCGGCATGATCTTGCGCATGAAGCTCGGTAAGGCAAAACATTATGCCAAGACCGGAGCATACCTTGAAGCCGTGAACTTGGTGAAAGACATCGACGAAAAGCAACTTCCCGATAGCCTGCTCCCTGCTTTCTACGATGCCTGCCGAAACGTGTATGGTGAGTCGGGATTCTATTCACGAGACAGCGTCATCTTTTCTGAATACCTCAACAAGGCCGGACATTACCGTTACCTCCTGCAGCAATGTTACAGCAAAGACCCAGAAAATGATTGTTATCTGGAGTTGTTGGAGACCCGTGCACGCAACCAGCGTCAATATGAAGAAGCATTGAAATACAACGACCTCCGGCTGCAACGCATTGACGCCCAGGACAAGAGATACTCTGAAATAGCGTATTTCAGGTCGGTGATATACAATGGTCTTGGAGACAAGGAGAAGGAAAAGACATGGCTCATCAAATCCGCCATCGGCGACTTGAGACATTCCATCAAGGACCAGGCATCGCTATGGACGCTAGCCAACCTACTCAGCGAAGAAGGTGACGTGAAAAGGTCATATCGACTCATCAACATCTCGCAAGACGGACTGCAACAATACAACTCTCCCTTGCGCAACCTTCAAAGCGTGCACATCCTCAACAACATCGCACACAACTATCAGTTGATGACCGACAAACAGAACCATCTGTTGAGCAAAATGCTCATTCTTGTCGGGGTCCTGGCATTGCTCCTGGCCATTGCAGTGCTATATGTCATCCGGCAGATACGTCGGGTGAAAGCAGCACGTCGCGAATTGCATGAGAGCAACCTGAATTTGAAAGAATTGAACATCGAGTTGCAGCAGACCATCGACAAACTCCACGAGAGCAACAATCTCCTCGCCGACAGCAACAGGATAAAGGAGGTGTATATCGGCTATTTCCTCACACTTTGCTCGGATTACATCAAAAAGATGGAGAAATTCCGCTCCATGGTTCTCATCAAGCAGAAGAGCGGAGGACTCACCGATTATTTGTCCTCCAACAAAATGCGGGAGATGAAAACAAAAGATTTCGAAGAATTGCTGGGAAATTTCGATGCTGCCTTCCTCAGCATCCTTCCATCCTTCATCGATGAATTCAATGAACTCCTGCAACCGGAAAGCAGGATAACTCCACAAAAGGAGAAGTCGCTCACCACAGAATTGCGCATCTTCGCACTCATACGACTTGGCATCACCGACAGTTCCAAAATCGCTGCTTTCCTGAATTATTCAGCCAACACCATCTACAACTATCGGTCAAATGTGAAAAATGCGGCCATAGGGCCTCGGGATGAATTTGAAAATGCCGTGAAACGCATAGGGAACACCTAATTTTCTTCCACTTTATTGCCCATTAAAGAACATTACAAGTTGCTGAATATCAGCAACTTGTTTGTTATTACCCTTCATTTTTATCCACTTTTGGATTTTACACTCATTTTTACGTTGCTTTTTTTATTATCTTTGCCATGAAAAACAAGCACTCCATCTCTTATCAGAAACATATACCATAAAACCTAATAATATACAATCAATGAGAAAAAAACCTATGAAACAATTCCTCACGTTGGTCTTGTTGATGCTCATTGGCTCATTGCCCATCAAGGCACAACATGTCGTGAAAGGAATTGTAGTTGACAAGGAAGGCATCCCTTTGCCAGGTGTCACCGTGGTTGTAAGGGGAAAGGAAGCAGAAGGCACCGTCACCACCATCGACGGCAAATATGCACTGAATGCCATGTCCCGAGATTCCATCACATTCTCTTACATCGGCTTTGCCACGAAACGAGAATATGTAGGAGACCGAACACAAATCGACGTGGTCATGGCAGAAGAATCGAACACGCTTGATGAAATGGTTGTCGTGGCTTTCTCCAAACAAAAGAAGAACTCCGTGATCGGTTCCATTGAAACCATCAATCCTGCGGAGTTGCGCACTCCCAGCACCAACCTGACCAACACGATGGCGGGTCGCATAGCCGGCGTGGTGTCCTACCAGCGCACTGGCGAACCAGGAAAAGACAATGCGCACTTCTTCATCCGTGGCGTGAGCAGTTTGGAAAGTTCTCTCGCAGGGCCGCTCATCCTCATCGATGGCATCGAGATGTCGACAGAAGACCTCGCTCGTCTGGAGCCAGAGAACATTGCAAGTTTCTCCATCATGAAAGATGCCACCGCAACGGCATTGTATGGTTCAAAAGGTGCGAACGGCGTCATCCTGGTGACCACGAAGTCAGGAAAGAAGGGAAAACTCAAAATCACAGGACGCCTGGAAGCCCAAATCTCCACTCCCACCAAGATTTTGGAATTCGTGGATGGCGTGGAATACATGAACCTCTATAATTACGCCATGCGCACACGCGATATACAAGGAGTGACCAGCGACGCCTATCTGATGGAAAAAATCGAGAACACCCGCAACGGCGTGGATCCGATGCTCTATCCCAATGTCGACTGGTATGGCATGATGTTCAAGGATGCCGCCGTCAACACGAAGGCCACGGTCACCGCTTCCGGCGGCGGCGAGGTTGCCCAATACTACCTGTCGGCGGCATACACCCATGAGAACGGCTTACTCAAAGTCCCGTCGGTGAACAACTACAACAACAACATCAGCATCAACCGCTACAACATCAGGGCGAACATCGACGTCAACCTTACCAAGACGACGAAAGCTGCAGTCAAGGTCTACACCCTGCTTGACCGTTCCAACACCCCTGCAGCATCCACCTCCAACCTCTTCGACCAAATCATGAGAGCCAACCCAGTGGATTTCCCCGCTTTCTACGACAAGTCGATAGACAACACCTGGTATTATGCCGAGCATGTGCTGTACGGCAACAATGTGGGTAGCGTGCGCTATCCCAACCCGTATGCAGAAATGATGGTGGGCTATTCCGACGCCTTCTCCTATACAGGCAACTCTATCTTCACCATCGAACAAGACCTGAAGATGATTACAGAAGGCCTTTCTGTGCGCGGACTGGCCTCCTTCACCTCGACAGGCTCCAACACCAACACTCGTTCGATGACACCATTCTATTACGCCCTGAAGACAGAAGTGAGTGAATTGGGCACCAAATACAGCCTTGACCAAGTGCAAGAGGGTACCGACCGCCTGAGCAACCCCTCACAAAGTCTGTCCACCAGCAGTTCCTATTACTTCGAGGTGGCAGCACAATACAGTCGTGAATTCGGGAAGCATGGCGTAAGCGGCATGCTTGTAGGCCAGATGAAGGAGCAGCTGCTTGGCAACCAAGGAGGAGCCTTCGGGTCACTCCCCATACGCACCATGGGCTTGTCTGGACGTTTCACATACAGTTACGGGGAGCGCTATTTCTTGGAAACCAACTTCGGATACAACGGCTCGGAGAAGTTCGACCGCGACCATCGCTGGGGTTTCTTCCCCTCCATCGGTGTGGGATACATCATTTCCAATGAGAAGTTCTGGGAGAATTCCGTTCTCGGGAAAATATTCCCCATGTTCAAATTCAAAGCCAGCTACGGACTCGTGGGCAACGACAACATCATGTCGACCAGCCAGCGTTTCTACTATCTTGCCGACGTGAACACCAACAATGGCGGCCAGGGCTACACCTGGGGCCAGGACTTCGATGTCACATACAACGGCTACTCCATCAACCGCTATGCCAACTCGAAAATCGGTTGGGAAGCAGCCACCATGCAGAATTATGGTATTGAAGTCGACTTCATGCACAAGGCGACCATCCAGTTCGAATACTTCCGCGAAGACCGTGACGACATCTATCAGAGGATGGGTTCAGTGCCTCTCGCCATGGGTGCCACGGCAGACATCTATGCCAACATGGGCAAGACCAGCAAGCATGGCATCGATGCATCTTGCGACATCAACTGGAGCATCACCCGGGACTGGTGGCTGCAAACCCGCTTCAACTACACTTACACCACCAGCAAATACATACGTGGCGGCGACCTAATCTACCCCGAGCCATGGCGCAACCGTTTCGGTTACAACCTGAGCCAGCAATGGGGCTACGTCGCAGAGAGATTGTTCATCGACCAGAACGACGTGGAGAACAGCCCTCGCCAGGAAGTGGTGGCAGGCGCTACTTACATGGCTGGAGACATCAAATACGTGGACATCAACAAAGACGGTGTCATCAACTCGAAGGACATGGTGGCCATCGGCTATCCCACCGACCCAGAGATTGTCTATGGATTCGGTGCCTCCACTGGTTTCAAAAACCTTGACGTGTCATTCTTCTTCCAAGGTTCGGCACACTCTTCATTCTTCATCCAACCCTCATCCATCGAACCCCTTGCCAACCACAGGAACGCTTTGAAATTGGTGGCAGGAAACTATTGGAGCGAGGAGAATCCCGACCCCAACGCCTTCTGGCCCCGCCTGTCCACGGCCGGTGTTGCCAACAACACCGTCAACTCCACTTGGTGGCTGCGCGACGGTTCGTTCTTGAGACTGAAGACGGTGGAATTGGGCTATAGCCTTCCCCAGAAGACCGTGAACAAATGGGGATTGAGCATGCTTCGTTTCTTTGCTTCCGGGAACAACTTGTTCTGTCTGAGCAACTTCAAGTTGTGGGACCCTGAAATGGGCGGCTACGGCATCGGCTACCCCACTCAGAGAGTATTCAATATAGGTTTGAATTTGGAATTCTGACAATAGTCATCATAATGCATAAGGAAATGAAAAAATATTTGACATACATATTGTTCGGCATCCTCGCATCAGTCTCCTCGGGCTGTTCCGACTATTTGGACGTGGTGCCAGACAACACACAGGAAATCTCCGCACTCTTCAACAGGAAGGAGACGGCCTACAGGGCATTGGCCACCTGTTACCACTACATCCCAGAATACGACAACACCTATTCGTTTCTCGGGATGAGCGACGAGATGATCATGAGCATCAACCGTGTAACCGACGGCAAGAATGCCGTCTTGGGAAAAATCAGCGCCGACCAGCCCATCATGAGTTTCTGGTATGGCGACTGGGGTGGAAGCTGGAGCGAACACGCTCCATGCGAAGAATCCCTCTTCGTGCCATTGCGTATCTGCCATACTTTCCTCAACAATATCGACAGGGTGCCCGACATGACACAGAGCGAGAAGAGCAGATGGAGCGGCGAGGTGAAATTCCTCATCGCATACTACCACTTCCTTCTCTTCACACAATATGGAGCCATCCCCCTCATCAAGGAAGAGACACCACTTGACGTATCGGACAAGGCCAACCAGCAAGCGAGGGAGCCAGTGGACTCTGTCGTGAACTACATCGTGAGCATGTTGGACGAGTCGGTGAACGCCCTGCCCGTACGCATCATCAACACCTCGGAATTGGGAAGAATCGACCAAGTCATCAACCGTTGCTTCAAGGCCAAGGTCCTGCTTTATGCCGCCAGCCCCTTGTTCAACAACAACCCCCTCTATTATTCTCTTGAGAACAAGGACGGCACGAAGTTGTTCCCACAAAACAACACAGATATGGAGAAGATGAAATGGCAACGGGCCCTTGCTGCATACGAGGAAGCCATGGACTTGTGCAGGGCCACCAACATCCGCCTGTTCAAATACCCGGCATCAGACTATTCCAAGACTGTGGATGCAAGGAATTTCAGGAACGACTCCATCCGTCTGCCCTTCATGTACAACTATCAATATGCGATGGTGTCGAAATGGAACGAGGAGGTGATCTGGGGCTGCTCACGCACCACCAACCAGGTGTTGAGCTGGCACGAGATACAGCGCTCCATCAACTACAAGAGTTCTGCGGCCACTTCTACGGGCGATGCCTGGCAGTGGTTCGGACCGACACTCAACGCCACCGAGTTCTTCTATACCCAAAACGGTCTGCCCATGGACGAGGACCCCACGTTTGATTATGAGCACAAGGACTCCGTGGTGACCATCACCGCCGACCACAGCACTGTCGCACAAGTGGGCGAACAGACCGCATACATGTTCATGAACAGGGAGCCCCGCTTCTATGCCTCCATCGGTTTCGACCGCTCAAGGGTGAGAGGCTACGGCACCCTCTACAACCTCAAGATGCGTTATCAAGAAGCCAATGGTCGTCAGACCCACGACGACATCGACGTTCCCACATCCGGCGTGTTCCTCAGGAAACTGATGCATCCCGACACCCAAGGCAACGGCACCATCACCCGCTATGCCTGGCCCATCATCCGCTTCAACGAGATGATGCTGAGTTATGCAGAATGCCTGAACGAAGTGTATGGAGAGCAGCGCCAGCAAGAGATACTCGCCTTGCTCGACACCATACGGTCGCGCTCCGGCGTGCCTCCCGTGGAGATAGCTTGGGCCAACGCCAAGCACCCCAACAAATACATGACCAAGGAGGGAATGCGCGAGATCATCAAACAAGAGCGCACCATCGAACTCGCTTTCGAGGGCTATCGCAACGACGATGTGCGTCGCTGGCTTGAAGGCTCGAAATATTTCAACACCAACATCTGGCAGTGGAATTCCGATGCGACCACAGCCGCAGAGTACTACAAGAGAGTGCAAGACCCTGAGTTGCTTCATGTATTCACTACCCGCAACTACCTCTGGCCGATACCTACTGATGAGATGGTCAAGAATCCAAATCTGGTTCAGAATCCTGGCTATTGATGCCCTACAACGTAATCAACAAAAGACGAAAAAGAAATGGAAAAGATATTCAAATATTGCACCTTGGTATTAGGTTTCCTGGCGATGGCGGTTTCTTTCACCGCCTGTGACGAGGACGAGACAGAGTTGACTGCCCCTGTCGACCTGAGTTATGAGCCGACGATGGGAGGTGCCATCATCAAGTTCACCGCCCCCAGGAGCAACGATTTGCTTTACATCAAGGCGGCTTACAAGAACTCGTTGGGAAAGGATGTCTATCGTACGACAAGCATCTATGACAACAAGATAGAGATTGACGGACTGGCCGATGAGACGAAGACCTATCCCATCTACGTTTCCGCCGTCGACAAATGGGGCGGTGAGACCAATGCCACCGTCATCAATGTGCAACCTGGCCGTTCCTTCATCAACGTAATCAAGGACAACCTTGAAATCAACCCCATCTGCGGCGGCCTGGCCGTGACATGGGAGAACCCCATGGGTGCGGATACCAAGGCAGACGACATCACGCAGAACAGCGTGGCGAAAATCGTATATGTAGTTGTTGACTACATCGACTCAGAAGGCGTGAAACGCACCCGGTACCTCAGCAGCAAGCAGAAGATGGCAAAGGCCAACATACGCAACATGTTCGCAGGCAACTATGTGGTGAGCTACCGTGTGGAGGATGCCTCCGGCAACAAAACCGCTCAAAGCACACCTGCGAATGTCGACGTGCCGGCTGAGGAGGAATCGCTGAAGTACATTTTGAGAGACGACCCCGTGAACGGATCTGTCAAGCAATTCATATGGACACTTGTGCCAAAGCTGACGACATTGCAACCGGCGTGGGAATACAAGAACGAGGCCATCTTCGACGGCATCATCGACAGCAACACCAGCAACACCCAGAACTATTGCGGCACCGACTGCGACAACTCAAGCGTCACCTACGGCTCATCCATCCCATGGGACACCGACCAGGTGGACATCGTCATCGACATGCACCAAGTGGTATCCATTTCCAGGTTGAAGGCTTGGCAAAGGGCCTACACCTATGACAACCAGCCCTATTCCGGTGCAAGCGGTCAGACCAGCGGCATCTCCGACGATTATTTCTACTATCAGCCACAAAATCTGAAACGCTTCAAGTTGTTTGGCTCCATGACGCTCGACGAGGATGGATGGTTCCTCATCAAGGACTGCGACATCTCGTCCAACTCCACCGCCGGCACCCTGCCCATCTACTGGACCAATCCTTCCTATTTCGACCACACCAATGTCTACATGCCGACCAACGAGAGCTATCAGTATGCCATCGACGGACATGAATGGGAATTGGAAGCCATGACCGACTCGGTGCGTTACATCAGGGTACGCATGGTGGAGAACTGGGACCTCTCCAAGCGCAATATCGCCGGCATGTCGGAACTGAACCTCTACGGCTCCATCCTCGTGTCGCATGAGGAACTGGCAGCAAGGGAAGCCCAGGCAGCCAACAAGCCTCGTAGGAAATAAACATAGTCCATATCAACTGTTAACAACATCATTTTATGAAACAACTGACATATGCCATCGCCCTTGTGTGCGCCGTGCTGCTTGCAACCACCTCTTGCGAGGACATGGACGAAAAATACAGGGAATACCTGGACAACATCCCCACCTATGCCCCCGCAGTGAGAAACCTGAGAGCCGTGTCGCCAGAACCAGGAAACCTCACCCTGATGTGGGACATCGTCGACGACACCCACCTCATCAAGGCCATGCGCATCGTGGTGAAAAAGACTGCCACGGAAAAGCAAGTCATAGAGATTCCCCAAGTGGTCACTGAATACACGGTGACAGGACTGGAACTCCAAGGTTATGAGTTCGAAGTGTTCACCATCGACGATTTCGGCAACCTCTCCATCCCCGTAACGGAGACATTCACTCCCATCCCAGGACGCGAATAGGGCAAATGACAAAGACATGCAACTATCCGGCAGTGGCGTCGAGGAGGGCAATGCTCTTCCCGGCCCTGCTTGCCGCATTGCTCCTGCTCGCCTCATGCAACGAATCCGATGACGAAGCCTCCGCTCCCGAGCCACGTGTCGTGACTTCCCTCGACATCACCGTCACCGGTGAAAAAGTGCAAGTTCCCTCCGGAAACATCTATCTTTTCCACAGCGAGGATGCTGGTCTCGAACATGCCGTGGGGCGAGAGACCGACCGGTCGTTGATGCCCGACGGCAGGAAAGCGCCCCTGGTGGACGTGAGCCACCCATACCAACCCGTGGTGAGATATGAGAAAGCCGGCGAGGAGGTGACGATACATCCTGTCAGCGAATATGGCAAGCGTGCAGACGGGAACCTTGACACCTACTCTTCGGTTCGTTACAGCCAAATGCATTTCGACATCGCCCGCCTGTCAACCGAATATGGAACGGTGAAGAAGGGAAGCGTCGTACTCGTCGTCATCGTGCTCGACGACCAAGTCTCGCGCACCTGGGTGGCTCATCCATTGGAACTGAGAAGAAACCATGTCATACATGTAGCCTTACCCGACCACAAGACACCGACCTATGTGCCAAGCAGCGACCTGGGAGTGAAATGGTGGCAGGTTGAAGGCGATGAGTGACACCCCTGGGGTTTTGCAATTGGAAAGAATAATTTCCATGAATAATTCAAGTCAAAGAATGAATCATTTAATCAAAACAATGCCTTTTATGAAGTTACGATATTCCATCTGTTTTCTCATTCCCGCACTGATGTCATGTGCGGCGTTGGCGCAGGAAGGAGTGGTATACACGACCGACGGGACAAGAACCTACTCGTTGACAAAAAACGTGATGACGGGAGAGAAGAGTGACAACATCCGAAGCGCCATCGTGCTGAAACCCGAACAGACCTACCAGACCATCGACGGTTTCGGTTTTGCCATCACTTACTCTTCCTGCTACAACCTCCTCAAGATGAGCCAAGACGACCGGAAACAACTCTTGGAAAAGACTTTCTCGCCATCGGAGGGATACGGGGTCTCCTATGTCAGAATATCCATCGGATGCAACGACTTCTCCAGCACGGAATACTCTCTGTGCGATGAAAAGGGACCACAGGAAGACCAGCTGCGGCATTTCCGACTCTACACCGACGAGACGGACTATGTGATTCCCATTCTCAAGGAAATCCTCGCCATCAACCCCGACCTCAAGATCATTGCGGCCCCCTGGACCTGTCCGCGATGGATGAAGATTGAAAGTTTGAACAACACTGCTGCCCATTACAGTTGGACCGACGGGCACCTCTCGCCAAGTTATTACAAGGCCTATGCCGACTATTTCGTCAAATTCATCGAGGCCATGCGCAACGAGGGCATCCACATACATGCCGTAAGTCCACAGAACGAGCCATTGAACCCAGGAAACTGCGCATCACTCTACATGCCATGGAACGAGGAAGCGGGATTTGTCAAACGTATGGCCACCGCCTTCAAACAAGCCGGACTGAACACCAAGATCTATCTTTTCGACCACAATTACAATTACGACGGAAAGGAGAGCGAACAGCAATATCCCGCAAAAATCTACCAACTGTATGAAGGTACGGATTTCGAGGGCAAGGAGCTTGTCGTCGGTGCCGCCTATCACAATTACGGGGGCAGCAGTGACGAATTGAACGTCATCCACGACCTCTATCCCGACAAGGAATTGATATTCACCGAGGCTTCCATCGGGACATGGAACAACGGACGAAACCTGGACAGCTCATTGGCAGACTGCATGGTCAACATCGGACTCCACACCATGAACAAGCATTGCATCGGAGCCATCGTGTGGAATTTCATGCTTGACATGCAACGAGGTCCCAATCTCGACGGCGGTTGCCAGACCTGCTACGGCGCCATAGACATCGCCAACGACTACAAGTCATACACCTACAACTCACATTACTATGTCATCTGCCACCTGTCGGCGGTGGTGAAGCCAGGTGCCTGCCGCATTGCCACAGAAGGATGGTGGTATGAAGGAGTCACCTACTCTGCCTTCCGCAATGTCGATGGTTCGTTGGCCGTGGTGTTCTACAATTCCAACAACAAAGAGCTCAAGGTGAACATCGCGGATGGAGAAAACCGTTACAACCAAATCCTCCTGCCGCCCCGCGCCGCTGTCTCCGTGCTCATGAACACCAACCAGAGCAACGGGGTGCGACCATTGGGAGCCAATGCCAAACCAACCCCCACTCCTGCCTATTACACACTCAACGGAGTCAAGACTCCAGCTCCCACACGGCCTGGCATCTATATCCACCAAGGCAGAAAAGAAATGAAGAACTGAACAATCAATAAATCAATAACAACTATCAATTCACCTAAATCATCACATTATGAAAAAATGGTTTACACTATTAGGCGTTGCGATAAGCATGTTCGCAAGCGCCAGTGCTGTGCAAGCACAGACAACACTCGTCATCGACGGCTCCAAAGGTTATGACGGCACATTGGTGAAGGGGCAGGACTACATCCTTCCTGGAACGGATGAAACATGGTATGTCATGCCCGACATCTTCACACACAAGTCAGGCGACGTATGGACCTTCCAGGCCTATGGTCAAGCCGATTACGCCTATTGGTTCACCGCCGACCCCGACAAGAAGTATATTTCGGTAGAATACAGGCAGGTGGCCGACGACCCGGAGTCAGCTTTCGCCAACTGGGACATCAACAGGGCTCTCTATCTCAATGGCAGCAACAACATCGGATTCCCTACCTACAAGACCAGCCCCATCAACTGGCAGGGAGGTGCTGATGTCGTCGTCCCACAGGTAGAACCCAACGTCTACCGCGTCACCCTGACATTCGGACAGCAACTGAACGCCGACGCACAGGTCAATTTCAAGTTCTTCAAAGGCAAGAACTGGGGTGGAGATGTGCTCCCAGGAAATGCCGAGGGCAACATCTGGATGGAAGAGAATCCATGGCTTTACATCGGTGGTCAAGATGGTGGCAGCGGCGACAATGGCAACATCTACTCGCAAAGCACCGCTTCGTTTGGAAATGGCGACAAACTGACAGTCACCATCGACATGAACCAGGCACCCGGCAAGGTGACCGTGGCATACGAGGAATATGTCCCTTCAGACTTCCCCACCTTCAACGGCACCAACATGGCCAAGGCAGGAAACAACTATTATTATGACGCAGAACTCACCCAGGGAGGTGAATTCACCATCGGCAACGCTACTTCCGTGGAAATGGACATCGACAACGCCTATGTGGATGAATTCGCCGCTTCAAACCAAGGCAATGGCAAATTCAAGTTCAATGCCATCAGCGGAAAGTACACTGTCTTTCTGATGCCAGCCATGAACTATGTGAAAATTTTCCCGGGCACCTATGAAGCACCTGGCACTTTCACCAACGACAAAGCCATCTGGGTCATCGGCTCCGACATCGGGCAACCGACATCGGCCTTGAACAACTCCAACTGGAGTGCCTCTTTGAACAACAGCATACCCGTGGCACAAGTGAGCGAGAATGTTTACAAGATTGCATTCACCTATGGACAGGAAATCACAGGCGTCAACTTCAAGTTCTTCGGACAATATGGCTGGGGTACTGAATTCCACGGTGAAGACCTCGCCATGGAGCCCAACGACTATTTCTACATCAACACTCCCCAAGGAGAATGGGCGTATGATGAGAACGGCAATGAGATCTACCAACGCGGCAGCGACGACGGCAACATCTTCTCCGGCCCAGTCGCATTGGGCAAAGGCGACAAGATCATCCTGACCATCGACCTCAATGGCTTCGTGCCTGGAGACCCTATCAACGACATCCAAGCCGTTCCTGGTAAGGTCACAGTGGAATTCAAGCCTTCAACTGCTCCCAAGCCTGCTTTCAACGGGATTGAGATGACCCCCAATGGAGACAACTACGTGGCAGAGGTTGACCTGAATCAAGGTGATGTGTTCACCCTCGCCGCTCCCGATTTCGACGTTGACAACATCTACATCGACAACCAGTTTGCCTGGGGCTTGGGAGATGGAAAGTTCAAGTTCAACGCTGTCAGTGGCAAATATTGTGTCGTGCTGATGGAAGGAAGGAATTACCTGAAGATATTCCCGGGCACGATGGCCGCACCTGCCACCATCAATGAGGGTGGCCTCTGGATTATAGGTGAAGGCATCGGCCGTCCCAATGTCAACAATTACGCACCAGGCTGGAACACTGGTGCCATGACCGACATCCCTGTGGCTCAAGTCGCAACCAACATCTACCGCTACCAAGTCACTTGCGGTGTGGAAATGTGGGACAACTGGTGCAATTACAAGTTCTTCGGACAGCCCAACTGGGGAATCGAATTCGTACCAGGTACCGATTATGCCATCACCACCGACAACGAATATCTCAAGATAGGCGAGAGCGATGGTAACGTATCCTTCAAAGGCGTATTTGAAAACGGCAAGTCCTACACCATCACCATCGACTTCACTGCAGGTCTCAACGCTGGTGTGATGACCGTCGTAGAAGATGCTCCCGACTACGTGAAGGACATCCATGCTATTGACAGTAATGTTGGCAATGCGTGCTACACCATCTCCGGTGTGCGTGTCTCCAACCCGACACAGCACGGCATCTACATCATCAATGGTAAGAAGATTGTGAAATAGTGATTGACAAAAACAGCGAAAGAGCCGTGGCAAAACCACGGCTCTTTTTTTGGGGTACTATAATCGCCGAATGCCATTTCATCTGCCATTTCATCCAAATAGTCTATGAATGATTGTGTTATTGCCATATATTCTTCATTTGTAGCCACAAAACCTTCATCATTAAACTTGGCAATAGACTTTCCAATTTGCCAGAATCACAGCGAGAACCATTAGGGGATAAGCCTGGAAAAAGCAGTTAAAAACATGCTAAATTTGTCAATAAAAAAGTTTCGGAATACTATCAAGAAATGAGGGTGAAGAACGACTTCACCCTCATTTCTTGCAAACAGCAGTGTCTGAGAATTAATCCTTGACAATGTTGTCAATGACATCTTGTGCATTGTCATTGAGATTGATGTTGCGCGTGGTTTTCGCCTCAATGGTGCCAGAGCGCATGATGTCGGCCATATCCACACCTGTGGCAGACTTGAGCACATCAAAAGCCTGCTTGATAGCCACGGGGACATTTCCAGAGAGGGCACTGATACCCTTGCCGTCGCCACTGTAGATATTGACATCCTTGATGGCGCTGATGGGCTTAGCCACATTCTCAACGATTTGCGGCAACACCTCAATCATCATTTGTGCCACGGCTGCATTGTTGTATTTCTTGTAAGCCTCGGCCTTCTTGTCCATGGCCTGTGCCTCAGCCTCACCTTTCTTCAGGATGGCATAGGCTTCAGCCTCACCTTTGGCCTTGATACCCTCAGCCTCCTGCTCCAATTTATAGCGGGCTGCGTCGGAGGCGGCATTTTGTGCCAAAGCCTGTTGCTCGGCCTCGTATCTCTGAGCCTCAGCCACACGCTTACGCTGCTCGAGGTCGGCCTCAGCGTTTTTCGAGACCTGATATTTGTCGGCATCAGCCTTTTTCTCCACCTCGGCGGCCAGTTGGTTCATGCGGATTTCAATCTGCTCCTTGGAGAGAATCTGCTCGCGCCTTGTTTTCTCAATCTCGGCTTCAACAGTCTTGATATTGATGGTTTTCTGCTGCTCCTGTTGCTGGATGGAGTAAGCGGCATCGGCATCGGCCTGTGCCGTGTCGGCCTGCTGTTTCAGTGCGGCGCGTTTCAGTGCCAGTTCGTTGTTCTTGATGGCAATTGCCGTATCGGCGTCAACTCTTGCGTCGTTGGCCTCCCTGTCGGCATGTGCCACCTGAATTTTCACGTCACGCTCAGCGTTGGCTCGATTGATGGATGCATCTTTCTTGATTTTCGCTGTATTGTCGGCTCCAAGGTCATGGATAAGTCCTTCCTTGTCGGTAACATTCTGTATGTTGCAACTGATAATCTCTATACCCAGTTTGTTCATATCGGGCGATGCCTTCTGCATCACTTGGTCTGAGAAACCATCGCGGTCGGTGTTGAGCGACCGCAAGTCGAGCGTACCAATGATTTCACGCATATTACCCTGTAGTGAGTCCTGCAATTGGGCGGCGATTTGCACTGGTGTCATATTGAGGAAGTTCTTGGCAGCCAGTCTTGTACCATCCGAAGTAGGTGTGACTCTGATTTTTGCCACGGCATCCACGTCCACATTGATAAAGTCGTTGGTGGGTACACTTTCCTCGGTCTTGATATCCACGGTGATTTGTCCGAGATAAACTTTGTCGAGTCTCTCAAGGAATGGTATCCTGAATCCACCCGAACCGATGAGCACCCTTGGTTCACGGCTAAGACCAGAGATAATGAAAGCATAAGATGGTGGTGCCTTGACATAGGATAAAAGAAGAAACACGATAAGCAGCACGACTACTGCACATACAATAATAATAATTGTTGGGTCCATAGGTTAAGTATTTGGTAAGTTATTTTTTTCACTACAAATTTAGCAAAAAAAAGAAAAAGCGGCTCAAGAATTGTGCGTTTTTTTCAATTGTCGTGTGTTTTTTATGTTTATTAAACTATCTTGTCAAGTTATTAATTACAATTGCCAAGTGAAGTTGACAATTCATAAAAGAAATGATTGCTTTTCGTCAAAAAAGGGCGTGAGAAATCACGCCCTTTTTTAAGTTATAATTAATCAACCTTAATCAATCGGCCTATGCCTCGATGGCAGCCACACCAGGAAGGATCTTTCCCTCGATAGCCTCGAGCAGAGCGCCGCCACCAGTGGAAATATACGACACCTGATCGGCCATACCGAACTTATTGATACAAGCAACAGAGTCGCCACCACCAATCAGCGAGAATGCGCCTTTGGCTGTAGCCTCAGCGATAGCGTCGGCAATAGCCTTGGAGCCACCGATGAAGTTATCGAACTCGAACACACCTGCAGGACCATTCCAGAGGATAGTCTTAGCATCCTTGATGGCTTCTGCAAACAATTTGCGTGTCTCAGGACCAGCATCCAGACCTTCCCATCCTTCAGGAATGTCATTAGCAGGGCAAACCTGAGTGTTGGCGTCATTGGCAAAAGCGTCGGCAGCGATGCAGTCGGTGCCCAGCACAAGGTTCACGTTATTTTCCTTTGCTTTCTCAATCACAGAGAGAGCCACATCGAGTTTGTCGTCTTCGCAGATAGAGTTTCCAATCTTTCCTCCTTGAGCCTTGGCAAATGTATAGGTCATACCTCCGCACAGAATCAGATTGTCAACCTTGCCCAACAAGTTCTCGATGATTCCAATCTTGGTGGAAACTTTCGAGCCACCCATGATGGCAGTGAACGGGCGGTTGATGTTGCCCAGCACATTGTCAACGGCTTTCACCTCTTTCTCCATCAGATAGCCGAGCATTCTGTTGTCCTTGTCGAAGAACTCATCGATTACAGCAGTCGAGGCATGCTTGCGGTGAGCGGTGCCAAAAGCATCCATCACGTAGCAGTCGGCATAGCTGGCCAGGGTCTTGGCAAATTCCTTCTGGCTTTTCTTCATAGCCTTCTTTGCATCGTCGTAAGCAGGATCAGTTTTCTCAATACCCACGGGTTTGCCCTCCTCCTCAGGATAGAAGCGCAGGTTCTCCAGCAGCAGCACCTCTCCGGGTTTCAATGCGTCGGCAGCCTCCTTGGCCTTAGCGCAATCGGGGGCGAATTTCACGGGTGTACCCAGAGCATTGGCCACATCGTCAACAATCTGTCCCAGAGAAAATTTAGGATTCACCTTACCCTTGGGTTTGCCCATGTGTGACATGATAATCAGAGCGCCACCATCGGCGAGGATTTTTTTGAGTGTGGGAAGAGCGCCGCGAATGCGGGTGTCGTCGGTTACCTTACCATTCTCATCCAGGGGGACATTGAAGTCCACACGCACGATTGCCTTCTTGCCGGCAAAATTGAATTGATCAATTGTCATAAACTGTAATTTTTATTTAAATAAACTGTCGTTTTCAAAAACCATTGCAAAGATACGCTTTTTCATTGAAAAAGACATTGCTTTTAAGCGTGATTTTTTCATGTTGATTGTTTTTAGCGTTGAAACAATTCATTTTTTAATCTATAGACACTGTTTTTGTCACACCGAGTTTACAAATAACTCATGGGAAATGTGTGAGATTGAGATAGATTTTATCGTGAATGTGTCCGTCTGAAAAAAATCAGTGTGCAAAACTTGGAGTTACCGACAAAAAACAGTATCTTTGCACGTCGTTAAGAAGGATTCATTTCATTTATATAAAATTACAAGCAAAATGGTTATCAAGAAAGTACATGCGAGAGAGATTCTCGACTCGAGAGGTAATCCCACTGTAGAGGTGGAAGTGACATTGGAAAATGGCGTGATGGGTCGTGCAGCCGTGCCCAGTGGTGCCAGCACAGGTGAGAATGAGGCGCTCGAACTGCGTGATGGTGACAAGGGTCGCTATCTTGGCAAAGGCGTTCTCAAAGCCGTGCAGAATGTGAACGAGAAACTCGCTCCCGCTATTGAGGGTGAGTGTGTGCTCGCCCAGCGCAAAATTGATATGAAAATGCTTGAGATAGACGGCACTCCCACCAAGAGCAACATTGGTGCCAACGCTATCCTCGGCGTATCCCTCGCCGTTGCCCACGCTGCCGCCAACTACCTCAAGATGCCACTTTATCGTTACATTGGCGGTACCAACACCTACGTACTGCCCGTTCCTATGATGAACATCATCAATGGTGGTGCTCACAGCGACGCTCCCATCGCCTTCCAGGAGTTCATGATTCGCCCTGTAGGTGCTGAGAACGAGCGCGAGGGAATCCGCATGGGTGCTGAAGTGTTCCACGCTCTGGCCAAGTTGCTGAAGAAGCGCGGTCTGTCCACTGCTGTTGGTGACGAGGGTGGTTTTGCTCCCGCTCTTGACGGCATCGAGGACGCTTTGCAGATTATCTGCGACGCTATCAAGGAGGCTGGATATGAGCCTGGCAAGGATGTGAAGATTGCCATGGACTGCGCAGCCAGTGAGTTTGCCATCTGCGAGGACGGCAAATGGTTCTATGACTATCGTCAGTTGAAGAACGGCAAGAAGAAGGATCCCAATGGCAAGCGTCTCTCCGCAGAGGAGCAGATTGACTATCTTGAGGAGCTCATCAACAAGTTCCCCATCGACTCCATCGAGGATGGTCTGGATGAGAACGACTGGGACAACTGGGTGAAACTCACCGAGCGTATCGGCGACCGTTGCCAGTTGGTAGGCGACGACCTCTTTGTAACCAACGTGAAGTTCCTGGAGAAGGGTATCCGCATGGGTGCTGCCAACAGTATTCTGATTAAGGTTAACCAGATTGGTTCGCTGTCTGAGACCCTCGACGCTATCGAGATGGCTCATCGTCATGGCTACACCACCGTTACTTCCCACCGTTCTGGTGAGACTGAGGACACCACCATCGCCGACATCGCCGTTGCCACCAACAGTGGCCAGATCAAGACTGGTTCTCTCAGCCGTACCGACCGTATGGCCAAGTACAACCAACTTATCCGCATCGAGGAGCAGTTGGGCGCACAGGCCAAGTATGGATTCGACAAATTGAAGTAATCAAATCTCTTTTGAAATATCGAGTGCGGGCGACATTGGATTGTCGCCCGCACTTTATTTATTGTTGTTCAATTAAAAATCATCAGAACGGCATACCCACAGCGAAATGGAAGGAGAAGTCACGGCTGAAGTCGGGATGAATGACAGGATAATGCTCCTTGCTGTTTTCGTAAGCGGGATTGATGGCTTTCATACCCATGTCAAACCTGAGTATGAAATAGTCGAAATTCAATCTCACTCCCAGTCCGTATGCCACGGCTATTTGCTGATAGAACTCGTCGAATTTAAACTGTCCCCCGGGTTGCTCCTCATACTCTCGCAAGGTCCAGACATTTCCGGCATCGATAAAAAACGCGCCATTGAATTTCCAGAACAACTTGGTGCGGTACTCCATATTGAGGTCGAGTTTCATGTCACCTGTCTGATTGATGAAATCGATGGCCCCGTCGTGTCCCCTGAACTTTCCAGGGCCGAGTCCGCGCACACTCCATCCACGCACGGAGTTGGCTCCTCCCGAGAAGTATCTTTTCTCAAAGGGCAGCACCTTACTGTTCCCATAAGGATATGCCACCCCCAAACCCGCATGAAGCACAAGCGAGTTATGTTCGTCGAAAGTCATCACTTTGGTATAGTCCAAGTCACCCTTTACATATTGTGCGTATGCGATATTGAACAGCATCCTTTGCCCGTTTTCATTTTTCTTGAAGTCGAAGGCGCTCCCCGCCAGTGCGAGCAGATTGCCACCCGCCTCGAAATTGGCTTTCATGGCATGGCTTCCATTGTTGTATGTGAGCCCGAAGCCTGTACGCATAATGAAAAGGTCCTCGTAATTATATCTGAGAATAGCGTTACGATTGCTCACACTGTCGAGATAGTCGTGCTTGAACGTGCTGGAAATCCATGGCATGTGAATGAAGTTGAGGTCGATGGCGTCGAGTTTATAAGAATAATGACTCCGTGGCTTTCCCCAGCGATATCTCCACCCAGCGGAAAACACCCTCCGGTGGAATTCTGGTCGATTCTGAAGGTTGTAACTCAACGACAGCTCTGAAGTAGCATTGAAGTTTCTCTTCATCTCCGACGACAGGAATGGCGCCACAAGTCGGGGGAAAGTGAGTTTCGACACGATACCATACTCGATATAATCCTCATTTTGATAGCCTTCCAACCCTGTGATAGCCTCGAATGCCGCACGCAACTGCACACTAAGCAGTTCGGAACCATGGAAAAGATTTCTATTCTCGTAGATGAGAGATGCTGCCGCCCCCAGGTCACCAGCGGTATTGGTACCTTCGGGCAGGAACGACAGTGTGCTGGGCTTGTTCAGACCATATTGCACCAGACAATTGAGTCTTCCTGGGACCGTATCCTCAGAGAATCTGACATTCGAGAATTTCACGGCGCTCATCCGGCTGAAATTATTATAGGTGCGTTGCACGTCGTATGCAGAATAATAATGTCCCGCCCTGATGGCCGTACTGTTCTCGAGCACCTGTTGCTTGAGATACATGCTGGCCGAGTCGGCATTCACGAAATCCACATGCCCCACGACATACCGTGGATGCAAAGTCTCAGGCATGTCACTTCTCTGTCGGTATTTCATCAGACGCATCGTGAGGTCAACAAAAGGGCTGTTGCGCATGGTATCGGCCTCATAGACGATATACTCCTTATGAAATTTGTAATACCCACGGTCGAGCAAGAAGGATGCGATGTTTTTACGCTCTCCAGCAAGCGCATTAATGGAAAATTGGGAACCCGATTTCAAACTGAGCACCGTGGAATCTTCTGTCAGCAATGTCTTAATGCTGTCGTCCTGGACATCATAGTTCATCGAACGTATCACATAGGGAGCGCCAGGATGCAAAGTATAGACAATCGTGAGTTTTTTCCCTTTCGTCTTCAGAGTGTGGGTAACTCTCGAATTCATATACCCCATATTTTGCATGGCCCTCAAAAGATCGTCGGACGTTGCTTGGGCCTGAACAGGGTCATAGAGCACAGGTTCCTCACCTATATTCTTCAGTGTGCGGTTGAGCCATTTCGTACTGTCACGACCCGACATTGAATAGACACCCAGAGGTATTTTGAAGAGCGAGAACCACCTGCTGTTGCCATTCATTCTGACATACTGCTGCAAGACAGATTCATCAAAGTCCTTGTCGTCCGTCACCACCTTTACACCACGCAGTAGATATTCGCCTTCCGGGACATATTTTGACGTGGAACAAGAAATGTTGACGACGACCAACATGGCGGTCGCCATCAGCATGAGAAGATGCCTTTTTGCGGACTTTTGCCTGAATGCCTGACGCATAATTGGCACAAAGGTAGTTATTTTTGATGGATTGCCCAAGTGAATTGACGAAAAATGGGGATGGTGTCGGTGGTGGTGCTCACTCGCCTATTGATATTTTGTATTCCATCACCTTGATTTGGTAGTCCCCGTATTTTTCTGTATAATCATCACAAGCCTTCTGATAGAGCATCTGGGCTTCAAGCAAGTCAGACATTTTTGAAACCCCGGCCTGGTATTGGTCACGGTTGATGCGCAGGTTTTCCTCGGCTTGTTCTATGCTTTTGTATGCGAGTTCCAACTGCTGCTGGGCCTCCACCAGGTCGTTGTGGGCTTTCTGCATACGGATATGCAGCAACTCTGCGTTGTCGGCCATTTGGTCCTCGGCCTTTTTCTGCTCTATCTTTTTACGTTTGATGGCATGTGAGCCGCCCCACCATCCACTGATGGGGACAGAAACCGTGGCGAAGATCATACCAAAAGACCTTCCCTTGTCGAGCAGATTATGGTAATTATATCCTGCCCCAACTGCCACCGACGGCATATTTTTCCCTATTTCCATCTTTCGCTGCAAGTCAGTGGCTTTCACCTGCTGCTGCAAGAGTTGATATTCGGGCAACCTTGTCAGGTAAGCATTCTGGTTGACTGGCATCAAGGGAGTTCCTAACTGTTTCACGTCGGTATCCTTGATGCTGGCATACTTCAAGACGAAAGAAGTGTCGCGCAATCCACAGAACTGTGCCAGCAGCAAACGCATCAGGGAAATGCCGTTTTGCAATTGCAATTTCTGACTTTCCACCTCGTTTTGACGCAATTGCACTTGCAAGAGGTCGTTGCGCATAGCCACTCCCGCCTTGACTGCCACATCGACATCCTTGTTGATGCCGGCAAGGAATGACCATGCCGCCTCCACTGTATTCATTTTCTCCTGCAATGTCACCAGTTGCCAGTAGTACTGCCATGTAGTCTTACGCACCTCATTCTCCGAAAGTCTCAGTTTGAGTTTACTCACATCCTCCCCCACTTTGGCCAGTTTGTTGCCATTCACGATTTGTCCTCCCATGAACACTGGCTGCACGGCAGTCACCCCGGCAATGGTTCCATTTTTCATCATATCGATATTCACTGGTCCCGACAATGCAGCCAACTCCTCGGGAGGCATCATCTGTGAAAGAGCCATGCCCAGCGACTGGGGAATATAATCCGAGGGATTGAGTTCCATCCCGGCCATGCCCTTGTCGGCATTGAACCATAGTCCGACAGCGCTGACGTTGGGGAAATAGTTTGTAAAGGCTTCTTTCCTTTGTTGCCCAGCGATTTCAATGTCGTTTCTGGCCGTTTTCACTGCATTATTATGAAGTAGCGCAGAGTCAGTCAACTGCTCCAGCGTGTAGTTCGTCTGTGCCTGAGTGGTCACAAAGACGACCATCGTCAACACCAAAAAGGATATACGTCTATTCATTGTCTTTCCACTGATGTTCATTTCCTTGATAGTTTCCAATAGACCACCGGCAGCACCGTCACCACCAGGATAAGGGCGCCAATACCTCCAGCGAAGATTGTGACACCCACAGGCATCCAGAATGACGACTGAGCGATAATCATAGGCACCACACCCACAGCAGTTGTGGCCGTAGTCAGGAAGATAGGCACCATGCGCCGGCTTCCGGCGTCGATGGCAGCCTGTTTGACAGCCTTGTTGTATTCGTCTTTATTAAAGACAGGATGTTCTTCCCTGTATTTTTTCAGCGAGGCATTGGCATGCTCAAAAATCAATATCTCGTTTCGCATGATCATACCCATTAGGGTTATCAATCCGAAAATCGAAGTAAGCCCCAGCGTTCGGTTCATTAATCCCAGTCCCACCAAAGCGCCTGGCAAGCTCAGACCAATAGCCACCATACATATTGTGGTGATGCCAAATTTGGTGAAATTGAACAGCAGGAAGAAGAAAATAATCACCATTGCGATAACGATTCCGGATATAATCTGGGGCATTGCCTCGTCGCCATATTCCAATTCACCGCCCACCTCACATCTGACGCCTTCTGGCATGTCTATCTCATCCTGCATGATGTCGGCCAATCTGTTTTCTACAGGCGCCGCATATACCCCCTGTGCGAACTGTGCCGTCACAGTGATGCATCTCTCCCCTCCCCGGTGCATAATGCGGCTCTCGGTCCATGCCGGAGCCACCTTGGCCACCTGCCGCAGGGGCACTGTGGAATTTGCCGATCCCTGGTTGCCCATCTCGGCTGAAATCATAGAAAGAGGTGTGGGGACGCCTATATCGCCTATGTCACCAAAGGTCAGATTTGTCTCATCCTTGACAACAATGGGCAACTCATAGTCGTTTTCCCATATCTGTCCCACTTTCAAGTCATTGCTTGCCGCGCCAATGGACAACGACGCTGTGGCTCGGTTGATGCCCAACTGAGCCGAAGCCACGGGATCGAGTTCAACATTGACAATGGGGAAAGGTTGCAGAAAATCGGTATGCACCCATTCCAACTCGGGCATGTCCCTCATCCGCGCCATCATTCGCTCTGCCACCATGTGCAGCGAGTCAAGGTCCTCACCATAAAAGCGGTATTCCAATTCCTGCACTTCAAGGAAGTCGATTCTCTTGAATCTGATATAGGCATCGGGGAAAGCCTCGCTCCATTTCGGCTGGTATTCTGCGAGCAAGTCGAGTGTTGTATTCTGCGAAGTAGTATTGACAATCAACTGCGCGAAGTTGCGCCCCGCCATCTGTGGTGCATACGCTGCCTGAAAACGCGGCGACGAACAGCCTATAAAACTGGTGATACCGGTGATTCTATCATCTTTTTGCATCACTTTTCTCAGCGAGTCGGCTATCAGCCGTGAGTCATTGAGGCCCTTGCCGTCGGGCAGGAAAATCTCGACCGCGAACTGGTCTCTGTCAGCATACGGGAACAGTCGGATTTTCAGGGTGGGGACAATGAGCAACGACAGCGTGACGAGTGCCATCCCTCCACCAATCGTGAGCCATGGGTGCCGGAACGTTTTGAGCAACACCTTGTCGTAAATTTCCTGCACGCGGTCGGTGATACGTTTCCCATCGGTTTTGGGTTTGGGCACCTTGATAATATTGACACAGAGGAAAGGAATGACAACAACGGCAAGCAGCAGCGACACCATGAGATTGACAGTGATAGTCATGGGAAATTCCTGCAGAGCGTCGAGGAATGCGCCCTTCATGGTAATGAGGAAGGGATAAAAAATAGCACAGATGCAAATGGTTGCCAGCAACATGGGAAAGAAATACTGAGCCACCGACTTGACAGCCGCATCCCGGGGGGTAAATCCCTTTCCCACATACTCCAGGTAACCGTCGATAACCACAATGGAATTGTCGACAATCATTCCAAGCACCACAATCAAGGCTGCCAGGGTCACCATGTTGAGTTCTACTCCCAGCATATACATGATGGCCACAGAGATAAAGGTGCTTAGCGGAATAGTGATGGCTGCCACAATAGCAGAACGGAGTGGAAACAGCACCATCATAACGAGCACGATGACCAACATCGAAACAAGCAGGTCTCTCAGAAACGACTTGATGCTTCCATCCACCACTTTGGGCTGGTCGGCAATCCTCGTGATGGTGACATCCTCGGGCAATTCATCCTGACGGAACTTCTCTATCACCCGGTCCACTTCTTTTCCATAGGCCACTATATTATTGCCAGGTGTCATCTCCAGCGACATCAGCACACACGGATGGCCATTCTGCTCGATATAACTCTCATTACTATCATATTCCCTGACCACCCGCGCCACATCGCCTACATGCACCACCTTTCCTGTGACAGGGTCACTGAAAATGATTTGGCTGGCTATCTCCTGCTCGCTGTTCTGAGTGGGCGCCACATGGATGGGTGTCTGCTGGTCGTTGTCGCTGATGCTTCCACTCATGGTGGTTATTCCCTGCGCCTGTAGACATGAGAAAAGCATTTGCTGTCCGATACCGTATGCCTCCAGACGCTTACGGTCCACATAGAGACTGATTTGCTCCTTCTGCTCACCATATATCCTGACATTAGCCGCCGATGGAATTCTTCTCAAACGGTCGCTCAGGCGGTCGGTATAGTCTTGCAATTCACGATAACTCCGCTGTCCACTCTCAATCGCAATGAGCAGTGCCGAGGTATTGCCAAAATCATCGTTGGCAACCAGGGCGAGCACACCAGCAGGAAGGCTTTGCTTGAACAATGCCAGACCATGCTTGATTTTACTCCACACCTCGTCTTTGTTGTTCACATTGTCGTTGAGTCTCACCATGACTATGCACATCCCGTTTTGCGACGTGGTTGTGGTCTTGTCACGGTTCACCTCTCCATAAGTGAAGAGATAGCGCTCGAGCGGCTTGGCTACCTGCTGCTCCACCTCCTCGGAAGTGGCACCAGGAAATACAGCCACGACCACTCCCTGACGAATGGTAAATTGCGGGAACTCATCCTTCGGCATATCCATCATGCCAAATATACCCATGACAAAGAGCATACCGACAATAAGCAGCGTGATGGGATAATGCGTCAGCGGCCAGGTAATCCAACTTAATTTCCTCTTCATGGCCTAATACACCGTTTTTGAGCCCTCGCCCAATTTCTGATAACCTTCGGTCACCACACGCTGTCCCTGAGCAAGGCCACGTGTGACAACCACCCGATTTCCTATCGTCTGCCCAATCTCCACTGTGGCACGATGAGCCGTGCTGTCCTCGGCAATGGTCCATACAAAGAGAGAGCCATCTGTCTTACGCTGCACACTGGTGATGGGCACCACGGGATATCCCATTGATGCAGGATTGGCAGTGGACTTGGTGAACATTACGTTGGCCACCATTCCGGGCAGAAGATGATGTCCGGAGTTGTTCACCCTGACACGCACATCATAGGTATGGGTCATCGCATCGGCTTTGACTCCTTTCTCGGTGATAACCCCACCAACATTCTGGTCGATAGCCGGAACATATATATATGCAGAAGCATTGTTTCCCAATTGGCTCATCTCTGTCTCGGGTACGGAAACCTTCACTTTCACATTATTTATATCAAGAATGGTCACGACCGCCTGTGACGGCAGCGCTGTCTCGCCGGCATTGATCTGCCTGCGACCAATGACACCACTCACTGGTGCATATATGCGTGTGTCATCAAGGCCCTTCTTTGCTATCCGCTCGGTGGCCTCAGCCGACTTCACACCCGACTTAGCCGTGCGCAGCCCTGTCTCAGCCTGCTGCAGGCGCGTCTGTATCTCCACCCACTTGATTTCTGGCAGCGAACCATTGTCGTGGAGCAGTTTCATTCGTTCGTAAGCGTCCTTTGTCTGTGCGTAAGTATTCTCTGCTTGCTTCACCATGTCCTCGGCCTGGCTTGTGGTAGCCTTGGCTGCGTTCACGCTGTTGCTCATCGTGGTAGGATCCATCTCGGCAATCAACTGTCCCTTTGCCACCGTCTGGCCCTCACTTACAAAGACTCTCTGCACCACACCCATACTGGTGAAACTTACAGCCGTGGCCTCGTTTTCCTCCACAATACCCACATATTTCTGTGTGAGACTACTGTTGTCTGTGGAAGCCACCTCGGTTTTCACCCTGACTGGAGGCTTGCTCTGGCTATTCTTGCCTGGACCGCATGAAACGACAAGCCATATTAATAAGAAATAATAAGCTACCTTAAATCTGTCCATAGAATATCATTATCTGTTCGATTATTACATTTTGACTGCAAAAATGGAAAATAAATACCTTAAATTCATGTTTGATTTCGGAAAAAATATGGTCGAAAACGCCAAAATATGAAAAAATAGACTTTTTTCTTTCACATTTACCATTGTTATTTCAGTTTTTTTTGACACTTTTGCATATCAAGAGAAATTATTATGATTCAAAAAACCATATCGTCACAGTCACTGACAACCGCCCCCAATCTCAACATTGAATATTACGATGATGACATCATCATTCTAGACAATGTAAAAGACTTATCCATACCTTTCAAAAGTCGCTTCGACATGAACATTGTCACCTTTGTCATTGAGGGCAAGTCACAAATCCACATCGACGGCCACCTGACCCAATTGACAAAAAACCAATTGCTCATCTGCCCACCCAACCGAATCTTAAGCGACCTGATGGTAAGTCCGGATTTTGTTTTAAAACCTTTTTCTTCACCAACCGCATTCTTCAAAACCTGCTTCACGAGAAGATTGGCATCTGGAATGAGATGATGTATATCAACCGGATGTATGTCACGACGCTTGACCCAAAAACCATTCTGATTTTGTCGCACATCTATGACCTGTTGAATCTATGTGAAGAGGCAAAAGAGGGAACAGTCTATCACTCCGAAATCAAGATATCACTGCTTCGTAGTGCATTCCTCAAAATCTGCAGTCTATTGAAAACTGAAACACCACCTGAGCAACCTCGGATGAGCAAGCAAAGCGACATCATTTTCCATCGTTTCCTGAAATTGCTGGACAGCAGTTCCAACAAACACAAGAGCGTGATGTCATACGCCAACGAACTCTGTGTCTCTCCCAAATACCTATCGGTGATTTGCAAGAACAATTCGGGGAAGACAGCCAACGAGTGGATTACCGACCATGTGCTCGAGGACATCCGCTATCACCTGAAGCACACCGACCTTTCCATCAAGCAGATTTGCGAACGTGTGGGTTTCGCCAACACCTCATTTTTCGGTAAATATGTCAAGCAGCATTTCGGGATGACACCGGCACAGTTGCGTAGAGCGGCGACTTAATTGTTGAAATAATACAAAAACGTGGCGATGCCCACAAGAGCAGGCTTGCGCTGATTTTCGATTTCTATCTTAAAATCCACCTCTACTTTGCAGATGCCTTTGAGGTTCTGTATGTTGTGCAGTTTTGTCACCATTCTCACCCTGCTTCCTGTGATGACGGGCTGGCCAAACTTCATCTGGTCCATGCCATAGTTGACAAGCATCTTTATGTTTCGCACCTCGATGATCTGCTCCCACAGATAGGGCAAGAGCGAGAGCGTCAGATAGCCATGTGCAATAGTGCTGTGATATGGACTTTCCTCTTTTGCCCTCTCTGTATCCACATGTATCCACTGATGGTCGAGCGTGGCATCGGCAAACAAATTGATGCGTTCCTGATTCACTTCGAGCCAATCCGACTCACCTAATTTCTCACCCAGGTGTGAGGCGAACTCATCGTATGAGTTGACAATCAATTTTCCCATTATATTTGTTGTTATTGTTTAACTTAATAATCCATCTTATAGCGTGCCCTTTGTCGAGGGCAGTTCATAATGATAAATATCCCTTCGCACCGCCATTTTGAGCGAACGGGCAAAAGCCTTGAAAATGCCCTCAATCTTGTGGTGCTCATTTTGTCCCTCTGCTTTGATATTGAGATTCATCATCGCCGCATCGCTGAGACTCTTGAAGAAATGCAGGAACATCTCGGTGGGAACATCCCCCACCCTCTCGCGGTGGAAATCCACATCCCATACCAGCCAGGGGCGCCCGCCGAAGTCGAGGGCCACACTGCACAGGCAATCATCCATGGGCAAGGTGTATCCATACCGCTCTATACCCCGTTTGTCGCCCAGAGCCTTGAGCAGACACGTGCCAAGCGTGATGGCTGTGTCCTCAATGGTGTGGTGCTCATCCACCTGCAAATCCCCTTTTGTGTGGACATAGAGATCCATCATTCCATGTTTTCCGATTTGCTCCAGCATGTGATTGAAGAAACCCAGTCCGGTATCAATATCGCATTTACCCGAGCCATCCAGGTTGACACGCACATCCACATCGGTCTCATGAGTGACACGGTGTTGAGACGCTAGTCTCTCTCCTGCGAAAAGCAATTCGGCTATCTTGTCCCAGTCCATGCCATCCTCATCCAGAATCAGCGCTTTACATCCCAGATTTTCGGCCAGTTGCCTGTCGGATTCCCTGTCGCCAATCACATAACTGCCGGCCAGGTCATACTCATCGTTATCCATATAATCCAAGAGCATACCTACACCTGGTTTCCGGCATGGATGATTGTCCTCGGGGAAATGCCGGTCGATATGTATCGCATCAAAAGTAATACCCTCGCCCTCGAGTGTCTGCAAGATGAAATTATGGACAGGCCAGAAAGTCTCCTCTGGAAATGATGATGTGCCAAGGCCATCCTGGTTGCTCACCATCACAAACTTGAAATCGAGATTGCGACGGATGAATGAAAGATTGCGGAATACACCCTTTTTGAATCGTAATTTCTCAAAAGCATCAATCTGTTCATCGGCGGGCTCTTCAATGAGCGTACCATCACGGTCTATGAATAGAATTTTCATTTTTGTCTGAAGGTTGGTGTCTTTTATTGGGATATGATATCTGGCATTTAGGTGGTAGCAACAGTAGCCTCAAACACTTTGCTGACCTCCTGCCTTTCACGTTGTTTTTGCTCGATGGAACCATAGAGGAAATACATGACAAGCATTTCAAACACCGTAAGGATGCACGACACGAGCATAACTATGAGCAGGGTGAAAAACACAAGCAAGGGGAATGAGGCGGGAAGTCCTGCTGGATCGCCATAAAGCACACCGAATTGCGATGTGCCAAGTGCCATCATCAGCACATAAAACGGCAACTGAATCACAGACGTCACCAGAAGAGAAATGATAGCGGTCAAGAGGAGTGTGATGAAAATCATTCCGATATATTTTGCTCCGGTTTTGTAATTTGCGATAAATGATTTCCAATAACTCACATTATCCTCGTTCAGGTATTTCATGTTGACATACACCAGGGGGAGTGTCAGCATGACCATAACGAAACTCACCAGCACCATGACAGCCATCTTGGTAGTGAAGTGTGATTCAGCGTCGCCCGACATAAACATGAGCCGCATCAATACAAAAACGATGGCTCCGAAGACCAATGACACGGCAAGCATATTCAGAAACACGATGGTCACCCTGGCAAAATTCCATTTCCGGGTTTTCTCGTTGAGAAATGACATCAACCGTGCCAACATCCAAAGACTTGTGCCAATGACAGCCAGCATCAGAACGACATTTCCGCCAATAAAGACGGCTGGGTGTTCCAACCCGTATGCCAGAATCTTATCATTAGGGACATTCAACGTAACAAGTGCCGCACAGAAAAGGCTGAACAGCAAGGCAGGCAACCACATACATCTGACAAGTCCCTTGAAATTGTTCATCAGCAAATTGTAGGCTGCCATGATACACGACGAGAAACTGCGGTTTTTATATAGCAATTCCATGATTTTGAAACTTTAAAGTCTTTTATTCTCTTCTTCTAAATTCAGCACAGGCAATAGCGGTGGCAATAGCCACATTGAGGCTGTCGGCTGTTGCCCGCTCTGGTGGATAATTGGGAATCAGAAGGCGGTGGGTAAGTTTGAGCGCAACCTCAGGAGAGATACCCTTTCCCTCATTGCCCATGACAAGCAATCCATTGTTTTGCAGTGTCGTTTGGTAGATGTTGTCACCATCGAGCATCGTACCATAGACGGGAACATCAGCCGGCAAGGCATCTATCAGTGCACACAAGTCCGCAACAATGACTTTCACCCTTGCAATGCTGCCCATTGTGGCCTGCACCACTTTCGGACTATAGGAATCGGCTGAGTCGTGACTGCAAATCACGGTCTCAATACCAAACCAGTCGGCGATTCTGATGATAGTGCCAAGATTTCCCGGGTCACGCACACCATCAAGTGCCAGACAGAGGCGCCCAATGGCATGTTTAGCCGCAGTGAGCGGCTCTGTCTGCAAGTCGGGGATTCTGAACGTAGCCATCACCTGCTGGGGATGCTGTAGGAAACTGGTCCGCCGCAGTTCATCATCGCTGACACAAACCACCTCAGTCTCCGCCGGGGTAAGATGTGCCTGCAGCCACTCATCAGTAGCAACAATCGTAACGGCTGATGTCTTCTCCAGCAAATCTCCCACCACCTTGGGCCCTTCGGCCACAAAAAGTCCCCTTTCCTTGCGAAACTTCTTGCTTTCCAGTTGGCGTATGGCTTTTACTTGATTTTTACTTATCATTCCGTGTGCAAAGTTAGTGCAAATCACGGGTAGGACAAAGAAAAAAATGATTTTTTTGACTATGGAATGGACAACGTGGCAGCAAACACTTTCTTTGTTGTCTTCTTTTTATCATGCAAAGAGCACATATTTGTAATTACGAGGTCTTCGGCTCACCGAATACCTCTTTAGATGGCAATTTGGCTTTGGAACCTAACCTGCATATTTCATACATGGTCTGACTGCCTAAATTCATCTTTCATCAGATGGTGTTTGGCAAAGTCGAGTATGACCATAGGAAAGGTTAAAAAATATTTTTTCCTGTTTTTTTGGGGTTTATAAAAAATATTTATTTCCTGTTTTTTTTGGTTATTAAAAGAAAAATTGTTATTTTTGCAAAGAAAAAAGTTCCGATTTATAAAAAAAATGCCAAATTATGATGACAAAAAGAAAAATATGGAAAAGCATAGGAGCAATCATTCTGCTTCTGATGCTTCATGTCGATGCCATGGCAACAGACTACCCCTTTGATGGCCTGGACATCACCATTAATCAAGATGACGGTATTGCGGAAGTCAGCCTCAGTACCAGTGGGGCCATAGCAGCTAATATAAATTGGCCGGGCTACATCCTTGCTCTTCTACCATGGGACCAAATGTCCTCCATCCAATTTAAAAGCGTAAACGGTGCGGAGTATAATAGTGCTGACTGGGATGCAATCGCACGAATTATTAACAAAGCCTCTAATAACGAGACAAATACGTTGGCACTTGATTTCTCGGGAATCTCTATTGCCGACAATCTCTTCTCTTTCCAGGGTGTAACCTATAAAAGTAAAATCACATCTGTGGTGATGCCCAATGGCTTGACAACACTTGCTGATGGAGCCTTCAACGGCTGTACCAGCCTCAACAATGTGGGATGGAGTCCAGCCTTAATAAGTATCGGAGAGAATGCCTTCAATAATACAGGTCTCACCTCTATCACGATCCCCGAGGGTGTGACGAGTATCGGCTATCAAGCTTTTGCATATTGTGCTCACTTGGGCAGTATCACTTTTCCAGCCACTCTTGAAACTGTCGGTCAGGATGTCATCATGAAAAGCCCTGTCGTTGCCTTATACTCACGCAACCCTACGCCACCCCTAGCAGAAGGTGACTTCTGCACCTCTGAAGACCCTGTAGCATACAATAATGCATACAACTGGAACATCGCACATAATGAGTTCGACTTTTACTACCACTGCATCCTCTATGTCGAGCCCAAAACTGAAGTTTTAGAAGCATATAGCAATGCTGAATATTGGCAAAAGTTTTTCATTAAAGGTATGGTGAAAATCTACCTGCGCCCCACAGACCTGCAACGTCCACAGGTGTCGAGAAAGCAGCAACTCGAGGTGATTAGCCCCAATGTTAACGATGGTTATCCCACCACTTTCACCATCAATACTGTCTATGTACGGAGCATGGAAACCACCAAATGGTACACCATCATGCTGCCATTCCCTGTTTCCAATCAAAAGTTGAAAGAGGTCTTCGGCCAAGACACCCAATTGTGGGGCTATTCCGGTGTCTATAACAACACGCTCTGTTTCGACGAACCTGTCACAGAGATGGCAGCCGACACACCTTACTTGATTAAACCAGGCGAGGCGAAAGGGGAATATGAATTCAACGGGGAGGATGTGGATTACACAGATTATAATCTCAGTCCGAGTCTTGCCGTGCGTGGTGGTCAGAAAGGACCTGAGCAATACACCTCTAAGTTCCAAGGCACCTACACCAACCAGAAGATACCTACATACGCATACTACTTGAAAAACAACTATTTCTATTATATGCCAAGCGAAAACACCACATTGGGGTGGAAAGCCTATGGTGGTATCGTCGAAATCAGTGACGGAAATAGCGAAGGCTCGGGTACCAATGTCAGTGCCTTTGACTTGGCCGTTGGACATTCAGGTGATGCCAGCGTCATCGAATCATATCCAATGGAGACGAAGGCCTCTGACCAACCACTCTATAATTTGGCGGGTCAGCAGGTTCACCAACCTAAAAGAGGCATCTATGTGAGAAATGGAAAGAAAATCATCATCAAATGACAAGGAGGACACAATGAAAAAAACATACAAAAGGCCCGACATCTACAAGGAAAGCATGGGAAGCGAATGTATGGCTCCCGTTGTATTGTCAAATCAAAGCATCGGTGGGAACGTGAATCCTATTGGAGGCGAAGGCAATCCTGACGACGGAGGCGATGCCAATATCTACCAACGCTCATTGTGGGATGAAGAATAACAGTCGCTTCCACCTGAGCAATCTGTGTCATTAGAACACAAAAAGCACCACCCTGCCATGACAGATGTCTTGACAGGGTGGTGTCTGTTTGAGGGAGACTTTCTATTCTCCATCCAAATCGAGATAACCGGTGTATGAGATGGGGTTGCGTTTGCGGGCAATGACATCGATGCTGGCACTTCCATTGTCGAAAATGGAGAAGTCATACCGATAGATGTCTTCTTCGTTCTCCACATACAGGGTCACCTGGTGTTCTCCCTTCCGGGCATTCACGCCGTGAGAATATTGCCCTATAGTTCCTTCGAAATTCAATCCTTTTCCACCACCGTAAGGTATATCGTATGCTCTGCCGAAATATGGCAAATAGGAATTGATGCTGTCACCAGCGATTGTGACCGAATAGAGTGTGGACGGGGAAATCGGACTGCCGCCCATCGGCAGCACCATATTGACATTCACCTTGAAATGCCGGTTGGTAATGGCTTCGTTCACCTTCCTTGCCATCTCCTGTTTTTCCATCTTCTTGCGGGCGGCTGTCTCGCCGGATGTAGCACACGACACAAGCACCAGTACTATGGCTAAAAACAACAATATCTTTTTCATATCAACAGTCGATTTTGAACACCTACTAATTGAATGCAAATATACAAAAAAAATTGGAATCGCAAAATCTAAGGCGCAGTTTTTCAGCACAGACAACTACAGGCAAAGAAAAAACGCGAAATTGTGGGAAGAATGGGAAAAAATTGCTATCTTCGCAGAAAAATACAATTATGACACTCAACATCCTCAACGAGCGTATCCTGAAAGATGGCAAATGCCTGGAAGGCGGCATATTGAAAGTAGACATGTTTGTCAATCACTTGATAGACCCACAACTCATGCAGCAGATTGCCGTGGAATTTATCCGTAGGTTTTCCGACCTGAATGTGAACAAAATTGTCACCGTAGAAGCGTCGGGCATCGCACCAGCAATTATGCTGGCCTATCTCATGGGCGTTCCCGTGGTATATGCCAAGAAAAGGACTCCCTCAACGATGAAAGACATGTACCAGACGACAGTGAAGTCGTTTACCAAAAAGCGCGAATATGCAATGGTCATCAGCAAGGAATATTTGACCTCGGCCGACCATGTGCTCTTCATCGACGACTTTCTGGCCTACGGCAATGCCGGAAAGGGCATTATCGAACTTTGTAAGCAGGCCGGAGCCACCATCGAGGGAATGGGGTTCCTCATCGAGAAGGAATTTCAGCATGGTCGTGAGGCTCTTGCCGCCGAGGGAATCAAGCGCATTGAGTCAATGGCCATTGTGGAATCGCTCGATGACTGCAAAATCAAGCTCAAGGATGCTGGCGTTTGAAAACAGCGGAATTATTTCCAAGTTCATGTCCTCAAACAAAAATGAAACACGATTGTCTATCTATCCGTTTGGCATTACTATGCTGCCTGTTGACTGTATATTTTCCTGTGTCTGCTCAAATATCAGTCACACATCTAACATGCGACCACCGTCAGGGATTCGTAGTGGTCGATGAGGAGCCTTTATTAGGTTGGGAACAGACGTCATCCCGCTCAGGAGCACGGCAAATTGCCTTTGAGATAGAACTGAATGAAGCCTATTCATCGAAGAAAATCTTGGCCACAGGGAAAGTGGCCTCTGGCAAAAGCCAGAATATCCATCTGAAAGATATCAACCCACAGTTCCGGCTGAATGAGGGCATGTACAAATGGCGCCTACGTGTATGGGATGAGCGTGATAATTGTTCCGACTGGAGCGACTATCAGCATCTGATGATTGCCACCGCGGAATCTGCCTTTGGGAATAGCCAATGGATTGGCGCCATCACCAAAGCCAACTCCCACCTGCCCGAAGGCCGATATTTCACTGGCGACACGCTCAAGAAAGCCAACGTGAAAGCGGCCTGGCAGGCTGTCGACACCCTCTCGCGCCGCAGCATCTATTTGAAAAACAACATTCAAGTAGGGAAAAAAGTGAAGAGTGCCATCGTCAATGTCTGCGGACTTGGATTTTACGAACTCACCATCAACGGACAAAAGGTTGGCGAGGGCGAAATGACACCGAATTGGAGCGACTTTGACAAGAGCGTTTTCTACAACACTTATGACGTGACCCACCTGCTCCGCCGCGGGCACAACGAACTCAGGGCTTTACTCGGCAATGGTTTTTACAATGAGCAGGGAGGCCGCTATCGGAAATTGCTCATCAGCTTTGGCCCCCCTACCCTTCGTCTCTGTCTTACAGTGACCTACACCAACGGCCGGCGGCAACAATTTGTCACCGATGAGAAATGGCAATGGGCAGAAAGTCCGCTGACTTTCAACAGCATCTATGGCGGCGAGGATTATGATGCACGTCTGGAACAGCCCACCAACTGGAATCCCGTCGTTATCTCCGAAGGTCCATCGGGCAAACTACGGCCTCAGTTGGCCTATCCTGTGCGCATACAGGAAACCTACCCCATCCTGCGGCGCGTGAACGCCACATTGCCTGTTTATGACATGGGGCAAAACTTAGCCGGTTTTCCACGAATCACGGTCAAGGGCAAGCGCGGTCAGACCATCCGGCTGACTGTAGCCGAGAAACTGAATGACGACAGTCTGTGCGACCAACGTCAGACGGGCCGCCCACATTATTATGAATACACGCTCCGAGGCGATAGCGAAGAGACATGGCATCCGCGTTTCTCCTATTACGGTTTCCGCTATATTCAAGTGGAAGGTGCTGTTCTGGAAGGCGAAGTCAACCCCGACGGACTGCCCGTACTGAGCGACTTGCGCAGTTGTTTCGTATACAACAGCGCCCCCAAGACATCGACATTTGAATGCTCCAACCCGCTTCTGAACACTACTCACAAAATCATCCAAATGGCCGTGAGAAGCAATATGCAAGCGGTGTTCACCGACTGCCCGCATCGCGAAAAACTCGGCTGGCTCGAACAGGACTATCTGAATGGTGAGGCACTAGCCTACAACTATGACCTCGCTGGAATGATAGCCCAGGAAGTGCAAAACATCGCCGATGCACAGCGACCGGATGGCAGTGTACCCACCACGGCCCCCGAATATGTGGTGTTCAAAGGACGCTGGGTGGACGACTTCGCCGAGTCGCCCGAATGGGGAATGGCCTTCATCTACCTGCCCTTCCTCTATCATGAACGCTATGGCGACGACCGGCTGATTCTTCGTCACTACGACGGCATGCGCCGCTATGTGGATTACCTCGTCGGGCGGACCAACGCAGGCATCCTCGACATGGGACTGGGAGACTGGTACGACTTTGTGAAAGGCGAGAAAGCCGGTTTTGCCAAGAACACGCCACGCACCTTTGTTGGCACCGCTCATTTGATGATGATGGCCCGGTATATCGCTCAGGCCGCCACACTTTCCGGAAAGCAGGATGACGCAGCACATTATGCCCAACTTGCCGAGACACTCAGACAAGCCATTCTGCATGAGTTCTGGGATGACGAGGCACACGCTTTCAGGTGCAACAGCCAGTGCGCCAACGCCATGGCATTGGTACATGGCATTTGCGAACAAAAAGACAGAGAGTACGTAAAAACCAATCTGGTGAACGACATCCATGCCCACGGCGACCGCCTGACAACAGGCGATGTGGGCAACCGTTTCCTTTTCCTGGCACTCGTCGAAGAAGGTGAGGAGGAACTGCTCTACCGTATGATCAACCACTATGACGTGCCCGGCTATGGCTATCAAATCAAATGGGGCGCCACCACGCTGACCGAGCAATGGGACCCTGTTCAAGGTTCCAGTCTCAACCATTTCATGATGGGTCAGATAGATGAGATTTTCTTCCGCTCGCTGGCCGGCATCGAGTTTGTCTCGGCCGATCAGGTGCGCATCTCACCCCGCCGCATCAGCGACCTGCAATATGTGAAAGCCACCACGGGTACCATCTATGGCCCACTCACCGTGGAATGGCATGGAAATCGTCCTGTGAAAATTGATGCCCCAATAGGACTGACCATCATTCAATAGAGAGAGTATCGGAAGAAGAAGTTTTTTATTGAAAATAGGAAATTGACATTCTCTATCATTAGTTCAAGCAGAAAAGCCAAATACCTCTAAACATTTGAATAAATCGAGCCCCCTGCTCAACTACAAAAACTAATAACGTTTTATTTTTTGGAGGTGGAGCATCATGGAGGAAATAGGGGATTATGTTTGAGCGCGTAATCATTTTTTTTCTAAAAAATTAGAACAAAATATTTGTTATTCTAATTTTTTAGAGTATCTTTGCGGCGTAATTCTAAAAATTTAGAGAATGAAAGACAAGAAAAAACTGACCGAATCGGAAACCACGGTGATGAATGCGCTATGGAGTCTTCCCGGAGCGAAAGGAAATTCATCAGAAATCATGGAACGAATGCCCATGCCCAAACCCGCTTTGACCACGCTGCTGACCTTTCTAAAGATACTAACAGAGAAAGGGTTTGTGGAAAGCAACAAAACGGGAAAAGGCAAGACATTTTCGGCTCTTCTGAGCAGAGAGGAATATACACGGGAATTTCTACATGATGTCAAGGAAAAATTCTTTGGTGGTTCTTCTTTCTCACTCATGTCATTTTTCGCACAACAAGAAAACCTGAGTGACAGTGAGATAGAAGAGATTGTGAGAATGATTAAGAACAAGAAATCCTAACACTCCCCTACACGAAATGATATCTTTCCAATTTGGCATGTTCCCACTGATGGGAATCATTGTGGGATTGCTGTTGTTTGCAATCTACTATTATTTACTCCGCATGGAATGCAAACCTGCTAATGCGGAGAATTTCATTTTTGCGGCCGTCATCTTTACCACAGTGTGCTCTTTTGTCACTTTAGCCAGGATTGTGGAACCACAACGGAGCGACACGACGACATCCGTTGTGCCCCATGAGAAAGTATCAAAAGATAGCCCTACGAATAGTGAGGCAACCAACGAATTGGACACTCCACCCAACGTTTACGAAACAGTAAGGCAACCCTCAGGTATCGCCTCAGCCTTGTCTGGCAAAATCCACTATGCCATCTGGATATATGGTGCGGGAATATGTCTGATTATCATCAATCTGCTGATACAAGTCGCCTGGTATATAAGGCTCCGAGGAAAAAGCGAATACATCACAACAGAAAATAAGGCAAAGATTTTTTCCACAAACTTCAACATACCCTTTTCTTTTGGCAGGAGCATCTTCATTCCCAAGACACTCGACAAGAAGACCCGCTCATTTGCCATCAGTCACGAGAAGAGTCATTTGCGACATGGACATTTCAAGAGACTCTGCCTGATGCAACTGCTACTGGCAGTAGGCTGGTACAATCCGTTTATGTGGTTGTTTTTCAAAGAATTGAAATTACAGCAAGAAATGGAGGTAGACGCCGACATACTTTCAGGAGAGGTTGACAGAGAGGACTATCAGATGAGTATACTAAGCGTATGTGTCTCCGGCAGTAGATGGCTGAATGTCGGCTCCGCCTTCGGAGCGAAACACATCAAGCAACGTATCCGCTTCATGAACAAAGACCTCCGTCCCCGCAACATGAGACGACGCTGGAGGGCGGCACTGGCTACATTATGTGTGTGCCTGATGGGAATAGCGACCTTTGCCTGCCAAATCAATCAGCATGTGCGAAGACACCCGCTCGAAGGTGCCTGGACAATGGATTTCACCCGTCCCTCAGGCAGCGACAGTGAATACTATCCCCCATTCAAACAATATGCTTTCTACAGCCACGACACTTTTTTCACCCCACATCTTTCCTATCGTGAAGGCATACGGTTTGGCTATGGCTTTTCCGGTGAGGAAGTGGTCATGCATCATGACACATTGGTGAATGCCCTTGGCAAGCCACTGATTTATCGCTTTGTGAATGAAAACACCTTCCAGTGCGACTGGACCAGGAAAAAGACCGACCGTTCGCTTGTGACCACGGATGTGGTCACCGACCAATGGTCACGATGCGAAGTACCCAAAGAAATCACGCTCGCATTTGTCTCTGCTTACGAATCGGAGCGTCATCACGAGAGACCATTGGACGGTGTGTGGCAAATCGAGGATTCGCAATCGGATTATTATCTGCTGGCCAACGACACCCTTGTGATGGCTGTCGAATACTCACCCGACCCCGACTCCACCATCTACCGATATTTCGGTAATGGCTTCAGCGGAATTGTGAACTACAAAAACAAGATTACCGTAAGACTGAACATAGACTATTCAGCCACAATTAGCGACGCCCAGCGTCTCACGCTGGTTCCATCGGGAGACAGCAAATCGCCTGCATTATCATTTCGCCGCCTCCCTGCAATACCAGGTCACATCAGAAGAATGCTGAGCAGTGTTGTAGAGGTCAGTGGAATGGACTGAAGGATTTCAAGAGATATTATCCAGACTGAATGTCAGAAAATTCGAAAATTTCATAGAAGTATTAGTAAAGAAAAAGACCTATAGGCAATTTACCCCGGTTCGTCGCGAGACGAGCCGGGGTATTTCATTTTGGGCAAATGGTGTTTATGACAGTCTTGCCTGAACCACGTTAACTACATAGTCACCCAGTTTCTCACATTCACTGACAAGGTCGTTGAACAAAGTACCCACAGCATAGTCATACTTGTGCTCATTGACGGCATTGATGTTCTCTGCCTTCAGTTTGTCGCGTGTTGTGTTGATTTCGTTCTCGATTCTGAATGTCTCCTTCAGCGAGGAATCCTCGCGTTTTCCATTCAGCACACGATTCATCTGTGTGAGCGACTGGTTGGTCAGGTCCATCATCTCTTTCATCTTTTCGTTCTGCCAGTCGGTGAACACCTTACCGGTTTCCATTTTCCGGTTGAGCGTTCTCGACAGATTGTAGCAAGCGTCGCCGATACTCTCGATTTCGCTGATCTGGCGCATCATTGAACGTATCTTGCTCTTGGTTTCATCACTCAGGTGGCGGTCGCTCACCTTCTCCAGATAGGTGGCTATCTCGATTTCCATCCTGTCGGCAATACCCTCATATTTGGCGATACGCTCCACTGTTTTTGCGAATTTCTCCTTGTCTTTCTCATCCACCAGGCTCGTTACCATTCCATACATCCTCTGTATACGGTCGGCATAGTGTGTAACCTCTTTCTGAGCCTGCAGCACGGCAATTTCAGGTGTATGCACCAGACCTCGGTCGATGTAAACGAGTTTCTCGGGCTGGTCATCCTCATCAACACCGTCGGCACTCTTCTTCTTCTTGATAATCTTGCACACCACTTTCTCAATCTGGGGGATAAACCATATCAGGATAGCGGTGTTGGCCACATTGAAGCAGGTGTGGAACGCAGCCAGCACGACGCTCAATTTTGCCGCATTCGCCAGGAAGACATCAGGTGCGACCAAATCTCTTTGCATCTCCGTGTCGTATCCTACGAACCCACACACCATGTTGACAAAAGGATGGAAAACTACAAGCATCCAGCACACACCGAAGATATTGAACAACATGTGCGCCAGAGCGGCTCTTCGCGCCTGTGTGGAAGCAGTCAGTGCAGCAAGGTTGGAAGTGACAGTTGTACCGATGTTTTCACCCATCACCAATGCGATACCTTGATAAATGGGCAGCGCACCACTTGAGCACAGAATCATGGTGATGGCCATGACCGCAGCCGAAGACTGCACACACATCGTAAGGATACCACCGATAAGCAAGAATAAAATTGTCGTGGTGAAACTTTCGGGATCAAAACTCTCAAAGAAATTGAGCAAGGCCTGGTTTTCTCCAAGATTCATGTCGGCTCCTGTCGCCCTGAGCGTACCAAGTCCGAGGAACATGAATGCAAGACCGAAGATGAAACTACCGATGGTCTCGTTCTTTTTACTATAAATGAGAATCAATGCTACGACAAAAGCGGGCCAAACGACGTTGGTGATATCGAAAGCGAATCCTGCCGACATAATCCATGCAGTAAGTGTGGTGCCGATGTTGGCACCCATGATGACTCCGATAGCCTGCGCCAATGTCAGAAGCGAAGCATTGACAAACGAAACGGTCATCACCGTGGTGGCTGTGGAACTCTGCACGGCGGCAGTGACTGTAGCACCCGTAAGCAGTCCAGTAAAGCGGTTGGTTGTCATTTTGCGCAGGATGTTGCGCAGTTGTGGTCCGGCCATTTTCTGAAGGCTTTCACTCATCTGTTTCATTCCGAAAACAAGTAGTGCAAGCGATCCGAACAGCCGAAGCGCCAAAATCAGATAATCTGTAGTTGGTTGCATAATAAAAAATGTTGATTACAGCGCAAAGATAATAAAATAACTTAAAAAAACCAAAAAAATGACGCATTACATTTCCGACACATTCATTTTTTTTGTGCAATGATTTGGCCGTAGCGAAAAAAAAGCATAATTTTGCGTCAATCTATACCATCATCCAAGTGATACCTTAAAAAACAACATATCAAATGACAATGAAAAAAATCAGCATTGCCCTTATGGCTACACTTTTATCATCAACTATGAGCGCACAGAACGTGCCACAATTACGAGCAGACAACATCGACGCGGTGCTTGCTGCCATGACTTTGGAAGAAAAGGCCAAATTGCTGGTTGGCGGTGCCAACAATTTCTTCGGCGACAATGCCGTTGTCGGCGGTGAGGCCGACCTGGTTGCAGGTGCTGCCGGGACCACGGCAGCCATTCCCCGCCTTGGCATCCCCGCAACGGTACTGACCGACGGCCCCGCCGGTGTGCGTATCGACCCCACCCGTAAGGGAACCGACCAGACATTTTATGCCACAGGATTCCCCATCGGCACCTGTCTGGCCTCCACCTGGAACACCGAATTAGTAAGAGAAGTAGGTATTGCTATCGGCAATGAGACAAAGGAATATCGTTGCGACGTGATTCTTGGCCCCGGCATGAATCTTCACCGCAACCCTCTCTGCGGCCGCAATTTTGAGTACTACAGCGAGGACCCACTTCTGACGGGCAAGATAGCCGCCGCCTACATCAACGGTGTTCAGAGCCAGGATGTTGGTGTAAGCGCCAAGCATTTTGCCGTGAATTCCCAGGAGACCAACCGCACGAGTGTTGACGAGCAAGTCTCTCCTCGCGCGGCCCGTGAACTTTACCTGAGAGGCTTTGAGATTGCCGTCCGCGAGAGTGCCCCCTGGACCGTCATGGCCTCCTACAATCGCCTCAACGGCACTTACGCACAGAGTAACCATGATTTATTGACAAAAATACTCCGGGACGACTGGGGGTATCAAGGCATTGTGATGACCGACTGGATAGGCATCCGCAAGGACCTCCGCACCATCGACGAGGTGATTGCCGGCGACGACCTGCTTGAGCCAGGCCAGAAGAAACAGAGCGAGGAGATTGTAGCCGGCGTGAAAAACGGCACACTCTCCATCGCCGATGTGGACAGGAACGTTCGCCGCCTGCTGGAATATATCGTCAAGACACCCAGTTTCCGCAAATATCCCGCCAGCAACCATCCTGACTTCGACGCCCATGCCAAAATCACCCGCCAGAGTGCCAACGAAGGTATTGTGCTTCTGAAGAACAATGGCACGCTGCCATGGAATGTCAAGGAACAGTCGATTAAGACAGTCGCCCTCTTTGGTGAGAACTCCTATGAGTTTTTCTCGGGCGGAACTGGTTCCGGCTGCGTTCACACCCCCTATGTGGTGGATATGGTGGAAGGTCTGAAAAACGCCGGCATCAGCAGTTCGGCCACCCTCACCGACATTTACCGCAAATATCTCGAATTTGCGAAAGTGAAATTCCAGGCCGACCGACACCCCGCCAAATGGTATCAGATGGAGCAATTCGGCCAGCAGAAATACCCGGAAATCTCCATCAGTCCGATTTGCATCAACAATGAGGTGAAATCCGCCGATGCCGCCATCGTCACCATTGGTCGTCAGGCTGGCGAAGGAGTGGACAGAGACATCAACGTTGAATTCAACCTTACAACAGATGAGCGACAGATGATTTTCGACGTCTGCAACACTTTCCATGCCGCGGGCAAGCCTGTGGTGGTGGTAATCAATTCGGGCTCTGTGATAGAGACCGCATCCTGGAGCGGTTATCCCGACGCCATTATCTGCGCCTGGCAACCCGGCGAGGAAGGAGGCAATTCCGTGGCCGACATCCTGACGGGCAAGGTGAACCCTTCGGGCAAACTGACCATGACCTGGACAGTGGCAGCCACCGACCATCCCTCGACCAAGAATTATCCCGGTAGCATCGATTTCTACAGTTACAACGAGATGAAAGCAAGCGGAAATCCAGTTTCCGGCTACGACTATACCCGGCATGAGGAAGGTATCTATGTGGGATACCGCTACTTCGACACTTACAACCGCGACGTGGCTTATCCTTTCGGCTACGGTCTGAGTTACACCACCTTTGAGTATAGCAAACCCACCGTCTCTCAGAAAGGAGAGCAGATAGAAGTAAGCATCAACGTGAAAAACACCGGCAAGGTGGCAGGAAAAGAGGCCGTACAAGTATATGTCGCCGCCCCCAAGGGAAAACTCGACAAGCCAGCGAAAGAGTTGAAAGCCTTTGGCAAGACCCGTGAACTGCAGCCTGGCGAGAGCCAGACCTTGCGCATGACCCTGCAACGCCGCGACCTGGCCTCCTTCGACGAGTCACAGAGCGCATGGGTGGTGGATGCCGGAACCTACACGTTCAAGATTGGCTCCAACGTGAGCGATATCCGCGCCACAGCCAACCTAAACGTGAAATCTCTGGTGGAAAAGACAAGCGATGCGCTTAGACTGAACAAATAGGCTCACACATTTCCGAGATAGACATATTGCATGCCTTCCTCCTGGGCAATCTGACGGGCCTTTCTCAAAGTGCTGACAGGCGTTGGAGGAACATCCTTCATCCGGAATTGTGGGAAGAAACGACTAAAATGTAATGGTGCCTGCTGGAGGTGGTTTTCCACCATCCAGCGGCACATTTTTTTAATCATCTCCATATCATCATTGACACCAGGGATGACGAGATTGGTCAATTCCACCCATATACCGGCATCGCGCATGGCCAGAATGGTGTCGAGCACTGTCGACAGTCTTCCCCCACTCACCTTTTGGTAAATCTCGTCGCTGAACGACTTGATGTCGATGTTGGCGGCATCGATAAGGGGCAGGAGGTCGCCAAGTGGCTCCTTGCAGACATAGCCAGCAGTCACCAGAATATTCCACAGCCCTTTCTCATGTGCCAGCCGTGCCGTGTCGGCCACATACTCAATATAGGTGAGCGGTTCGGTGTATGTATAGGCAATGCCTGGACAATGATGCTGTATGCAGAGACTCACAACCTCGTCGGGCAGAAGACGTGCCAACCGCACCTCTTCCGGAGCAGCCTGTGAAATCTCATGATTCTGACAATTCAAGCAACGGAAGTTGCAACCCGTACAAGCCAGGGAAAGACACTTCGTGCCTGGATGAAAATGATACAGAGGTTTTTTCTCCACAGGGTCAATGGCCAAAGAGCACGGACGGCCATAGACATCACTCAGGAGCCGTCCACCGCTGTTGCGCCGGCTGCGGCAACGCCCTGTTTTTCCGTCGGCGATATGGCAATGATGCGGGCAGAGCAAGCACTCCACCTTTCCGTTGCCCAGATTTCGATAATACCTACACTCCCACTCCATCAGAACACAATCGCCTCGTAAACATACAGTTCGGCATCGCGCCAGCCATCCCAGCCCAGTCCGGCTTTGTCGCGTGAGCAATGCCCCACAAACTCCTCCTTGGTCCAATCCACCTCATCGGCCACCTGTGGCAGGAACGTACCACTTTGGTAGCCTTTCTTGATATAGATGCCGTGCCGATGCAACTGAAACTCGTCGAGACTATAAATGCGGCGCATGGGGGTGAGCACAGAAATCTCAATTTTGATTTTGCTCAGTTCGTCACGTTGCAAGTCAGGAAAACGAGGGTCTTCAAAAGCCGCCGCCCTTGCCATCTCAAAAACCATCTCATGGAGCGGTGTGTCCTCTCCGAAATGCCCGATACATCCTCTGAGTCTTCCGTTTTTTGTCAATGTGACAAACGCGCCACACTTGCGTTGCAGTGTGGGGGTAAGATTTGTGGGGGTGAATTTCGTGCTGTCGAATGCGGTCCGCAAACTGCCCCAGGCAATATCCTTCAAGGTTTGCTTTTCCTCCTTGGTCAGACTGAATCCCTTGGCATCGGCAGTTTTTTTGGCCGAGGATGATGCATTGCGCACGACGGCAAAAGCATGATAGCCCACTACCCTATTGGGGTCATGATGGTCGATATCGCCGGAGTTTTGATAGAGCAAATGCCTCACCTCATATTGTTTGTCGAGCATCAGCATCAAAATGGTAATGGCGAACTCCCCACATGCACTTGTGTCGAGGTTTCGCTTCCCACTGTTCGCATTGCGTTCGAGGGCGGCCAGGAACTTACGCACGTCGCCGCTTTCAATGGCTTTTCCTGTCAGGGCATCCACCTCGTAAGCATCCTTATAGGATGGATAATGCGAGAAGTCGCTGCTGATGACAAACAGGTTGTCTTCGTTGAAATAGGGGCGCAACGCATCAGCCATCTTCCATAGTTTGTTTCCGTCGTTGGTGCTCACGATTATGGGCACAATGGGTGGCACATCGGTCAGTCTCCGCTGCAGGAAGGGTAATTGCACCTCAAGGCAATGCTCCCTGTCGTGTGCGCGTTCGTCGTATGCGAAAAGGCTGTCGGCCTCTCTCAGTTCATACCCGGTTTTGCGGTCCACCTCCACCCTGCCAAGTGGTGTCTCATAATAATCTACCTCTGTATTCACAGATGCACCATTGAGCCACGTATAATGACTGGGGCCAATCAGGAAAATCCGCTTGTATTTCTTTTGTTTGTCGAGGGCCATATATGCCGCCGCTGCCACATTACCTGAAAAATAATAACCGGCGTGAGGCACGATGAGCGCCGCCACATGGGGTGAGCAGGCCACCGATTCGTGATTGGCAAGAAAACTGTCCACCTCGTGACAGAGGATTGTGGAATCGCCCTCGTAAAATCTCCCCGCCTGCGTGGCAGGCCTCACTGAGGGGATGTAGGGCTGGGTGTTGGAAGTGCAATTGGGTGTCATCATCAGCAAAGACAAGATTAGAATATAAATGTATTTCATGCAGATTTGGTACAAGGCTTGAATATGAAAACGAAATCGCGGAAAATTGTCATTGCAATGCTCCGCGATTCGTATAATGGTTTCTACAGGCGTAAGCCTTTAGAAGGCAGCGATCAGTTCCTCGTTGGAATAAGCGTCGGCTCCGTAGCAAGTCTTCAGATAGGCGAGGCCGATTTTGTAGTCTTCCTCAGTGAAGGAGTCGGTAGCCTCCTTGGCAACGACCACGTCGTATCCGAGGCAGTAAGCATCGGCGGAAGTATGTCTCACACACATGTGTGCATGAAGTCCCGTCATCACAACAGTTTTCACACCCAGTTCCTTGAGAAGAATGTCGAGGTCGGTCTGGAAGAATCCGCTGTATCTGCGCTTGGGAACCACATAGTCTTTGTCACAGAGTTTGAGTTCAGGAATCACCTGTGCTCCTTCCGTTCCGGCAATAGCGTGGTCACCCCAGAGTTTCAACTCACGGTCGATTCCAGCGATATGGGCGTCGTTGCAGAAAATCACGGGCACTCCAGCCTCACGGGCTGCATCGAGCAGTTGTGCGGTAGCAGGCACGATGGCTCTTCCACGGTCGCATCCGAGTGCGCCGGTCACGAAATCGTTGAGCATGTCAACGACAAGAATTGCAGGACTGTCAAGTTTCATAATGTCTTTTTTGTTGGGGATAGTCCCCTGATTAAGTTAAACTTTGAGGGGTGATTTGATGTTCACACCCTGATTAATACATAAAAATTGGTTTTATAGCGTGCAAAATTAGACAAATATTCAATGCTGACAAAACTTTTGGCAATTTTTTAGCAATTTTTATTGGGTTGCTGACATTTTATTCCTATCTTCGCAAAATCAAACTACGACATATATTATGAGAAAGATTATCATCACCGTGGCTCCTGTTTGCCATGTAGGAAAGGAAATTCCCCCTGAATGTAAGAATCCGCTAACCCCTGAGGAAATAGCCGCCGACACCATCCGATGCTACGAGGCCGGCGCTTGCGAGGTGCATCTGCACACCCGTGACCTGAATGGCGAGCAGACGTTTGAACTCGACGTTTTCCGCGACACCATTTTTCGCATTCGGCAAAAAACCGACATGATTATCCAGGGTTCCACAGGCGGTTTGTCATCTCTCACACTGGCCGAGCGCTGCGTGTGCCTGAATGTGCCCGAGGTGGAAGTGGCTTCGCTCAACATGGGTTCGGTCAATTTTGGCGAGACGGTATATATCAATACGCTGCCCGATATTCGCTACTGGGCAGCCCGCATGAAAGAGGCGAATGTGGTACCCGAGATGGAATTGTTCGACCTGAGTATGGTGGAAACCTGCACGCGTCTGGCCGACGAGGGTGTTTTGCGCCGTCCGTTGCATTATAATTTCTGTGTTGGCAAGGGTACATCAAGCAATCTGTCCGCCACCGGACGCAATCTGTGTTTTTTGACCGACCTTTGCGAGGCGGGCAGCAGCTGGGGCATCACCCACGACCAGATGGAGGATTTCTCGATGCTCGCTTGTGCCATAGGCATGGGGGCATCGGCCGTACGTATCGGTTTTGAGGACAGTTTCTACTATGCTCCGGGCAAGCGCGCCGCCACCAATGCTGAATTGGTGGAGAGACTGGTGACCCTCATTCGTGCCATGGGCTGTGAGCCAGCAACACCAGAGGAAGCAAGGAAGATGATGAAAATAAAGGATTGAGAAAATCAAAGAAAAGAAACCTCATAAAAACCCAAAGACATGGCAAATGAAAAGATTCGGATGGTGGTGCTTGATGACGACCCCACAGGTATTCAGACCGTGCATGGTTGCCGGTTGCTTACGGTGTGGGACGTAGAGTCGTTGGGCGAAGCCCTGGATGACAAAGCGAGATTCTTCTATGTATTGACCAATACCCGTGCGATGACCCGCCAGGAAGCAAGCAGGGTGGTAAGCGAGGTGATGGAGAATGTCTTGCTCGCGAATCGTGACCGTGGCTACCATCTGATTTTCATCAGTCGCAGCGACTCCTGCCTGCGTGGACATTTTCCGCTCGAGACCGATGTGATGGCTGAGGTGCTTACACGGCATGGAATAGCGGTTTGGCGCCCCATCCCCTTCGTTCCGGCTTTTATCGAGGCAGGTCGTGTGACCATCAACGGCACACATTATATGCGCGACGGCGAACGCCTCATTCCTATTTCCGAGACAGAGTTTGCCCACGACAATGTGTTTGGCTATCACAGTTCGGTGCTCAGCGAATACATCACCGAAAAAGGTGCCCATCCCAACGACTTTGAGATAGTAGACGCTGAGAGTTATGACCAATTATATGCATTCGCCCATCAGTTGCTGACCCGCCTCTCCACATTCAGCGGCGCAATGGTCATCCGAAGTTCCTCGTCCTTGCCCCGTGCACTCAGTGGCATAAGCGACCATCCCCTGCTCCACCTCAACTACCTGAGGAGCAACAGCAATCCAGGAGTTTTCGTTGTGGGTTCGCACGTGCAAAAGACGACCCAGCAACTGAATCGGCTGCTTGCCGAGAAGGGAACAGCCGGCATCGAGATTAATGTGGAAAAACTGCTCGACTGTCCCGACGGCATCATTGCCGGCACTTTATCACAAGTGAAAGAATTTGCAGAAAGAGGGATGACTCCTGTGATTTACACCTCGCGTCGCGAACTCCGTCTGAATGACGCCGACCAGCGGCAGGCACTTGGACAGCAGGTTTCCGACGCATTGGTGGAAATAGTCCGCCAATTGCCTTTTACGCCCTCCTATTTAGTGGCCAAGGGGGGAATCACTTCGAATGACATCCTGACCAAAGGACTGAAAGTGAAATCGGCTACTGTACTGGGGCAAATCATCCCCAATGTCCCCTGCGTGATGACCAGGCAATTCCCCTACATCATCTTTCCGGGCAACGTAGGGGATATGGACTCATTGGCCGACATCTACAAGACCACCTTGAGTGCTATATAAATTAAGGTTATTGGCAGATTGGCTTGGAAGGATTGATCATGGAGAAAAGAGCCGCGCTCACCAGCAACATGGCGGCGATGAGATAGAGCGGCAGATTATAATCGCCCGAGGCTTCCACCACGGCGCCAAAGATGATGCCACAACAGAAACCGCCTATATTCCCCGCCGTGTTCATTGCCCCCGACAATGTGCCCGCATGGCGCTGCCCCAGGTCGATGCACAAGGCCCAGGCACTGGGCAACATCAGGTCGAAGATACCAAAGCATAGCGACAGGAACACAAACACCGCCATTTTCCCCGGAATGAAAGCGGCCAGAAACATACAAATAGCCGAAACAGCCAGTGCCAGCGAACCTATACTTTTACGCCCCACTTTCAGACCATATCTGGCCGACAGTTTGTCGGTGAGATACCCGCCGGAAATATTTCCAATCATGCTCATGACGAAAGGCACCGCCACAGCGTAGGTGAGTTCCTCTTTTGCGAATCCTCTTCCCAGTTCCATAAAAGTTGGGAACCAACTGAAGAAGAACCAACTTCCAAACGCATAGAAGAAATACATGGAGCAAATAATCCAGAACTGCCCCGACCGCAACATTTGCCCCCAGGGAATGGCACTGGAGTTTTTTTCCTCGCTCGTGACCGCCACTTGTATTTCCTTGTCTCTATAGCCAATATACCATACGACAGCCCACACGACTCCTACCGCTCCAAGCAGATAGAAAGCCGCCCGCCATCCCAGCCAGGCCATGACGGGAATGACCACGAAAGGCGTCAGCGCGCCCCCGAGCCGACTTGCCGCCCACACGAAGCCCTGGGCTTTTCCCACTTCATTTTTCGGGAACCATCGCCCGATGACCCCAGTGGAACAAGGTGACGAGCCTGCCTCACCAATTCCGAACATAAACCGGATGACGAGCAGCGAGGCCAGTCCTCCTGCCATGCCTGTAAAAGCAGTGAAGAGCGACCACCACAACACAATCATGGCCAGCACCTTGCGGTGTCCGAGCCGGTCGCCCAGGGCACCCATGGGAATCTGCAACAGCCCGTAAGACAAGATGAATGCACTCTGCACCCATCCCCACTGTGCCGGCGACAGACCCAAATCGGCCATAATGGAAGAGCCGGCCACACTGATGTTGATGCGGTCGAGAAAAGTGACCATGCCCAGAAGTACGAGCATGGTCAGTATGGTATATCTGTGTTTCATCATTTGCAGGTAGCCAAATAGTTTCTCAGCCCCTGCACGCCCAGGCTCGGACTTGAGAGCACTGGTTTGCCAGTAAGTTCGGCCAGTCTATTTTCCATACGGGCCATAGAGCCTTGTGCCAGAACAAACAGTTCTACCTGGTCGGCTATTTTTGTAGCCGCCTCGGCTATCAGTCGGTCGTGCGTTTCGGCATCACCGCTTTGTCCTGCCTGGAATGCCCCCTCGGCAAGTCCGTCCACCAGGGTCACGTCGCACTGCATGCGCCTGGCCTCCAATTCAAGCAATCGCCGTGTAGGGCCCAGTGTGGTGGGCAGTGTGGAAATCACGCCTATTCGCTCGGCTCGCTTGATGGCTTCCTGCGCCATGGGTCTGTCGATGCGGAAGACGGGCACGGAAACAATATCCTTTGCCATCTCGGCCACATCGCCGACCGATGAGCAGGTGTTGAACACCACGTCGGCTCCTGCCACTGCTGCCATATCATAATAGGCAAGCAACCTTTTTCTGACGGCAGGTGTGACACATCCATTGGCAATCACCTCCTGGATGAGACTATCGTCGGCAATGTGATTGAGTTTCACCTCTGGCAGGATTTCCTTGAATATCGCTGTCAGTGGTTGCACAAGCGCCATCGCCGTGTGTACTGCTACAACATGAATCATGCTATCTCGATGTCGTGAAGATTACTAAATCAGCGAGAAAGCCACGTCCATCATGTGGGTGAAAGTGGTCTGTCGCTCCTCGGCTGTTGTGGCCTCACCTGTGGCAAGGTTGTCGGAAATCGTGCAAATGCACAGAGCGCGGTTGCCAGAGCGGGCAGCGTTCATGTAGAGGGCGGCTGCCTCCATCTCGACAGCGAGCACGCCTAATTTCACCCATCTGTCATTGTGGGGATTTTCCGAGTAGAAGATGTCCGACGAGAGCACATTGCCCACCCTGTAATCGTAACCAAACTTCTCACAAGCCTCTGCTGCTCCGCGCACCAGTGAGAAATCAGCAATGGGCGCAAAGGTTCCGGGCAATTCATACTGAGAGGCGAAGTTGGAGTCGGTGCAAGCACCCATGGCTACCACAAGTGAGCCAAGTTTCAAGTCAGGATGATACGAGCCTGCCGAACCCACACGCATAATGGTCTTGACACCATAGAAATTGAACAACTCGTAGGTATAAATGCCTATAGACGGCATACCCATGCCATGTCCCATCACGCTCACTCTCTTGCCTTTATGAGTGCCGGTAAAGCCGAGCATGCCACGCACATTGTTGAACTGCACTGGATTGTCCAGGAATCTCTCTGCCATCAGTTTTACACGCAAGGGGTCGCCTGCCATGATAACAGTCTCGGCTATTTCGCCGAACTTTGCCCCGATATGGGGAGTTGGAGTATTTGCCATAGTATAAAGTAATTTTAGTGAATAATTCAGCCACAAAAATAGTGAAATAATTTGATAGTTCCATCATTTTTTGTACAATAATGACAAAAATATTTGGAAAAAGTCTCAAATCAGTAGATGAAGACACACCCGAATGCATTCCTACAATTTGATTCCGTACTTCACTATCCGCTCCTGCATCATTCCATCGGGCATGAAACGGAGGAGCGTCTTCGTGATGGTGTTGAGCATGCTCTGGCGGATATAGTCCTCGCGGATATAGAGCGAGACACGTCGCTGCGACAGGTAGTCGCCCTCTATACGCCGCACGTTCTCGCGCTGCTTGTCGGTTAGGAAAGGCAGATGCATCTCGGGGATGATGGTAAAACCGCCGTTCTCATCCACGATGCGGATGAGGGTCTCGATGCTGCCTGCCTCGTAGATATGCCGCCCTTTGGTCCTGGCTTTGCAGAAACTGAAAGCACTCTCGCGAAGGCATTGTGCCTCCTTCATCACCCACATTTTCTCATGCTCCAGATTCTCGGGCTTGAACACGGGAAGTTTCCGCCAGCAGTCCTCCGACAGATAGACCATGAACCTCTCCGTATAAAGCGGTATCTCCAATACTCCCTGACGGGTGTTCCCACTGATGGCGATGCCGGCGTCAAGACGGCCCAACAACAGTTCGCTGAGCATCGTGTCGGCTTTCAATTCCTTCACACTGAGTTTAACAGCGGGATAATCCTCCACATAATGCCTGATAAACTTCGGGAGGATATACGGGGCGATGGTGGGACCTACCGACAGTGACAATTCTCCCGACACGTTGCCCTTCTCTTCTTGCACCAGCCATGTGATGCGTTCTGCCTCGGCAATGGCACGCTCTGCCTGACGGATGATTTTTGCTCCGTTGACCGTTGGAGCAACACTTTTGTTGCTGCGCTCAAAGATACGCACGTCAAGTTCCTCTTCCAGTTTCACCAACATGGCGCTGAGGGTGGGTTGCGAGATGCCGCACGACTCGGCAGCCTTGGCAAAGTTGCGGTAGCGATCGATGGCTACGATGTATTTCAATTGCTGTAAAGTCATTCACTTCCTATAATAGACAATGTCGATGCAAAGATAGAAAAAATCATTCACGTATCTATTATAATCTTCGTATTTTTGCAATCGAATTACGAATAAAGACAAACGACATGGAACAGAAGAAGAAAAAGAAGAAGAACTTCCACCGGCATTTCGAAACCAAGGGCATGCCGCTCTATTGGATTCTTTTCGCCTACCTCGTCATCGGATGGTTCTATCCCGTAATCGGCTTGCTTGCGCTCATCTGCATGATAGGCCCTGTGCTGACCTCCATCTGGCGCGGCAGATACTGGTGCGGCCATATTTGTCCGAGAGGAAGCATGTACGACCGCCTGCTCTCAAAATACTCTCCCCACAGACCCATACCCAAGTTCGTTCGCACCTTCGGGTTCCGGCTGTTCATGGTGCTCTTCATCTTCACTATGTTCGGCATCCAACTGAGTTTCGCCAAGAACTGGAGCGACGTGGGGCGCGTGTTCTGGACCATCATCCTTATCACCACCATCGTGGGCATCGTGCTGTCGTTTATCTATGCGCCCCGCACCTGGTGCAGTTTCTGCCCCATGGGCACCATCTCGCGCTGGGTGGCACCCAAGAAAGAACCGCTGCCCAAAGGATTCAAGAGTGTCCACGTGAGCAGTGCCTGCCAGATGAAGTGCAAGAGTTGCGCCCGCGTCTGCCCCATGCAACTCACACCCTACGACTCTCGCGGCGAGGCGGCAGGCTACCTGCACCCCGACTGCATCAAGTGCGGCAAGTGCGCCCTGGCTTGCCCGACAAAAATCATGTCATTATAAATAAAAGTGCTCCCCCCTCAAATGCACTCATCTTTTAGTCATCACGAATTTAAAGAATTAGAGAATTATGAATTAAAAGGAATGGGAGAAGAGTTTTTATTCATCACGAGACTTGTCGAAGACCCACGAGGAACGCAGTAAATTAAAGAAATTATAGAATTATTGTCATTAGGACAAGAATTTAAAGGAATGGGAGAAGAGCTTTTATTCATCACGAAATTAAAGAAATGATTCCACTTGAAAAAGTGGCGTGAATTTGATTTGACATAGACCTCTGACTGGTTTTGTTTTCCAGCGTTGGTCGTTAACATATCGAGCCGGAGATGTCGAAAATCGGTCTTCGTAGACCTATA
>Ga0247611_10000340_pt1 | contig 96716 bp, 65 predicted proteins | sample 177DNAGHGhighgp2_FD_192422 | JGI IMG/M metagenome (GOLD analysis project Ga0247611, IMG submission 192422) | Sheep rumen microbial communities from Palmerston North, Manawatu-Wanganui, New Zealand - 1770 DNA GHGhigh gp2 | ecosystem: Host-associated > Mammals > Digestive system > Stomach > Rumen...
CGATAAGCAGTTTGGCACACGGGGGTGTCTTGCCATAGTGTGAACACGGCTCTAAGGTAACATAGATGGTGCTGTCTTTCAACAGGCTAGGGTCGCTCACGCTGGCCACGGCATTGACCTCGGCATGACCCTCACCGCACTTGCGGTGCCAGCCCTCACCAATGATTGTGCCATCGGGTCCCACAATCACAGCTCCCACCATGGGATTGGGCGACGTGTGCCCCGCACCCTGGCGAGCCAACTGCAACGCACGGCGCATGTATTTCTCATCAACAATCATTCATTCAATGCTTAACGACTAACTGCTGTGGCAAAACGCACCTTGCCGTAGCTGTCCTCGATGATGCGCACCTCGTCAAAACCGTTGTCCTCCAGTAGCCGCTTCACCTCATCGCCAAAGCGCTGGTTAATCTCCAGATACAGCCTGCCGCCACGTTCCAGCGATTGCGCGGCATAGGGGGCTATCGCCTTGTAAAACATTAACGGGTCATTGTCGGGCACAAACAAGGCCTGACCGGGCTCATAGTCCTTGACATTTGACTCCATCGCCTCGCGCTCACTCCAGCAGATGTAGGGCGGGTTGGAGACGATAATATCGTAGGTTGCAGCAGGTTGCGGTGCCAGCATATCGTTCTCAAAAAAGCGCACCTTGGCCTTTAGCGTGGCGGCATTCTCACGCGCCACGGCCAACGCGTCGCGAGAAATGTCGAGCGCATCGACCTGGGCAAACTTCAATGCCCTCGCCAGCGAGATGGCGATGCAGCCGCTGCCCGTTCCCATGTCGAGCACCCGCAGGTCGCTCCCCTGGTTCTCGTCGATGATGAGGTCCACGAGTTGCTCGGTCTCGGGGCGTGGAATGAGCGTGGCAGGGGTCACCTTGAAGCGGTGCCCGTGGAACCGCGCCGAGCCCACGATGTACTGCAATGGCTCGTGACGGCGCAGCCGCGCGATGATTTCAGCCACACGCTGCTCGGCAAAGTCGGGCAACTCACTATCCTGACGCAATGCCACATCAACGGGGTCATAATTGAAAATGTCCTCACAGATGACGCGGATCATCGCTTGCACCTCCTGGGGCTCGGCAACACCTGCAAGCCCGCTCCTGAGTTGTTCTATCGCTTCCTTTAGTATCATGGTACAAAGATAGTGCAAGTCGAGCACAAAAACAAAACTTGTTTTAGTTTTTGTCGAGACGCAGCCTATCATTCGTAACCACAGGGGCTAATTTTCTCATGTTTTATTCAAAAAATCGGGTTTTGTCTTGGAAATTTGAATTTCTTTCACTTATTTTGTGAGTTGCTTAATTTTTTTAAATCATGAGCGATCACTTTGAACCGAAACAGGGATTCTGGTCCCGGGTGTTCCATCTCTACTATGATGGATTCCGTAGCATGACCGTGGGCAAGACACTATGGATCATCATCGGCATCAAACTGTTTATCTTTTTTGTCATCATCAAACTGCTGTTTTTTCCTAACTTCCTAAACACCAAGTGTGATACCGAACAGGAAAAAACCGAGTATGTGCGTCACCAGCTCACCGACCGCTGACCGCATCCACCTCTAACCTTTAACCTTTAAACTTTAACCTAAAAAACTACTATAATTATGGAAGAATTAATCAATGTTGTTGACTGGTCGCGAGCGCAATTTGCTCTCACGGCAATCTACCATTGGCTGTTCGTGCCGTTGACCCTGGGCTTGGGTGTCATCATCGCCATTATGGAGACGATCTACTACAAGACCAAGAGCGAGAAATGGCTCGCGACGACCAAGTTCTGGATGACCATCTTCGGGGTGAACTTCGCCATCGGCGTGGCCACGGGAATCATCCTGGAGTTTGAGTTTGGCACTAACTGGTCCAACTACAGCTGGTTTGTGGGCGACATCTTCGGCGCACCGCTAGCCGTGGAGGGCATCCTAGCCTTCTTCATGGAGTCGACGTTCATCGCCGTGATGTTCTTTGGCTGGAAGAAAGTGAGCCCCAAGTTCCACCTCGCCGCCACGTGGCTCACCGCCATCGGCGCGAGCCTGTCGGCCCTGTGGATTCTTGTGGCTAACGCATGGATGCAGTATCCCACGGGATGTGAGTTCAACCCCGCCACCATGCGCAACGAGATGACGAGTTTTGCCGCCGTGGCACTCTCCCCCATGGCCATCAGCAAGTTTTTCCACACTGTGCTGAGTGCCTGGGCGCTGGGCGGTGTCTTTGTTTGTGGCGTGTGTGGCTGGATGATGCTCAAGAAGCGCAATATCGACCACTGCTGGCGCAGCCTCAAGGTGGGCGCCTGGGTCGGTGTCATCGGCATCGTGCTGACGATGATCACGGGTGACACAAGCGCTGTGACCGTCGCCAAGTACCAGCCCATGAAACTGGCCGCCATGGAGGGCCTATACAAGGGCAACCAGGATCAGAGCATCGTGGCTTTCGGCATTCTGAACCCGTCTAAGAAAGCATTTGACGACCAGGATCCGTTCCTGTTCGACATCAGCATCCCTTATGGTCTGTCATTCCTTGCCACCCATGACTTCCACGCCTTTGTCCCCGGTATCGAGGACATCATCAATGGCGTATCATTTGACAAGGAGGGCAATCAGGTCAACACCGTGCCTTATGCGGAGCGCATGGAGCGCGGACGGGCCCTGCGGGAGATGCTCTCACAGTATGACCAGGCTAACCGCAGCGGCAACTCGCTCATGGTGGACAGCCTGGGACGGGCCATCAATGCCGACTTCAAGAACTTTGGCTATGCCTATCTCGACACTCCCGAGGAGGCCATCCCCAACGTGCCATTGACGTTCTACACATTCCACTTCATGGTGACCGTGGGCGGCTACCTGCTGTTGTTCCTGCTCTTGGCACTGTTCTTCGTTTACAGGCCTAACATTCTCAACAAGGCCAAGTGGGCCAAGTGGTGGCACATCCTGGCCATCATCACCATCCCGCTCACCTACCTGTGTAGCGCCAGCGGATGGATAGTAGCCGAGGTGGGACGCCAGCCCTGGACCATCCAGGACCTCATGCCCAACAAGGTCGCCATCAGTGACCTGAGCGCGGGCTATGTGCAAATCACCTTCTGGATCTTTGCTGTAGTGTTCACAGCACTGCTCATCGCCGACATCGGCATCATCTGCAAGCAGATTTCCAAGAAATCACAGACCAATTTAGACACCGTTAACGATTAAGGAAGGAGGAACCAAGACATGACAACATATTATTTATTGCAGAATTACTGGTGGCTCATCATGTCGGTGCTGGGCGCGTTGCTGGTCTTCCTGCTCATGGTGCAGGGAGGACAATCGATGCTCATCCACTACCCCAAGCCCGACAAACGCGCGTTGCTCATCAACTCGATGGGCCGCAAGTGGGAATTGACCTTCACGACACTGGTCACCTTTGGTGGTGCGTTTTTCGCCTCATTCCCGCTGTTCTACAGCACGAGTTTCGGCGGTGCCTACTGGCTGTGGATGCTCATCCTGTTCAGTTTTGTTATCCAGGCCATCAGCTATGAGTACCGTTCCAAGCCGGGCAACATCTACGGCTCACGCTTCTATGACGCGCTGCTGCTCATCAACGGCATCGTGGGACCCGTCCTGCTGGGCGTGGCCGTGGCGACGATGTTCTTCGGTGCCGAGTTCACGGTGACCAAGAACAACCTGCTCAATGTACAGGGCGCCACTATCTCGCAGTGGGGGCCCCGTCATGGCATCGAGGCCATCCTGTGCTGGAAAAACCTCCTCTTCGGTGTGATGGTGTTCTTCCTGGCGCGCACGTTGGCATCGCTCTATTTCATCAATAACATCAACGATGAGGAGGTCAACACCAGCCAGCGCCACCTGCTACTCGTCAATGCGGGAGTGTTTGTGCTGCTGTTTGTCGCAGTGGTAGCCGTTATCCTCACCTCTCCTGGTGTGGGCTATGACGACGGCGGTAACGCCCAGTGGGTAGCCTTCAAGTATCTCAAGAACTTCCTCGCCCTGTGGTGGGCGTTTGTCATCTTCCTGCTAGGCGTGGTCATGGTGCTGTTCGGCATCGGCAAGACACTCATGCGGGGCAACTACAACCAGGGCATTTGGCCTGCTGGCATCGGCACGGTGCTCGTGGTGATGACGCTGTTCTGGGTCATGGGCTATAACAATACCGCCTATCTGCCCTCGCTGCTTGACGTGCAGAGCTCGTTGACGCTGCGCAACAGTTCGTCGAGCGAGTTCACCCTCACCGTGATGAGCGTGGTCTCGATTCTCGTGCCCTTCGTCCTGGCCTATATCGCCTATTGCTGGTACAAGATGGATCACCGCAAGCTCACCAGTGACGAGCTCAACTCTACCGACCACAAGTATTGAGGTTCTAGGCTTTAGATATAAGTCCGTGGCATCCACAAAATTGATGGGTGCCACGGATTGATTTTCTGTAATGAGATTATATAGGCAACAGTCTATTAGTTGCCGCGTTGCTGGCGCTTGGTGGTGAAGCCCTCGGTAATCTGGCTGTAGTCGTCCACGTCCTTGTAGAGAATCCAATAAGTGGTGCCACCAACGTCACCGCCGCTGCCCTTAGGCATAACGTAGGCCTGGGCGAAGCGCCATCCAAACTGCGTCAGGTAGTTCAACGCGTCAATCATCGAGTTGAACTTGATTTCCTTGCCGTTGCGGTCAACAAGGCGCGACTCGCTCATCGAGGAGAGCCACGATGTGCTTTGGCCAAAATCAATCGACACCTTCACCTTGGTGCTGAACAACTGTTCCTCACACGACAACTGCGCATAAACCCGCTTGGCAGCAGGGTTATAACCCTCAACTTCAGTAATCTGTGCGGGGGCCACTTCGATGGCCTCCTGTGCAAAACCCATCAGTGCTGATACCAGCAACACTAGCAATAAAGTAATTTTCTTCATCTCAATCTAATTATGTTCTGTTTCTAAATGTAACGCTACTAGCGTTCCCAATATTTCATCAATCAGCATTATTTTGTACCTTTGCGATGCTATTAAACAATCTTTATACCCACCATCTATAATGAAAGCAGCTTTAAAATACTTTTTCCTATACGCCCTTTTAGTCCTTGCTGGTTTTGCCTCACTTACAGTGATTTATAAAATAGCCAGCTATTGCATTCAAGGTTTCACCTATAGTGATAAAGACATGATGGACGGCTCATGGCTTAGTTCATTATCATTAATGGTCGCCTCACAATTATTGCCCATCTACGTGTTCTTGAAACGAAAATACACCAATTACAGTTTCAGTTTCGGTTATCAATTTGGCGATGGCTTTTCTAAAAAGCAATTATACTTCTGGGCTGCAGTGGCAAGCGTGGGGTGCCTGCTGTTCGACATAATGGTGATGATGATTTTCCCCGTTATTGATGAATGGAATATCTTAATATTTGGAGAGGACTCTGGTCCTGATACCTTAAATTTTATAGACATCATCTCTGGCTGTATGCTTGCCCCTCTCGTCGAGGAGGCCATCTTCAGGGGAGCCATTGAACGGCGATTGCTGGAAAAGGATTGGAATCCCTGGTTCGCAATCGTTATTTCGGCGATTATATTTGCGATTCCACATTTCTCGCTTTACACATTGTTCTTTTCTTGCTTCGGAATCCTCGTCGGATGGTTGTACTACCGCACACGCTGCATTTGGCCCGGAATCCTGATTCACGCCCTCTACAACTCTCTAGCATTTGTTTCTGGATATATTATTTCCATTTTTGCTTCATCGGATGCCTTGTCCGAGGAAGATGCATCACTGCCACTGAAGATATCGATTCCCTTGCTATTAGTGGGCATTGCCATTCTTTATTACAGCGTGAAACAAATTGCCCTCCTCACCAAGGACCGCACCCCTATCAACGTGACGGCCACACAGACAGAGAATTCAGAATCATCCATTTGACCTTAAGTCGATGCGCTGGGGCAAGCTCCTGTTAAATGTTCTTAATATCTTCAGAAGATGCCATCTAGGAATGCTGACCATGGATCATGGCGCAAGTTTTTGTTTATCCATTCTAGCAATAAGGATAAAACTGAAACATTTTTAGTACCTTTGCAGCCTAAAAAATGCAACAACCATGAATGTAAAAGTTAACGATATCGTGCGCTTCCTCAATGACGTGGGAGGAGGCAGAGTGTCCAGAATTGACGGCAAGACCGTCTATGTGGAGGATGAGGACGGCTTTGAGCGCCCTGCATTGGAGCGCGACCTGGTGGTCGTGGGACAAGCCGGGACTCAAGCGTCGGCCTATGAGCGCCCGCTAGATATACGCAAGCGCCAAGTGGAGCCCGACAAGCCTGCGCCCAAGCCTCAGCCGGCACCCGAGCCCGTGCTGCCCGTCGAGGAGACCCCCGAGGGCGAGGTGCTCAACGTGGTGCTCGCCTATGAGGCCCGCGAAATCAAGCACTTGAACACCACCACCTTCTATGCCTCGCTGGTCAATGACTCAAACTATTTCCTCTATTTCACCTACATGACCCGCGGTGACGGTGACGGCGAGTGGATTACCCGCTATCACGGCATCGTCGAGCCTAACATCCAGGTACAACTCGAGGAGTTTGGCCACGATGACCTCAACGACATGACGCACATCGCCGTGCAGTATGTCGCCTTCAAGCAGGGCAAGGGCTTTAAGCTGAAAAATCCCGCCCTCGTCGAGCAGCGCCTCGACGTGACCAAGTTCTACAAGCTGCACTGCTTCCACGAGAATCCTTACTTTGACGTGCCCGTCATCGCCGTGGAGATTGTCACCAATGACCGTCCCGCGCGACAGATGCACATCGACAGCGGTGATCTCGAGCGCGCCATGAAAGAGAAAAAGCGCCTTGACCGCCCCCAGCGCAAGCCCGTGCAGAAGAAGGTGGACAACAACGGCATCATCGTCCAGGACCTGCACATCTCATCGTTGATGGACAACCTCAACGGCATGACGCCCGGCGCCATCCTCGAGTATCAGATGGACAAGTTCCGCGAGGTGATGGACGCCAACATCAACAAGCGGGGCCAGCGCATCGTCTTCATCCACGGCAAGGGCGAGGGCAAGTTGCGCCAACACCTGCTCAGCGAACTCAAACGCCGCTACCCGCGCTGCACCGCCCAGGATGCCAGCTTCCGCGAGTACGGCTTCGGCGCCACCCAGGTCACCATCCATTGATTTTTTAACAACAACAAGAACAACTAATAATACAACTCTTCATCATATAAGGAAAACAATAAGTACAACAAATACAAAATATTGGAAATCAATCATTTGTATTTGTTGTTTTATGCCGTTGTGACGAGTTGATACGTTTTATACCTAAAGCAAAAGGCGTTCAACTACATCACCCATTTAATATAATCCGGTGTCAACCTCGACTTTGCCATAATTCTCTTTTTTTTGGCAAAGCTAACACCTTATGAAATTGCCCAAAAGGACACTATGTTAACATTTATATTTGATTATGTAAACGGAATGCAACCCGAATCACCGTCTGAGGGTCTAGTGTAATCATACGTCCCAGGGTGACGCCTGTGCCATTCCTCATTCAACTTGCGCTTTTCATCGCGCTCCCTTTCAATCCTCTCATGATATCTCCGTTGCTCCTCAGGCAACATCCAGAGGCAGGAACCAACGAGTAGTAGCCCCATGCAACTGGCCATTACCAGGAAACCATGCCACACAGCCGTCAGCAGTCCGTTGCCCCCGTGCAGCCCGCTCCACAGCGAGCCCCCCAGCCAGATGCTCATCCACATTAGCAGCATCAGCCGGCCGCGCCTGTCTAAACCCTTATTTCTCTTCCGTGACATCGTTCAGTCTCCTTTCTATCCTTTAGACTGCCAAAATCCCGTTTCGTTTACGCAAGTGCTTTATATATAATTCTCAACTATAATACTGACTTTAAATTTGCAAGAAAAGTTGTACAATTTTAAAATTGGATTTTAAATTTGCAGGAAATTTCCGCAGATTTAAAGTCATTGATGAGCTGTTAGGACACTATCGGTTTCATTTGTAAAAACCCGTAGTTAAACAAGAACTCGACAAAATAAAGCACTATCAATCAATGCTTTGTTTTGCCGGGCTCTTGTTAAGTAGCAATCGATGTATTAGGCGGATTTAATGAAGATTCAGCAAGATGCTGATGAGATCAGCCACATCCTCAATGCTGATGCGTGAATCGCCACTGACGTCGGCACAGGTGTCACAGATTTCGCCACCGGACAACAAATAGCTGATGAGGTCGCTCACGTCCTGAATGTTTAACGCGCCGTCGTGGTTCACATCGCCAACCTGGTAGTCGTGGCCGCTGCCCGACAAGACCACATAGCGGCTCTTGCTCCATGGGCTGACGGTACCATCAATATAATATGCCTTGACCCTGTAATAGAAGGATCCGCCAGCGGCAAGACCTGTGACAGCGTAATTCCTGTCGGTAATGCCAGTGATGAGGCGATAATCGGCATCGCCTTCCTCAGCTACAGTACGCATCGGGAGTTGGTCATTCTCGCCAGCATAAATCTTAATGCTCTGGAATGCGGGGAAACTGCTCTTACCGGCGATGGTCACCTGGTCCAACTCGCTGCAGTCAAGCACAGCCACATAGTCGGTGAATGGGGCACCGCCAGGAGCAGAGAACTCCTGCTGACCCGCACTCGTCGAGACAATGAATTTTGAGCTGCTCTGGCTCATCGTGGACTTGGCCCTGACGACAACAGTCACCTTTTCATAGCCCGACAGGTCATACATCGGTGAAATCAGCGAACTCTTGTTGTTGATGGAAACACCTCCCTGCTCACACCACAGGCCAGTGCCGCTGAATGACCATCCCTCGGGCAACAACTCCTCGGGGTAGTTGGCATAGTTGCCAGATTCCTCCTCAATGCCGCTCCAGTCAGCCTCACCAATGAGGGTAAAACCAGGCCTGGTATTCACCTCGAGGGTATAGCTGTTTACATACTTGCTGGCAGTTTCGTCGGTCCACTCAGCAAGGAACTCAGTCAAGCCGATGTGGGCACTGTCAGCGGGAAGCATCACGGGGGTGTACACGTCCAGGGTAGCCGTTCCGCTCAGGGTAATGGTCACATCCTCGGCCTCAGGGCTGCTCAACGTGATGGTGGCGGTGTTGCTACCGCTCGCCAGCGGCGCATAGGTCACGGTAACGACCTTTCCTGAATCCAGGTCGTTGAGGGCAATGCTGGTGGCATCCAGCGTGAACACGCCGTCAGCGTCATCAACGGTCATCACCACGTCATCGGTCAGGAACTTGCCATTGACAACGAATGTGGCCGTCGAATTCTGGTCTACAAAAGCCTCCATATCAATATGGCGGGGTGCCACGATGATGGTTGGCGTGGTGATGGGCGGATGGATTCCCACTATCATCTGCTGCTCGATATTGAACGAGTAGTCCCTGTAACTGAAGGCATTCAATGCAAAGTCGCCATTGCCGCGGCCACTCCAGCCCCAATTCACATGATAGGTATCGGTATCGGCATTATATCCGTCCACATCAAAAGCATGGCCACTCCAGCCGCGCTGGCTATTGTAGTCAAAGGCACAATACAGCACGGGGCGACCCTCGTACAACTCATTCTGGAGCATAGCAGCCCACTCAGCATCGGTATAGATCTGCTGCATTTCATTGCCGAAGTTGTCGGCCAGGGACTTCGTCAGCAGGTCGGCCTCCTCGTCATAGCCAAAAAACTTGACTGTGCGCAGGATATCTTCGCCCTTAGCCCCGCTGCCGTCCACCGAATAATCCATGTGCTCCTCCTGACCGATGTAGCGCATCAGCCAAGCCACGGCATCGGCCTGGGCATCGTTATAGTTACCCTCGACATACTCATCGAGCATATTGTCCCAGTCAAATGTGATGGAAGGCAACTCGGGCAAACTGACGGTGTAATTGAAGGCCGGAACTGGAGGAGTCGGCTCAACAGGGAATTTCCAGTAATGAAACACCATCGACAATGAGGTGGCCGCACAACCCGTCACGCAATACTCTCCGTTGACCTTGGGGCAGTGGTTCCAGTAAGGTTCCGCTTGGTCCCACATGGCCGTGAGCATCGGGAGGATTGTTGGCGTAATTGATCGGTTCATGATGCGTGGTGCATCAACCTCTATGTCGGGGCGTTCCTGCAGGAAAACCATCTGGCGCTTGTAAGTGCTGAGCCAGTTTTTCATGTTCTCGGGCATAGTTGCGATGTCCAGCGGACGGTCGCCCCATGCCAGGATTTGGCGCGCACGGTCGTCGCCTGCAACGATGACAAAGCCTTGATCGCTATTGAAGATATAATATACAGCCTGGTCGCCATGCGAGGGATTGACCTCGGTGTGAACCAATTTCACATCGGCTATCGCAGCGGGAGCGCCACGACGCACCGAGGGCGCGAAATCTTGCCAAAAAAGTGTCGCAGTGGCACGAGCCTGAGCAACATCAACATCAGCAGCCATCGCTGGCATCATCGCCAACAACAGCAAGGCACAAAACAAAAATTTTCTCATATTTTATAGTAGGTTAATTAATAAATCAATGGATGGCCATCGTTGCAAGGTACAATGACTAATACATGGGTTGCAAAATTACAAAAAAACATTGAGATTTTCATACCTGACAGCAAATAACGCCAGTTTGATGAAACTTTTTGCCTCATCAATCCAGAATTTTCTATTATTCAATGAGTTATTCCCTTGATGGCTTTATCCCATCAATTCCACGACAACAATAAGCCTAAAGCCTACATGACAATAGGGAAACGGAACTGGCGCAATTTGCGCTCCAAGGCTTTCTCCTTGCCGCCGCAATACTTGTCACACAGAGCGTGGAACTGGGGCGAGTGGTTCTTGTGGGTGATGTGGGCCAGTTCATGGCAGATGATGTAGCGCACCAGTTCCTCGGGCATGAACATAAGATTACGCGAGAGTTGGATGACGTTGCGCGTCGTGCAGTGCCCCAGTTTGCGCATCCCGCGCCCAATCTCCATGCTGGCGGGTTTCAATCCCAGGCTATTAGCGACACTTCGGGCATAGGGCAACAGCACCTTGACGGCATTATACCCCATCGCCTCCCCTATCATCCCCGACACAAACTTCTTGATGCGGTAGTCAGTCAGGTCTTCATCAGGATGAAGGCTCACGCGAAGGGTATCACCCTCCCAGCGGGTGCCCACATGATGAGGCAACGCATTAGCTGCATCGATGACCACGCGACAACAGAAACAATCGATGACCTGACCAAAAACAATATCGGGGACTTCAGGATGGGGCAACAGGCGCAACTGATCGCGGTTGACATCAACCATGCGCTGCAAGCCCGTGAGCGATGTGCCAAACGGAGCCCGCATGAGCAGGTGACCATCAGGACGATAAGTGAACCGCACCGAGGTCATGCCCCGGCGCAGTTCCACAATGATTTTTCCAAATTCCTCGTCCTCGATGTAGCCTCTCATATCTTTTAAACTACGAATTACGCTAATAAAACCAATAATAATTCGTTAATCTGTATAATTCGTAGTTTTTTTAAAAAATTAGAACTTGGTGATACCCATGATTTCGCGCACGTCGGCCAGTGTCTTGCCGGCACGGGCACGGGCACGCTCGGCGCCCATCTCGAGCACGCGGTGCAGGTAGGCACTGTCGTTCTCGATGTCCAGGATGCGCTCGCGGATGGGCGTGGTCATGGCCACGATATCCTCGGCAATCTCCTTCTTGAGGTCACCGTAGCGGATGGAGCAGTTGTTGTAGGCCTCGGTGAAGAACTCGACCTTGTCGGGGGTGCCGACGAGCTTGAGGATGGTGAACAGGTTCTGCACCGGCTCAGCCATAGGCATATTGGGCTCGGTGGGGCCACCGTCGGTCACGGCGCGCATCACCTTCTTGCGGATGGTCTTCTCGTCATCCACGAGGTAGATGCAGTTGCCCTCGCTCTTGCCCATCTTGCCGCTGCCGTCCAGGCCAGGCACCTTCACGGGTGCGCTGCCAAAGTTGAAGTTCTGCGGCTCCTTGAAATAGTCCACTTTGTAGAACGAGTTGAAGCGGCGGGCAAACCTGCGGGTCAGCTCCAGGTGCTGCTCCTGGTCCTTGCCGACGGGCACGAAGTCGGCACGCTGGATGAGGATATCCACAGCCATCAGCGTGGGATAGGTCAGCAAACCGGCGTTCACACGCTTGTTGGTGCTGGCTCCGATAATCTCCTTGGCCACGTCCTCGTCGTCATCACCCTGGGTGGGTGCGGTGATGCCTAATGCCTTGCGGGCCTTGTCCTTAAAGGCGGCGGTGCGCATCAGTTCACCGATGCCCACGTGCATGTTGAGCAGCAGGTACATCTCGCTCACCTCGGGCACGTCGCTCTGTACAAAGATAGTTGATTTCTCGGGGTCCAATCCTGCTGCCAGGTACTCGGCCAGGATGTGGCGCACGTTGGTGTGCAGTTCCTTGGGGTCAGGGTTGGTCGTGAGTGCGTGCAGGTCAGCAATGAAGTAGTAACTGTCATATTTGCCCTCATTTTGCATCTTGACAAAATTACTCAAGGCACCCAGGTAGTTGCCCAAGTGCAGTTGCCCCGTGGGGCGTATTCCGCTTAAAACAATCTTCTTGTTATCCATATTCTGATTTTTTGTATTTTCAATTAATAGACTGCAAAGGTAATGCAAATATTGTCAATACAATGTATAAGTGCATGAGATTTTCTATTGACGCTATCCTAAATTATAGGCAGTCCGAAGCAAATTATTTCAGGCTGTCGATGATTTCAATTTCGAAGATGAGGGTTTCGTTGGGGCCGATTGCGTCGTTGATAGGAATGGCACCATAGGCCATATTGCTGGGGATGACAACGATTGCCTTGCCGCCGGGCTTCATGAGTTGCAGCATTTCGGAAACGCCTTCAATCCCAATTCCGATTGTTAGGGGCTTGTGTTCGCCTTCGCTCGAGTCAAACACTGTGCCGTCAAGGTGCTTGCCCACATAGTTTACCACATCATCTTCGGTAGAAATCTTGCCCTTGCCCTCCTTCAGCATTTTATAGGCCAGACCGCTCTTGGTGAACTTGAAACTCTTGTCCTTGCGTAATTGTTCCATATAGGCCTCGCCGGCTTTTTTATTGGCGATACCATCGGGAGAAAGTCCAGCGACCCTTTCGATCAACGGGTCAATTTTTTCATACAGTGTTAGATACTCTTCTTCGTCAAAGGTTTCAACACACAGTCCACGGGTCAAGTGCTCCATAAAGAGGCCTTTGTTAAGCGGCATGCGTGCTTGCCCCTGGAAAGAATCAAATGATTGAACGATTTGGATTCCTGCTTGTTCACAGACCAAGGAGATATTATCGACTTCCTGTTCAAAGCCGTATTCAATGCCTTTGAAGATCTGTTCAAAGTCTGAGTCTATCATCCTAAGGTAGTTGCGCATCTTGGAGCCATTCACAGCGCCCATTGTGCTGCTTAACGAGTCGATTAAAATGTCGCTTGAGTCCTCGCCGTTGGAATTGATTTGCTCCCAGAAATCATTCATTTTTACTTCCATGGCGTATGCTGTGTGGTCGTCAATGGGGTTCTCGGTCAATAATTCAGCCTTCAGATGCTCTAAAAGCAGTTGTTTGTTGAGATTGCAGCCATGGTTATTCCTGAACTCCTGATTTATTTGGGCTACCATTAGTCCGAACTGCATTCCGGTGATGAAATCTTTGCCTTCTTGGCAATTGAACATCTGGTTGATGGTTTTGGTGACTTGCGCGATATCGAAGTCAGCATCTAGAATACTGCGCAATTGCTGGCCTAATACGATACCATTAACGTTGCCAAGAATAATACTCAGCGAGTCAACGGCCCTGGTTGCTTCCGGCGAAATGGACTGGAATTCAGTATATTGGTTCTCGTCATGGGTGATTTGTCGAGTGGCGTGGCCAAAGGCTGTGAATGCCACAAGTGTCGTCACAATAGAGTAAAAGAGTCTTTTCATCATAGTATTATGGATATTTTAAATTTGGATGATCGATGCTACAAAGTTACGCAGCGCCCAATGTTCAACAACGAGCGAATTTGTTAAACATCGTTAAAGCCCGTGCGTGCGATGGCGTAGTGCCGTTTACTCGACCATCTCCAGCAATTGCTGGGCAATGCCGGGGCATGCCGCGAGGATGCAGATGCCGTGGTCCTCACGGTAACGCTTGACGAAGGCTCCAGCTTCAATTGCGATGAGTTCGCCGGCACAGGCATCCCACTCCTTAAGGTTCAGTTCCCAGTAGCCGTCGAGCCAGCCGGCTGCGACATAGCTCAGGTCCATCGCTGCCGAACCCAGTCGCCTGATGCCTCTCACGCGGGGCATGACCTGGGCAAAACGGTCCAGGTTGTTATCGGGGTTGGTGGCTTTGTCATAGGGGAAGCCCGTCGAGATGACCGCGCGCTGCAACTCGGTTGTGCCCTTGGCCTCCAGGCGTCCGTAGGGGCCATATGCGCCCTTGCCCTTGATGGCCAGGAATTCCTCGTCCAGCGACGGGGCATAGACGTAGCCCATGCGGGTCTCACCATCCACCTTCAGACCGATAGAGACACAATAGGTGGCAATGCCCGCACTATAGTTCACTGTGCCGTCGAGCGGGTCAATAACCCACTGGTAACGCGCTTGACGGTGGTCGTCACCGCTCTCCTCGCTCAGGATCGCATGATCAGGAAAACGCGAGTGAATGGTGTCGATGATGAGGCGCTCGCTGGCCTTATCGGCCTCGGTGACGATGTCAAACGCGCTCCCCTTGTCCTCAATACTCAAGTCACGGCGGCGAAAGTAACTCCTCAACACCTCGCCGGCCGCATGCCCCATCTCACGGGCACACTGCAACCACTCTTCTTCCTGGGGCGTACAATTCACTGTAGTAAATTCATTTTTCATGTTATTCCTCCTCATCTTTTTTACCTTTATATTTTAAATTTCGTAATCACATAACTCACTCACTGATTAGCGATTATCGATTAGTGATTTAATTCTTCAAGAACCGAAAATTTTTCCAGAAATCGTTGTTCTCTCGTTATTTCAGGCCTTCTCTCATCTCTAATCACTCATCTCTAATCCTCGAGTTTTCAAAGTGGTTCAGCCACTTTAAAAACTTGAATTGATATATTGAAACCTTTATCCTTTTAAAAAAGGGGGCCACTCTCGTGCCCCCTTGACAATGTCTCTTTATCCGTTTTCTTCATCTCCGCTATCGGGAGCGATGGGAATTTGACGCTTAAACACTTCCTTGAACGTGATGAGTGTCTCGCTGCGACCCAGACCCATCTTCAAGAAGCGGTCATGGATAATCTGCAGCAAGTGGTCGTTATTCTGAGCATAAAGTTTGATGAACAGGTCATACTTACCTGTGGTGAAGTAGCATTCAACCACCTCGGGTACAGTCTTAAGCCTGGCAACAACCTCATCAAACTTTGACGGGTCATTCAAGAAAAAGCCAATGTAAGCACAGGTCTCATAACCCACCGATGACGGATCAATCAATGAAATGGAGCCCCTGATGACGCCCATATTGTACAACTTCTGGATGCGCTGATGAATTGCCGCACCCGACACATTACATGAACGAGCAATCTCCAAGTAAGGCTTGCGAGCATTGAGAGACAGCATCTTTAAAATTTTGTAATCTAGTGAATCGAGTTTAGTAGCCATAATATTATATAGTTTTAATGTATTTGACTGCTTAGTCTTTATAATGCAAATCTTGTCCATTCAATGATGGAACACGTCAGTTGCGGCGCAAAGATACAAACAATTTTTCTAAAAAATGATAATTTATAAGATTTTTTTATGTTATTCTTCAAATATTAAATAAACCTACTACTATCATCTTGAAATTTACTATCATCAATTCTGTATTTTTTACCCCTATAATATAAAAGTGACAGCATGAAAATACACGCTGCCACCCTCAATCATGTATAGAAGTTTTCTTCGTCTCTACTTCATGTATTTTGCCACAGCCGCTTTGAGCCTGCTGGCATCCTCAACGCGCTCAACAATCTCGCTGTTGCGGATGATGAACGTTGTGGGAATACCTGTGACATTATAGTAACCAACATACTGTGAATTAATGCTTCGCGGATCAAACACGGTAATCCACGGCAGGTTCTTGGCAGCTTGCCTCCATGCTACGTTGTCCTGGTCGACACTCACCTGATAGATTGTCAATCCACGGCTATGATAGCTCTGGTAAATGTCATTGAGAAGCCTGTTGAGCTGCGGGGAGATTTCGGTCTGGTAAGCAGTGAAATCGAGCAGCACAACGCGGTTCTCTTCGGCCACTTTGGCAAGGCTATACTCCTTGCCGTCATAGTCTTGCAGCTTAATGTCAATGAGCGAGGCCACGTCAGCATAAACCGTGTCGGTGGGCGCGCTCATGGCGCGGCGGCGACGTTGACCCTCCAGCAGTTGATTCACCAGATAGTCGGTGCGGGGGTCATTGGGCCTGAAGGAGTTGAACGCGTTGGCCACGGCACCGATGATGCGCAAGTCGTTATCGTTCAACGGGTCATATAGCGGCTTTCCTCCAATGTATTTATTGATGGTATAATAAGCCACAATACCGCTCGGGTCAGCCACGATCTGATGTGACAACTGATCCTTCCAAGCCTGAAATTCAGCATCAGTCCCCTTGCCGCTGGCAAAGCGCATGGCCTCCTTGTCAATCTTCATCACCAGCTCGGCATGCTGGCTGCCGGCAACGGTATAGTCGGTAGCAAAACCGGGCAACTTGGTGTTGATCGTCAAGTGGTCCAGGCTGTCGATGGGGAAACAGATCGACTGGTCACCGCAGCGCAGTTGATAGATGTTGGGCACCTCGGGAGCAGGAGCGCTCACGCTATACTTGCCGTTCTTGTCAACCTTCACGGTATCGATAGTGTACCACTCACCGTTGCTCGATTGCTCAAGCACAACCACGGTTGAGTCGGTCGCGCCCTCGATGGTGCCATCGACCTTGAATTTGTTGCCGTCACATGCCGTCAAGGCCGCAACAGCAATCATCAGTAATAAAACTTTCTTCATGCCTATCATGAATTCCATCGATTATTTATTGGCATCCTTGCGAGCCTTGAGGCTATAACCGGCAAGGAAGATGATCAAGGCGAGATACATCACAACGCCCAGCGAGTTGGTCAACGTTTCGCTCTCGGGAGCCTGGAACTTGACATCACAGAAGGCCAGAGCTGCACAAACAACACCCATCAGGGCACCACCAGCAATGAAACCGCTGGCAATGAGCGTACCGCGCTCCTTGCGAGCGTTATTCACGGCCTCGTCCTTGCTGCGGCTGCCTACAAACCAACTAACGATGGCACCGATGAGCAGCGGAGCATTCAACTGGAAGGGGATGAACATACCCAGCGAGAAAGGCAGGGCAGGAACCTTGAGCCAGTTGAGCAACAGGGCGAGAACAGCACCCACGCCGTAGAGTAACCAAGGGGTATCGCCACCCATCATCAGCGGGTCGATAACGGCTGCCATAGCGTTAGCCTGGGGAGCGGCCATGACGTTGGGATCAGTAAAGCCGTAGGCCTTGTTCAAGATCATCATCACACCGCCCACGGTGGCTGCCGACACGAGGGTGCCGACAAACTTCCACGTCTGCTGCTTGGCAGGAGTGGTACCAATCCAGTAACCGATCTTCATATCGGTGACCATGCCACCAGCCATCGACAGGGCCGTGCAGACCACGCCACCGATAACCATTGCGGCCACGATGCCCTGAGAGCCTTTCAAACCAATGGAAACAAAGATTACACTAGCCACGATAAGGGTCATCAGGGTCATACCCGACACGGGGTTACTGCCCACGATAGCAATCGCATTGGCGGCCACTGTGGTGAACAGGAAGGCGATAACCAGCACAACGAGGAAGGCGACAACCGACTGCATCAGGTTGTGGATAACGCCGATGTAGAAGAACACGAAGGTAACCAACAGGGCTGCCAACAGAGCGAACACGAGCACCTTCATCGAGATGTCACGCTGGTGGCGCTCCACCTGCTGACCCTGGCTCTGCTCCTGGCTCTTGAAGGCCTGACCAGCCAGTCCAGCAGCGCTCTTGATGACACCCCACGACTTGATGATGCCGATGATACCGCTCATGGCGATACCGCCGATACCGATGAACTTAGCGCCACCGGTAAAGATATCCTCGGGTGATGCGGTAGCCAGTTCGGGATTCATCGAGCCCATGAGCGGCACGATCACCCACCAGATAAAGGCACTACCGGCAAAGATGATAAAGGCGTAGGGCAGACCGATGATGTAGCCCATACCCAGGGCAGCGGCGCTGGTGTTGACCTTGAAAATCATCTTCACGTTCTCGGTGAAGCCGTTCAGCGCGGGAATAGCAGCGGTGGTGAGCACTTCCTTCCACCAGTGGAAGGTCGAGAGCATGAAGTCATAGGCACCGCCCACGATACCGGCGATGAGCAGGTGACGCACCTGGCTACCACCCTTCTGACCGCTCACGAGCACCTGGGTGGTCGCGGTAGCCTCGGGGAACGGGAACTTGCCATGCTGGTCGCTCACGAAGTACTTGCGGAAGGGGATAAAGAACAAAATGCCCAAGCAACCGCCCAGCAACGAACTCAAGAAAATCTCCAGGAAGTTCACCGTGATATCGGGATACTTGGCCTGAAGGATGTAAAGGGCCGGTAGGGTGAAGATGGCACCGGCAACGATGATACCCGATGCGGCACCAATCGACTGGATGATGACATTCTCGCCCAGCGAGTTCTTGCGCTTGGTCGCGGCACCAATACCTGCAGCAATAATAGCGATGGGAATAGCAGCCTCAAACACTTGACCCAGTTTCAGGCCCAAATAGGCCGTGGCGGCACTGAAGATGACCGCCATGATCAGACCCAGCGAAACCGAGTAGGGCGTGATCTCGGGATACGTCTTGTCGGGCTTCAAGATGGGGACATACTTCTCCCCAGGCTTGAGCTCGCGAGCAGCGTTCTCGGGCAACGACATCTCGTCTTGCTCTTGAATAATGATTTCTTCGTCTTTCATAAAAAATAGATGTTTTGTTATTGATTTGGATGTTTTAGTCAGTTAACAAAATCATACAGGCCAATAGGCACAACTGATTAATTCAAACTGCGAAGATAGGCATTATTCGGCAATTCAGCATCATCTATCGCCTGAAATATGCGTTTTTTCTTTTCTGTAGGGGTTTCGCGACTCATCCTTGCCGTTCTTTTTGTGAGTTGAAAAAGATTTAATTACCTTTGCCGAGGAAAACATTAAATACAAGACTGTTATGACGAAGAGATTGATATTGCTGGCCGTGATTGCCATCACGACGATAGGGATGATGAATGCACAAGTCAACGACGAGCGAGCAGCCTATGACAAGGCGATGAACGCAGGCACGGTTGAGGCCTGGAACACATTCCTGCTCGACTATCCACAAGGCCGTTACACCGAACAGGCCCGCAAACTGCGTGATGCGGCCATCGTCAATGCCTACTGCAACAAGAATGTGCAGCTTGAGGCCCTGGCTGCCTATATGGACACCGTGGACGTGTTTGAGCCGCGCATCAAGCTCTTCTATAGCAACCTGGTCAACAATCCCACCCACAGCTACCGCATCGAGCATCTCGACGTGGGGTTCAACGGTTGCACGGGCCGCGTCGATGAACTGGTCACCATGGCTGATGGCAGCAAGCGCAATAACACCTTCATTTTCAACAAGCAAGGTCTGCTTACCCAGTCGAGCATCCAGGGCAATAAGGGCGTCAAGACTGTCGTCAACTACACCTATTCCTATGACAACCTGCACGGCTACAGCCTCAAGCAGAGCAAACGCAAGGGAAAGATCATCAACTTCGCGCCCATCTACGACGAGAACGACCACCGCGTGTCAATCAAGGGCGACAACGGCAGCCGCCAGGATTTCACGTTTAACGAGAAAGGTCAGCTCACCAAGCTTGTCATCTCTCAAGAGAAGGGCGAGAAGCGCACCCTCATCTACAAGGATGGATACGTGATTCGTGAGGAAGTGGGCAACCAGGTCTTCCGTTACCATTACGACTTTGACTCCGCCACGGGTAAAAAATTCCTCATCGCCATCAAGGAACTCAAGGGCAATGACGTGATACATGAGCGCACGTTTGACTACGACATCGACACCCACGGCCGCTACACCCGTATGGCCATCACCCTTGACGGCAAGCCACTCATGACAATCACGAGGACTTACAGCGATTAACTGATAGGCGCCCAATACAATAAATAGGGCCGATTCATCGTTTTAGAGTAAAAGCTTTTGTAACGCAGTTTCATGAAACAAGTTCTATATATCACATTGGGATTGGTCTTAGCCTCAGTGATGATGTCTCTCGCCTCGTGTAAGGGACCACAGCTCAAGCAGGCCGACGAAGCCTATGACCGTGGCGAGTATTTTGACGCAGCGGGCATTTACCGCAAACTCTACAACCACTATAACCGCAAGGAGGATGCCTGGCTGCGAGGTGAACTCGCCTACCAGCTCGGCATGTGCCACCTGAAACTCAATCAGGGCAACCGTGCCGTTGCCGCGTTTCAAAACGCTATCCGTTACGAGTATGATGACTCGACGACCCTGTTGCGTCTAGCTCAAGCCCAGCAGCGCGAGGGCCTGTATTCCGCAGCCATCAACAGCTACAACGCCTATCTTGACATGTTTCCCAATGACTGGGAAGCACAGGTGGGCCTGCGCGGTTGTGAGCTCGCCCCGCAATGGAAGGAAGAGGGTTCACGCTACATCGTCAAGGCTTTCAAGTTGTTCAACACACGACGAGCCGAGTACTGCCCCATGTACCTTGACAAGAACCTCGAGTACATCTATTATACCTCTACCAACGAGAAATCTACCGGTGAAAATCATAGCGAAATCACCGGCACCAAGAAAGGTGACATCTATTTCTCCAAAAAGGACGAGAAAGGCGTCTTCACACGCCCCGAGCTTGTTGATGGCGGACTGAACACCGAGCACGACGAGGGCGCAGCAGCCTTCTCACCCGATGGTTCAACCATGTACCTCGCTCGTGCCGTGCGCCAGGATTGGCCAACAACGGTTGAGATCTACACCAGTAGCCGCAGTGAGGCCAAATGGGGCGCGCCTCAAAAGTTTGAGATTACTGCCGACACACTGAGCAGCTACACCGACCCCTTTGTCAGCCCTGACGGCCAGTGGCTCTATTTCGCCAGCGACATGCCGGGAGGCCAAGGCGGTACCGACATCTGGCGCATCAACCTCAAGGACAAGCATGGCACCCTCGAGAACCTGGGCCCGCAAATCAACACCAAGGGCAATGATCGATTCCCCAACGTGCGCACCGATAGCCTGCTCTATTTCGCCAGTGACGGACATCCAGGCATGGGCGGATTAGACTTGTTTGTGGCGACTCTTCAGCCCCGCGACGAGAACGACCGCACGGCAATGGACCGCTGGGTTGTCGAGAACATGGGCGTGCCTATGAACTCGTCGGCCGACGACTTCGGCATCACCTTTGGCAAGGGCGAGAGCGGTTTCTTCTCCAGCAACCGTGGTGACGCGCGTGGCTATGACCACATCTTCAGCTTCATCAAGCCTGATTTGCAGATCTGGATCTCAGGATATGTGGTCGATAAAGATGATGAGCCCGTGCCCAATGCGGTAATACGCATCGTGGGAGATGACGGCAGCAACCAAAAGACGGCCTCCAAGCCCGATGGCTCATTCCGTTTCGACCTGCAACGCGGCGTGAAATACGCAATGATGGCCAGCGCCGAGGGCTATCTCAACGCTCGACAGGAATTTGAGAGCGACAGCACCGAGGAAGATGCCGAGTACAACGTCGATTTCATCCTCGCCGCAATGTTCAAGGCACAAATCATCGAGAATATCTTCTATGATTTCGACAAGGCTGTGTTGCGTGATGAGTCCAAACTCGCCCTCGACAGCATGGTCATGCTCTTGAAGGACCATCCCAACATCGTCATCGAGATGGCATCACACACCGATCGCGTGGGCAGTGCTAAATACAATCAGGGGCTCTCACAGCGGCGCGCTCAAAGTGTCGTGGACTACCTCATTGCCAATGGAATACCCCGCGAACGGCTGAAACCTGCCGGTTATGGCGAGTCGCGCCCCAAGACCGTCACCAAGCGCATCCACAACCAGTATCCCCAGTTTGAGGAGGGCGTCACGCTCACCGAGGAGTTTATCAAGACACTGAGCAAGGAGGATCAGGAAGCGGCCGACCAAGTCAACCGACGAACAGAGTTCACCGTCATCGACACCGATTTCCAGTATTAAACTGATACCTCAATAACAACAAAACCGCCTCGTGGAGGCGGTTTTGTTGTTCCATAAAATCCGTTCTTTCCGTTCTCTCCGTTTCCCGTTACCGCCCGATGCAGTAATAGGTGAAGCCCAGGTCTTCAAGTTCATCGCCGTCATACACGTTGCGACCATCGATAATCACTGGCTCCTTCATCAACTTCTTGACATCATGCCAAGCAGGAATGCGGAACTGCCGCCACTCGGTGAGCAGCAACACGGCATCGGCACCTTTCACTGCATCATACATGTCAAGACCGCAATACACGTTGCTCCATCGGCGCTTGGTAGCATTCATCGCCACGGGATCATACACCCTGACGTTGCAGCCGGCATCCATGAGCATATTGATGGTATCGATAGACGGGGCTGCGGTCATGTCATCAGTCTCGGGCTTGAAACTCAGGCCCCAAAGGGCCACCGTCTTACCAGCAAGATTGCCCTTATAATGATTGTACAACTTCTTGAAGAGAATGCGTTTCTGGCGGTTATTGACATTTTCCACAGCCTTGAGGATTTCCATGTCATAACTGTGCTCGCTGCCTATCTTGATCAGGTCGTTGATGTCCTGGGGAAACAGCGTGCCACCGTAACCGCAGCCCGGGAAGATATACTTGGGACCGATGCGGCTGTCCGATCCCACACCGTGACGCACGATATTGATGTCGGCACCCACAATCTCACACAGGTTGGCAATCTCGTTCATGAAGCTAACGCGTGTGGCAAGCATCGAGGTGGCGGCATACTTAATCATCTCGGCAGTGCGGGTGTCGGTATAAATAACTTTGCGGTTGTTGTGCATGAGGATGCTGCGGTACAAGCGTTCCATCGCCTGTCGGGCGCTCGCAGTCTCAGTACCGATGACGATGCGGTCGGGCTTCATGAAGTCCTTGATGCCGTTGCCCTCGGTCAAGAAGTCGGGATTGCTCGCCACATCAAACTTGATGTCTTGCTTGCCGCGCTCCTCAAGCGTCTCGTTAATGATTTTGGTCACATGCTGAGCGGTGCCGACGGGAACCGTCGACTTGATGACAAACACACTGTAACGCGTGATGTGCTGGCCAAAGTCCTTGGCAATCTCCAGGATCGGGCCCAAATCGGTAGAACCATCATCGCTGGCGGTAGTGTCGATTGCACAAAAAACAAAGTCCTGGTCAATGAAGCCCTGCTTATAGTCACTCGAGAACAAGAGCCGCTTGTCATTCACGTTGCGGTTAATCATGTTATCCAGTCCTGGCTCATAGATGGGTATCGAGCCATACACAAGCCTATTGATCTTTTGGCTGTCACGATCCACACAGGTGACGTTGACTCCCAAATCGGCGAAGCAGGTGCCACTCACCAGACCCACATATCCTGTTCCTACTATTGAAATGTTCATAGTACGCTTTCTCCTTGTCTTGTTCAGGTTTACTATTGTATTTAATTTGCAAATATACGAAGATTTATTAAAAATTTCTTGTGTTTTCCATTAAAAATTGCTAAGTTTGCCATTTCTAATTGATATTCCAACAACGAAATGATTGAAATCAAATTGTTTAACCATATTATAAATCATTAAACTATGAAAAAGTATTTAGCTGAATTAGTAGGTACATTTGTTCTCACGTTTCTAGGTTGTGGTGTGGCTGTCGCTCTCGGATGTGGCGCCGATACGGCTTCAATTGTCGGTACAGCCTTTGCTTTTGGTCTAGCTGTTGTCGCCATGGCCTATACCATTGGCGGTATCAGCGGTTGCCACATCAACCCCGCCATCACGCTGGGATGCTTCTTGAGCGGCCGCATGAGCGCCAAGGATTGCGGTATGTACATCGTGTTCCAGGTGATTGGCGCTATCCTTGCCGCAGCAGTGCTGGCAGGTATTGTGGGCACGGCTCCCGCCGAGGCCATCATCACCACCAAGACGGGTGCTAACGCGTGCGCCTTTGGCGTGACCAACGGCCTGATCGTTGAGATTGTGCTCACCATGATCTTTGTGCTTGTGGTGCTGGGCTCGACCAGCAAGACTAATGGCGCTACCAACAATTTTGCTGGCTTAGCCATCGGTTTGTCGCTGATTCTTATCCACTTGGTTGGCATCCACTTCACTGGCACCTCGGTGAACCCCGCCCGCTCAATCGGCCCGGCTTTGTTCGAGGGTGGTCAAGCATTGTCTGACCTGTGGGTATTCATTGTTGGTCCCCTAGTGGGTGGTGCTTTGGCTGCCTGCATTTGGAAAATCATCGGCTGCGACTGCTGCAAGAAGACTGAAGAGTAACACCATTAATTGATTATAGATTCATTATCAACTATAAAAACCATTTATCTTATGAATTACAAAATTATTGACATCGAGGGTATTGGAGAAGTGTATGCACCCAAATTGATTGCCGAGGGTATTGAGACCGTCGAGCAGCTGCTTGACGCTTGTTCAGGTCCCACTGGACGCAAAATCATTGCCGAGAAAACCGGCATCAGCGAGAAACTGATCCTCAAGTGGACCAACCATGCTGATCTGTTCCGCATCAACGGCATTGGCCCGCAATTCGCCGAACTGCTCGAGGCTGCTGGCGTTGACACCGTTAAGGAACTGCGCCACCGCGTGGCAGCCAACCTTGCTGCCAAGGTAGCCGAGGTCAACGAGGAGAAGCACCTGTGCGGACGCGTTCCCGTTGAGAGCGAGATCCAGAAAATGATCGACCAAGCCAAGGAGCTCGAGCCCAGAATGACGTATTAGTCGCTAGTTATTAGTCCTGTTCAGTTGGCATTCATCGACTAAGGACTAAGAACTGTGCAACGACAATTCGACAAGGAAAACATCTGATATTCAGTAAATTATTCCTTACAAGACAAGATAGAGACGCAAAATTTTGCGTCTCTATCTTGTTGATACATTGATTTCCAGTACTTTACCCTGGTCGAGTTTGCGTTAGACTAGTGACCGACCTACGGTATCGTGACTTCGCCGCATAGGTCGCTGGCCATGTATTTCTTCACCATGCCCGCAGTGTAGCGCTGGCCAAAAAGGAACATCAGCTTGGTCACCGCGGCCTCGCTGGTGATGTCATAGCCGCTAATGACGCCCGCGTCAAGAAGCGTCTTGCCCGTCTCATAAAGAGAGCAGTTCACACCACCATTGACACACTGGGTCACGTTGACAATGACCACGCCACGGTCAACGGCTTCTTTAATACACCTGATGAACCAGGGATGGCTGGGCGTATTGCCCGCGCCATAAGTCTTCAAGACGATGCCCTTGATGCCGGGTGTGTGCAGCAGGTAGTCGAGGGTCTGTTCGGTCATGCCCGGGTTGAGCTCGAGGAACATGACATTGCAGTCCATGTCGGTGCACACCTTAAGCGGCCTGGGGGGCACTTGGCGCAAGTAGAGCGTGTTGTACTCGATGTCTAACCCGATCTCGGCCAACTCGGGATAGTTGAAACTCTTGAATGCATTGAAGTTGTCGGCGCTCATCTTGGTGGCTCGATTGCCGCGCCACAGGTAGTTCTCAAACAGGATGGCGACCTCCTGGATGCGGGGACGGCCTCTCTCATCGACAGCTGCCGCAACTTGCAGGGCCGTGATGAGGTTTTCCTCACCGTCGGTGCGCACCTCGCCGATGGGCAACTGCGAACCGGTGATAATGACTGGCTTGCTCAGGTTCTCGAGCATGAAGCTCAGCGCCGAGGCCGTGAATGCCATCGTGTCGGTGCCATGCAGCACGACAAAACCGTCATAGCGGTCATAGCTCTCCTCGATGGCCAATGCGATATCGCGCCAATGTGACGGATCCATATTGGAACTGTCGATGGGCGGATTAAACTGGATGTTGTCAATGTCGTAATGCAGTTTCTTGACCTTGGGCACATTGTCCATCAGGTGCGAGAAGTCAAACGGCTGCAAGGCAAGCGTCTCGGGATTCTCGATCATGCCTATCGTGCCGCCTGTATAGATAATGAGTATCTTGGGTTGATGGTTACTGGTTTTCATCGTGGTATATAATATAGTGGTAACGGGTTAATTATTCATCAGTTCGGCACCGCGCTTGAATGCCTTGTCAAAGAATACCATGTGGTAGTCTAGCGAATTCACCCAGTAGTCCCAACTGTGACGGCCAGGGCGCACGGTGAAATCATGGTCGATGCCTGCTTCAACAAGCTGGTCATGCAGGGCGATATTGTTCTTGATGAAGATGTCGTTCAAGCCATCGTCAATGATGATATTCTGGGCAGGCGTGAACGGCGAGTTCTTGAGGCGCTCCACTTGGTTGCGCACCGCGTGATCGCGCCAGCGCTGCGGGTTGGCTGACTGTTCGCCCAAGCGGTCCTTGATGTGCCAACTGTCGGGAAATTGGGTGATGTCCATGTTTCCGCTCATGCTGCCACAGGACCAGAACACGTCAGGATGCCTCCATGCCAGGAACAACGCCCCGTGGCCGCCCATGCTCAGGCCTGTGATGGCGCGCATGTAGCGGTTGGCATGAGTGCGGTAATGGCTGTCGACATACTCCACCAGTTCCTTGCTCACATAGGTCTCAAACTGCATCGTCGGGTCAATGGGCGAGTCAAAATACCAGCTGTCCTGGCCGTCGGGGCACACGATGATGACGCCATAACGGTTAGCAATGCTATCCAGGTTGGCCTTCTTGCACCAGTCGCTATAGCAGCCATAGGCTCCGTGCAACAGGTAGAGCACAGGGTAGCGCATGGTTTGCGCATCCTTGTAATAGACATACTCCATGGGCACTACCACAACATTCTTGATGCTACGTCCCATGGCCTGGCTCATCACCTCGACAGTATCAACTTGGAGCTGAACTGGGGTTGACGCTTGCTCGGGTGTGGCGGGCGAGAGTGTGCGATGGGCACATGCGCTAGTAGCCATGAGCAGCATGACGACAAGCAGCAATAACGGTTTCACGGACACCTGTTTCATTTCTCCTTATTCTTGATTGGTCGTTTTTTCTTAAAGAAGTCGGTCATCAGTTGGCCACATTCCTCGGCTAGCACGCCGCCCGTGACCACGGCCTTTGGGTGGAACGGCGCCTCACACATGGTGTGATAGCCGCGTTTGTCATCGCTCGCGCCATACACGATGCGGGAAATCTGGCTCCAAGCCAGCGCCCCGGCACACATCAGGCACGGCTCCACCGTAACATACAGCGTGCAATCGGTCAGATACTTGCCGCCCAGCGTTGTGGCGGCTGCGGTAATTGCCTGCATTTCGGCATGGGCAGTGACGTCGGTCAACGTCTCGGTCAGGTTGTGTCCGCGCCCTATCACGCGCCCCTTGCTCACGATGACGGCCCCAATGGGCACCTCATCGCGCTCCTTGGCCTTGTGGGCTTCGTCAAGCGCCATGCGCATGTACTTGATATCGATATCCTCGGTCTTCAGCATCAGTTCAGAGCAACACTTTGCGGACCGTATCGCCCACACGCACGACATAGATGCGCTGGCCGGGCAGGCTGATCCAGTTATTCACAGCAGTACGGCAATACCACTCGCGACCAAACATATCATAGACATAGGTTTTCAATCCGTGGGTATCGCCGTCAATATAGATCATGCCATCAAAACCGATGATGGTAAAATCGGGGGCAGTATCTTCATCCAACTCCTCGATGGCAGCTGGGGCATTCTGTGCCACCAGTTGCAAGTCCTCCTCGTCATACATCAACGTGGTGGGAACAACCAAGTACTCCTCACTAGTGGCCCCAATGGGCAAATAGTAGCGGTCAGCGGCAGTGATGGCAGTGAGATAGCCGTCAGGGCCATAAATCTTATAAGCCAAGCTATTGCCCAAGTTTAGGGCAACCCAATTCCCGCCTACTGTCTCCTGTTCCATCGTGGGCAATACAGCCAGGCCCTCATCAACCCACAGCGAGAACAGGTCTTCATCTCCCCACAGGTCATCGTTCTGGTAGCGGCGGGTGGTGGCGGCATCGGGCAGCATCACTTGCACGCCACTGACGCCCTCAAAAGTATCGTCGCCGAGCATCAACGGCGGCACCGAGGCATCACAATAAACCTCTCTCAGGCTAACGCAATACCCAAAAGCATTGTCGTCGATGGTTCTTAACGTCATGGGCAGATAAACTGTGCGTAGCTGTGAACAATCCTCAAAGGCGCCTTTCTCGATATCGGTGACACCCTCGGGCAACACCACATTGGCCACAGCAGTGCCTGCCAGCATGTACCTGCTCACGGCGGTCAACCCTAGGGGCAGGGTGATATCGGTCAGGTCCTCGGCATCGGCAAATGCGGCCTCGCCAATCATGGTGACGCTATTAGGAATCTGAATTTGAGTGACACGTGACTGCCAGAAAGCCCTGGGAGCAATGGCAGCGACCTCATAGTTCACGCCGTCACAATACACTCGCTCGGGCAGGATGATACAGCCCTCATAGTGGTTCACACCATCAAAAAATGCGGGAGCGACAGCCACCTGGGTGTCACTGATGATGTTGTAGAATATGCCATTGGCCTCGATGTCCTGGGCGAGCGCTCCTATGGCACTACCCATCATCAAGGCAATCACAGCCAATATGTTGAACAATCTCCTCATTTTATTCTCGATAATAAACACGCTTGACACGCGGTGCCACACTGGTCAAGATCTCATAGGGGATCGTGCCGCGCGCCTCGCTCAACTGCTCGACAGGCACATGCTCGCCAAAGATCTCAACCGTGTCGCCCACCTTGCAGGGCACATCGGTCACATCAATCATGACGGCATCCATGCACACCGTGCCCACCGTGGGACACAGCTTGCCGTTGACCCACATGCTCACCCGACCGTTACCGAAGTGGCGGTCAAAGCCGTCGGCATAGCCGATGGTCACCGTGGCGATGCGGCTATCACGCTCGAGCACGCCCACACGGCCATAGCCCACCGTTGTGCCAGCAGGCCACTCCTTGATGCTGATGATGATAGAGCGCAAGGCCGACACAGGCATCAGGGCGTCCTCACTCCCGTCAAAGAGCGTGGGGATGCCATACAGCCCGATGCCGATGCGCACCATGTCATACTGGCGGTCAGGAAAACGCACAATGCCGCTGGTGTTGAGCACATGGCGCATGATGTGATGGTCAAACGACTGTTGCAACAGGTCGCTGCACGAGTCAAAGTAGTCAAACTGGCTGAAGGTGTACTCGTCCTGGCTGGGATCATCGGCAACGCTCAAGTGGGTGAACACCGAGGCGGGAGTAATGACATCCTGATCCTTCAGCATCTCAATCAGTTCGGGCAACTGCTCGCGGATGAAACCCAGGCGATGCATGCCGCTATCTATCTTGATATGGACGGGGAAACCGTGAACACCATATTTCTTGCCTTCCTTAATCAAGTCGCGCCCCATGTCCAGGTTGTACAACTCGGGTTCCAATCGATACTGGAACATCGCCTTGTAGTTCACGCCATTGGGGTTGAGCACGATAATCGGCATGGTGATGCTGGCCTTGCGCAGGTCCACCCCCTCGTCATGCACGGCGACAGCGAGGTAGTCACAGCCGCAGTCCTGTAGCGTCTTGGCAATCTCATAACTGCCGGCGCCATAACCGCTCGCTTTAACCATGCCCACCGTCTTGGTGCCGGGCTTGATGAGCGACTTGAAGAACTTGAAATTGTGGGCCAGCGCGTTCAGGTCCACTTCCATGACGGTCATGTGCTGCTTGGCTTCAAGCAGGTCGATAATCTGGCTGAAACCGAAGCTCGGGTCGCCCTTGATAAGGATGGTCTCGTCGTCAAAGTCGCCCTTGGCCACATCATTCAGGAACTCCTGGGTGTCCTCGAAGAAGCGCGCATGAGGCAAATCGTTGAAATAGCGGCTGTAGCGCCCCATCTCCTTGCCGATGCCCATCAGGCGATTCACGCGCTTGGTCTTCAACAGTTCACTCACGCGGATGTAAAGCTCGTCGCCACTGTAGCTCTCGGTGGCGAGGTCGCTCAGGATGACCGTGCAGGGCCTGTTACCCGCCCGTCGCGTCATGAAATTGAGCGCGGGCGTGAGGGAATTATAGTCGCTGGTATAACTGTCAACAATCACCGTGCAGTTGTTCACACCCTCGATGACGTTCAGCCGTGTGCCCACGGGCGTAAGGGCCGCCATGCGCTGGGCGATGGTGTCGCCATCCAGCCCCAGGTGCAGCAGCACCGCCAGGCAGGTGATGGCATTGTCGATATCGCGATCGGCGATAAAGGGAATCATCACCTCGCCGTCCTCGTCATTAAACGTGTAGTGCAGTGTAGTGGCATTCTCGGTGCGGTCGGCACTGTCCACCTGCAAGGGCGCCTCACAGTGGTTGCGCGACCACGAGATGGCCAGCGCCACATCGCTCTCGACAAGCGGGGCAATGGTGTGGGTCACCAGCGGGTCGTCGGCGCAATAGACGATGCACTCGCAGCTGTTCAGGATCTTGGCTTTTTCCTGAGCCTTCTGCTCCATGGATTCAAATCCGTCATTGTGCTCGCTGCCCAGGTTGGTGATGATGCCTATGGTGGGACGGATCATCGCATGCAGATTATCCATCTCGTGGATGGTCGAGATGCCCGCCTCGATAATCGCCAGGTCGGTATTGTTGTCGATGTCCCACAACGACAGGGGCACACCGATTTGGGAATTGTAGCTGCGGGGAGACCTCACGATGCGGTAATCGTCCTTGAGCAACTGGTACAGCCACTCCTTGACAGTGGTCTTGCCACGGCTGCCCGTGATGCCGATGACCGGCAGCTCGCGGAAACGACGGCGATGGAATGTCGCCAGTGCCTGCAGGGCGTCGAGCGGCGAGTCCACGGCGATGAAGTTGGCTGCGGCACACTCGGGAGGAGCGAAATAATCGCTGGCAACGACAAAATTACGCACGCCCTTGTCATACAGGTCGGGGATGTAATTGTGTCCGTCATCTGCCTCGGTGCGCAAGGCAAAGAATATCGTCTCTTCGGGCTGGGTGAGCGAACGCGAGTCGGTCAGCAACTGGCTCACAATGGCATCCTCGTCGATGATGTGTCCGCCGGTCACTTTCAGCACATTGGATATTTCGGTGATTGAGTAATTCATTGTCTGTCAATTACTTGTTGCAGTTCATGGTTATCGGCTAGATAGGGATACTCCTTGATGAGGTTGCGCACAACGCTCACCGTGTCGGCATTAAAGCGGTCAACCGTCTCGCGGCTGGTGCTCATGGGACGATGCTGCAAGCGCTTGTGGACACGCTCACAACGGGCGACAGCCAGCGCGCTGCGGTCATCGAGATAGGTCGCCTGAAACGCCTGCCAGATATATTCCACCGCCACGTCGCTGGGATGCACCATGTCGTTGGCATAGAAACGGTAGTCGCGCAGGTCATCCATCATGATCTCATAGGCGGGGAAATAGTCGCAGTAGTCGCGATGACGCGACACCACCTCCTGGATGGCAACTCGCAACGATGCCTTACTCAGTGAGTTGGTATCCAGCCCGTCGGCGATGTGACGGATGGGGCTCACCGTGAGGATAATGCGCAACTCGGGATTGAAAGTCCGCAGCCTCACGACCATGTCGTCAAGCACCTGGACCATATCCTGCACGGTAGCCATCTTGCGCTCAAACTCGTGCTGCGGCACCTTGTGGCAGTTGGCGACAACCTCGCCGGTGGCTTTCAGGCGATAGACCATGGCCGTGCCCAGCGTCACGGTGAGCAGGCGGGCAGCCGCCAAGGCCTTGTGTCCTTGCTCGATGCGGCTGTTCATGCGGTCGATGGCCGCCTGCTTGTCAGGCAGGGAGTAGCGCGAGTGGAAGTCATAGCTGTTCCACACACCGCCCTGCATGAACAGGTCCTTGCCGGCAACAGGCTCACAGTCAATGAGGCGCTGCACGCCACACGCGATGCTCATGGGGTTGTATAACGTCCCCATGGGATTCACCATGGCGTTAATCAAGGCACCATGCATCTTGCCGCCGATGTTGTCGCTGAAACACGACCCCAGCAGCATCACATGGTCGCTGTGTTGCAACCATCCGCGGTTTTCGCCTGTCTTGACTGTCGTTCTGAACTCCATTGTTACTCAGTGTGGTTGTTTTAACTAGCAAAATTACTATATTTCCTTGAAACCATCAACCTCTTTTCAGCATTATTTTGACTTTAGCCCCCAAACACCGTGTTTTATCATGTGCCGAGGAAGAAAAAGAAGTCATCAGCTGATACCAATAGATATGAATCATTCATGCCATTTTATGTTCTAGATTTTTTGTTTTTTATGGGAAATTGCATTACCTTTGCTATCGGATTATGAACAATCCACGACATTTTGCAATCAAGATATTAATTTAACCAATCATTACCCGATATGAAAACAATCTTCAAAACTATCGTATTCTTGCTAGCACTTCTCCTGCCAGCAACAGCTTCCGCCCATGACTTCGAGGTCGACGGCATATACTACAACATCAATGGTAATGAAGCATCAGTTACATATAAAGGACAGTATGATGATACGTATGCTAATGAGTATTCGGGCAGCATAACTATTCCAGCAACCGTAACCTGCGATGGCACGACATACTTCGTCACTAATATCGGAGACAGGGCATTCAGCAAATGCACAGGCTTGACCAGTGTAGTGATACCCAACACAGTCACTAACATCGGATTCTGTGCTTTCTCCGGTTGCTCAGGATTGACTAGTGTAGTGATACCCAACTCTGTCACTAACATCGGTGGTATAGCATTCTACAACTGCAGTGGCCTGACCAGCGTAATAATCCCCAACTCCGTCACTAACATCGGTGGTGGTGCGTTCTTCAACTGCAATGGCCTGACCAGCGTGACAATACCCAACTCTGTCACATCCATCAAGGAGCATACATTTTATAAATGTGTTAGCTTAACGAGCATTGAAATTCCCAACTCCGTTACCAACATTGGCTACGAAGCATTTTTGGGATGTACTAACCTTTGGGATATCATTTTTCCCAATACCTTCATCTATTATGATCATGATGTCTTCACTGGAACGGCATGGTATGATAATCAGTCTGATGGTTTGGTTTATGCAGGAAAGATTGCTTATAAATACAAAGGCTCCATGCCAGAAGGAACCATCATCATACTAGAAGATGGAACATTGGGAATTGCATATAGTGCGTTTGAAGGTTGTTATGGTCTAACGAACATTGATATCCCCAGCTCTGTCATCTCTATCGGACAAAATGCATTCTCGGAATGTACAAATTTAACTGAAATTGAGATTCCCAACTCCGTTACTAACATCCCAGAACATGCATTCTATAATTGCAAAGGCCTAACGAATATGACCATCCCCGAATCCGTCACTTCCATTGGGAAAGCTGCCTTTGCTGGATGTAACAATCTAAGAAATCAGATATCTTTTCCAAAATCTGTAAGGGAAATAGGTGAAAGAGCTTTTTATAATACCTTTTTTTCTCATATATCATTTGAAGGCGATATAAATTATTTGGGTAGCTATTCTTTTGCAAATAACGATGATGCTGGAGATTTATTATTGGCATTTTATGGAAACATTAACGGTATTGGAGAACATGCTTTCTGGCATAAAGAACGCTATACGAATGCTTCTCAACGCTTCATTTCCCAATTAATCTTCGGAGGAGAAATCGATAGTATAAAAAGATTGAAAATAGAACCAGGGGGAGAGATCTATAGTTATAATCCTGTTCCGCCTGTAGCTGATGAGAATACATTCTTAAGTTATGGTAGCACGACTGTTCATGTTCCTGCGGCCTCGCTTGCCGCATATTTTACAGCGCCCTATTGGTGCAACTTTGCCAACATCGTGGGGGACGCTGTAGAACCTCTGGAAGTGACCATTAATAAAGATAGTGTTGAAGTGAATATTGGCACTCAATTCAATTTGACAGGCTCTATCATTCCAGCCAATGCTACTCCCAATATCATCACATGGGAATCATCCAATGCTTCCATAGCAACAGTTTATAACGGTCAAGTTTCAGCAATTGGAGTTGGCGAATGTAACATTATTGCCCAGTGCTTGAACAAGAAAGCGATTTGTCATTTGGTGGTCAATGACACGACGGTGAGTATCACTCTCGACCAGCAAGTGGCGATGGTATTGCCTAATCATATCATCACCCTCACTCCTAGTGCTTCGCCTGTTATGCCCGACTTGGCTGTTTCTTCCAGTGATCCATCTGTTGCAGCAGCACGCCTGATGAATGGAAAAGTGCAGGTGGTTGGCATTAAAGAGGGAACGACGACGATTACGGTTGGGTCGAGTGACGGGACGGCTGTACCTGCGACCTGTCTTGTGACGGTATATACCGAGCCTGGAGATGTGAACATGGACGGCTTTGTGAACATCAGCGATGTGACCCAAATGATCGACTACCTTTTGGGCAGCGAAGTCTCCATCTTCAAGGAAGCCAATGCCGACTTGAATGGAGACGGCGAAATCACCATCAAAGACGTCACCGACCTCATCGACCAGCTCCTCGGCAGTTAATAGTTAATAGTTAATAGTTAACAGTTAACAGCGACTAGCGACTAATTAAGGTGTGGTGCTGCATCTCGGTGCCACACCTTTTTCACATATAATAATTGCGAATTATCCATTATATATGATCAATTCACGACAAATTTTTCTAATGCGAATTACGCTAATGAAACTAATTATTGCAAATTATTATACTATAAATCCATGTTAATCAATAATTTATTATAATAATTCGTCTAATTCGTGGACTGTTAAGAGCTCGCCAGCCCTCAGAAATTATCAGAATAATCCGTAGTTTATTTAAAGAGCGCGGATGCCCAATAATGAGTTGTTTTCGTTGTTTCCATGTTGTGCCTGTTGTTTGATCTCCACGGGCGGAAGCCAACAAAAAAAGCAAGAACCCGTTGTGTTGGATTCCTGCCTCAATGCGGAGTGACCGAGATTCGAACTCGGGATACGCTTTTGACGTATACACGCTTTCCAGGCGTGCCTCTTCAGCCACTCGAGCATCACTCCATTCGTCAAATGCGCGGCAAAGGTAATACATTTTGGCGGATTATTGCAAGAAAACGTGTTTTTTTTGCTAATTTTGTAGCACGATGAGCAACGAACGACTGCATAGCTACAACAACACTGGCGGGGCCGACAGCCAGGACACACGGGTCAAGCAACTGGCGACCGATGTGCTGGGATGGCTCCCCTATGACCCCAACGATGACCAGATGCTGGTCATCGTGGCGCTGGCCCATTTCCTGATGTATGCCCCTGAACGGTCGGTCTTTATCCTGGGCGGCTATGCCGGCACGGGTAAGACTTCGCTCACCGGAGCCATCGTCAAGGCACTGAACCAGCAAGGGATGAAATCGGTGCTCATGGCGCCCACGGGCCGTGCGGCGCACATCTTCAGCGAGTACTCGGGTCATCCTGCATTCACTATCCACCGCAAGATTTACCGCCAGCAGGGCTACGGCATCGACAGCTTCGGCCTCGCCGACAACAAGCACACCAATACTGTTTTCATTGTCGATGAGGCGTCAATGATCAGCAATAGCGGTGGCGAGGGCACCATCTTCGGCTCGGGGCGCCTGCTGGACGATCTCATCGGCTATGTCTATAACGGCTTGGGATGCAAGCTCGTGCTCATGGGCGATAATGCCCAGTTGCCGCCTGTGGGGCAGCTCATCAGTCCCGCGCTCGACGATGGGGTGCTGCGCACGATGGGATTGACGACCTATGGCGTGTTCCTGAGCGAAATTGCCCGCCAAGCCCAGGAGAGCGGCATCCTGCACAACGCCACGCTGCTGCGCCAAGCCATGGAAGAGGGTGTGCTGGGCCGACCGCACTTTGACCTCGACGGCATGGAGGACATCACGGCCGTGTCGAGCGAATTCCTGCTGGAGACCATCAGCGACAGTTATGACCGCGACGGCATGGGCGAGACCATCATCATCACGCGCAGCAACAAGCGGGCAACGCGGTTCAACATGGGTGTGCGCAACAGCATCCTCTACCGCGAGGACCTGCTCGTCAACGACGACATGCTGCTGGTAGCCAAGAACAACTACTACTGGGCGCGCGACTATGACGAGATGGACTTCATCGCCAACGGCGACGTGTGCCGCGTGAAGCGCGTGTGGGGCGATATCGAGCATCGCTACGGGCTGCGGTTTGCCAACGTGACAGTCGAGTTCCCCGACCATGATGGCGTGGAGATGGACTGCAAGATTGTGGTGGACTGCCTGCTGAGCGACACGCCAGCCCTGGACCGTGACCAGAACGAGCGCCTGTTCAACGAGGTCTATGCCGAGCTCACGGGCGACAAGCGGGAGCGCTACAAGCAACTCAAGGAGCACCCCTACTTCAACGCCCTGCAAGTAAAATATGCCTATGCCGTGACCTGCCACAAGGCCCAGGGCGGCCAGTGGCGCAACGTGTTCATCGACATGGGCGGCATCATGCCCGACGCCATGCAGTCGATGGACTTCTACCGCTGGCTCTACACCGCCATCACCCGCGCCCGCCAGCGCGTCTACCTCATCAACTGGAATAATGATGAAGAATCCAACTAAAAACTAAGGACTAACGGCTAAGGACTAAAAACTTTTCACTACCTTTGTCGCCTGATAGACAAATTTATAGCCATTATGATGAAAAAGACTTTACACCGATTGATGATAACAGCCGCGTTACTCGCCATGTGGATAGGGGCTGGAGCAACCATCCCGGCCGGCTATTACAACTCGCTTGACGGCAAGAGCGGCCAGGCGCTGAAGGACGCCATCTGCAATCTGACAAAGCAGCACACGGTGCTCAACTACTACAGCCTGTGGAACTATTTCCCCGAGACCGACTGCCGGCTCGATGACCACAGGATAGTGTGGGACATGTACAGCGACAAGACCTACTACTTTGGGCACACAAGCGGCATGAACCGCGAGCACTCCCTGCCCAAGAGCTGGTGGGGCGGCTATAATGAGACCCAGGGCTATGCAGCCTATACCGACATCAACCACCTCTACCCCTCGGACGGTGAGCCCAACATGGCTAAATCCAACTATCCGTTAGGCGAGGTGTCAACCCCCTACTACAACAACGGCGTGACCAAGGTGGGATCGCCCAAGACAGGCCAGGGCGGCGGCTGCAGCTCGGTCTTTGAGCCCGACGACCGCTACAAGGGCGACTTTGCCCGCACCTATTTCTATATGGCCTGCGCTTATCAAGACTATACCTGGAAGTATACCTACCAGGTGTCGAACAACAACTGGAAAACCCTCAACGAGTGGAGCGCCGACCTGCTGTGCCGCTGGGCACGCGCCGATGCCGTGAGCGACAAGGAAGTGTACCGCAACGACGCTGTGCAGCACTGCCAGAACAACCGCAACCCGTTCATCGACTTCCCTGAACTGTTTGAATACATCTGGGGCAATCGTCAAGGGCAGGTCTTCCTGCTGAGTGAGGCGGGCATCGACACCACATCCTACACTGGCGATCCCGAGCTCATCGCTCCCACCCAGGGCACCGTCCTCGACTTTGGCGAGGTCGCTCTGGGCAAGTCGCTGGAATACACCCTCTACATCAAGGGTCGCGGCCTGACCAATCCGCTGTCGTTGCAGCTTTACCGTTATGACTACAAGATGTTCAGCATCCCCGTCTCATCGGTAAGCCGCACGGTGGCCAACAGCGCCGACGGCTATCCGTTGACCATTACCTACACGCCCACAGCCACGGGCGAACACACGGCACGGTTGCTCATCTCTGACGGCGGCCTCGTTGGCAGCGTGGGAGTGGAACTGCGAGCCCGCTGTGTGCCCGTCCCCACCCTGTCCAGACTCACGGCCCTCGAAGCCACCAACATCACCCAAGGTAGCTATCTCGCCAACTGGAGCGCGGCCCCCGAGGTTGTGGACTATTATGTCATCACCCGCACTATATATAATAAGGAGAACAACACCTCGCGCACTGAGCAGTTCACCACCGATGACAGCGACATGACCAGCTACATGTTTGACGATTGGCATCCCGGTGAGTATCACACCTACTATGTGCAGTCCTATCGCTTGGGCTACATGAGCGAACCGTCTAATGTCATCACCATCGACTTCAGCGGCCTCACGGGCATCGAAGCCGAGAAGCCCATGCAAGTGCTGTCGATGGATGGCGGCATCCTCATCAAGTGCAGCGAGAACGTAGGCTCTGCCACAGTCTATGACATGGCGGGACGCGCCGTGCGCCACATCGACAACCTGTGCAACGACATGACCATCAGCCTGCCCCGCGGCATCTACCTGCTCAAGACCGCTACGAGCCACACGGCATGGAAGGTCGCCGTGAGGTAAAACGGAGACAACGGAGGTAACGGATACAACGGACATAACGAAACAATCGGTTGACCCAATGGTCAACCGATTGTCAATATTGGATGCTGTTGAAATTACTCCTTGATGAGGTTGCCGCCTTCCTTCAAAGCCTCCTCGTTGAGGGGGATGAGGTGCCAGTGGCGCTCGGGAAGGGTCTTCTTCAAGGCCTTGAGTACGCTCTCGATGGTCACCATGGGGCGAACCTTGAGCATCGAACCCAACACGATCATGTTGAAGGTCTTGGAGTTCTTCATCTCGATAGACTTCTCGGTAGCATCGATAGGATAAATCTTGATGTCGGTGCGGGTGGGTTTCTTGTGGATGCCATAGGTGTCATACATCAGGATACCACCAGGTTTTACCTTGCTCTCAAACTTATCCAGGGACTGCTGGTTGAGGACAACCACCACGTCATAGGTGTTGAGGACGGGCGAGCTGATGCGCTCATCGCTCACGATAACAGTCACGTTGGCGGTACCGCCACGCTGCTCGGGACCATAGGAGGGGAGCCAGCAGACTTCCTTGTCCTCCATCAGACCAGAGTAGGCAAGAATCTTACCCATCGACAGTACACCCTGTCCGCCGAAACCGGCAATAACTATTTCATTAATCATAGTGTCTTCTTAATTTTAGCGTTGAATACCATCTTTCAAGTCCTTCAAGTCTCCGAGGGGATACTTGGCGAACATATTCTCTTCCATCCACTTGTTGGCCTTCTCGGGAGTGAGTTTCCAACCGGTGTTGCAAGCGCTGACGATCTCGACAACCGATGTGCCCTTGCAGTTGATGCTGTTCTCAAAAGCCTTGCGCAGGGCGGCTTTAGCCTTGCGAACGTTAGCGGGCGTGTGAACACTCTGGCGGGTAACGTAGCAGGTACCGTCGAGTTGTGCCAGCAGCGGGGTGATGGCCAGGGGATAGCCATTGAGGTCCGGACGGCGGCCGTAGGGGCAGGTAGCGGTCTTCTGACCCAGCAGGGTCGTGGGAGCCATCTGACCACCGGTCATACCGTAGATGGCATTGTTGATGAAGATGATAACGATGTTCTCGCCACGGTTGCAAGCGTGAATCGACTCGCAAGTACCGATAGCCGAGAAGTCACCATCGCCCTGATAGGTGAACACGAGGTTCTCGGGCCACAGGCGCTTAACAGCGGTAGCCAGTGCGGTAGCACGGCCGTGGGGAGCCTCCTCCCAGTCAACATCGATGTAGTTGTAGGCAAACACTGCGCAACCAACGGGCGAAATGCCGACGGTCTTCTCAGCAACACCCATTTCCTCGATGACCTGTGCAACGAGTTTGTGTACAACGCCATGGCTGCAACCAGGGCAGTAGTGCATGTGAACCCTATTCAATAATTTAGGTTCTGAATAGACCTTATTCTCAGGTTTAATGATATCGTTAAGTTCCATTGCGTTCTTTACTTGTTAATGAGTTTCTCTTTCAGTACGTTCAACAGCTCGTCGGGAGTGGGCACATTGCCACCAAAGCGGCCATAGTGCTCAACCGGCATCTTGCACTCAACGGCAAGCTTCACATCCTCGACCATCTGGCCGGCGTTGAGCTCAACGCACAGGATGCCCTTGACGTTCTTAGCGGCCTCGCGCAGTTGCTTCTCGGGGAAGGGCCACAGGGTGATGGGACGGAACATACCCACCTTGATACCCTCGGCGCGGGCCAGTTCCATCGTCTTCATGGCAACACGTGCGGTGGTGCCAAAGGCGGTGATCAGGTAGTCGCAATCCTCGACGTCAATGAGCTCGCAGCGGGTCTCATTCTTCTCGATCTCGCGGTAGCAGGCCTGGAAGCGCCAGTTGTTCTCCTCCATCTTGTCGTCGTCGAGCTCAAGGCTGGTAACGACATTGCTGGGACGCATACCCTTGCGACCGTTAACGGCCCACGGGCACTGCTCGCGGATCTCATCGTCGGTGCGGCGCGGACGCTGCTCGGGCAGGACGACCTTCTCCATGAGCTGGCCGATGGTACCATCGGCGAGGATCATCGACACGCAACGATACTTGAATGCCAGGTCAAAGCCCAGGGCGACCATGTCGGCCATCTCCTGAACGCTGCTGGGAGCGAGCACGATCATGTGATAGTCACCGTGACCGCCACCCTTACAAGCCTGGAAGTAGTCGGCCTGTGAGGCATGGATGGTACCCAGACCGGGGCCACCACGCTGCACGTTGATCAGCAGGGCGGGCACCTCGCTGGCTGCGAGATAGGACACACCCTCCTGCATCAGGCTGAAACCAGGGCTGGAGGTTGAGGTGCACACGGCCTTGCCGGTCATGGCGCCACCATACACCATGTTGATGGCAGCGACCTCACTCTCGGCCTGCAGCACAACCATACCAGTAGTTTCCCAAGGCATTTCTTCCTCGAGTTTCTCAAGCACCTCACTCTGCGGAGTGATCGGGTATCCGAAATATCCGTCGGCACCGTAGCGAATCATCGCCATGGCGAGGGCTTCGTTACCCTTCATCAATGTTACTTTATCGTTCATATTGTTCGACAGTAATTTAAATGGTTAATCACAATTAATTCTCGGCCGCACGATAAACCTCGATGCATGCATCGGGGCAAACCATTGCACAACTCTGGCAACCGATACACAGTTCCGGTTGCTCCATGTAAGCGAAATGATATCCGCGGTCATTTACCTCTTTCTCCTTGAGGTTCAGCACATTGCAGGGACAAGCCACAACACACAGGCGGCATCCCTTGCATCGTTCCGTATTCACTACTACGGCTCCATGAAATTTTGCCATAAAAAGAAATAGTTTAAAGTTTAAAAGGTTATTAATCTTAAGTTTGTCTAATTACCCACAAAAATACTTCTTTTTGGGGACATAGCAAGCAAAAATGAATGATTATTTACCAACAAATGGTGATTTTTTTTGCCGCGCCCTATAGAAAAACACAACATCACTTCTATTTCGTGTCTCTATCGAGTGAATTGCATTTAAGGCAAGATATCACGCAAAAGGCGCTAAGTCGCGAAAGTATTTAGTGATGCATCCGCGCTTTGGGTGACGGTGATAAAAGGCAGATGGATGTTTTGAGGGTTATTTTTGTAACCTGTTGATTGTCAGTGTGGGTCTTTGTCGTTCTATTGTGTAGAGTAGCGTGCGGGACTGTTAACGAATTGTTAAAAGCGCCGAGATGCACTCGCAGCACAAAGGTATAACGACACCCAAAGCATGTCAATGATGAAAAGTTTTTATGCTCGCTAACGCGAGCAGTTTAGAGTTGAGAGGTTAGAGGTTAAAGAGGCATCCTCTTCCTAGCCTCACGCAAAGGCGCCAAGGTTCCCTTAGCGTCTCAATAGCAATGCCGTTATGGCGTTTTCGCGTGCAGGGGCTTACTTTGAAGCCCGTAAGGGCTGGTCAGGGCATAGGCAGGGGTGGAGCGCAGCAGAACCCCTGTAAATGGACATCCCAATCATCATCAATTAACCCCGTTAGGGGTGAAAGATTGTGTGTGTCAATAACTTACTGCCGCCCCGATGGGGCTTGGACGTGTGCGTTCAACTGCTGCAGGGGTTTCACTCGGCTTCGCCTCGTTACACCCCTGCCTAAGCCCTAGTCGCCCCTAACGGGGCTTTTCCTCGGACAGCCTAATAGATTTGAATAAACACCGCGGCACGAGGAACTAATGATACACTATATGATCTGCATCCCCAGGCCACACGTAGTGGAAATGACTAAGGCGGCGAGGCCATTGAGGTCTCGCCGCCTTGAGGTTATTGACGGGGGCTCGCAGAGACGCAAGATTTTGCGTCACTACAAATTGTTTACTTCTTACTTCTTGTAGGCGTTGATGATGTTGTCGATGGTGTCATCGATGCGCATGCGGTAGAACGAGCGCCAAACGAAGAAGATAGCGACGAGAACGAAGATGATACCTACCCAAGGAGCAAATTCACGGAAGTTCTCGCTGATGGCCATTTCCATGGCGAGCAGACCGAACAGGGTGGTGAACTTGATGATGGGGTTCAGTGAAACTGAAGAAGTGTCCTTGAAGGGATCACCCACGGTGTCACCGACAACTGATGCGTCGTGCAGGTCAGTACCCTTGAGGTCGAGGTCCACCTCAACCACCTTCTTACTGTTGTCCCAGCTACCACCGGCGTTGGCCATGAACACAGCCTGGAACAGACCGAACAGGGCAATCGAGATGAGGTAGGAAACAAACAGCGATACGGCGTTGTTGCCACCCACGCTACCCGGCGATGCCAAGCAAGCGAAACCGAGGGCGAAGAAGAAGATGGCCAGGAAGATGTTGAACATACCCTTCTGGGCATACTGGGTGCAGATCTTTACCACCTCAACCGACGACTTGGTGTCAGCCTTCTTGGGGGCGTTAGGATCGAGCTTGATGTGGTCCTTGATGAAGGCCACAGCACGGTTGGCACCCACGGTAACGGCCTGGGTCGAAGCACCGGTGAACCAGTAGATTACACAGCCACCCAACAGGAAGCCGATGATGGTGTAAGGATTGAGCAGGTTCAGCAGAGCGGCAGGATCGACGCCGAGGGTCTTTTGGATCACGAGGATGATCGAGAAGATCATCGTGGTAGCACCAACGACAGCGGTACCGATGAGCACGGGCTTGGCAGTTGCCTTGAAGGTGTTGCCGGCACCGTCGTTCTCCTCGAGATAGTGCTTTGACTTCTCCCAGTCGGGCTTGAAGCCGAAGTCGCGCTCGATTTCCTCGTCCTTGTTGGGCACCTCCTCGATGAGCGAGAGCTCATAGACACTCTGGGCGTTGTCGGTCACGGGGCCGTAGCTGTCAACAGCGATGGTCACGGGACCCATGCCCAGCATACCGAAGGCCACCAGACCAAAGGCGAAGATGGCGGGATAGGACATGAGCGTCTCAGGGATATCGATGGAGAAGGCATAGCCGACGAACATCAGCAGCACGAAAGCCAAACCAGTCCAGAAGCCCGAGAAGTTACCTGCCACAAAACCACTGAGGATGTTCAACGAGGCACCACCGTGGTGGGAAGCCTTCACAACCTCCATGACATGGCCGCTCTTGGGCGAGGTGAAAATCTTGGTAATCTCAGGGATGAGGGCAGCGCCCAGGGTACCCATCGAGATGATGCTTGCCAATTGCCACCACAGGTTGGGCTGTCCAGCGATGTTGCCCAGCTGCATGTAGGAAACAATATAGGTCACAGCGATACTGAGCACGCTGGCAAACCACACGAGTGAGGTAAGGGGTTTCTCAAAGTCAAGGCTGTCCTTGCCGGCATATTTAGCCTTGCAGTAGGCCTTGTTGACCCAGTAAGCCACCACGCTGGTGATGACCATAAGGATACGCATCGAGAAGATCCACACGAGCAGGTTCTTCTGCATCTCGGGATCCTTAACGGCGAGCAGGATAAACGATACCAGAGCGACACCGGTCACGCCGTAGGTCTCAAAACCGTCGGCGGTGGGACCAACGCTGTCACCAGCGTTGTCACCGGTACAGTCGGCAATCACACCAGGGTTGCGGGGGTCGTCCTCACCAATCTTGAAGACCACCTTCATCAGGTCACTACCGATGTCGGCAATCTTGGTGAAGATACCGCCGGCGATACGCAGGGCGCTGGCACCGAGGCTCTCACCAATAGCGAAGCCGATGAGGCAAACACCAGCCAGATGCACGGGGACAAAGAGCAGGATAACCAGCATGATGATCAGCTCGACACACACCAGCATCACGCCGATGCTCATACCCGCATTCAAGGGGATGTTGAGCAGGCGCAGCGGGTCGCGGCGCAGCGAGGCGAAGGCCATGCGAGCATTAGCGTATGTGTTCATGCGGATACCGTATGCAGCCACGGCATAAGAGCCGAGCATACCGATCACTGTCGACAACAGGATGATGAGCACCTCGCCCACCGACATGTGGCTGAGGCCGCCAAAGTAGAAGGCAACCACCACACCGATGAAGACAAACAGGATGGCCAGGAAACGGCCCTGCTGCTTGAGGTAGGTTGAACAAGTTTTGTAAATCACCTCACCAATCTCGCGCATGGCGGGATGAACAGGAAGACTCTTGGTCTTCATGAAATGATACACACCGAACAGCATTCCCAGCACGCACACCAGGAAGCCCCAGTGCAGGAAACTGATCTCATGCAACGACTGTGGCATCACCAAGTCGGCTTCACTGGCATGGAGCCCAAGGCTCGAAACCAGCGCCAGAAGAAGGATTAAAAATTTCTTCATAGATGTTCTCTTAATTAATTGTGTTTATGTCGTTTAATCTATTGATCAAATATTGGTCTTCATGTGATTCCCCTCTGAAATCGCCCGCAAAGATACTACCATTTTTTCTAATAGGGGATATTTTATTGAGAAATTAACAGGCGAGCGACAAAAAATAATTGTTTAGCGACGCTAAAAAAGCCCAAAAAATGGCAAATGAACCGAATTTTATCGCTTTTGGCTGACAAAATGGCGGCGCATTTGCCAAAATACTGGCAATTTCCCAAGTTATGATTTATAACTTCAGGGGCGATTATTCAAACACATAATTAAGGAAATCGTGCAATGGCTTGAGAGGTTGTAAGTCGGCCGCCACTCGCTCGACCCAGTCCTCACAGTCAAAGTAATCCTCATCGAGATGCATGACCAGCAAGTACTCCTTCATTTTCAGGTATTGGGCCATCGGGTGATCCTTGGGAAAGCCTTTGGGCATCGTCTTGAGCGATTGGGACATCCACTGGTAGCGTGATGTGATATCAGGATGGTTGACGATGGCCAGGAACTCATCGGGTTCGGCGTCGATGAGGCCCCGCAACTGATCCAGGATAGGCTTCTCGGGCCACCAGATGCCGCCACACAGCATCAGTTCTTGCACCCCGAAGTGGGCATAGTAGCACGACTGTACCGTGTGTCGCCCTCCCTTGCCGATGACGCCCGAGAAATAATCCTTGTAGGGTCGCTTGTCATGGGAGAAACGGATGTCGCGGTAGATGCGGTAAACACTATCCTTCACACCTAGGCCCTTCGCCTGAGGGTCAAACTGGGCTACAAGCCCAATGAGGCGCTCCATATCCTGCTCCCATGGCCCGCGCAGGGCATCGTACTGGTCCTTGTGCGCCTTGAACCAGGGGCGCTCGTTGTTGATGGCGAGTTGGCGCAGAAACGCCAAAATCTCGTGCATATTACTGGCTGATTTCATAGTCGTGATAATTATATTTAGTATTGACAAAAGTAATCATAATCACCGTAACTGCAAAAAAGATGCATGTAAAGAAGTAGAAAACAATTATGAGACTTTTATAGAACAACGGCCCATTTACCAACAATCAGAAAGGAGAAAAAACACAAAAACTAGAAAATTATCACTAAAAATCTTGTTTGTTTTAAAAATCGTTACTATCTTTGGCGCGTTGTAAACCTTACCACTCTATCGAGTTGACCAATCATTTATAATCATTTATATTACCTAAACTAACTAAACTTAACGGCTTATGAAAAAATTTCTCTTAATGTTGACTGCCGCCATGCTGGCGATGTCATTATCGGCTGCACCTGTTGATCAGGTCACAGCCAAGAAGATTGCTCAAAGTTTTCTCACCAATGAGCTTTATGCAGGTCAAATTATGGCACCAGCAGCCCTCAACCCAGTGCTGCTCAAGGCCGAAATGGGTTCTGTAAAGCTCAACACGCCTGTCTATTACATCTACAACACCTCCACTACATTTATCGTGGTTGCCGGTGATGACCGCGCCGATCAGATTCTCATGGTGGGTGACCGTCCCCTCAAGGACATCAACAACCTGCCGTTGGGTATGCGGGACATGCTCGGACAGTACAAGGACCAGATCATGTTCCTGCAGGAGCACCCGGGACTGCAACCCACGAGCGTTGAGACTCCCAACCCGTCGTTCAACGCCACCACCTATGGCCCACTGTTGACCTGCAACTGGGACCAGGAGGCACCTTATTATAACCAGTGTAAATTCGGTAGCTACCAGTGCCTGACCGGTTGCCCCGCAACGAGTGCCTCGATGGTATTCTACTTCTGGAAATATCCCACCGCTGCAACTCCCGCTGTACCCGGCTACAAGTCGACCATCAGCGTTTCAAGCTATAGTTCAAAGAGTTACACCCACTCGGCGCTGCCCTCGACAACGTTTGACTGGGCCAACATGCTCGACAGCTACACCGGCAGTTACACGACCGCCCAGGGCAATGCTGTCGCCACACTGATGCACTATGTGGGCCAGGCCGAGCGCATGGGCTACGGCACGAGCTCGGCTGGTGGTAGCGGCGTGAGCGTTGACAGTGTGTGCAACATCCGCGACGCGTTCACCTTCTTTGGTTATGACTCGAGCACCACTCGCTTCGTCAAGAAGACCAGTGCCTACAGTGGTGGCACTACCCTGTACACCGACTCACAGTGGGCCGCCCTGATTCAAGCCGAGATGGCCGCTGGCCGTCCCATCGTGTTCTGTGCAGTTAGCTCTAACGCTGGCGGCCACGCCTTCAACGTTGACGGCTACAACGGCAGCACCAACAAGTACCACATCAACTTTGGTTGGAGTGGCGACGGTAACGCCTGGTGCTCACTGAACTCCTTCGGCTACAGCAGCTACAACTTCAACGTATATCAGCAGATGGTTATCGGTATCCAGCCGCCTAGTGGCAGCAGCGCTACCCCGACGCTGAGCGTTAGCCCCTCGTCGCTGTCATTCAGCGCAACTGCTGGCGAGACCGTAAGCAAGACCTTTACCGTTACCGGTAGCGACCTGACCGGCAATGTGACCTTGACCAAGACCGACGCTAATGGCGTTTACACCATTTCTCCCACCACCATCAGTGCAAGCGCCGCCGCTAGCGGTGCCACCGTTACCGTGACCTACAAGCCCACGGCAGCAGGCACCCAGACTGGCAGCATCACCATTGCCAGCAGCGGAGCAACCAGCAAGACCGTTTCATTGAGCGGTACCGCAACCGCAGCAGCCCTCACCACCTACACTCCCGTGATGAGCGCCGCTAACAGCAACTATATCACCAGCTCAAGCTTCCGCGCTGACTGGACCGACCAAACAACCAGCTCCAACGTGGCCAGCTACACCCTGCAAGTGGACAAACAGGGCAGCTCAACCCCGACCACGACAACCCTGCTGGGCTCCATCAACGGTAGCAGCTACACTGGCAGCTACAAGAGCATCACGCTGAGCGCTCCCTGGGGCGGCACTAACGTGAAGGGTGGTAACAACGCCGTTTATTTCACCAAGAGCGGTAATATCACCTTCACTATCCCCTCGGGCTACAGCAATGCCACCTTCAGCGTGAAGATCACCACCGTATCAGGCACCTATGGCACGGGTAACGTCACCGTGAAGTCGGCCCAGACCTCGGCTGTGGGCCACACCTTCAGCAAGGGTGAGACCTACACCTGGTTAGTAACCGGCAGCGCTGGTGAAAAGATCACCCTGACCACGACCGATGCCAGCTACTCGCCCGACATGTCGCTGATCCAGGTTTATGCCGGCAACACCACGCTCAACGCCAGCGAGAGCGGCGATGCTAACAGTCGCACCATCACCGGCATCACCAACAAGTACTACACCGTGAGCAACCTGACTGCCGGTGCCACCTATACTTATAAGGTGAAAGCCCTCTACACCGATGGTACCTCTAGCGCTTGGAGTAACACCCAGAACGTTACCCTCAACGAGGAGTCGCCCGCCGCTACTCCCACCCTGACTGTAACTCCCACCAGCTTGAACATGTCGGCCACCGTAGGCGGCACCAAGACCGCCACCTTCAATGTAACGGGTGCTGACCTCACTGGCAATGTAACGCTCAGCCTGAGCGGTTCCAGCGTCTTCAGCATCTCACCGACCACCATCACTGCCGCCACTGCCGCTAATGGTGTGAACGTGACCGTAACCTACAAGCCCACAGCTTATGGCACTCAGACCGCTACCGTCACCGTAGCCAGCTCGGGTGCAACCAGCAAGACTGTTTCCATCACCGGTAATGCTAGCCTCGATAAGGCTGATCCCGTGCTGAATGCAGCTACTGTGGTTTCCAGCACCAGCTTCACCGCTAACTGGACTCACGATGTAGATGCCTCGAGCGTATCGAGCTACTCACTGTATGGCACGCTGACCGCACAGCCCGAGGGTGGTGATGAGCCCTCATCAACCCTGCTGGGCAGCCTCGACGGCAGCAACTATCCCGGCAGCTATGCCAGCATCACGCTGACCTCGCCGTGGGGCGGCAGCAATGTGAAGGCAGGTAATGGCGCATTCTACACCAAGAACTCGTCATCATGGTGGTCAACCAGCTATGGCAACATCACCTTCACTGTTCCCTCGGGTTACAGCAATGCCACCTTCACCGTTCAGATCACTACCGCAAACAGCAGCTATGGCAGCGGTACCATCACCGTGAAGTCGGCTAAGACCTCGGCCGTAACTTATAGCTTCTCACAGGGTGCAACCCAGACCTGGACCGTGACGGCAAGCGCTGGTGACAAGATCACCATCTACTCGACCGACAGCAGCTACTCGCCCGATATGGCTTTTATCGCCATCTATGCTGGCACGATGAACCTCAACGCTACTGCAACCGGTGACAACACCGACTTTGTCATCACCGACATTGACGCTAGCAGCACCGGTATTACCCTGAGCAACCTGGTTGAGGGCGGCACTTACAGCATCTACCTCGTTGCCAACTATGTTGACGGCACCACCGCCACCAGCAATACCCAAGAGGTAACGCTTGTTACTGTGAACATGGGCAACAACACCGCGATCAACTCGATTGCGACCGACAATGACGAGATCGAGTCGGTAACCTATGTCAACATGAGCGGTGTCCAGAGCAAGGAGCCTTGGGACGGCATCAACATCGTGATCACCCGCTACAAGAGCGGCGCTGTGAAGAGCACCAAGGTGCTGCGTTAATGCATTAGTTTACACTGATATACTTCACTAATCGTGAGGGTGGCGCCACTATTGACGCCACCCTCATTATTGTTATAGAAACATAAAAAACTACCAGCAGAGGCAGAAAAAACCAAGAAAACTTTTGGGGTTTTAAAAGTTTTCTCTAATTTTGCACCCTCAAAAGAGAGAAAAAAAATCAACTAAGCACATATCATGGAAATAAAGGAACGCATTTTGACGGAATGCAGCCAGATGCTCATGAGCGCGGGGCCCTCATCGATGACGATGGATGACGTGGCGCGCGCATGTGGCATTTCCAAGCGCACGCTCTATGAGACTTTTCCCGACAAGAGGACGCTTATTGAAGAGTGTGTCAACCGTCAGCACAAAGCCAAGAACGCCGAGGTCAAAGAAATCTTTGAAACATCCAACAACTGCTTTGAAGCCATGTACCGCGTCTACCAACGCGTCCGCAAGATGTATGCTAACACTTCGGTGGCTTTCATCAACGACATCAAGCGACTCTACCCCGACATCTTCAACCAGCACATGGGAAATGAGAAGGTGACCGTTGACGGCCTTTCAAGCGTGTTGCGCAAGGCCCAAGACGAGGGGCTGGTCATCAAGCGCATCAACCCCGAGATTGCCGCCTACCTGTTTGTGGCATCCATGAGGGAGTTGCATGAGAACAGCCACTTCGCTCAGTATGGTTTCAAGAGTGACGACATGTTTGACCACGTCTTCATCAGCTTCCTGCGTGGCGTAGCCACAATCAAGGGAATCGAGATGATTGAATACCTCGAGAAGAATCAACCAGTAAATCAATAAAAACAACAATACAATGTTCAACAAGAAGTTATTCTACATTATTCTATTAATGCTACTCGGCAATGCCGTGAGCGCTCATGCTCAACTGTCGCTCTCGCTCGACGATTGCGTGCGCATTGCCCTGAACGAGAATCCCACCATCAAGGTGCATGAGATGGAAATCACCCGCGTGGACTACAGCCACAAGGAAGCCCTCGGGCAGTTGTTCCCCTCGATTAACCTTGCTGGCCAGTACCAGCGCAACCTGTCGTTGCAAACGATGTACATGGACACCGAAGCCGGTACCATGGCCATCAAGATGGGTAGCGACAACACCCACGCTGCAGGTCTCCAGGCATCTATCCCCCTGGTAGTGCCTCAGTTGTGGAAATCCATCAAGTTGAGCGAGAACCAGATTCTGCAGAATTTGGAAGCCGCCCGTGCCAACAAGTTAACACTGGTCAACCAGGTGGAAAAAGCCTACTATGCATTGCTTCTCGCTCAGGACAGCAAGCGCGTCATCGAGGAGAACCACGCCACAGCAAAGCTCAATGCCGACATCTTCCAGAAGAAGTATGATCTGGGTGCTGCGTCAGAGTATGACGTGCTGCGAGCCAACGTCGCCGTGACCAATCTGGAACCCTCGATTGTCGAAGCCGAGAATTCCATCGTCGCCCTGATGCTGCAACTCAAGGTGCTCATGGGCATGGACGTGCGCACCGACTTTGTTCCCAGCCAGCAATTGGATGACTTCAGGGGCGAGATGTATGCCCGCGTGATGAGCAACACATTGGGAGCCGACACGGCACTCACCAACAATACCAGCATCAAGTCGCTTGACCTGCAGACCGACTACCTGAAAAAGGCACTCGACGTGCAGAAGATGGCATGGTACCCCACCCTGACCGGTAGCGCCAGCGTCATGTGGCACTCGATGAATAACGGCAGCCCCTTCTCAGGACTGCGCTGGAGCCGCGCTTCTAACGTTGGCCTGACCCTGGCCTTCCCCATCTTCCAGGGCGGTCAACGCTACTTCAAGCAGAAACAGGCCGAAATCGCCGTCGAGGAGATGAAGTGGCAGCGTGAGAACCTGGAGCGCACCCTGCACATGCAGGTAGCGACCCAAAACGACGCCATCGCTAAGAACCTCAAGCAGATTGAGAGCAACGAGGCCGGCGTAACCATGGCCGAGAAAGCTAACGACATCGTGCAAAAGAGTTTCAAGATAGGCGCAGCCTCATTCATCCAGCTGCGCGACACCGAGGACGCACTCATGGCGGCACGCCTGGCTTACTATCAGGCCATCTACAACTACCTGGTAGCTGAGAGCGACCTGGAGTATGTGCTGGGTAACACCCCTCACGTGAAATAAGAGATTATAATAAGGGAAATAACAAACAACAACATAATCAACCGAAATGAAGACATCAAAACTTTTACCGATCGTGATGCTAGCCTTGACACTGGCATCCTGTTCCAGCAAGGAAGAAAAGAAGACCACCGAAGTGAAGGAGGAACTGCCCCTGGTCGAGGTTACAGCAGTGCAGGCCGAGGCCGTGAAGCAGATGAGCGAGTACACCGGCACCGTCGAGGCCTTCAAGACCAACAACATCTCGTCGAACAGCGGCAGCCGCATCAAGCAGATCCTGGTCAACGTGGGGTCACGCGTGGCTCGCGGACAGCGACTAGTCATCCTTGATGACGTGAACATTGCTCAGCAGCAAATCAACCTCAACAACATCAAGCGAGAGCTGGACCGCGCCAAGGAACTGGTGAAGATAGGTGGAGGCACCCAGCAGCAGGTGGACCAACTGCAGGCGCAGTATGACGCCAACGCACGCGCCATCCGCACCATGCAGGAGAACACCGTGCTCACCTCGCCCGTGAGCGGTGTTGTCACTGCCAAGAACTATGACGCCGGTGACCTGCCCACAAGCCTGCCCATCTTGACCATCGAGCAGCAGCAGCCCCTCAAGGTCATTGTCAACGTGAACGAGAGCGAGTATCCCAAGGTGAAACGCGGCATGCCCGTGACGGTGAAATTTGACACCTACGGCGACGAGGTTTTCCAGGGCCAGGTATATCTCATCCATCCCACGGTTGATGCCACGAGCCGCACATTTGAGGTCGAGGTGGCCATCACCAACCGCGGCGACAAAGTGCGCACCGGCATGTTTGCCCGTGTAGACTTCAACTATGGCACCCATCAGAGCGTCACCATTCCTGATCGCGCCGTGCAGAAGCAGGTGGGTTCAGGCGTGCGCTATGTCTGGGTTTACCAGGGTGGTGAGGTCGAGTTCCGCGAGGTGGAACTGGGCCAGCGTCTGGAGGACCGTTACGAGGTGCAGGGCGGCCTGGCACCGGGTACCCAAGTGGTCGTTGCCGGCGCCTCACGTCTCACCGATGGAGCCAAAGTGCAACTCAAGAAGTAACCCTTCAAGAATCATCACATTATGAGTTTATATTCCAGTTCAGTTAAACGACCGGTAACCACAATCCTTGTGTTTGTGGCGCTGATCGTATTGGGTCTGTTCTCACTGAAGAACCTGCCCATCGATCTATTCCCCGACATTGAGACCAACACCATCATGGTGATGACGACCTACACGGGAACCAGCGCTGCCGACATCGAGCAGAACGTTACCCGCCCGCTTGAGAACACCCTCAACTCAGTTGAGCACCTCAAGCACATCACCAGTAACAGTAGGGAGAATATCTCTATCATCACCCTGGAGTTTGAATATGGTTATGACATCGACGCATTGACCAATGATGTGCGCGACAAACTTGACATGGTGTCGAGTGTGATGCCCGATGATGCTAACACTCCCATCATTTTCAAGTTCAGCAGCGACATGATCCCCATCGTGCTCTTGTCGGCCCAAGCTGGCCCGAGCATGCCGGGATTGTATAAGATCCTTGATGAGAACGTGGCTAACCCGCTGGCACGTGTTGACGGCGTGGGTTCAGTATCTATTGCCGGTGCCCCCAAGCGTGAAATCCACGTTTATCTCGACCCCCTGCGCATGGAGGCCTATAACCTGAGTGTCGAAACGGTAGCCTCGCTCATCGGAGCCGAGAACCGCAACATTCCTGGCGGTACGTTTGACATCGGTAACGAGACCTACCCCCTGCGTGTCGAGGGTGAGTTCAACGACCCCAAGGAGATTGGTAACATCGTTGTGGGCATGTCGCCCACTGGCGGTGTGGTACACCTGTATGACGTTGCCCGCATCGACGACTCGCGCGAGGAGCGTGCCCAGGAGAGTTTCAGCAACGGCGTGCCGGGCGCGATGATCATCGTGCAGAAACAATCGGGTGCCAACTCGGTTCAGATCTCTACCAAGATTGCCGAGGAACTTCCCAACATTCAGAAGAACCTGCCCGCCGACGTGAAGCTGGACTACATTGTCGACACGAGCGATAACATCCGCAACACCATCAGTTCGCTGGTCGAGACGGTAGTGTTCGCGCTCTTGTTCGTGGGCATTGTGGTGTTTGTGTTCCTGGGACGCTGGCGTGCCACCGTCATCGTGCTGGTGACCATCCCCATCTCGTTGATCGCATCGTTTATCTACCTGTATGCTACCGGCAACACGCTCAACATCGTGTCGCTCTCGGCCTTGTCAATCGCCATCGGTATGGTGGTCGATGACGCCATCGTGGTGCTCGAGAACGTGACGACCCACATCGAACGCGGTTCCGCTCCCATGCAGGCCGCCGTCCATGGCACTAACGAGGTCGCACTGTCAGTAATGGCATCGACATTGACACTGATTGCTGTGTTCTTCCCGCTGACGCTCGTTAAGGGTATGACCGGTGTGCTGTTCAAGCAGTTGGGCTGGATGGTGACCATCATGATGGTGCTGTCACTCATCTGCGCACTCGCGCTCACGCCCATGTTGTGTAGCCGCCTGTTGCGTCTCAACGTGGGTGACACCAAGATTTTCCAGAAGGTGTATGGTCCCATCCTCAAGGTGCTCAACAAAATCGACGACTTCTATGCCCGCGTGCTCGACAAGTGCGTTGCCCACAGGTGGATTACCACCGCTGCCGCACTGGGCATCTTTGTGGCATCCATGTTCTTGATGAAATTTGTGGGCTCAGAGTTCTTCCCCGTGAACGATAATGGCCGCTTGAGCGTAACACTGGAGTTGCCCATCGGTACACGTGTGGAAATCGCCAAGGATGTCGCTGCGCGACTGTACAAGGAGTGGACCGAGAAATATCCCGAAATCACGGTGTTCAACTACCGTGTGGGTCAGGCCAGCAGCGATAATACCTTTGCATCGATGCAGGACAATGGTTCACACATTATCTCGATGAACATCACGCTGCTTGATGCCGATAAGCGTAAACGTGGCATTACCGAGATTGCCGGCGGAATGCGTAATGACCTCAAGAATTATCCTGAAATCAAGAAGTCGCTCGTCAACGTCGGCGGTCAACGTGGCGCCGGCATGACAGGCCAGTCCACACTGGACTATGAAATCTATGGTTACGACTTCACCAAGACCGATAGCGTGGCACAGCGCGTGAAGAGTATCCTCGAGAGCTTGCCTGGCGCTGCCGATATCAGTGTGAGCCGTAGTGACTACCAGCCTGAGTATCATGTCGAGTTTGACCGCGAGAAACTGGCGCTGTATGGCTTGAACCTGAGCTCGGCCGCAACGATGTTGCGCAACCGCATCAACGGCTCAACCGCGAGCTACTTCCGCGAGGACGGTGAGGAGTATGACATCAAGGTGATGTATGACCCCGAGCACCGCCGCAGCATCAGCGACATCGAGAACATCATGCTCTACAACTCGATGGGTAAGGGTGTTAGACTCAAGGAGGTGGGCACTGTCGTCGAGCGATTCAACCCGCCCACCATCGAGCGTAAGGACCGTGAGCGCGTCATCACCGTGTCGGCAGTCGTTCAAGACCGTCCCATGAGTGAAGTGATCGCCGATGCCCAACCCCTTATCGATAAAATCGATAAGCCTGGCGATGTGTATATCAGCCTGAGCGGTAGCTTCGAGGACCAGCAAGACTCATTTGGTGACCTGGGTACACTTGGTTTGCTCATCATCCTGCTTGTGTATATCGTCATGGCCGGCCAGTTTGAGTCGTTCACCTATCCTGCTATCATCATGACTTCGATCATGTTTGCATTCTCGGGTATCGTGCTCATCCTGCTGCTCACCGGCACCAGCCTGAACGTGATGTCGTTCATCGGCGCCATCATGCTGATCGGTATTGTGGTGAAAAACGGTATTGTGCTCATCGACTACATCAACCTGAACCGAGAACGCGGCATGAGCATCCGCCGTGCCGTGATCAACGGCGGCCACTCTCGTCTGCGTCCTGTGCTCATGACCTCACTGACGACCATCCTGGGTATGGTGCCCATGGCAATCGGTACGGGTGTGGGTAGCGAGATGTGGCGTCCCATGGGTACCGCGGTTATCGGTGGTCTGGCCATGTCCACCGTGATGACCCTGCTGTTTGTGCCCACGATGTACACCATCTTTGCGCTCACGGGCATCCGCCGCAACCGCAAGAAGATGGCCAAGGAACATGCCGCTAAATAGATAACAGTTAATAGTTAACAGTTAACAGTTTTTGGGCTTTTGGCATCTATATTCATACTAAAAGCAGAAAACGTCAAACTAGAAAAAGAGAATATGAAAGCGATATTCATTGCCTTTGACCAGGCCTACTATGAACGCATCGTCGAGATGCTGCAAATGAGCAACTGCCGTGGTTTCACCGGCTGGCAGGAGGTGCAGGGCCGCGGCAGCAAGACCGGGGAGCCCCACTATGCCACCCACGCATGGCCCTCGGTAGCATCGGCCATCCTGACCATGGTGGACGACAGCCGTGTGGACACCATCCTCAACCAGCTGCACGAGATGGACCTTGCCACGCCCAAGCTAGGGCTTCGCGCCTTTGTCCTCCCTGTGGAACGCACCATCTGACCGATTTCCTGAATAACGGTCTATCATTATCATCAAGGCTTGCCGCATCGCCGTGGCAAGCCTTGATGCTCTTTATAACGCCTCTGAGGGCATATCATTGATGATTTTTGGCCGATTGACAGGTTTCTTGTAACTTTGCGCCGCCATGTTCATTGAGGAGGCTGACATATCAGGCAGGAACCAACGCATCGGGTACATTGATGCGCTGCGGGGCTTCACCATGTTCATGGTCGTGTTCATGCACGTGGGGACGGTGTGCTGGGGCATCGTGGGCAAGGGCATCTCCCTGCATGACTTCTTGGGACAAGTGAGGATGCCCATGTTCTTCTTCATCAGCGGCTTCGTCCTTTATCGCGAGGGTGTGGTGTGGAACATGCGCCACATCGTCAGTTTTTTCAAGAAGAAAGTGCCGGTTCAACTCATCAGCCCATTCATTTTCTTTGCCGTGTTCCTCCACATCAGCGGCATCCCGCTGGCCGATGGTGTGATGGATAAGTACAAGCTGGGCTACTGGTTCACGCTAGTGCTATTGGAGTTCTTTGTAATCTATGCCGTGGTCAGGTGCTGTGTGCGCAGCTGGTGGTACAAGATCATCCTCGTGGCTATAGGCTTGGTCTTATATGGCTGTTGCTCGCCCCATATGACCGCGGGGCACCACACCATCGACAACATGTTCTTACTCCTGAGCGTGCATCAATGGCGTTACTTCATCTTTCTGGTGCTAGGAGCACTGACGAGGGAACATTTCGCAACCGTGCAGGCATGGCTCGACGGCAAGTGGCTGCTGGCCGTCTGCATCTTGTTCTACTTTCTGGTCAACGCCTTTGGCGACGTGCTGCCCGTCCATGAGAAGCCACTGCGCTTCATGTTGTCGCTGTCGGGGCTGGTGATCCTGTTTGCTTTCTTCCGCAGCAAGCAGGCCTGTTTTTCTAGGGAGACCCGTCTGGGCCGGGTAATGCAATACACGGGCCGCAGGACCCTCGACATCTACCTCATCCACTATTTCCTCATCCCCAGGAACCTGAGTTTCGTCACTGTCTTTACCGACCATCCCATGCCCATCATCGAGGCCGCGGCCTCTTCACTGATATCCATCCTGATTATCGCGGCCTGCCTGCTCATCAGCAACATCATCAGGCTCAGCCCATGGCTAGCGCACTGGCTCTTTGGCGCCAAAAGTGCCACTTCCAACTCCTCAACTCAAGTCCATTCACCGAAAAGTGACGGCTAAAAGCGAAACTAACGATTAAAAACACTATCTTTGTCGGCTGAAATGAAGAGATGTTTTGTCATATTGGCTGTGATGGTGGCCGCGTCGGTAATGACTGCCGCAATGGCTCAAATCCCCATAGAGGGTTCTTCCAAGCCTGCCAAGAGCAAGAAGCAGCGCGTGGAGCCCTCGGTGGCGTGGAGTGTGAGTGAGCCGTTGGGCCTGCACTTCCCCTCGACCATCGACACGTTGTTCCTCGACTACCATCGCACGATGGTGCCCTCACTGGTGAGCGACGCGTGGCTCACCACGGGCAACTATGGTGCGCCCGGACAGAACCAGATCTTCTTTGAGCGGCCCCTGACCAGCGAGTTCTTTATGGAAGATGCCATCGAGGCGTGGATGCACGACACGCACACGATGCGCTACTACAACACGCGCATCCCCATGACACTGTTGAGCCACTCAACAGGCGGCGACAAGTATAGCAACCTCGACCGCACCCAACTGGAATTCTCGGGCAACGTGGACCGCAAGACCCAGGTGGGAGGCGGCATCGATTACATCTACAGCAAGGGCTCCTATGACGCGCAGGCCGACAAGGACTTCACTTGGCGCCTGTTCGGGTCACACATGGGCGATCGCTACGAGATGCAGGCGTTTTTCGACCACTACAACTACACCACCAAGGAAAGCGGCGGCATCACCGATGACCTCTACATCACCGACCCAGCCGAGGTGCAGGGTGGCGAGACCCGCGTGGACAACAAGAGCATTCCCACGCGACTGAGTGCGACACACAATCACCTGGAAGGCAGCCAACTGTGGCTCAATCAGCGCTACAAGGTGGGCTTTTACCGCTATCGTCGCGACAGCGTCACCGACACCATCATCGACCGCACTTATGTCCCCGTGACGAGCTTCATCTGGACACTGGACTTCAAGCACAGCAAGCACCAGTTCATCAACACCTCGGGCAGGGAGGACACGACCTTCTTTGACCACACCTATCTGGGCCTAGGGGGCACCGATGAGAACACCCGCTACTGGCGGTTGCGCAACACGGTGGGCGTGTCAATGCTGGAAGGCTTCAACAAGTACGCCAAGTTTGGTTTCTCGGTCTATGGCACCCACGAGGTGAGACGCTATACCCAAGTGACCGACAGCGTCACAGGCATCTTATACAACGTATTGCCCGATGGGTTGGATCGCGTACCTGCCACGGTAGATCACAGCGCGACGCAAAACCTGCTGTGGCTGGGGGGACAGCTGACCAAGCAGCAAGGTTCGCTGCTGCGCTACAACGCTACGGCGCAATTTGGCGTGCTGGGTGACGCGGCGGGCGAGATCGATATCACGGGCGACGTGACCACGAGGTTCCGTCTGCTGGGCGACACGGTGAGCGTGCGCGGCTATGGCTACTTCAAGAACCTGGCGGTGCCTTACCTGTTGCAGAATTTCGTGTCCAACCACTTCATTTGGCACAACGACTTCAGCAAGACCAAGCGCGTGCGCCTGGGAGGCGAGCTTGACATTCCCTTCTCGTGGACCAACGTGAATGTGGGCTACGAGACGCTTAACGACTACATCTATTGGGATGCCGACGGCTTGCCCGCACAGCACGGCGGCGCCATCCATGTGCTGAGCGCCCGACTGCGACAGGGGCTGCATTTCAAGGCCTTTAACTGGGACAACAGTGTCACGCTGCAAACGAGCAGCAACGAAGAGGTGCTGCCGTTGCCTAAGTTCGCGGTCTATAGCAACCTGTACGCCCGTTTCATCATCGCGCGCGTGCTGCACGTGCAACTGGGCGTGGACTGCAACTACTACACCAAGTACTATGCGCCCGCCTACAACCCCGCGACGATGACCTTCCATAGTCAGCAGGACATGAAATGCGGCGACTTTGCCATCATGAACCTGTATGCCAACTTCAAGATGAAGCAGGCCCGCTTCTTCATCGCTTGGACCCATTTCAATCAGAAGATTCACAGCGGCGATCCCTATTTTGCCACACCGCACTACCCGCTCAACCCGGCGCGCCTGCAACTCGGCGTCAGCGTCAACTTCGTCAACTAGACAGCTGTTTGATCCCACGCGAAGGCGCAAAGCCGCGAAAGTATCAAACAACTGCAACAACATTGAGACAACTAAAACAAACTACGAATTTCACAGATTGAACTATGGGCATCCGCGCCCAAGCCTCACGCTAAGGCGCCAAGCCGCAAAGTTTTCAAACAACTTGCACAACATTGAAACAACTAAAAACAACTTTTTTAGTTGGCTTCCGCGCGCTCTTAACAGTCCGCGAATTATACGAATTGAACGAATAGCATCCGCTCTGTAGGGCCTCGCCTTGGCGTGGCCGCTCCCAACCTCACGCTAAGGCGCCAAGGCGCAAAGGTTTTGGGTTGGAAGACAAGAAGGACAAGAAAGACAATATTAATAATAAACGCGGATTACGCTGATTTTTACTGATTTATAAATGAAAAATCGCGTTAATTGGCGTCATTCGCGTTTGAAAAATGTTCGCGGAGATGGAAGTGTGGGGCACAATGCAAGCTGCCCGCCGGAGGGTGATGATGGCGGGCAGCGTCAGGTCGTGATGAATTTTATTCTATTCCTAAAGGGCACTGTTTGTGCAAATCATCCTTTTACTTCTTCGGGCGAAGAAGGGATATATTGAGAGGGGGCCTTCCTCCACAGCGGCTCACGCCGCAGCTCACCGTGGCCCGTTTTTCTATCGCTTACTGCTGCGTGAGCAGCATGTCGATGAGCGTGGTCACATCGGCGATGCTCAAGTGGTTGTCCATGTTGATGTCGCCCGGCATGTTGAAGCCGTCGGTGCCACCGCCGCCCAGCAGAATGTCGATGAGTGCGGTCACGTCGGCGATGGTGAACCGTCCGTCACCGTTGACGTCACCCGCAACGGCCTTAGGCTCCTTGTAGCACATGCCTTTATAGATGATTTCGCCGTCCTTGATGACGTGGCTCAGGCCCCAATACTCCTGGTAGTCGGCATCGGGGTCGGGTTTGCGCGTGAAGGGGGTCAGCAGGTCGCCCATGTCGCGGCTGTCAAAGCCGATGCCCTCGACAACGTAAGCCAACGGTTCACCCTTCTCTCCCACATAAGCATAGCGGCGACACTCAAAACCATCGATGACCAAAGGTTCTATCTCCACAAAGTTTGCTCGGCTCAAGAAATCTTCCTTCTGTGAGGTGATGTAATAGTTCACGGGATTGGTCATCTCTATGTCCGAGTTCGTGTAAGCAAACTGGTATATCATTACACCAGGGAACGTAATCATGTCACGTCCCTGCTCAATTACCTTGTTAAAGGGTAAATTGTTACAGAAGTAGTTGCTAAACGACGCGTGGTCGTAATCACCCTGAAAAATGGCAACCTCCTGTGCTTGGCTGGGGTCGAAATCCTCGCCATTGTAACTGTAACATATCGGGTATCCACGGGAATTGGTGCCGCTGAACTCATAAGTGTAGTAGCTGCGGGCCGTATCGCCATGCTCGATGACCACGCGCTCGTTTACCCACTTCACGCCCTCACGTGCCATGGGCAGCAGGTCGCTGCTTAACCGTCCTTGATTCACTCCTTTGTAATGCTCAGAGCGGTAGATCGTGTCACCGTGCTCAATCACATAGTCCAATACATAACGATTTCGGTTGCCTAGTGTGTACCATGACTTGAGGCCGTCATAGCCGATGCCCTCGATGGCACAGAACTCATTGTCAATCTTTGCAATATACCGCTTTGCCAGCCATCCGCCGACTGCAGTCATGTCGGGAATCATCGGGTACGCCGGAAAAGACATGTCAATCCATTGCCCAATAAACCCTTCGGGATCGTTGAAGTCATACAGGACAAACTCCTCGCCTGCTTCAATCTTGGCCTGTGTGTCAGCATCATGCCCAAAGCCGATGGGACATTCGTCGTAGGTCTTGCCGTCGGGCACGATGGCATAGACCACCTTGCCCTCCTCGCGCATATACACGGGAATCGTGTCATTGTTCGGATCGATTTTCTCTCCGCTATATTTATGCATCGCTTTGTAGGTCTTGCCATCAATCACGGCTTCTCCTTGCAGTTCTAGGGTGAAATGGCATTGAGGAGTGGAATAATTGGAGCAAACCCACTTCACACCCTCGCGCACGAAGGGGACGTACTCGTAATCTTGGGCCACTGCTTGGGACATGCCCATTAGCGCCAGTAAAATGATTATAAAAAACTTTCTCATAATAAATGAATTTAAAGAGTTATTAATAAATGATAGAATTTAAATCTTGTATTGTTTAGTTTGTTTCAATCCAGAAAATAGTGGTTTCATAGAGGATTTTGGGCCTTAAAGACGAAGTCGTGAGACAACGCGTCTTGACAGTTTGAGCACAATGAAATCAGTTCGCTTTTGCAATGCAAAGTTACACTATTCATTTTGAATTCCACGAAGAAATGAGGTCGATTTATTACTTGTAACATACTGTTTATTAGTGATTTAAAAACGCCTAGAGTCGACAGCCAGTTTTTGAGGTCAAAGAATGAAAAATGACGGGTCTCAGCGGTGCCGTGTTATGAGGGTGTATAATAAATCCTCGGCTGGAACTATAACCGCCCTGCGGGCGAGCCTTTGATTAACCCGTGGTAATGCTGGCAATCGAGCGGAGCGAGAGAGTCAGCATCACCACGGGTAAGGCTGTGGGTAATAATGTCGCCTTCGGCGACCCCAAGACCTATGACCGTCAAGGGGGTCGCCTTCAGCGACGACATGGATGGATTGCGGTACCGGGGGTGCCTGCCGCTTCACTCGCTTCGCTCGTTTCATTAGCAGGTACCCCCGGTTATTCAGGTGACACCCTCCGGGTGTTTCGCCCGCATGAACAAATGTCCCTACCCGCTTCATCAGCAACGATGTTTACCGGAAATCAATAAATTAAAATATTGAGACGCAAGATTTTGCGTCTCTACACAGTTTCAGCACTTTATTTCATGGAAGTGGCGTTATCTTACAGGCTGTTGAAGTGGCCTTGCATGTATTTCTCAACAAACTCATTGAATGTCATGTCAAGCCCCATCTTTTTCTGCACTAACCTATTTCTATAACTGCTTGAGGTCTTGGCACTGCTGTAGTTCATGCATAGCTTGATGATCTGAGGCGAGATGCCGGCACAGAGCAGGCAGAAAAGCCTGATGTCACTCTCACCCAAGTTAGGATAGCGTTTTTCTACAAATGAAACAATGCCATTGTACTCGCCATCAACCGACAGCTTCAATTGTAACCAGAATGTGTCACTCAGCTCCATCTGCAGCAGTTCATTCTTATCATCCAGCTCCTTTAACAGGCCTGGCAGGGGTATGACCGACCTTTTCTTGCCGCTGCCATCTTTCTTCCTTACCCTAATGGCATTGTACAGTTCGATAATGGCCGCGATGCGGTTTCCCACATATTTAGACTCGCCATCTCTCTTCAGCCGTTCCAGGTCCTCTAGAGCCTTCTCCAGTTCATTTTTAATGGCCTGGGTGTTGCGTAGCCTGCGATAATGGTAGAGGCCAAATGCCGCTAGGATGATAGCGGCTAACAGGATGATACTCATTATCCACCAGCGCTGGTTGTGTATGGTCTGCACCTGTTTCTCGGTCTGCACAAAATTATTTTCGTTTTCTATCTGCTGGATCTGATATCTAGTTTCACTATCGAGTATTGAGTCCGATACTTGATGAGCTAGCATGTCATAATGTTTGCTAAGGGCTGTATCTCCTTCTAGAAGAGTGATTCGGGACAGGATAAAATATTCACGCGTCTTCACCTGTTCGGGATTGGTCATTCCGGGGTTCACTGTCACCAGATCCAGATAATACCTGGCCGAGTCGAGCATCCCACTATAGGCATAGATGTCGGCCAAGTCGAGCAAGAGGTCATGGTCAATATAGTCTCGATAATCATTCAAGCAGTGCATGGCTATTTGCTTTGCTCTCGGGATGGATTTACCTTCATAAGATAGCTGGCGGCACATCAATTCCTGGCACTGATAATAACAAAGGCTATCGTTAAGCTCAATGGCTAATTGAATGGCTTGATTCAACAGCCGCTCAGCGTCGTCCTTATGCATGACGCCGCTGCAACTGGCCATATTCAGCATCGAATTAAGCTGTAAAGATTTATTGCCCGTCAACTTGTAATACCTCAATGCTTGATAGTTCTTATCATAACAGATTTGCATGTCAGCATAATAGTCGAGGTACAATGCGGCGATTCTTGTGTTGATTTGGCCGAGGTTGGCGTAATCTTTGGGGTCGGCGGTGACCTCGGCGGTCTTGTAGTAGTACATAGCGCTGTCCACATGGCCCAGCTCTTGCATGACGGCCCCCTTGTAGAGATAGGCGCGCGTGAGCTTCTCGCGCTCGCCGCCGTGGGCGCGGTACCAGGCCATGGCGCGGGTGATGGCGCTGTCGTCGCCAGCAGTGATGTCGACATAACACTTGTAGCGGGCCTGGATGAGCAGCAGGTCGCGGTAGGCGAGATTGGCGTCGCCCGCCAGGCTGTCGATGGCGCTCACGATGGCCAGGGCGCTGTCAGGGTCAGGCTGCATCAGGCTGTCGGCCCGCACGAGCCGCGCGTCACAGCGCGCCCTGCCACAGCCCGTGACCGCCGCCACGAGCACCAACATCAGCAATATGCCCAACAGTTTGTTCATCCCCTATTGATATAACGCTCAAAGCCGTTGATTATTTTATTATCATCCCCACAAGCCAGGAAGCGGAAGCCCCCCTAAACTTTAACCTCTAAACTCTGAACTGCTCGCGCAGCGAGCAATCTTTTTACATATAATTGCCACGAATTATCCATTAATTATATGATCAATTCACGGCAATTCACGTGAAAAGATTTTCTTTTAATTTCCCGTGCGATAGCACGGTTATTTGTATGTGTCAGCCATCAGAGAGAATCTGAATTATCATTTGTTTTTAACTTTTGCAGCAGATGCCGATTCCTGTTTTGAGAAAAAACGAGGCGCGTTTCAACGAAAGACAAATATAATTTGCATTTTGTAGCCGCACTTGCACTAATTTTGTGTACCTTTGCCAGCCGAGAGACAAACTTCATATCATTAACACAATAAATCAAGCAACAAGAGTAAATTATGCCTAAATTATCAGAACGCAGCATGAAGATGCCGGCATCGCCCATCAGGAAGCTGGCTCCGTTTGCAGCCGAAGCTAAGAAACGCGGTATCAAAGTGTATCACCTGAACATCGGTCAGCCCGACATCCACACCCCTGAGGAAGGTCTGGAAGCAATCAAGCACGTGGACCGCAAGGTGCTGGAATACTCGCCCTCACAGGGCATTCCCAGCTATGTGGAGAAGCTGGTAGGTTACTACAAGCGCTATGACATCGACCTGAGTGTTGACGACATCATCGTGACCTGTGGTGGCAGTGAGGCCGTACAGATGGCCTTCATGGTATGCCTGAACCCTGGTGACGAAGTCATCATCCCCGAGCCTGCCTATGCCAACTACATGGGCTTTGCCTGCGAGACCGGCGCCGTGGTACGCACAATCACCACCCACATCGAGGACGGCTTTGCCCTGCCTCCCGTCGAGGAGTTTGAGAAGGTTATCAACGAGCGCACCCGCGCCATCATGATCTGTAACCCTAACAACCCGACCGGTACACTTTACAGCCGCGAGGAGCTCATGCGCCTGCGTGACCTGGTGAAGAAATATGACTTGTTCCTGTTTGCCGACGAGGTTTACCGCGAGTTTATCTACAGCGACGCGCCTTACACCAGCGCCATGCACCTCGAGGGCATCGAGAACAACGTGATCATGATCGACAGTGTGTCAAAGCGTTACAGCGAGTGCGGTATCCGCATCGGCGCCTTCATCACCCGCAACAAGGAAGTGCGCGCTGCTGCCATGAAGCTGGCTCAGGCCCGTTTGAGTCCTCCCCTGCTGGGCCAAATCGTCGCCGAGGCTTCGCTCGACGCTCCCCAGGCCTACCACAAGGGTGTGTATGACGAGTACATCGCTCGCCGCAACTGCCTGGTGGAGGGACTGAACAAGATCCCCGGCGTCTTTACTCCAATGCCCATGGGTGCCTTCTACACCGTTGCCAAGCTGCCCGTGAAGGACATCGACGACTTCTGCCGCTGGTGTCTGGAAGAGTTCAACTACGAGGGCGAGACCGTGATGATGGCTCCTGCCAGCGGTTTCTACGCTACCCCCGGTCTGGGTAAGGACGAGGTGCGCATGGCCTATGTGCTCAAGATCGAAGACCTGAAGCGCGCCCTGGTAGTGCTCGAGAAAGCCCTCGAGGCCTACAACGCCCGCTAAACACATATTGGGCTAATTGGTGTGTCGAACCGCTACATAAATCGGCCTGCGGCCGAGAAATCAAACAAAATTATTAATAAAATTTTTAAACAAAATTTGTTTTAATTTCTCGAGCGAAGTTCGATCAATGTTTCAAGCGAAGGTTTTGACATAGCAACACTCTATTGTCCATAATGATTTACAGCTATACCGCCAGCTCTCGTTAATGGGGCTGGTGGTATTTTATGGGATGTGTTTGCCAAATCCAGTAATTTGTGGTAATTTTGCTGATGGAATTGTATGGAGAATGACACCGGACATATCAACAACGGCGAACAACGGCTCGTAACCGTTGTCATCCCCATTTACACCCTAGCGTTGAGCGACATTGAGGTGGTTGCCCTGCGGCAATGCTTCAACGTGCTCGGCCACCACGACATCGCTATCGTGAAGCCTAAGAGCCTTGACATCTCACCCTTCAAGCGACTGGTTGACGAGAACGCATCGTTCCGCGTCGAGGAATTTGATGATGACTACTTTGCGGGCCGTGAGGGCTACAACCGCCTGATGCTCTCTACCGACCTTTATGAGCGCTTCATTGACTCACGGTATATTTTCATTCATCAGACCGACGTCTATGTTTTCACCGACGATCTTGAACGGTGGTGCCAACGGGGTTATGACTACATTGGCGCGCCCTGGCTCCCAGCCGTGGGCGATGTGAGCGGGTGGAACCTGCCACAACGCGCCGTGTACATGGCACGGCGAGCCCTGGGCAAGTTCAAGTCCCCCTATCATGGCATCAACTTGAAATACCTTGTTGGCAACGGGGGCTGCTCGTTGCGACACACTAGGCACTTCCTGGCCGCAGCGACCAAGTTGGCTGATGCCTTTGCCCAGGCTGCCAGCGACGCCAGCAACCATGAGAACTTTGAAGACGTGGTGTGGTCGGTGCGCGTGAATCACCTTAGCCCTGGCACACTGGCCATTGCCCCATGCCATGAAGCGGTATTCTTCTCGGTGGAATCCCATCCCAGCATGGCAATGAGGCTAACGGGCAATCAATTACCGATGGCGACTCATGCCTTTGCGCGGCGGCGCAACCGCGGCTTTTGGAAACAATACATCAAAGAATTGGTTTAATCTATCAATAACGATTAATGATGGCAAGACGACAACAGCCCGCACGGCGGGGACAGATGATACTTTACCTGGCATTGCTCGCCATGGTTGTGGCATGCATGGTGGCGCTGAGCCTGTGTGACCGGCCCAAGGTGTCAACCGAGGACATGCCAAGCAGCGGCGACACACTGGACATCGCCATCGAGTATTCGCCAGTGACCTATTACACCTATGATGACACGCTGGGTGGCTACAACTATGACCTGCTGCGCATGATGAGCGTCAAGGCACGCTGCCCCATGAAGTTCCATCCCGTGGTGACGCTCGAGAAAGCATTGGGTGGCCTCGAGAACGGACGCTATGACGTGGTCGTGGCCCAGTTTCCCATGACGGCTGGCGACACGTCGCGCTTTGCCTTTACCGAGCCCATCTACATCGACCAGCAGGTACTAGTCCAGCGGCGCAGCAGCCATGCCATACACTCACAACTCGACCTGGCGGGCGACACCGTGTGGGTGGTCAAGGGCTCGCCCATGGTGCAGCGCATCGCGAGCCTGAGCCGCGAGATTGGCGACACCATCTATGTCCACGTCGATGAACTCTACGGCCCCGAGCAGCTGATGATGATGGTCGCCGATGGCGAGATACGTTATGCTGTCGTCAACCGTTCCATCGCCCGTGCCATGGCCTCGCGACTGCCCAATCTGGACCGCTCGGTTGCCATCAGCCTGTCACAGTTCCAGTCGTGGATGGTCGCCAAGGAGCGCCAGGGCTTGTGTGACAGCCTCAACAAGTGGCACCAACAAATCAAACTTGACACAACTGCCTATCTAGACCTGCAAAGACGCTATTTTGGTGGCACATTTCCGACCCTGGCACGATAATTAGATAATCGATGAATTTATGGCCTGTCAATCAAGGCCTTAGATATGTAGAGAGCGTATCATAATTGCAATGACGCTACATATATCTGCCTATGGCCGAGAAATTTAAACAAATTATTTAAAAAATTAAATAAAAATTTTATTTGTTCTAATTTTAATACAAAATTTGTTTTAATTTCCCGAAACTTGGCGGCATCTCAGCCATTGAAGTAAACTTCATGGCCTTCGATTTGCTCAAGTTTTCCCGCCCGAAGGGCGGTTATAATTCCCGCAGATCAATTATGACACACCCTCTTGCGTTTTCAAGCCGTGATCTATTAGATTGTCGTGGGTTGAGAGCCGCAAGATTTTGCGGCTCTACAAAGTCGGGTAAGGAGTGACTTGATGAATGTCAGGGAATTGTAAACGTCGGTTGGCACGATAATTAGATATTATCGGCGGCGCCTCAGCCATCGATGCGGGCATCATGGCGTTCGGTTGGCACGATAATTAGATATTATCGGCGGCGCCTCAGCCATCGATGCGGGCATCATGGCGTTCGGTTGGCACGATAATTGCAGTGTTTAAGTACATTTTACCCTTATCACGCCACAACAATAACGTCAACAAAAACACCAAGCAGTATGAGAATCAGGAAAAAACAACCATCAGCGACCAAAGACTTTGAGCAGTTTCTCAAAGCCTATAACTGTACCTATCAGGTTGACAAAGACGAGAATGCGACAACCTACAATTTTGAGTTCCAGGCGGCACAATTTGTCGCTACCATCCGCAGCCAGAATGACAGTGTAGAGATCACATTTCCCTGCATGTCGGTGACCGCTATCGACTATCTGAACTTGGTGAGGTCCAAGTGTAACGAACGTAACAACAGCAACATCCTGTTCAAGTTCTCCTATACTATCGACCACGAGGAGAACCGCCTGAATGTACACCTGTCCTTCTTTAACAACAGCGTCAATCCCGAATTGATTGCCCACGAGCTGGGTGCCGCCTTCCACTTCCAGCGCGAGTGGCAGCGTGACCTGGACAATGCCATCGATGCGAGCAATGACACCAGCAATTACGATATGGAGAGCGACCTGTACAAGTTCCAGCGCGAGATGTACCTGATCAGACGCATGGAAATGAACCATCAACTCGGTCATCGGACCACCCAGATTGCCAGCGGCACCGGTCCCCTGCCCTTGTGGCAGGCCCTAGAGACGGTCGCTCCACTGCCAGCCGCCCACCTGCTGTTCATGACGGTGAACACCATCGATGGCCAGCAGCAGATCAAGGACGAGGAGGAAATGCGCAAGTTTGACCTGCGCCGTGTGCTTGTCGAGGGTACGGGCAAGCAGGCTAGGCTCAAGCGGGACTATGCCCTGCTCGACCTGCACTACACCCAGGGCGAGGACAAGCAACCGCTCATGACCACCATCGCCCTTACTGCCGAGGGTCAAGACGACCAGTCCATCTACACCCGCGTGACCATCACCCACCCCGCCCACAACGTCAGCCGTCGCAACGCGCTGAGCAATGAGAACCGGCAACCCCGCAGCGTGACCATGCTCATCGCGCTTGACCGCAGCGATGACCGGCAGCGTCAGCAAGAGTTTGAGTACATGTGGAGTGACGCGCAACTCAAGGCTCACAATGGCGAGAAAGACAGCCTGACCGATGACCAGCTGCTGCTAGGCCAAGTCAGGGTCGCCGACGTGGCCTACAACATGTACTGGGGTGTGCAGACGTTCAACAGCGGACGCTACTATGAGGCGATACTGTATCTGGAGAACGTGTACAACAGCTACCGCGGCGACTTCTTTGAGATGGGTCCCGAGGGCAAGCGCCTCTTCCTGGAAACGGCCTACAAACTGGGCTTCTGCTACAACGAGCTGGGCTTGTACAAGCAGGCCTTCTATTACCTTGACCTGATGGCCAGTGACGGCAACATCCGCCACACCATGGAGTTGGTCAATGCCCTGGCTAACAGCAAGGACATGCGCCTGTTCAGTTACACCGAGGGGGTTATGGAAGAGGTGAAGCGCAACTTTGACAATGACAATGAGTTGCCCGAGAACATCAAGGACTTCATCAATTTCATCAGGCGCCGCCGCGGCTATGCTTTCATCGATTTTAACGAACTCGATAAGGCTGAGAAAATCTTCACCGCCATGCTTGACGAGGAAGATAACGCCGACTATGCCATCAACGGACTCGCCACCATCAAGAAACTGAGGGAACAACGAGACAAAGGCACCTCACCCCAAGAGCCTGAGGCCGACAAGTAAAATATAGCCGACCCAATAGGTCATCATCACAGAGTGGCACCCCTCCCCTGGGATGCCACTCCTTTAGTATTTTAAGCTGAGAGGCTTATTTGAGCCCCAAAACTGTTGTTCAACCAAATCGATTGACTTGATCAAGTCAGCACTAGTCTACTAGGCTCCCTTGGCATTGCCGCTCAGGAGCATGTCGATAAGGGCTGTCACATCAGCTATGTTTACAACGCCATCACCGTCCACGTCGGCATTAGCGGGAACAGTGCCGCCACTCAGCAGAATGTCTATCAAAGCTGTCACATCGGCGATGTTCACAACACCATCACCATCTACGTCACCAGGCATGGGCACATCGATTCTTGCCCAGGTGCTTCCAGTCCATCGTAGGCAAACCCAGTTCTTTCTTTTGGCGGTTAACACTTGTGCGTCAGTTATAACGTTACCCTCGTCGACATTGTCCAGGACAGCAATTTCGCCTGGGATGCTTCCTGGGACTGTTGGCAGGCTGTTCACTAAGTTGGTCATATTATTGCCGCTGATGTGGTTCTGCCAGATAGAGAGATTGTTCAGTGAGGTGCAGCCCGACAAGTCAAGTGAACTTAAATTGTTCATGTTAATCCAAGCACTCTCTAATGCCGGGCAGTTATACATATAGACTGAGGACAGTTGAGAATTGCCAGAACAGCGCAACGTAGTCAAATTCGGGTTACCCGAAACCCTGACAAAAGATAAATTTGGCTTGTAATTGAGTGTCAACGTGGAAATCTTGTTGTTGCGGCAGTACAACTTCTCAAGATTGGTCATCGAGTTCACAGCACTCAAATCGGTTATAGCGCAGTCCTCACAATCCAGATAAGTGATGGCGGTACAGTCTCCCAGACCAGTAATCTCCGCCAAATTGTAGTTGTAATAACAATCCAGCCTCTCAAGCGCCGTACATCCTGTCACATTGAGCGTGGTCAAATTGTCATTATAGCAATAGATGAATTTCAGTGAGGTGCAGTTGTGGCAGTCAAGCCTGGTCAAGTTGGGCTTGCCAGTTATAGTCAAACCAGTCAGTGCAGTACTATAGCAGTAAACAGTCTGCAACTTTGAGCAGTTTGACACGTTGAGTGTGGTAAGTGATGAATTGGGCGCACAGTCCAGATAAGTCAGCTCGGTATTACTGTTCAGGTTAAGCGAGGTAAACGAGTTGGCCCAGCAACGCAATTCCTTTAATGCGGTGAAGTACTCGATACCCTTCATGTTGGAGATGCCCTTGTTGGACACGTTGAGGGACGTCATATTGGCGATGTCATATTGAGTAAGGTATCCATCAGGATAGAGTGAGAGAAGATAATTGCGGAAATTCGCATCAGGGAAATTGGTGGAGTTAATCATGACGACATCCAACGCCATGATGTTTCTGCAATACCCCTGCCATCTATAACTATCTTGAAAATCCGATAATACACCAGGCAAAACATACAGGCAATCAGCCGATCCTGCACTATAATCAACACCCCAGCCCCAAGTACTCATAATCCCTGGTTCTGTTGAATAGCACTCAATTGAAGAGAAACCACATCCCTCAAAGGCATGATAATCGATATATTCCACAGTTGAAGGAATGACAAGATAGCTAATGCCTGAATTCTTAAATGCATGGGCTCCAATAGCATCAACAGTGTAAGTCACCCCATTATATGTGACTTGACGGGGAATATCTACCCTTCCACTGTAATTAGTTTCATCGATTGCAATACAAGGTGAATCTTCTTCAAAATCGCCTGTGACTTCAACGGTTGAACTACTAGTTCTATTGTAGTAGATGCCATCTTTGTAGAAGTCATAGGCGCTGGCAGTTACTACCGTTCCAGCTAGCAAGAGCAGCAAAAGCAATGTTTTAAGATAAAGATAATGAGGTTTCATAAGGATAATGGTTTTGGTGCCTCCTGCGTCCCTCGAATTTGGCGTTAAAGTATCAGTAGTTCAAAAGCGCAGGGACTTAGTTTGTCCTCCGCGGGACAACGCGCTTTCTTCTCGTTAATAGTACAATTGCCCGCTGCTAAAGGAAAGTCCCTTATGCGGCGCGCAACAAAGATAGTATAAAGAAGTATAAAAAACAAAAAATACTATCTATTCTACAAAAATAAATAGTATTTATAGCATTTTTATTCTAGTATGGTTTTCTTGTGCAAGGCTGTGCCGAAGTAGCGCGGGATGGGTGTCTCAAACTCCATTGGCTCGCCTGTAACCGGATGGTAGAACGCCAGCCTGAAGGCATGCAGACACATGCGTGTGCCTGGGTCGTCCTGGTGCCCATACTTGCCGTCACCCACCACGGGATGGCCAATGTCGGCCATGTGGACACGGATTTGGTTCTTGCGCCCGGTGAGCAGGTGCAAGAAGAGCAATGAGCGTTCTGGGCCGGGCTCGATCAGCTCCCACTCGGTCGAGGCAAACTTGCCGCCATCATCAACGGGGCTGCTCACGACCACCATGCGCTCGGTGTCATGCAACCAACTCTCGATCTTGCCTTGAGGCTGCTCCATCACCCCCTCGACCACAGCGACATAGCGGCGGTCGATGATGGTGCTGTGCCAGTCGGCGGTCATCTGCTGCTGCACATCCACGCTCTTGGCATAGACCATGAGACCCGAGGTGCGCGCATCCAAGCGGTGTACCACATGGGCTGTGCAACGCTGGCGCGTCTCGATAAAATGTCGGTCGAGAAGGGTCTTCATGTTGAGGCTACCGGCGCCCACAGGCATCGACAGCACGCCCTGTTGCTTATCCACCACAACAATCCAGCGGTCCTCATAGACGATGCGGTAGTTGGGGTTGTTGGCCGACGATGGACGGGCATGGCGGCGAATGCTCACCACACAACCCTCATCGAGCGGATAATCCACATGAGTCCGCACCTGACCATCAACAGTGACCCCGCCATGGCTTAAGATGGATTTGGCCTTGTTGCGGCTGATGCCGTCCAGGCAATTCATGACAAAATTGAGCAGTTTGTCGGGCTGCTTGACCTCACGCACGATGGCCTTGTCATCGTTGCGGGGCACGCGGTGGTTATGCTGTCGTCCCATTTGAGATTTAATTAATGATTAGTCAAATATATGGCGCAGGCGGGAGAATATGCGGCTCTTGTCGCTGTCGCTGGGCTTGACATGCTCACCGCCCTGCAAGGTGGTAATGGCCTCCTTCTCCTTGTCGTTGAGTTTCTCGGGCATATACACCATGACGTTGATGAGCAGGTCACCAGTGCCATAGCGCTCAGGTGAGGGCAGTCCCTTGCCGCGCAGGCGCAGGATGCTGCCGGGCTGGGTACCAGGCTTGATGGTCACTCGGGCCTTGCCGTCGACTGTGGGCACTTCCACCTTGCCGCCAAGCACCGCCGTGGGGATATCGAGCATGAGGTTGTAGATGAGGTCGTTGCCGTCGCGGGTGAGTTGGGCATCGCGCACCTCCTCAATAACGACGAGCAAATCACCAGGCACACCGCCACCAAGAGCATCATTGCCCTGGCGACCCATGCGCAGCGTCATGCCGTCGGATACTCCAGCGGGAATGCTGATGCTCACGACTTCCTCCTTGCGTACGAGGCCCTTACCGCCGCAATGGGGGCAAGTCTCCTTGATGCGCTTGCCACTGCCGCCACAAGTGTGGCACACGCTCTGGGACTGCATCGTGCCGAACATGGTGCGCTGCATGCGGGTTTCCACACCCGTACCACCGCAAGTGGGGCATGTCTCGAGTGCCGTGCCGTTCTTGGCTCCAGTGCCGTGGCAATGGTCGCATGACTTCATGCGCGGGATGCGCAGCTTTTTCTCAGCTCCCTTGGCAATCTCGGACAAGGTCATCTTGACGCGCACACGCAGGTCGGTACCGCGCCTAACGCGCTGAGCCTGGCTTGCGCCTCCACCTCCACCGAAGAAGTCACCGAAGCCTCCAAAACCACCGAAACCACCGAACAGGTCGCCGAATTGCCTGAGGATGTCGTCCATCGACATGCCGCCGCCATAACCGCCGCCACCCATCTGCTCACCAGCAAAACCAAACTGGTCATAGCGGGCGCGCTTATCGGGGTCGCTGAGCACGTTATAGGCCTCGGCAGCCTCTTTAAATTTCTCCTCGGCAGCTTTTTTCTCGGCATCGCTCTTGCCCTGCTGCTTATCGGGGTGGTACTGGATAGCCAGTTTGCGGTAAGCCTTCTTCAGGTCGTCGGCAGTGGCGTTCTTGTCCACGCCTAATACCTCATAATAATCTCTTTTTTGAGCCATTGTTATAGTAAAATCTCTCTATTCTCTAATCACTAATCTCTCATCAGCGCAAAAGCGCGCTTTATCAGCTGCCGACAACCACCTTGGCGTGGCGCAGCACCTTGTCGTTGATCATGTAGCCCTTGATGGTCGTGTCGATGACCTTGCCCTTCATCGAGGGATCAGGGGCAGGGAATGTGGTCACGGCCTCATGGATATCGGTATCAAAGTCCTTACCCGTGGAATCGATGGCCAACACATGCTGACTCTCAAGGTATTTCACAAATTTATTGTAGATAAGATCCACGCCCTCCTTGAGGCTGTCAAGGTCACCACCCTTGTTGATGGCATCCATGGCGCGCTCCAAATCGTCAATCACAGGCAAGAGGTCACGCATGGCACGCTCGGCTCCGTTCTTGATGAGTTCAGCCTTCTCGTTGAGGGTGCGCTTGCGGAAGTTGTCAAAGTCAGCCATGAGGAACAGGTATTCTTTTTTCTCATGTTCGAGTTGCGCTTTGAGCTCCTCAATCTTCTTTTGGGGATCTAAATCAGCCTCTTCTTCCTTTACCGGCTTCTGGGCCTGTTCCTGGACATTCTCCTCCTCAAGGATTTCTTCCTGCTTGGCCTTAGCCTCGTCGTTTTGATTTTTTTTATTTTTCTTTGACATATCGTTGTTGTGTTATAATTCGTTGTTACTAGATTAAAAACTACAAAAACCGCTCCAAGGCGGTTCCCATCGGCGCAAAATAAGTCGAATGGCGCAAATTCACGTCGAGTGTCTCCATCACGCTAGAGCCTGAGGACAAAGGTGGCGCAATCGGTAAAAGTGTCAGCCGCCTGTTCTGCCAGTTTGTCATTATTAAAAAAGCCAAAAACCGTAGAGCCTGATCCTGACATCGCCGCATATTGCGCTCCCGCATCGAGCAGCGCGGCCTTGATGAGCCACAACTGGGGCAAAGCGGCAAACACACTGGGCTCAAAATCGTTGACCAGTAAGCCATCCCAGGTCTCGATGGGGCGGCAGATGATGTCATGAAGTGACAGGTCGGGCACCTGAGGAACAACGCGGCTATAGGCCGTTCGGGTATCCACACCAACGGGTGGCTTGACCAGCAACAGGATCTTGCCCTTGAGATCCACGTCGATGGGCGACAACTGGTCGCCGATGCCTGTTGCCAACATGGGGCGGTTATAGATGAAGAACGCACAATCGGCTCCCAGGGTGGCAGCCATCGCGGCCAATTCATCATCGGGGACATGGAGTTCACACAGCTGGTTGAGCATCATCAGCGCGTGGGCAGCGTCACTCGACCCGCCTCCCAAACCGGCACCGTCAGGGATGTGCTTGTAGAGGTGAATCGCCATCGGGGGGATGTCATATCGCTCTTGCAGTAGCCTATAGGCCCGCATCACCAGATTTTTCTCGGCAGGGCAATCGACCGCGTTGCCGTAACAAGTGAGCGACACTTCCCCACCCTGTGCGGGCACAATTTCCAGCACATCGGTCAATGGGACGGGATAGAACACGGTCTCAATGTTATGATAGCCGTCGTGACGGCGTTCCACAATATTCAGACCCAGGTTGATTTTAGCGTTAGGAAAGGTAATCATTAACTTGGATTATAAGATTGGGCTAATCAGGCGCACGACTGATTCCAGCGCTTTTTGAATGAGTGGACGCTGTTTCCACTTGCCCATACTCAAGCGGGTGCACTGCTCCATGTCGTTATTGAAGATCTCAGTCATTTGAGCGTTGAACTCCTTGCTGTAGATCATCATGTTGAACTCGAAATTGTGCTCAAAACTGCGGAAGTCAAAGTTGGTCGACCCCGTCGTGACAAACTCGTCATCGATGATGACCACCTTAGCGTGCAGCACTGTAGGCTCATAGTAATAAATCTTGATGCCCGAGAGCAGGCACTCCTTGATATAAGAACCCGTCGCCAGGCGCAGCATCGTCGAGTCGAGCACACGAGGTATCATCAGCCTCACGTCAACACCAGCCAGGGCCGCACTCTGCAATGCCTTGAGCAGTGCATCGCTTGGCAGGAAATAAGGGGTCTGGATATAGACACGGTGCTTGGCTAGCGTGATGGCCTTGAAGAACACAAACGAGATGTTGTGCCATCGATTGGTGGGGCCGCTCCTCATCATCTGCAAAACCTGGCCGCTAGCTTGATTGGGCACAGGTTGACTGACGCGACCAGTCTCCTCGATGAGCAACTTGCGCGTGGTGAAGTTCCAGTCAATGGCAAACGAATACTGCAATGCCGCAACAGCATCACCCGTCACGCGCAGATGGGTATCTCGCCACGGCGTAGCCCAATTCTTGTCACCGATGACATATCGGTCGGCAATATTCATACCGCCCATATAGCCCACTTGACCATCAATGATGACAATCTTGCGGTGGTTGCGCCAATTGATGCGGAAGGCCACATTGGTGAATGACAATTCCAGGAAGGGGTGAATCTCGATACCCGCAGCGCGCATCAGTTTCAACGCCTTGGAACTCACATAGAACGACCCCACGTAGTCATAGAGCACACGCACCTTCACGCCTTGACGGGCCTTTTGAATGAGCAGATCGATGAGTTCACTGCCCACTTGGTCTTTCTCGATGATGAAATACTGCACATGGATGAAGCTGTGAGCATTCTCAATGTCGCGTTTCAAAGCATCAAACTTGGCCTGACCACTAGTAAAGGTTTGAATGTCATTACCGATAAAGGTGTGGGACTCGGTCAATTTATTGACCAGTGAGATGATTTGCCGTGAGTTTTCACTCAAGCAGCTTTCCTGCTCGGGATGGGATGTGAAACTGGTCAAGCGGCGCAAATCGCGCAAATCAGACCTTGAAATCAGCTTCATACCCTTCAGGCTACGCCCAAAAATCAGGTAGATCACCAAGCCCAAGATGGGCAAGAGCACCAGCACCAGTACCCAAGCGATAGACTTTACCGGATTGCGGTTCTCGCCCAGCACCACGCCTATCACAGCAAGCACCATGACAAAATACAGCACCATGATAATGTTGTAGACCAACCCGGCGTATGGAAACAATTCGGCGAGAAGCATTTTCCCGGTTATTTGATTTTTAAACAATAATGGACGTGACACGGTCACGCCCACCTTTTCTCATCTACTAAACACAAGGAAGCACCACGCTTAACGGTTAGCGCACGACCACCTTGCGAGACCACTGGTTGCTGCATCTAACGATATAGAATCCCTTGGGGAAATCCACCGATACGCGTTGGTCGGCACTCACGCGTACCACCTTGACGAGCTGGCCAGTGATGGAATAGACATTGAACGCGGCATCGCTGTTGCCAGCGACAAAGACGATACGCCCCTCGGCACCCAGCGCTGCAGGACCGGTCGTAGCGGTCTCAACACGCTGAGGCAAGAAGTTGTCGGGCATCGGGAGGGCCTGAACGCCACCCATTGCCAACAAGCATATCGCTATGTAAACTACACGTTTCATCTTGCGTCTTATTCCGTTTCAATCTGCAAAATTATTACTTTTCCAGAAAATAACCAAAAAATTTCTCACTTTTTTTCATTTAGACCATCCTAATGGCCAAAAGTTAAATCCACAATGAACTTTTAACAAGAATTAATGACCTGGAGGCTCAATCGTAACCTATCAGCCGTTTGACCACATAATAAAACTATTAGTGTCCGGGGAAATGCCCCGCTAGGGGCGAACAGGGCATAGGCAGGGGTGTAACGAGGCGAAGCCGAGTGAAACCCCTGCAGCTGTTGAGTACACACGTCCAAGCCCCATCGGGGCGGCAGTAAGTTATTGGCACACACAATCTGTCACCCCTAACGGGGTTAATTGATGATTGGGATGTCCACTCACAGGGGTTCCGCTACGCTCCACCCCTGCCTATGCCCTGACCAGCCCTAACGAGCTTCAAAGTAAGCCCCCTGCACGCGGAAACGCCATAACGGCATTGATATTGAGACGCTAAGGGAACATTGGTTCTTTTTCCCCGGACAACAATGTAATAAAATAGGAAAGAGCCCCCACTGATAAGAGGGCTCTTTCCAAAATAAGTTATGCGATGTGTTAACAGATTACCACTCGCCAGTGAGCATGTAATCGATCAATAGTGGAACATCGTCAATATTGAGCACACCATTCTGGTCGCAGTCGGCAGCAACCAAGTCGATTTCGCCATTGCCAGTGAGCATATAATCAATCAGCATGGCAAGATCATCGATGTTGATGATACCACTGCCGTCCACGTCACCACGCATGCTCTCACCGTTGAGGAGCAGAACTTCCCTGGTGTTACTCCAGTTGCTCTCGGTGCCGTTAACATAGTAACTCTTGACACGGTAGAGGTAGGGAGTACCAGCGTTCAAGCCAGTCACGTCATAGAACTTGTCGGGAGTGATACCCTCGATCAGGCGATAAGCAGCATCACCGCTCTCACTTGCATTGAATGAGAAGGGCTCGGGATCATCAATCTCGCCACCGTAAATCTTGATGCTCTGAATCTCGGGATAGTAACCCGTGGTAAATGTGATAGCCGAATGGTTACCCACCTCAAGCACTACCAGATAAGTGTCCAAATCCTTCACCAGGGTCAACGTCTCGCTTCCCATGTCGGTCGAAACTGTGAGTTCGGTGGTGACACCCTTAGTATAAGCCTTACCATTGATGATGACGCTCACCTTGTTATATCCCACCAGGTCACAGTTGGCAGTGATGACACTGTTGCGACCAGGTGACAGGAAGCCACCATCCAGGTACAGGTGAGTACCGTTGAAGGTCCAACCCTCGGGCAGATAGTTGGCAGCATCCGAAGCGTGGTTAGTGCTCTCGCTGGGCACTTCACTCCAGTCGGCCTCGCTAATCAGGCACACATCGGGTTTCTGTCTAACTTCCAGGCTGTAGCTTACCACATTCTCGGCAGGAGTTGCATCGGTCCAATCGGCGCGGAATGAAGTAGCTGTCACGCTAGCTTCATCAACAGGCAGCATAGCGGGGCGATAAAGCTCATAGTCACTGCTTCCTGCCAAGCTGATAACGATATCGTCAACGCCAGGAGTGCTGCAGGTCACAGTAGCGTTGTAGTTACCCTCGGCCAGGGGAGCATAGGTAACGACAATCTCCTTGGTAACCTTGCCATCCTCATCGGGAACAAGCGAGGTCTCGCTGATGCTGAACACACCGGTCTCGTCGTTAAGCGTAATGGTTACGTCGCCTTCCAGGTTGCGGCCGGTGAGGTTGAACTTGGCAGTAGCGGTGTTATTCTTGTAGCACTTCATCGACAACTCGTTCTTGTCGGCTTTGAGTCGCGGAGCCTTGATGGGCGGCTGGATGCCGATTACCATCTGCTGGTACTGGTTGTAGGTCGAGCCACCACCATTGAAGGCGTTGATGGCAAAGTAGTTGTTATAAGAGCCGCTCCAGCCCCAGTTGATGTGGTACTTGTTAGTGCTGCTGTCATAGCCGTCAACATTGAAGGCGTGACCACCGCCAAACCATCCACCACTGATAGCACAGAACACGATGGGACGACCCTCGCTGAGTTCTTCCTGCATCATGGCAGCCCACTCGGCATCGGTGTAAAGGGTCTGGCCACCCTGATAAGCGCTGGTCTTCTTCACCATGCGCGTGGTCTCCTCATCATAGCCAAAGAGCTTGAACGCATTGACAATGAGAATGACACTATCGGCATCGACACCGCTACCATCAGCGCCATAGGCCATGTGCTCAGCCTGGCCCACATAACGCATCAGCGTTGCCACAGCATTAGCCTGATCAGTCGTATAACCACTGCCATAAACGTCGAGCATATTGTTCCAGTCAAAGGTTACCGATGGCAACGCGGGCACATTGACATAGTTGGTGCTCCAACCAGAGCTCATTTCGCACCTATAGGCAGGTACCTCGGGAGTGGGGAAATCGGGATATTTCCAATAATGGAACACCATTGCTGCCGAGGTTGCCGGGCAACCGGTCAAGCAACGTGTACCATTGATGACGCACTGGTTGTTATAGGGTGCATCCTGATCCCACAGGGCCGTCAACAGCGGAGCCACGCTGGCGGTGCGCAACGAGGGGGCCATCATCGAGGGGGTCTCCACCTGCATGCCCTCATGAGCCTGCAGGTATTCAATCTGATCCTTGTAGGTTCCTAACCAAGCACGCATGTTGGCAGGAATATTGTTCATGTCCAGTGGCCTGTCACCGTAACCCAGAATCTGCTCGGCACGGTCGTCACCCGATACTATCACAAAGCCGTTGTGGGTATTAAACACATAATACACCGCGCGGTCAAGCATCTTAGAATTCATTTCGGCATGAGCCAACTTGAGTTCTCCCGAAATGGGTGCCGCTAACTTGCCATCATACAACTTCTGGCTAATAAAACTTTGGGCATGGGATTTTGCTGTCTTCATATCGACAGGTGCAGACCACGCCTGAATAGCCGCAAACAAAACAGCGGCACACAGTAAAAAGCGTTTCATAAAATAATTGATAAACTATTGGTTACTAAGTTGATATTTAAGCTCCAGATTAAAAAAATCGTGAATTTAAACGTCATTGCCGCAGCAACGACGCTTAAAACTGTCGCAAAATTACACTAAAAACCATAGAATCGCAACATTTCCTACCAAAAATCCAACAAAAATTATGCGATTTACCGCAGGCGCCGCTAAAGCATCATTTTTAGGGTTTGGCATACCCCAAAAAAGCCCGGACACCCCGAATGGTGCCCGAGCCTTATCTTGAGCGATTAATCAGCCCTACTCATCATCAATTACCGCCACCCAGCAGCATATCGATGAGATTGGTCACGTCCTTGATGGTCACTTCGCCGTCGCCTGAAACATCGGCACAGGTGGTGCAGATGTCATTGTTGGTGCCCAGCAGGTAGTCAATCAAAGCCGTCACGTCCTTGATGGTCACGTCACCGTCGTGGTTCACGTCACCGAGCTCGAAACCATGAGGAGCAGGACCATTATCAAACAGGGTCACTTCCTCGATGTTACTCCATTCGCTCTGCGTTCCGTCTTTGTAGATGGCCTTCACCTTGTACAGGTAAGTGCCAGCCTCAGCCAGGTTCTCAACAGTGTAGAACTTGTCGGTGATACCTGTGATGAGGCGATAAGCCTCATTACCAGTCTCGGTAGCGCGCAACTGAGGTGCAGTAATCTCGCCAGCATAAATCCTGATAGACTGGATTTCGGGGTAATAGTCGGCAGTGAACTTGATCTGCTCACTCTCGCTGCAGTCGAGCACAACCGTGCGAGTTACAAACGAGACATCAAATCCCACATACTCATTACCAGCACTAGTTGTTATCATCACGCCCGAGTGCTTGTAGCTAGGATTGAAGTCCTTGCCGACAACCACTACTGTCACCTTATTAAATCCGGTCAGGTCAAGGGTGTTGGTAATGATATAATCATCAGTGGGCATGGAAATGCAACCGCCATCGAGATACAGTGCAGTGAGGTCGTATCCCCAACCCTCGGGCAGATAGTTGGCTGCATTCACGTCAACATTAGGCACACTGCCACTCTGGGGCACATTGGTCCAGTCGGCTTCAGCAATGAGATCACCAGCTGCAGGGCCTTCAGGTTTGGTGCTCACCTCAAGGGTGTAGCTAGTCACATTCTCGTCAATGGTCTGGTCAGTCCAGTCGGCGCGGAATGAGGTCAAGTTGATGTAGTTGCTATCAACGGGCTGCATCACGGGAGGATAAGTCACGAGCGGCGGATTGGTTGCCGTACCATTGAGGGTAACAACCACATCGTCGGCGCCAGCGCTGCTCAGGGTAATGGTAGCAGCGTGATTGCCCACAGCCTGGGGAGCATAGGTCACGGTAACAGTGGCGTTGCCAGCATTCTCAAGGCTGATGGCAGTGACATCGGTCGAGAACACACCATTAGCATCGCTCAACGCTACGGTGATGCCCTCAGTCAAGTTTACGCCAACCACACTGAATGTCGCTGTGGTCGTCTCGCCGGTATAGCACTGCACATTCTGGGTTTGGGGTGATGCCATGATGCGAGGAACAGCAGGACCTGTGGGAGGCTGCATGCCAATGAACATGAGCTGGAAGTATTTATAAATCGAGATACCGTAGCCAAATGCATTAAAGGCATAGTAGCCATTGTTTGACTCGGTCTGGCCAAAGTTCACATGGTAGGTGTCATTGTCAGCATCATAGCCGTCAACATTGAAGGCATGGCCATAGAACTGGTTGCCAGTTGACATAGCTGCACCAGCGCAATACATCAGGGGACGGCCAGCCAGCAGCTCGCCCTGCAACGCGGCAATCCACTCCTCATCGCCCACGAGCTCGGTCATCGCTGAATCATAATCATTCTTGAGCATGTAGGAGACACCCGGGTCATAACCAAAGGTCCGAATTGCAATCATCATCTGATCCTCGTCAGCACCACTCACGTCGGTGCCATAGTCCATATACTCGGCCTGGCCAACATAACGCATCAGGTTGGAGATGGCATCGCGCTCGTCCTCACTCCAGTTATCATTCTTGTAGGAGTCACGCATGTTAGCCCAGTCAAAATCATAAGCGGGCAGAGAATCAACGGCTACACCTCGCTCACCCACATAGGCGGGAAGAGCAGGAGAAGATGCAGGATATTCCCAATAATTCATTACCTGAGCCAGCGACACGGCGGCACAGCCTACAAGACAAGTCATGCCACCCACCTTGGGACACAAGCGATTGTAAGGCGACCTGCCGTTAGTGCTACCCTGATTCCACAAGGTAGTCAGCATGGGAGCCACACTAATGCCACGCGAAGCGTTGCGCTTTTTCACAACCTGGCCGGGATGAGCTTGGAGGTACTCCATTTCGGCCTTGTACATGTCAAGGAAGAACTGCATTGCATCTGGCAGGTCGTTCATACTCTCAAGGCAACCGTCGCCATAAGCAAGGATTTCACGGGCACGGTCGTCACCCGAAACGATGACATAGCCCTTATCGGTGTTGACAATGTAGTAAGCAGCCAGGGCGGCATTGCTTGAGTTTTTCACCTCATGGGTCCACTTGATGGTAGGAGCAGAGGTCATCAGACGGCTTTTGAAAGCCTTAGTACGCAAGAAGTCAGTGGCTTTGCTTTGGGCTGTTGACAGGTCAACATTCCCCGCCAGCACTGGCATTGCCGCTAGCAAGAGTGCGGCCAAGAATAAGATTTTTTTCATCATAACATTTAGTTTATTAATAAAACATTAAAGTAGTATCTCTTTGATAGTGTGACGCAAAATAAATATAAAAACCTCAATTTTGCAACATTTTCACTCGATAACTTGCATATTAGTTATTGCTTAGCAACATGTCGATGAGTGAGGTGACATCACCGATGCTAACCTGTTCATCGCCATTCAAGTCGGCACAAACAGGGCATGCGCTATTATTGCCACCCAACAGATAGTCGATGAGCGAGGTGACATCGGCGATAGTGACGCTCCCGTCATGGTTCACGTCACCCAGGTCAAAGGCGTGGCCATTGTCGGCGAGGGTCACCATCTCGATATTGCTCCAGTCGCTCTCGGAGCCGTCGATGTACAATGCCTTGACCTTATACAGGAATGTGCCGCCCGCCGTGAGATTCTTAACGGTATAGGACTTGGAAGTGATACCCTCAACCAAGCGATGATTCTCATCACCAGTCTCGCTGGCATTGAGTGACACGCCACGGGTGGCATCGCCTGCATAAATCTTGATATCCTGAATCATGGGGTAATAACCCGCCTTGAAGACGACCTGTTCGGTCTCGTTGCAGTCAACGACCAGGGTTTTGGTCTCATAGGCATACATGAACACCAGTTCCTGAGTGCCCTGGCTGGTCGTGACATAAAGCTCCGAGCCGTCACCATAGTATCCATAAGCCTTAGCGGTCACCTCGATGGTCATCTTGTCATATCCCTTAAGGTCAAGCGCGCTGGTGGTAATCGTTCCATTGCGGCGCATGCTCACGCAACCGCCCTCAAGGTTAAACTCGCTGCCGTTAAAGGTCCACCCCTCGGGCAGATAATCGCTGGCGTGTGAGGCCTGGTTGGTGGGGGACATCTGGGGCAGGTCGCTGAAGTCGGCCTCCACCAGCAGGGTGTAGGATGGTTTAGGGTTCACCTCAAGCGTGTAACTGGTAATGTTGCCGGCAGGAGTGGCATCGGTCCACGCTGCTTTAAACGAGGTAAGGGTAACACTAGCATCGCTAGCCGGTTGCATCTCGGGAGCATAAATCTCGAGCGGCGCCGTGCCGTTTAAGGTGATGGTCATCGCGTCGGCCCCATCACTGGTGCAGACGATGGTAGCGGTGTTGCTGCCCACAGCCGCGGGAGCATAAGTCACCGTGATATCCATGCCGGCTTCGGCCTGAGCTTGAGTCAAGGCATCATGGTCGATGCTGAAGACGCCATCGGGGTCATTGAGCGTGAGCGTCACGCCCGATGTGAGGTTGGTTCCCTTGAGGCTGATGGTTGCGGTGGCCGATTGGTTGATATAGCTCTCGATATCCACGCGGTTGGGATAGGCCTGGAGGCGCGGATTCTGATAGTCCTCGGGCGGCTGGATGCCAATGACCATCTGTTGCCCGGTGCCAAAGGTATAGTCACCATAAGTGAATGCGTTTAAGGCAAAATGACCATTACCGCGGCCGTTCCAGCCCCAGTTGATATGGTAATTCCCGTCGCCGTCATAGCCATCGATATTGAAGGCGTGTCCCATTCCCGTATAGTTGTCATAAGCCATGTATACAATCGGGCGCCCCGCCTCGAGCTCGGCTTGAATCAGGTCAGCCCATTGGGCATCGCTGTAATTGGCATAGCCCAAATCATCGGTCTTGAACAGCAACTGGGCATTCTGGTCATACTCAAAGAACTTGACCGCCCTCAGCACATCCTTGCCATAGGCTCCACTGCCCGAGATGGTATAGTCCATCTCCTCGGCCTGACCGATATAGCGCATCAGGTGAGCGACAGCAGTAGCCTGCACCGGTGTATAGCCACCAGTGTACTCATCGAGCATGTTATCCCAGTCAAAGACCGTGGGAGGCAGCTCGGGCAACCCTACCCCATAGCTCGGCATCGTGTAAGAGGGCACGGCAGGAGTCTGCTGCTTGGGATACTTCCAGTAATGGAACACCATCGAGAGCGACGTGGCCGGGCAGCCGGTGTAGCATGTGTCGGTGCCATAGACAGGACACTCGTTCCAGTAGGGTGCGTTTTGGCTCCAGTTGGCAGTAATCAACGGGTTTACCACCGATCTGGAAGCATCCATGAGCGAGGGGGTTTCCACCTCTAGTTCAGGGTGCTGCAACAGGAACTCCAACTGCAGCTTGTAGCTATCCAGCCAATACATCATGTTGGCCGGCATGTCTTTCAAGTCAGTGAATTGTTGGTCGCCATAAGCAAGGATTTCACGAGCACGGTCTTCGCCCGATACAACGACAAAGCCGCTGGCTGCATTGAACACATAATACACGGGCGTTATCCCGTCAAGGGCACTCACCTGGGTATGAGCGAGTTTTAATTGAGTGACTGGGCCCGAAAGGTTGCCTGATGAGTACTGTTTAAGCAAGAATTGGTGAGCTTTGTCCTGAGCGCTTTTCACATCGACCGGCGCAGCCCACGACGGCACAGCCATCATCAACAGCGTTGCCATCAGCAAAAATAAATTCTTCATGTTTAATATCATTAGATGGTTATTTAGGTTAATATTGAACTCTGGTTCTTTAAGGAATATGCGCTGCAAAGATAATGCATGTTAAGGGCTTAACAATCACAATGCCTATTTTTTCAATCAATAACCTGAAAGATTAAGTGCCCTATCTATAACAGCAGGCGAAACATTCAACAATAGGCTCAAGCGCCTTGCCACTTGAGCCTATTGAAACCTATAATTCTAAAGATGCATTAATGAGCGCCCAACAGCATATCGATGAGGTCGGTCACATCCTTGATGGTCACCATGTTGTCACCCGAAACGTCGGCACAGGTGGTGCAGATGTCCACATCACTACCCAGCAGATAGTCAATCAGGTCGGTTACATCCTTGATGGTGACAGATTCATCATGGTTCACGTCACCCGTTGTATAACCATGAGGTGCAGGGCCAAAGTCGCCAAGGGTTACCGTCTCGACATTGCTCCAAGCACTCTGAGTGCCATTCACATAGTAGGCCTTTACCCTGTAAGTGAAGGTGCCACCCTCGGCCAGACCTGTCATGGTGTAGAACTTGTCAGTGATATCGGTAATGATTCGGCTATTGGCGTCACCGGTTTCGTTGGGCAGGGTAAACATCATCTTGGCCGCTCTGTTGGTCGAGCTGTAGATGTCCACCTGAGTAACGACCACGCGCTTGGTATTGGAGCCGTCACCGCCAGTGATGGTCACCTTCTGGTTCTCACTGGCCTCACAGTTCAGGACAACGGTATAGATCTGCTCAGCATTCACCACAACATTTTCCACGCTGCTTCCGCACGAGATGCTGACAGGCACGTCTGAATCAGTTGACTGATAGGGCTTCATGGTGAGCATGACGGTCATCTTACCGCCACTCTGCGTCATGTCGAGAGCCGGCGTTGTGAGCGTGCCCACATTGCCACCGCCACCCAGTCGGATACCACCGCGGGCCTCGTAGGCGTTACTGCAAGCCCAGCCCTGGGTGACAGTGTAGCTATCAATCTTCCTAATTGTTGTTGTCGATTCATTGGATGTGGCATAGGGGAAACTCTCGCTGAGGATCAGCTCATAAACACCAGGCTCGGTACCGTCGTCGGTATTCACCTCAAGGGTGTAGCTGGTCACATTCTCGGCGGGTGTCTCATCGGTCCAGTCGGCACGGAACGAGGTCATGGTGATGTGAGCGCTGTCGGCAGGCTGCATCACGGGATCGTAGGCCTCGATGGGTGCGGGCGGCTCGATGCCCATCACCATCAATTCACCCAGGTTGTAGCTATAACCCTGGTTGGCAAATGCGCGCAAAGCAAAATATCCGTTGCCGGTGCCGCTCCAGCCCCAGTTGATGGAATACAGGCCGGTGCTGGCATCATAGCCGTCAACATTGAAGGCGTGGCCATAGAACTGGTTATAGGCATTGCTATAGCTGTAAGCGCAATACACGACGGGGCGGCCAGCGGCAAGCTCCTCCTGGAGCATGACACTCCAATCGGCATCGTTGATAATCATGTCTTCGCCATGTGTATCAAAGTTGAGTGTCGCTTTGTACTCGACACGTGCATCCACATAGCCAAACAGATGGCAAGCCCTGATGATATCATCCTCCCAGGCCTCGCTACCCTCATTGGTGTAGTCCATCTCCTCGGCCTGGCCGATATAGCGCATCAGCCATGCCACGGCATTCCTCTGGGTATCGTTAGCGCTATAATTATAGACAGGCAACATGTTGGCCCAGTCAAAGGTGATGGGGGGCAGCGCTGCCAACTCAAAATGGCGCGTGCGGGTCGTGTAGCCCGGAACCGATGGTGTGGGCTGCGTGGGATACTGCCACTTGTAGAACACCTGAGCCAGCGAGGTAGTGGCACAACCGGTCAAACCGCGGCGGTCACCGTCCATGGGGCACTGGTTATAGTAGGGATAACCCTGGTCCCACTTGGCCTCAAGCATGGGCTCAATGGTGGCTGTGCGACTGGTCTTCAATGTCGGTTTTTCTACCACCAGTCCCGGATGGGCCTGCAGGTACTCAATCTGGTCCTTGTAGGTTCCCAACCAGAATTTCATGTTCTCGGGCATCGCGCTCATGTCGATATTGCCGTCGCCGTAAGCCAGAACTTCCTGGGTGCGGTCATCACCCGACACGATGACAAAGCCGTTAGAACTGTTGAAAACGTAATAAACAGGCGTTGTGGCCAACTTGGAGTTCATCTCGGCATGAGCGAGTTGCAGGTTGGGCACGGTAGCCGTGAAGCGGCTAGATGACTGATTCAGCAAGAAACGCTCGGCTGAGGCTCGTGCTGCAGTAGCATCCACGTTGGCGCCCATAGCCATCGGCGACACCATCAGCAACGATGCCGCAAACAATAAAATCTTCTTCATGTGATGTAACTATAAATCAAAAGGTTAAAATTAAAGTGTTATGTCAATGATGTCAAATCTGATAAAAGAGTGAACCATCAATATTAAGCACTGCAAAGATAATCTAACTTTTTGAAAATCCACCATTTTTGGCCATTTATTCATTGCGTCATCATGTACCGCATGAAAAAATGGGATTCAAGCGCTTAACACGCCTGAACCCCATTCTGTTGATTCAATTTCTTGATAATCTCAATATCAATTGCCGCCCAGCAGCATATCGATGAGCTCGGTCACGTCGGCGATGGTCACATTCTCATCGCCATTCACGTCGGCACAGATCGCGCAGCCTCCATTATCGCCGCCCAACAGCATGTCGATAAGTTCAGTCACATCGGCGATAGTCACAAAACCGTCGTGATTCACGTCGCCAACAGCATAGCCATGTCCTTCACCATGCAGGACAACGGTCTTGGCCTTGCTCCAAGGGCTCCAGGTGTCGTCGGTGTAATGGGCCTTCACGCGGAAGAAGAAGGTGCCGCCGGCTGTCAGGTTCTTAACTGTGTAGAACTTGTCGGGAGTGATGCCGGTGATGAGACGGTAGGTGGCATCGCCTTCCTCATTAACGGCCCTGAGCTTCGCGGGCTCACTGGCATCGCCGGCATAAATCTGAATGCTCTCGATCTGGCCATAATTGTTGGGATAGTAGTCGCCACGGATGGTAATCCGCTCGATGTCAGCGCAATCCAGGACGAAGACATAATCGGTGTACTGGGGGGCAAGGTCCACATGCACGGATTGCAGGCTAGTAGAGATGGTTACACCCGAGTTGTACCACGAATTATAACTCTGGGCACGCATCTTGACGGTGACCTTGTCATAAACCGTCATCAAATCATATTCGGGAGAGATGATGGCACCGCCAGAATTCAGCTGGAGGCAACCATTGCCGATGAAGAGCTGGCTACCCTGATACTCCCAGCCCTCGGGGAAATAGTCCTGCCAGTGGGAAATCACACTGCTGCTCTGATAGGTGCAGTCACTCCAGTCGGTTTCGCCCAGCAGAGCGGCGATGGCCTTGGTACCCACCTCGAGAGTGTAGCTCTCTACATTCTTGGCAGGGGTCTCATCGGTCCAATCGGCACGGAACTCGGTGAGCTTGATGAAGTCCTCATTGGCCTCAAGCATCACGGGGTCGTGCTTCTCAAACACAGAGGTGCCCACGATTCTGATGACTACGTCCTCGGCATTCTCGCTGCTCAGGGTGATGGTAGCGTTGTGGGTGCCAACCTCCTGAGGAGCATAGGTAATGGTGATGTCCTTTCCGCTCTCGACCTCGCTCAAGGCGATATGGTTAACGTCAATCGAGAAGACACCATTGGGGTCGTCGAGGGTAACGGTCACGTCATGGTCGAGGTAGTAGCCGAAGACCGAGAGCACCTGGGTAGCCGACTTCTCGGCATAGGACTCGATAGCCATGTTCAGGGCGCTAGCGGTAATCGTCGGACCTAGGTAGGGCGGCTGGATACCGATGACCATCTGCTGGTCATCAGTGAAGTTATATTCACCATCGGTAAAGGCATTGAGCGCACAGTAGCAGTTGTAATCGCCGCTCCAGCCCCAGTTGATGTGGTAAGTGTCGTCTGAAGCGTCATAGCCATCAACGTTGAAAGCATGGCCTCCGGCATAACTGTCATAGCCGCAATACACGATGGGTCGGTTGTTGACCAGTTCCTCCTGAATCATGGCAGCCCACGTGTTATTGTTATAGGAGTTTTTGTAATAGATCGCAGCCGTCTCGCTGTTATAGCCGAAGAACTTGACGGCACGCAGGATGTCGCTGCCATAGGCACCACTGCCCGTGGGAGTGTAATCCATCTCCTCCTCCTGGCCGATATAGCGCATGAGCCATGCTACGGCATCGGCTTGAGCCTCGGTATAGCCAGACCTGTAATCGTCGATCATGTTGTCCCAGTCAAAGGTAGTTCCGGGCAAAGCCTCGACCTGGAAGCCATAGCTATAATTACTATAGCCACTCACTGCGGGGACAGGGTCCACGGGGAATTTCCAGTAATAGAACACCATCGCCAGCGAGGTAGCGGGGCAGCCGGTCACACACAACTGGCCGTTATACACCGGGCAGTGGTTGTAGTAAGGCTCCTGCTGGTCCCACATGGCGGTGAGCAGCGGCTCCACGCTGACGCCCCTCGTGGGAACGGCATTGAGCGACTGATCGGCGGCAATCTCGGGATGAGCTTGCAGATACTCCAACTCCTGCTTGTAGACACCGAGCCAATACTTCATGTTGGCAGGCATGCTGTTGACGTCTTTCATGGGGCGATCGCCATAGGCGAGTACTGTGCGGGCACGGTCATCACCCGAGACGATGATGAAATGGTCGGCGGTGTTGAAGATGTAATACACGGCGGTGCCGGGCTGGTCGGAGTTCATCTCCAACTTGACTAGGTTGAGGTCAATAGCCGACGGAGCCATCAATTTTCCGCTGGCTGCCATCTTGGCTGCAGCAAACTGCTGGGCACTTGCCTTGGCCGTAGCCAGGTCCACATTGGCACTAAACACTTGCATCGAAGCAATCATCAATACGGTTAAAAATAAAAATCTCTTCATACAGTACTTTTAAATAAGGTTTATAATGATGGATAATAATATTTGTTTGTTTGAATCCCTTTGTAAGATTTAATAGGTCCAGTTTGGGCAGGTTTGATGAGTTAGAGATAACCCGATCGGTTAGGATTGCATCACAAAATTAAAAAAGGCCTTTATCTCAAGCAAGAAAAAGGCCTGTGGCTGTGTTCTGTTTCAGTGAAACAGAACGAAAAACACTATTGGTAAAGGGATAATTCAGTGAAACATGTCCGCTGTCTCTATTCTTTTTTTTCCTTAGCCATTTTCAAGAAGTCAGAAGGAGATATACCCGTGATGCGCTTAAAGGTCACTGTGAAATTGCTGCGGGAATTGAAACCCAGATTGGCTGCGATGGCCTCGATGGTCAAGTGAGAAGACTGTTGGGTGTCGTTAAGGATGCGGCAGGCTTCCCTTACCCGCTGCTCGTTGAGCACCTGTTTGAAGCTCTTGCCGTAACGTTCATTGACCACCTGTGACACATACTTGTAGTTGCTCCCCACCAGGGTAGCCAGTTGTTGAAGTGAGAAATCGGGTTTGCAGATGATGCTCATGTCATCCATCACGTGCTTGACTTGGTCAAAAAGGCGGTCCTTGCTCTCTTGTGGCAACAAGCCTTGATACTTGGGAACAGTCTCTTCATGTCCCGCATCCTCTTCTGCTCCCTGTTCCACCACTTGTTCCAAATCACTCTTTACTTCGGATTGTGGGACGGACTGGAATGCGGTGCCATCGTTGACATCAAGCAATTGCACGTTTTTCTCATACAAGTGCCTGATATAATTACGCTGCTTGATATTGCTGCGCATCAGCAGGACCAGCGCAACCAGAATGACGGCGGCGATCAGGCTCATCATGAGCAACAACTGATGGGCGCGTTCATGCTTGGCCTGAATCTGCTCCACCTGCTCATTGACACGGCGCATCTCTTCCAGGAACCGCGATTTCTCTAACCTCTCGGCATGGCTCTTGTGGATAAACTTGTCACGCGTCTTGAGGTAAATGTATTCAAACTCATTGGCTTTCTGCTTATCACCCATTGCCTCATAGACTCGGATCATCTCTTGATAGGTGTTGATCAGGTCGGTATCCAAGCCCTGACTCTGTGCATCGGCCACATTCTGCTCGAGACACGCAATGGCTTCGGTATAGCGATGCAAGGCAGCCAGCACTTCAGCCTGCTTCATTCGGGCCATGATGATGCACTGCTGGCGGTTAGTCGTCAGGTGCTCGGCCTGTAGCGCCATCTGCTTGTAGAAAGCCAATGCTTGAGAATACTGCCCTGCCAGAAAAGCCTCCACGCCTTGGCAAAACATGAGGGTACTCTGCCACATCTCCACGCTCTGGTCGAGTGGCAACTGCTTAAAACGGTCCAATTCGGGCTTAATCGGCCGAATGCCAGACTTGCGGTCCACCATGGTCAACATATTATAGACATTCGTCACGGCCACGTTCCATTCCTTGACCTTAACAGCCTGATTAAAAGCGAGCTTTGTATTATCAAGAGCTTCACTCGATAGCGTTTCCTCACCAAAGAGTTCATCGCGGCTATCCATCAGCGAGGCCAAGTTCATGTAGGCATAGGCTTTATTGACCTCAAAGCCATATTGTTCAGAGATTTCAAGCGAACGGTTCAAACTCTCATAAGCCTTCTCATAGTCGAAGTAGTAAGCGCCATAAATATAGCCCAAATTATTGAAGGCGAGTGCCACGAGATACACCGAGTCGCGGCTCAGACTCTTATCAGTGACCCGGTTTGACACAATGGTGTAACACACAAGCGCACTATCGACTTGGCACAGATCCTGTAAAAAATGCTGCCCACGATGCATTAGCTCGGAGATGCTCAGTTTAGTCCAGCGATTGTATTGGTCCACACTGTAGGGCACGTGAGTTGCCATCGCCACTAGGTAAAGTATTGATGCTAAAAGAATGATATATCTCCGTTTTACATTCATTAATCCAGTCCGCGCCTAAAGATGCAAAGGTAATTCTTTTTTGATAACCGGGCCGCATATCCACCAACAAAAAGTCGGGATCCATGCAGGATGGACCCCAACATATTATTTCACATTATTAGACAGTCTTTTATCAATTGCCGCCCAGCAGCATATCGATGAGCTCGGTCACGTCGGCGATGGTCACATTCTCATCGCCATTCACGTCAGCACAGATCGTGCAGCCTCCATTATCGCTGCCCAACAGCATGTCGATGAGTTCGGTCACATCGGCGATGGTCACAAAACCGTCGTGGTTCACATCACCAGTCTCAAAGCCGTGGCCATTAGCAAACAGGGTTACCGACTGGGTATTGCTCCAAGCGCTCTCGGTGCCATCGGTATAAACGGTCTTCACCTTGTAGAAGTAGGTGCCCTCGGCCTCGAGGTCCTTGACGGTGTAGAACTTGTCGGTGATGCCAGTGATGAGGCGGCTGGTAGCATCGCCTTCCTCGACAACAGCATTGAGCGAGTTGAGCTCGTTCACATTGCCCACATAGACCTTGATCATGTTCATGTCGGGCGAGAAATAGCTATCGGTCGAGGTGATGGTGATCTTCTCGCCAGCGCTTGCGGTCACAAGCCAAGTGTAGGTGTTACCCGAGTTGAAGTTGTGACCAACGGCTGGGGTCTGGTCGGAACCTACAGTGAGGTTACCGCTACCATAGGAACCGCTGACAGTGGTAATCTGCATCGAGAAGACATCATTGTCATAACCCTCAGGAACAGTGTAGGCGATATATCCGTCATTGGAGTAGTTGCTGAAGTAATAGGCCAGGTTACCTACCTTGACACCATTGCCGCTCCAGGGTTCCGTCAATGTGATGCTCTCGTAGCTATTAGGATACTTGTTGCCATCAAGCGAGTCGAGCAATGCGACACTGGGCTTGGGGCTCACCTTCAAGGTGTAGCTGGCCACATACTTGTCGGCTGTCTCATCGGTCCAGTCAGCACGGAACTGGGTCAGGTTGATGTAAGCCTCGTCGGCGGGCAGCATCACAGGAGCATAGGTCTCGAGCGTAGCGGTACCGTTGATGGTAACGACCTTGTCCTCGGCATCGGGATTGCTCAAGGTGACGGTGGCGGTGTGGATACCACTGGTCTGCGGGCTATAGGTCACGGTGATGACCTTGCCGTTCTCAAAGTCGGCGGCACCAACGCTGGTTGCGTCAATGGCGAAGCAACCGCTCGGGTCGTTGAGCGTCAGCGTGATGTTGCCAGTGATATCCTGACCCTTAACCTTGAAGGTGGCAGTAGAGCTCTGCTCGGCAAGGGCCTCCATATTCAAGGTAGAGGGGCTCACCTTGATGCCAGGGCCCTGCATGGGCGGCTGGATGCCGATTACGGCCTGCTGATAAGCATCAAAGTTATAGTAGCTGTATCCAAAAGCGTTCAATGAACACCAGTCATTGCCGTCGCCACTCCAACCGAAGTTGATGTGATACTTGTTGTTGTTGCCGTCATAGCCGTCAACATTGAAGGCGTGACCACCATTGCCGTTGCCATCCACAGCACAGAACACGATGGGACGCTCGGCAAGAATCTCGGTTTGGAGGATTTCGGCCCACTCGGCATCGGTGTAGAGCGTCTCTCCACCCTCATAGGCGCTGGTCTTCTTCACTACCTGAATTGATTCGGGATCATAGCCCATGAGCTTAAATGCATCAGCAATCAGGCTCACACTGTCGGCATTAATACCGCTACCGCCTGCATTGCTGTTACCATATTCCATGCGCTCGGCCTGACCAACATAACGCATCAGCGTTGCCACGGCATTGGCCTGAGCGGTATTAAAACCACCGGTGTAGTCATCCAGCATATTGTCCCAGTCAAAGGTCACCGAGGGCAGAGCTGCTACATTCACATAGCTACCGCCCCAATAGGAAGTGGACAAGTAGCAGTCATAGGCGGGAATCACGGGCGTGGGATCGGTCGGATATTTCCAGTAGTGGAACACCATTGCGGCCGACGTTGCCGGGCAGCCAGTGTAGCATTGGGTGCCATTGATGACGCACTGGTTCCAATAAGGCTCCGTCTGGTCCCAATTTGCTGTCAGCAGCGGGCCCACCGAGGTCGCCTTGAGCGACGGGGTGTTCAGGGGGCTAACTGCAGGATTCACCTTGAGGGCGGGATTCTTCTGCAAGAACTCGATCGCGTCCCTGTACTGGTTGAGCATGTCCTGCAAGCCAGGAGGCATGTTATTGACGTCAAGCTGATAGTCACCATAGGCCAGGATTTCCTCGGCACGGTCATCACCAGCGACGACAGCATAGGAATTGCTGGTCGTGAAAATGTAATACACGGCGCCAGCGCCCTTGACACGGCTCATCTCGGCTTTCTTGAGTTGAGGGTTAACGAGACCCTGCGACATCATTTTGCCAGGATAGTTGCCATTTGTTAAAAAATTCTGCGCTTTCTTCTGCGCAACGTTCTGGTCCACCGGAGCGGCAGACATCGACATCGCTGTTACAGCGAGGGTCAACAGGAATAATAATTTCTTCATAAACTGCTGATAATTTGATTGATTAAATAAAATATGTCAATGGTAATCTGTAACTACAGCCCCCTACTCATCTGGTAAACCGTAAGTACATCGGCCGCAAAAGTACAAAATTCTTACTATTTATCACTATTTTTTGCCAATTTTATCACCGAAAACCCTAATTTTTTACTAAACTTGAATTTTTACATTTTTTTTCAATTCACGCTCGTTTAGCCAAAAAGAATGAAACATTGCTAATAGTTTACAAAAATAAACTAAAACATTTTGATGTTTGCAATTGTAACTCTATATTTGCCACCCGAAATGTCGTGCTAATCACCCATTTCACCATGTTTTAAATCAAAACTAAAGGCCTATGCTCAAACAATTACGCTTAGCATTGTTGATGACATTGACGTTGACCGCAGCACTGCCCATGGTAGCGCAGGTGCGCCATGTCACTACGGTCAACCCCTCGACTAAGCAGTCTTACATGGAAGTCTATGAGTTTGAATATGTAGACATTCAGCCCCAGTTCCCCGGTGGCGAGCGAGGCCTCATCAACTTCATCAACAAGACCCGCGAGTATCCCTACAAGGCTTATAAGAACCGCATCCAGGGACGTGTGCTGTGCAGCTTCATCGTGGGCACCGACGGCAGGGTGAGCGACATCCGCGTCGTTCGTGGCGCGGGCGACGATAGCCTGAACCGCGAGGCGGTGCGCGTCATCGGCGAGATGCCCAAGTGGAGCGTCGGCAAGGTGGGCAACCACGCCGTCCCCGTTAGGGTTGTCCTGCCCATCGCCTTCCGCCTGTAAAGGCCCCCATTCAGCAACAAACCATCCCGATATATCAGACAACCGCCCCTCCAGGCGGTTGTTTTTTACATGTAATTATCATGAACTAACGCCCCCGAAATGTCTGATTATTCTGATGGCATCCGCCTCCAAGCCTCACGCTAAGGCGCAAAGCCGCGAAGTTTTTTTACATGTAATTACCATGAATTAAACATTAATTATATGATCCATTGACGTTGGGAAACGCCTGGAACTATTTAACCGCCCTAATGGGCGGAAAATTAAAACAAATTTTAAATCATTAGTGTCCACGAAAAGTTTTTCACATTTTAATTTGCTTACAGATTGTAACCTTACTCCCCAAAATCGATAGTGAACTGGCCACCGATAGGCTCGGCCTCTTCCAGGTCCCAGTTACTTTTGTC